>Ga0073934_10009927_pt1 | contig 12002 bp, 9 predicted proteins | sample LarsenN4metaG_FD_76834 | JGI IMG/M metagenome (GOLD analysis project Ga0073934, IMG submission 76834) | Hot spring sediment bacterial and archeal communities from British Columbia, Canada, to study Microbial Dark Matter (Phase II) - Larsen... ... | reverse complement strand
CTTCGACGTGTACCTCGAGCTCGCCGTCGACTTCCGCCTGCCGCTGCGCATGGCGGGTGCAGGCGCGCAGCGCATGGTCGGGTTCCCGTACCGCCGCCTCGCCGAGGAAGAGGGCGTCGTGTTCCCGGACCACTTCGTGTACACGCAGGTCGGCTCGCGGCGCGCGATCGAGAAGGCGCTGTTCGACCTGCGGCCCGGCGTCACCGAGGTGTACCTGCACCCGGCCATCGACACCGACGAGCTGCGCGCGTCGCACCCCGACTGGGCCACCCGCGTCGAGGACCACGCGTTCTTGACGTCCGACCCGTCGCTGCCCGACCTGATCGAACGGGCCGGAGCGCAGCTCATCGGCTTCCGCGAGCTGCGCGACCTCCAGCGCGCGTCGTGACACCCGCCGAGCTCGCGGCGCTCTGCGCGGCGGCGATGCCCGGCGAGCGGTTGAGCGAGGCGGAGCTGGCACACATCTGCTTCGGAGCCGGCGACGCGGTGATCGGCGACGACGGCGGCGCCGCCGCGTTCACGACGAAGCGCGTCGGCGACCACGTCGCGGTGTGGTTGCTGCTGGTCGCCGTGCGTCCCGACCTCCAAGGGCGCGGGCGCGGGAAGCAGCTCGTCGGCGCCGTGCTCGAACAGGCCCGGTCGCTCGGCGCGCGGCACGTACATCTCGCCAACGCGGTACCGCGTTACGTGTGGCCGGGCGTCGAGCTCACGAACACGCGCGCCGGGATGCTGTGCGAGTCGTTCGGCTTCGAGCGCAACCTGCTCGGCATCAACATGACGATCCCCACGACGTTCCGGTGCGACCCGCCACCGGGGCTGTACGTCGAGCGCGAGACTGGCAGCGGCGCACTCGAGTTCGCGCAACGTGCGTTCCCGCATTGGGTCGACGAGCTCACTGTCGCGATCGAACGCGGAACTGCGTTCGCCGCACGCGACGAGCAGGGGACGACCGTCGGCTTCGGATGTCACTCGTGCAACCGCGCCGCGTGGATCGGGCCGATGGCTACCGATCCCGGCGCGCAGCGGGGCGGCGTCGGGTCCGCCGTGCTGGGCGGCGTCTGCGCCGACCTCGAAGCCCGCGGCCACGCCACCGGCGAGATCGCCTGGGTCAGCACCCTGCGCTTCTACGGCAAGTGCGGCGCCACGGTGAGCCGCATCTTCCAAGGCGGCTCCCTGCGCCTTGTGTGAAGAGTCGTGGCCCCTGGCGGGCTACTGGAGGATTGCGTCGAGCCGGATGCGCCGCTCCCGGCCGCTGGTCAGCGGCAGCAGGTGCAGCAAGGCGCCGAAGTCGCCTGCCATCTTCACCTGCCCGCGCATGAAGCCGACGGCGAGGTCGAGGTCGCCGTTGCGCAGCGCGTCGGCGTCGGCCGGTGTCGCCGTGAAGACCACGTCGGCCGGCTCGGCTGCCGGTCCCTCGCCCGCCGAGACCAGCGCGTCGCCCTCGACGACCGCGTGGAACCGGGCCTGCTCCTTCTTGCCCGCCGCGACGACGAACTCAACGAGCATCGCGTGCCCGCTCACGGATCCCGGCGAAGAGGTCGTCCTCGAATTCACCGTCGTGGGATCCTGCGTCGACCAGCGAACGCGCCAGCACAAACTCCTCCCACGGGAACACCTCACGCACGACGTCGTCGGGGAGGCGCATCCAAAAGCCTTCCGGGTCGACCTGCGTACGGTGCGCGAGCAGCGCCTCGCGGCGCTTGTGCAGGAAGTCGCTGACGTCGATCAGCGTCGTGAAGTCGTCGGGCCGGTCGGCCGGGAACCCGCGCTCGAACCAGGACGTGTACGGGCTCTCCTCCCCCCGCTCCAGGTACGCCTTGTGCAGGGCGCGCACGCGCGCACCAGACCAGGACACGTAGTAGAGCTTCGACGGCTGGAACGGCTCGCCGGCGTCGGGGTACGCCTCGGGATCACCGGCGAGCTCGAACGCGGGCACGGAGATCTCGTGCACACGGATGTGGTCGGGATGCGGATAGAACGAGCGGTCCTCCCGGTACGTGATGATGACCTGCGGCCGCTCGGCCCGGATGATCCGCACGAGCCGTCCGACTGCCTCTTCGAGCGGCGCGTTCGCGAAGTTGTCGGGCCGTGTGTTGTGCTCGGTGTCGGGCATCCCGCTGTCGTGGTAGCCGAGCAGGTGCAACGACGAGTATCCGAGCACCCGCACGCTCTCGCGCAGTTCCGCCATGCGCATCTCGTGCAGCGCGGCTGCAGAGCCGGGATGTTCGACACCGGGGTTGAGAATGTCGCCCGCCTCACCGCCCGTGCAGCACACCAGGACGCAGTGCACACCTTCGGCCGAGTACTTGGCGGTCGTCCCCGCCCCCTTCGATGCTTCGTCGTCGGGGTGCGCGTGGACCTGGAGGAGGCAGAGGCGGTCGTCGGCTCCGGTCGACTCCATCGGGTCAGGCTACCGGCCCCTGCGAGACGCCCGAGGCCCTCCGCACGACGAAGACCTCGGTGTCGCCGATCCCGCGCACGTGACGCGGGCCGGTGAAGTCCCACTCGAGCAGCGGGTCGCCGCCGAACTCGTCGTGCAGCGACCTCGACGCGAGGACCGTTCCGCGGTCGGCCATCTCGGTCAGGCGACTCGCGAGGTTCACGACGGGCCCGTAGTAGTCACCGTCGCGCGCGATGACCGGCCCGCTCGCGACGCCGACCCGAACTGCCGGCATCCGCGGGTCGGCGGCCGCCGCATCGACGATGTCGAGCGCGATGCCGAGCACCGACTCGCCCAGTCCCGCGAACATCACCTCGTCGCCGATGGTCTTGACGACGCGGCCGGCATGCTGCGCGGTTCGGTCGTACGCGACATCCTCCCAGCGCAGCAGGAGGTCGGACAGGTCGTCGGGCTCCAGCTCGGCGCTGAGGCGCGTGAACCCGGCGAGGTCGGCGAAGCCGATCGCTATCTCCAGCTCGGTGAGGGTGTCGCGCGTCAGGCGCCGCCACACCGCGGCACGCGCCTGGATGCGGTGCACGTGGTCCAAGACGGTGGCGAGTCCGGCCCAGTCGATCGCGTCGAGCAACGCGCCGGCGACCTCGCGCTCGCCCAGGCCGGCCTCGCGCAGGCGCCAGACGACGTCTGCGATCACGTCGGCGTCGATGGCACCCACCCGGGCCATCGCCGCTCCGATCGCCCGGCTCTGACGCAGGAACGCCTCGACGTCGGTCGCGTCCGTGATGCGACCTGCGGCGCCGCGCAGCGCGTCGACGTCCCTGTCGGTGAACAGCGGCACGTCACCGGGAACGTCAGGGAATCCCATCGTGCGCCATACGCGCCGGGCGAACTCCTCGCCGACGCCGGCTTCCCGAGCAAGCGCGGCGAGGTCGTACGTCGGTGCGCCCGGCACGAGCAGGCGGTCGACGACGAGCAGCGGAAGCCAGCCTTCCGCTTCGGCACGCGCGATCTCGTCCGCGGATGCACCCGCTCGCTGCAAGAACGTGTCGACTCGGTCCACGGACGCATTCTCGCCGCGGCCGCGCACCCCGAGCGCGGCGAGGGCTTCGGTAGCCTGCCCGATCGTGGGTCCCGTCACTGCCGAGCCGACGGACGACGCGCGCGCTCGCATCCGGCGCGTGTGGTCACGCTCGGATCGCGGCGCGCCGCCCAGAGCGAGGCGAGGGAGGGGCCGCGCGCGCATCGTCGCGCGCGGCGTCGTCGGTGCCGTCCTGGTGGTGTTCTTCCTCGCCGTCCTCGAACGCCTCGTGTTCTCCGGCGACGTGATGCCCAACGTCGAGGTCGGCGGCATCGAGGTCGGCGGCGAGAGCGAGCGGGAGGCGTTCGCGGAGGTCTCGGCTCGAGCAGTCGAGCTCGAGACCGCTCCGATCCTCGCGACCGCGGGCGAGCACGAGCTCGCCGCCGACCCGTCGCTGCTCGCACTCGACGTCGACGAGCGCGCGTCGGTGCGAGCGGCTCGCCGGGCGGGCCGGAGCGGCAACCCGCTCGAGCAGACCGCCGGGGCGGTGCTGCGGCGGCTGCGTCCGGATCGGGTCGACCTGCGCGTGTCGTACAACGAGGCGGCGCTCGAGGGCGTGCTCGACGGCTGGCAGCGCCAGGTACTGGACGGCAGCGTCGAGGGTGATCTCCGCTTCGACGGCACCGAGGTGGTGGAGATCCTGCCCGCCGCGGGTGTCGGCATCGTACGCGACGAAGCCCGCGCCATCCTCGCCGACGAGCTGCGTTCCCCCGAGCGGAACCCGGTCACACTTCCCGTGGGGCCGGTCGACCCCAAGATCGACGCCGAGGAGGTGGCGCGAGCAGCGGCCCAGGCGCGTGCCGTGCTGCGCGGCGACTACGAGCTCGCGACGCTGGGCGCGACGATCACGATCACGCCCGAACAGATCGTCAGCGCGCTCGGTACCGAGGCCCGCGGGAGGCGGCTCGAGCTCACGCTGGATCCCGACAAGCTGCGGGCGGCAATCGGAGAAGGCCTCGCGACACTGGAGACAGCACCGGTCGACGCGACGTTCGAGGTGACGTCGACCAACACCGTGCAGGTCGTACCGTCCGTCAACGGCCGGCAGGTCGACATGGCCGAGGTGGCGGAGCTCATCCTCGAGGGGGAACGCACGATCATCGCCCCGCTCGAGGAGGTCGTACCCGAGCGCGACACCAAGTGGGCGGAGTCGCTCGGCATCAAGGAGCAGGTGTCGACGTTCACGACGAACCATCCGTCGGGGCAGGCGCGCGTCACCAACATCCACCGAGCGGCCGACCTCATCAACAACATCGTCGTCGAGCCCGGCGAGACGTTCTCGCTGAACGACGCCGTCGGTCCGCGCACGCTCGAGCGCGGATTCGTGGTCGCGCCGGTCTTCTACGGCGAGTTCACCGAGGACGTGGGTGGCGGCGTGAGCCAGCTCGCGACGACGTTCTTCAACGCCGTGTTCTTCGGCGGGTACGAGGACGTGTACCACAAGCCGCACACCATCTACATCACGCGCTATCCCATGGGTCGCGAGGCGACGGTCAACTACGGGACCGTCGATCTCAAGTTCCGCAACGACTCGAACACCGGCATCCTGATCCGGACGTTCTACACATCGAGCTCGATCACGGTCACGTTCTACGGCGACAAGGAAGGCCGCGTCGTTCGCGAAGAAGGTCGCAAGATCCTGGCTGAACGCCCGGTCACGGACGAGTTGCTCCCGTGCCCGCAGCCTCCCGAGATCGACAAGAACAACGACTGCGCGACGCTCGCCGCGGGTGCGACGAAGCGCATCGAAGAGGGACACCCGGGGATCGACGTCGAGTTCTACCGGGTGATCGAACGTCCGGGAAGTGACCCAGTGCGCGAACGGTTCTTCTGGCGCTATCGGATGACACCGAACCGGATCCTCGTCGGCACCACACCCGAGTCGACGACGCTGCCAGGGGAAACGACGACGGTGCCGCCGCCCGGCCCCCCGACAACGGTTGCCCAACCCCCACCACCCTGAGTGACAAGCCCGCCCCCGTGGGGCTCCATTCCCTCAACTGGCGTCGCCCGAATGCCGATCCCTTGCCGGAGGCAATCGCTCGGTCGGCACCGAGGGGGGAATGGGATCCGTGGGAACGCATCGGCACGCGCGCCGCAGGACATTCCGAGCTGCCGCGCTTGCCGGCATCGTCGTGGCCGCGACGCTCGCGGGCGTCGGTCGCGGGGTCGCACTCGACGCGACGACGACCTCCCCGCGCCTGGCACTGGCCGCGCCCGTCGTGGGGATCTCGGCCACGCCGAGCGGCAGCGGCTACTGGCTCGTCGCGAGCGACGGCGGCATCTTCACCTTCGGCGACGCCCGCTTCTTCGGCTCCACCGGCGCACTCCGGCTCAACCAGCCCATCGTCGGCATGGCCGCGACACCGACCGGCAACGGCTACTGGCTCGTCGCGAGCGACGGCGGCGTCTTCACGTTCGGCGACGCCCGCTTCTTCGGCTCGACGGGTGGCATCCGGCTCAACCAGCCCATCGTCGGCATGGCCGCGACACCCACCGGCCGCGGATACTGGCTCGTCGCGCGCGACGGCGGGACCTTCAGCTTCGGCGACGCGGTGTTCCACGGGTCCACCGGCGGCATCCGCCTCAACCAACCGATCGTCGGCATGGCCGCATCACCGACCGGCCGCGGGTACTGGCTCGTGGCCAGCGACGGCGGGATCTTCGGGTTCGGCGACGCCCGCTTCTTCGGCTCGACGGGCGGCATCCGGCTCAACCAACCGATCGTCGGCATGGCCGCGACAGCCAACGGTGGCGGCTACATCCTCGCCGCGGCCGACGGTGGCGTCTTCCCGTTCGGCAACGCCGAATTCTTCGGGTCCGCCGCGGGCGCGTGCACCGGCGCGCGCGGGATCGGCATCGCGACGTCCCGCGGGGCACGCGGCTACTGGGTCTCCTTCGCCGACGCGCGCACGTACGCGCTGTCGCCTTCGAGCCCGGCACCGCAGTGTGGTCCCAGCGGCGGTTCGAAAGCAGACATCGCGACGCGCGACTACCTGGACCGGCTCAACGCCGAGCGCGCGGCGCGCGGGCTCCACGCGCTCGCATGGGACGACAGCCTGAGTGCGTACGCGGCCAACTGGAGTCGCGAGATGGCAGCGAGCGGGTTCCGCCACAGCAACATCGGCAGCCTGCTCGACGGTCGCTTCGGCCTGGTCGGCGAGAACATCGCGACCGGGAGAGGCGCGGGTGTCACCGCCGGCGTCCTGCACGTGAGCTGGATGCGATCGGACGGGCACCGGACCAACATGCTCTCCCCCGGCTTCGACGTGGTCGGCATCGGCGTGTACTGCGCGGCCGACGGCACGATGTTCGCCACCCAGGTGTTCGCCCGCCGCGCGTCGTCGGGTCCCGCACCCCGTGGCGGAACACCGCCGGTCGACCCGATCGTCCGCGCCGACCCGGGCACCGCCTCCTGCTGAGCGGGCTTCACCGCCCCATGTAGGACAGCACCTCTTCGTCGGTCGTCTGGCTGAAGTCGTCGTACCACGCTCCGATCGCCCACATCTCGTCCGGAGTCTCGACCGAGACCACCGCGTCGGCGACCGACTCGAGTGCTCGCACGGTGTCGGGCGGCGCGACCGGCACCGCGAGGACGACGCGACGAGCGCCGAGCGCGCGCACGACGTCGACGGCGGCGCGGGCGGTGCTTCCGGTCGCCAGGCCGTCGTCGACGACGACGACCGTCCGGCCGTCGAGCGGCACGGCGGGGCGATCACCTCGGTAGCGTGCGGCGCGGCGCTCGAGCTCGGCCCGCTCGCGGGCCTCGACCTCGGCCAGTGCGGCGTCGGAAACGCGCGCGGCGCGCAACACCTGGTCGTTGAGGACGCGCACTCCACCCTCGCCGATCGCACCCATCGCGAGCTCGGGTTGTGCCGGCACGCCGAGCTTGCGGACGAGCACGACGTCGAGCGGCGCGTCGAGCGCGGCTGCCACCTCGGCAGCCACTGGCACACCACCGCGCGGGAGCGCGACGACGACGGGCGCTTCATGGCGGAGGTCTACGAGGCGGGCCGCGAGGCGGCGCCCCGCGTCGGCCCGGTCTCGAAACGGCACGTCGTCACCGTACGTCACGGCCGACGGCCGCCGGGTTCCGCAGCGCGATCCGGCGGGTGCGGTCCTCGGGAACCTGCCGCCGCTGCGCCACCATCCATCCCACCTCGATGAGCGTCACTGCGACGCCCGCCACGATCGCGCCGGCGACGATCGCGTCGCGCTCCGGGAGGTCGAGCGCGTAGAAGTCGCGGAGGAACTCCACCGCGAGCACGGTGAGGAACGCCGCGACCATCGCGCCGAACAGCACGGCGCGAAACGGCGTGATCGGCCGGGCCAGCACGTTGAGCACCCACAGGCCGACGACGAGGAGCACGAGCGTCGCGGTCGTGCGCGCCTCGTCGAGCGAGACACCGCCCACTTCACGCGCCGCCCAGTACGCACCGAACGTCGCCGCCGCCGCGATGAAACCGCAGGGTATGGCGAAGCGCAGCACGCGCGGTACGAATCCCGGGACGTACCTACGGAGGTTGGGCGCCAGCGCCAGGAAGAAGGCCGGGACCCCGATCGTCAGCGTGCTGATCACGGTCATGTGCCGGGGCAGGAACGGATACTCCCACCGCACGACACCGACCGCGATCGCGAGGAGCATGGCGTAGACGGTCTTCGTCACGAACAGGTTCGCGACGCGTTCGATGTTCGCGATGACGCGGCGACCCTCACGCAGGACGCCGGGCATCGTGGCGAACTTGCTGTCCATGAGCACGATCTGCGCGACCGCACGGGTGGCGGGCGCACCGTTGCCCATCGCGACCCCGATGTCTGCGTCCTTCAACGCCAGCGCGTCGTTCACGCCGTCACCCGTCATCGCGACCACGTGACCTCGCGACTGGAGCGCACCGACGATCGCGCGCTTCTGATGGGGGGACACCCGGCCGAACACCGACGACTGCTCGAGCACGTCGGCGAGCGCGTCGAGGTCGTCGGGAAGCTCGCGCGCGTCGACGGGCGCCTCGCCGCCCGGCAGCCCGACACGCGTCGCCACCGCGCCGACCGTGCGGGGGTTGTCGCCCGAGATGACCTTGAGGGCGACACCCTGATCCGCGAAGTAGCGCAACGTCTCCTCGGCGTCGGGACGCACCTGTTCCTCGAAGAGCACGAGCGCGGCGGGTTCGAGCCCGTCGGGGAGCGCTTCGCCCGCGAGCGGGCGATCCGTCCGGGCGAGCAGCAGGACGCGCTGCCCGAGCTCGGCGAGCTCGTCGGCGCGGCGGCGCACCGGGTCGTCGGCCGGATGAGCGGCCCACACCATCTCGGGCGCACCGAGCACCCAGCTCCCGTGGTCACCGAACGTCGCGCCGCTCCACTTCCGAGCCGACGAGAACGGAACCGCAGCCGTGCGGGTCCACCCGTGCGGAGCGGGGAACACCGAACAGAGTGCGTTCATCGTCGCGTTGCGGTTCTCGTCGGCGGCGAGTGCGCCGAGCGCCTCGGCCACCGGGTCGTCGGCGCCGAGCTCCTCGATGCGCTCGAACGAGATGACGCCCTCGGTGATCGTGCCGGTCTTGTCGAGGCACACGACGTCTACGCGCGCGAGGCCCTCGACCGCGGGAAGCTCCTGCACCAGGACCTTGCGCCGGGCGAGCGCGACCGCCGCGAGCGCGAACGACAAGCTCGTCAGCAGCACCAGGCCTTCGGGGACCATCGCGACGACTCCCGCCACGACGCCGGCCGCCGCCTCGCGCCACTCCTCGTGCGCTCGGAACTGGCTGAGTGCGAGCAGCGCCGCGGTCGGCAGCAGTGCCCACGTCACGTAGCGGAGGATCGTGTTGATCCCGTCGACGAGCTCGGACCGCACGAGCGTGAACCGGCGCGCCTCCGTCGCCAGGCGGCGGGCATACGCGTCGCCCCCCACGCGCGTCGCCTGGAACCGCCCGGAACCCGCCACGACGATGCTCCCCGAGAGCACTTCGTCGCCCGCCGACTTGTCGACGGGGTCGGACTCCCCCGTCAGGAGCGATTCGTCGATCTCGAGGCCCTCCGCGACGGTCACGCGGCCGTCGGCCGGAACCTGATCGCCCGCACGCAGTTCGAGCAAGTCGTCGAGCACGACGTCGTCGACCGCGACGTCGTGCACCTTGCCCTCGCGCACGACGCGCGCACGCGGTGCGTTCAGCACTGCAAGCCGGTCGAGCGTCCGCTTCGCCCGCCACTCCTGCACGATCCCGATGAGCGCGTTGGCGACCAGCACGATGCCGAACAGCGCGTCCTGGAACGGCCCGACGGTGAGGATGACGACGAGCATCGTGCCGAGGATCGCGTTGAACCTCGTGAAGATGTTCGCCCGGACGATCTCGCCGAACGTCCGGCTCGTCCGCTCGTCGACAGCGTTGACCTGGCCACGGGCGACGCGCTGCGCGACCTCGTCCGCGTCCAGGCCGCCCGGCGGGGTGACATAGGGTCCCGACGGCACGTGACGAGTCAACGCGGCGTCGGTCACGGGTAGCACGCTAGTAGCCCGACCGGGCGGCGTACGGCGCACGGAGGTACACGATGCGAGCGTTCCAGATGACCGCGTGGCAGCGACCGCCCGAGCTGCGCGACGTCCCCGTGCCCGAGCCGGGTCCGGGACAGGTGCTCGTCGAGGTTGCCGCGGCGGGCGCGTGCCACTCCGACCTGCACGTCATGGAGTTCCCCGAAGGGATCCTCCCGTTCGGGTTGCCGTTCACGCTCGGACACGAGAACACGGGACGGATCGCCGCGCTCGGGCCGGGTGTCGCGGGATGGCGTGAAGGTGAGCCCGTCGCGGTGTACGGACCGTGGGGATGCGGGCTGTGCCGCCCATGCCGCCTCTCGAGCGAGAACTACTGCGAGCGCGCCGACGACCTGCCGGGCGCCGGCGGCGGGCTCGGGCTCGACGGGGGCATGGCCGAGTACATGCTCGTACCCTCGGCCCGCCTGCTCGTCCCCCTCGGCGACCTCGATCCCGTCCACGCCGCGCCGCTCACCGACGCGGGTCTGACGCCATACCACGCGATCGCGCGTTCGCGCGCTGCGCTGGTCCCGGGTACGACCGCCGTCGTCATCGGGGTCGGCGGGCTCGGCCACATGGCGGTGCAGATCCTGCGCGCCGTCACCTCCGCGCGCGTCGTCGCGATCGACGCCGACCCTTCGAAGCTCGACCTCGCCCGCGACGTCGGAGCCGACGACGCGATCCTCGCAGGCGACGACGCGCCGGCCAGGGTCAGAAGCACCACACGCGGCCTCGGAGCGGAGCTCGTGCTCGACTTCGTCGGGGCGGAGGCGACGCTCGCGTCGGCGGCGCAGATGGTTCGCAAAGAGGGCGAGATCACCGTCGTCGGGCTGGCCGGCGGGACACTGCCGTTCAACGCGTTCGCGCTGCCGTGGGAGGCATCGATCCAGTCGACCTATTGGGGATCGCTCGTCGAGCTCACGGAGGTACTCGCGCTCGCGGCAGCGGGGAAGATCTCGGCCCACGTCGAGCGGTGCTCCCTCGACGACGTCGCGAGGGCATACCAGCGGCTCCACGACGGCGAGATCCGCGGCCGGGCGGTGGTCGTGCCGTGACCGCGGCATATCCGGCCCACTGGGAGAGCGACGTCGTCCTCGCCGACGGCGGCACGGTGCGCGTCAGGCCGGTGCGCCCCGACGACGACGCAGCCCGGCTCACGGCGCTCTACGAGCGGCTCAGCGACGAGTCGCTGTACCTCCGCTTCTTCTCGCCGGTCCCCCGCGGCACGGCCGCACGGCTCGAGCGCTTCTCCGAGGTCGACTATCGCGACCACATGGCGCTGGTCGCGATCCTCGGCGACGACATCATCGCCGTCGCGCGCTACGACCGTACTGGTGGCGACGAGGCCGAGGTCGCGTTCACCGTCCGCGACGACGACCAAGGCCGCGGGCTCGGCACGCTGATGCTCGAGCACCTCGCTGTCATCGCACGCTCCAACGGGATCAGGTGCTTCAGCGCCGACACGCTTCCGAACAACCGGCGCATGCTCGGCGTCTTCCGCGACGCCGGCTGGCCCGCCGAACGAGCGTTCGTCGACGGCACCGTGCACGTCCGCTTCACGATCACACCGACCGAGTCGTCGATCGCGGCGGTCGACGAGCGGGAGCGCCAGGCCGAGGCTGCGTCGACGGCGCGGTTGCTCGCCCCGAGCTCGATCGCCGTGATCGGCGCGAGCCGCCGCCCGGGAAGCATCGGTCACGAACTGTTCCGGAACCTCTTGCGCTACGAGTTCCAGGGCCCCATCTACCCCGTGAACCCCGACGCCACGTCAGTCGCCGGCGTGCGCGCCTATCCCAGCGTGCTCGACATCCCCGACGACGTCGACCTCGCGGTCGTCGTGGTTCCCGCCGCACACGTGCCGGGGATCGTCGAGCAGTGCGCGCAGAAGCGCGTGCACGGGCTCGTCGTGATCACGGCCGGGTTCGCGGAGGTTGGAGGCGATGGCCGCGAGACGGAACGCGCCTTCGTCGCGACGGCTCGCCGCAACGGCATGCGTGTCATCG
>Ga0073934_10009926_pt1 | contig 12004 bp, 13 predicted proteins | sample LarsenN4metaG_FD_76834 | JGI IMG/M metagenome (GOLD analysis project Ga0073934, IMG submission 76834) | Hot spring sediment bacterial and archeal communities from British Columbia, Canada, to study Microbial Dark Matter (Phase II) - Larsen... ... | reverse complement strand
TGAACAGGGGGCGGGGGGCAGCGCCCCACACCCCCTGTGCTCTCCCGTGGAGGCTACAACCCGCGTTCGGCCAGGTAGACGACCAGATCAGCCACCCGGCAGGCGTACCCCCATTCATTATCGTACCAGGTGAAGGTCTTGACGAAGGTGTCGGTCAGCACCGTGGTGAGGGGGCCGTCGATGATGCCGGAGAAGGGGCTGCCCTTGTAGTCCATCGAGACCAGTTCCTCGTCGCTGTAGCCCAGGATCCCCTTCATCTCCTCCTGGGCGTACCGGCGGAAGGCGCCGTTAACCTGCTCGGCCGTCGCCGGTTTCTCCAGTTCGCAGACCAGATCCACGATGGAGACAGTCGGGGTCGGCACGCGCAGGGCGATGCCGTGCATCTTCCCCTGCAGTTCGGGCAGGACCAGGAAGATCGCCTTGGCCGCCCCGGTGGTGGCCGGGATGATGTTTAGCGCGGCGGCGCGGGCCTCGCGCAGGTTCTCGCCCACCACGTCCAGGATGCGCTGGGTGTTGGTGTAGGAGTGCACCGTGGTCATGAACCCGCGCTTGATGCCGAACTCGCGGGAGAGGACCTTCGCCGTCACGGAGAGCGCATTGGTGGTGCAGGAGCCGTTGCTGATGATGGTGTGCTTCGCCGGGTCGTAGCGGTCGTGGTTCACCCCCATGTTGACGGTGATGTCCTCGCCCTTGCCCGGCGCGCTGATCACCACCTTCTTGGCGCCGCCGGTCAGGTGTCCCCGCGCCTGCTCCGCCTGGGTGAACCGTCCGGTGGACTCGATGACCAGATCCACCCCGGCCTTCCCCCAGGGAATCGCCGCGGGCTCCCGCTCTTGAAAGACCTTGAGCACCTGCCCGTCGATCAGCAGTTCTCCGTCGCGGACCTCCACCGTCCGCGGATACCGGCCGTAGTTCGAGTCGTAGCGGAAGAGGTGCGCGTTGGTCTGCAGGTCGGCGATGTCGTTTAGGGCCACGACCTGCACCCGCCCCGCCGCGCGCTCATGGATGGCCCGCAGCGACTGCCGGCCGATCCGCCCGAATCCGTTGATGCCGACGCGTACCATGACCCACCTCCTGAACAGATCACCGGGCCTGGCGGACCGCCGCCTCCTGGTCCTCCGGGCGCGTCCGCCGGGACCGGCGGAAATAGGCGTCCAGCAGGTCGCGGCGGATAAATCCCACGTTGTCGAAGATCCGGATGCTGAAGGCGATCACCGCCCCCAGGTAGAGGTCCAGCCCCAGCAGATCCCCCAGCCCCGTCAGCAGCGCGGCGAAACCGGCGTTGATGACGAATCCCGAGAGAAAGATCATCAGCCCGAAGCGGCCCTCCAGTTGGGCCCGGAAGCCGCCCAGAATCGTGTCCAGGGCGGCCAGGATGGCGATCGCCGTGTACTTGACATACCCCAGCGGGATCTCCACGGGCCGCAGCAGACCCAGCAGGATCCCCGCCAGCAGCCCGGCGATCGGCAGCCACATCCGACGGCTCCTACGGCGCCCCCGGGACGGGGCGCGCGATCTGAAACTGGGTGCTCCCCCGGTAGGCCGGGACGGTCACCCGCGGCAGCGCCTGCACACGCACGGGGAACCCAAACGCCCGCAGGATCTCCACCGGCCCCTCGAGCCGCTGCAGGTAGGCCACCAGCGGTGCCGGATCGCCGATCGCCACGATGGCATACGGCGGGGCGATGCGCTTGGTGTTGCACAGGATTGTGGTGCCCACGCAGTTCAACCCTGTGCGGGTGATGATCCGCTCCCCGTTGACGGCCACCGCCTCCGCGCCACCCGCCCAGAGGTCGTTCAGCACCGCCTGAATATCAGTGTAGTGCAGGATGGTCTTGTTGGGGTCGTCGCCGGCCTGGATGGGCTGGGGGCTGTCCCGCATCTCCAGCAGAATGCCGGGGCCCTCGAGCGCGGTGAAGCCGGCCTGCGCGCGCAGTTCGCTCAGGTCCCGGTTCATCCGGGCGACGCTGCCCTGCCGTTCCGCCGCCTCGCGCTCCAGGGCCGCCACCTGACGGCGCAGTTCGACAACGGCCGCTTCCAGCGAGGCCCGGCGGCTCTCCTGTTTCTGCAGCCGGATGGCCAGTTCGGTCAGACGGGTGGAGGGGATCCGCAGGTGCTCACGGATCTCGAGTTCGTTGCGGACCTGCGTGACCCCGACAAACCCACCGACGGCGAGGGCCAGCGCGAGGGCGCCCTGCCACCAGGGGAGGCGGGGACGGGCGGGCAGGCGGACGACGGTCATGCCCGCTCCTTCGCCTCCAGTTTCTTCTTGATGCGCTTGAGGCGGAAAACGTCCTCGCGCGCGCGTTGCTCCAGCACGGCGGCGATGTAGCGGATCTCCGCGCGGATGCGCGGGATGACCACCTGCTCCAGGGCGTTGACCCGGCGTGTGGTCTTCTTGATCTCTTCACCGATCTTCTTCAGCTTGACCTCCGTGGCCGCCACCTGGAGGATCGCGGCCAGCAGTTCCTCAAACTGCGTGGCGCTCTCCATGGTCCGGGCGCTGGTCGCGGTGGGATTGTGCCCGCGCGCCAGCAGGAGCCGGCGCACGTCCCGCACGCTCACCTCGGGGATCTTGGTGCCCCAGACGTTGCGCATCTCGATGTCCACGAGCACCTCGCGGCGGTCCGCCATGGCCGCCGCCTCCAGAGATTCTTTCCCCTCGACGGCCTTGGCCAGCGCCAGGAAGACGTAGGCGTCCTGGGCCGCGGCGGTGAGGCGCTCCCGCGCCCCCAGGGCCTCGCGCACGATCTTGAAGAAGTCGGCAACCAGGGCGTCGCGCTTGCGCTTGAGTAGATCGACGCCCTGGAGGGCCACCAGCAGCGTGTTGCGCCGCTGCAGCCAGTTCATCCGGGTGGGACTGATCGCCTCGGCCATGCTCAGGCTCCACGCCGCGCCGGCGCTACCGGATCCGCTTCTCCTCCCAGAGCTCCTCCACCAGGGCCCCGTAGTACTTGTCCACGTGGTCCTCCTTGATCCGCTTCAGTTCCCCCTTCGGGAACATGGACAGCAGCTGCCAGCCGTTCGTCAGGGTCTCCTCAATCGAGCGGTCGGTCTGGCCCTGGCCGAGGAACTCCTTCTCGAAGCGCTCGGCGAACTGCAGGTAGAGCCGGTCGCGCGTGGTCAGGGCCTCCTCGCCGATGATCGCCACCAGGCGGCGCAGGTCCACGCCGTTGGCGTAGGAGGCGAAGAGCTGGTCCTTGACGTTGGAGTGGTCCTCGCGGGTCCGGCCCTTGCCGATGCCGTCGTTCATCAGCCGCGAGAGGCTGGGCAGCGGGTTGATCGGCGGATAGACGCCCTTGCGGTGCAGTTCCAGCGAGAGCACGATCTGCCCCTCGGTGATGTAGCCGGTCAGGTCGGCGATGGGGTGGGTGATGTCGTAGTCCGGCATGGTCAGGATCGGGATCTGGGTAATCGAGCCCTTGCGCCCCAGGATCCGTCCGGCGCGCTCGTAGATCGTGGCCAGGTCGGTGTACATGTAGCCGGGGTAGCCGCGGCGACCGGGGATCTCCTCGCGGGCGGCCCCGATCTCCCGAAGCGATTCACAGTACGACGTCATATCAGTCAGGATGACCAGGACCTGCATCTCCAGGTCGAAGGCCAGGTACTCCGCCGCGGTCAGCGCCAGGCGCGGGGTCATCAGCCGCTCGATCGCCGGGTCATCGGCCAGATTGAGGAAGACCACGCTGCGGGCCAGGGCCCCGGTGGACTCGAACTGCTCGATGAAGTAGGCGGCCTCGCGCTGCGTGATCCCCATGGCGGCGAAGACGACGGCGAACTGCTCCGCCTCCCCCAGGACCTTGGCCTGACGGGCGATCTGCGCCGCCACCTCGTTGTGCGGCAGGCCGGCGCCGGAAAACAGCGGCAGCTTCTGCCCGCGCACCAGGGTGTTCAGGCCGTCGATGCTGCTGATGCCGGTCTGGATGAATTCCTGGGGCCGCTCCCGCGCCACAGGGTTGATCGGCGCGCCGATGATGGGCAGCCGCTTCTCCGGGATGATCGGCGGCAGGCCGTCGATGGGGTCCCCGCGGCCGTTGAACCGCCGCCCGATGATCTCCCGAGAGACGCCGAACCGGGCCACCTCCTCGCGCAGGCTGACCGCGGTCCCGGCCACATCCAGGCCGGTGGTCTCCTCGAAGACCTGGATGATGGCGTTGCGGAGCGAGACCTCGATGACCTGCCCGCTGCGGACCGACTCGTCCGGCAGATGGATGTTCACGATCGCCCCGTAGGAGAGGTCCTTCGCCCCTTCCACGAAGAGGAGCGGCCCCGAGATGTAGGAGATCGAGCGGTAGCGCTTGGTCGCCAGTTCCATCGTCGTCCCCTCCGCCCCTACGAGCCCGCCGGCGCGGCCTGCGCGCCGAACGCCTGCGGCAGCTGGCGCAGGAACTCGGTGATGTGCGCTTCAAACTGCTCCTTCGACACTTCCTTCAACCGGGCGATCTGCTCGATGGCCGGCAGGTTCAGGATGTCGTCCATGAGCATGCCGCGCTTGAGCCCAGCCGTCGCTTCGTCGTAGAAGATCATGATGGCCTTGAGGATGCCGTAGGACTTGATGAACGGCGAGAAGGCGTCAATCTCCGAGAACGAGGACTGCTGCAGGAAGTCCTCGCGCAGCATCTTCCCGGCCTCGATCACCAGGCGCTGGTCGTCCTGCAGGGCGTCGGGGCCGACCAGCTGGACGATCTCCTGCAGCTCCGCCTCGTGCTGCAGCAAGGCCAGAGCGCGGTCGCGCAGCTGCCCGTAGTCCTCCGGCAGATTTTCGCGGTACCAGCGGTCGAAGAGCCGCGTGTACAGGCTGTAGGAGCGCAGCCAGTGAATCGCCGGGAAGTGCCGCCGGTGCGCCAGGCCGGCGTCCAGTGACCAGAAGGTTCCGGTGATCCGCAGCGTCGCCTGGGTGACAGGCTCGGAGAGGTCGCCGCCGGGCGGGGAAACCGCGCCGACGACGGTGATCGAGCCGCGCCGCTCGGGGTTGCCCCGGCAGATCCCGCGCCCGGCCCGCTCGTAGAACGCGGCCAGCCGGCTGGACAGGTACGGCGGGTATCCCTCCTCCGCCGGCATCTCCTCCAGCCGGGAGGAAATCTCGCGCATCGCCTCCGCCCAGCGGCTGGTGGAATCGGCCATGAGCGCCACCTTGTAGCCCTGGTCGCGCCAGTACTCGGCCATGGTGATCCCGGTGTAGACTGACGCCTCGCGGGCGGCCACCGGCATGTTGGAGGTGTTGGCGATGATGATCGTCCGCTCCATCAACTTGCGGCCGGTGCGCGGGTCTTCCAACTCAGGGAACTCGTCCAGCACGTGGGTCATCTCGTTGCCGCGCTCCCCGCAGCCCACGTAGACGATCACATCGGCATCGGCCCACTTGGCCAGGGTCTGCTGCATGACGGTCTTGCCGCTGCCGAAGGGACCGGGGATGCTGGCCGTCCCGCCCTGGGCCACGGGGAAGAGCACGTCGATGATCCGCTGCCCGGTGACCAGCGGCTCGCGCGGCTCCAGCCGGCGGCTCAATGGGCGGGCGAAGCGGACCGGCCAGGTGTGCATCAGCCGGAGTTCCCGGCCGTCCTCCAGCCGGCCGACCACATCGGCCACGGTGCACTCTCCGCCCTTGATTTCCTTGACCCTGGAGCGAGCCGCATCCGGCGGGACCATGATGCGGTGAACGAACCCGAACTCCTGGACCTCGCCGATGACGTCCCCGGGACCCACCTCCTCGCCGGTCTTCACGGTCGGCGTGAAGGTCCAGCGCTTCTCCCGGCCCAGCGCGAGAGCGGTCGCGCCCCGCTCGATGAAGTCGCCCTTCTGGGTGCGCACGTCTTTGAGCGGGCGCTGGATGCCGTCGTAGATGCCGAAGAGGAGCCCGGGGCCCAGTTCCACGGCCAGCGGCAGCCCCGTAGACTCGACCGGCTCCCCGATGTACAGGCCGGAGGTGTCCTCGTACACCTGGACGAAGGCGGTATCCCCGTCGAGGCGGATGATCTCCCCGATCAACCGCTCCTTGCCGACGTGCACGATGTCGTACATCCGCGTGCCCGTCATCCCGCGGGCGATAACCGCCGGTCCGGCAATCTTGATGATCTCGCCAGTGATGACCACGAATTCCCCTCCCTAATCCCGCCCACCGGCCCCCGCCGACCGCAGGGGCCCTGTGGCCCGGTAACTACCGCAACTTCACGTAGAATCCGATATGCTCTTTCACCAGGCGCGCGATGTAGTCTTCGCCGCTCTCCAGTTTGGCCGCCGGCGCCGGAAAGGGCACGATGATGGGCACTTCCCGGCCGCGCATCGCCCGCGCCAGGTCCTCGTCCAGTCCCACGAGGAGAGCTTCGTTCACCGCGGCCAGGCCGTAGTCCAGCGCGATCAACTGGCGCAGGTGCTCCAGCGCCTCCGGCGGCGTGGTCGCCTCCCGCACCTCCACGCCGGCCAGACGGAAGCCGGTAGCGGTCTCGGGATCGGTGATGACGGCCATGCGGTACACGACGCCCCTCCGCTAGACGACGACCATCTCCCGGCGTACCAGTTCGCGCGGGATGCCGAGCAGCTTGCTGCGGGCAATCAGGCGCAGGTTGGCTACCTCATTGTACTTCAGGGCCAGATAGCCCACGACGACGTCGATCCCCAGGGGATCGGCCAGGTACATGCGCGCGGTCCCGCGCACGAGGATCTGGTCCAGGTCCTTTTCAAACGCGGTAAGGTCCCCGTCCTTAGGCGCGCCCAGCGGGAACCCGTGCGCCCCGAGCGCCCGCCAGCCCTGGGGTGCGGTCGGCGGGTCGGTGAGCAGGAGGAAGACCTCCTCCGTGACGATGGCGCCGCCGGGAATGTAGAAGCGCCGCCGGCCTTCCAGGTCCAGCGGCTCTTCCAGACGCACCAGTTTCACCGCGGTCTTCACGTTCAGGGCGTCGATCTCCGCCTGCACCAGTTCGCGCAGCACCGTCTCGTCGTGCCCGCTCCCACGCGCAACTTCCAGGACGTGCTCAGCGTAGTAACGCCCGGCCTCCATCTCCAGCCCGAGCAGATCCTTGTCATCCAGGTAGCGGCGCAGACCCTCCGCCACCGGGAGGGCGAAGGGATGCTCGAGGGCGTCCAGCGTCCCGGCTACCGCGGGGATGTCGGGCTGACGGGCCAGTTCGCGCAGCGCGACCTCGGTGAGCATGCCGGCCGGCAGGACCGAGGCCATGATCTCCTCTTCACTGCGGCCGGTGTGCTTGCCCCGCAGGACCGCCCGCAGGTTGGCCAGGTCCCAGCGCAGCAGCAGGGCCTCGATCAGCCGCCGGGGTTTCCCGTCGGCAAAGTTCCGGATCTTCTGCGTCGTGGCGGAGAAGTTGCGGGCGAGCGCGGCGTCCACCGCCTCGACGCCCTGAAAGCGAGAGAGCGCTTCCTGCACGTCGCGTCCGTAAGGAGTGTTGGTCAGCCCGTGGATGAAGGCGTCGAGGGTCGCGGCCCCGAGCAATTCCTCGATACGTCCCTCGTCCAGCAGGCGGCTGCGCATGGCGCGGACCCGCGCGTTGATGTAGGGGAAGTCCGGCATCGCCCTACCGACCTCCCCCCCACAGCGTCCGGGCCACCTCCGAGGCCAGCGTCGGCCGCGCCCGTTCCAGGCGGGAGGCCAACGTGTTCAGGACGACGTACCGGCCGTCGGGCGAGCCCAGCCGGACCCCGCCCCGCACGCTGTCGGAGGCGCGGACCTCCGCGTCGAGCTTCTGGCGTTGCACGACCGTGCGCACCAGCTCCACGTCGTCGGGATGGGTTTCGATGACCACGCGGCCGGAGAATCCCGCCGCCCCCTCAGCCACCAGGCGCGCCAGGATCGTGCTGTAGCGGGTCCGGTCGCGCGCCACCTGGTCCAGCGCCTCTTCGGCCCGGTGAAAGACCTCGGCCAGGACCTGGTCCTTAGTCTCCAGCAGCAGCGCCTGCGCCTGCAGGTTGGCGGCACCCTGCGCGCGCACCTGGTTGGCGCGCAGCAGCTCTTCCCCCTGCCGGCGCTGTGTCTCCACAGTGCGCCGGGCCTCGGCCTCGGCGTCGGCGCGGACCTGCTCGGCCTGCGCGCGCGCCTCGGCCAGGACGCGGTCCCGTTCCGCGGCCGCCTCCTTCTCCAGGAGGGCGAGGAGTTCTGAGCCCACCGGTTTACCGGTGCTAGCGGATCTTGCCGATGAGCAGGAACGCGGCCAGGAAGCCCAGGATGATCATGGTCTCCGGCAGCGCCAGGAAGACGATGAGCAGACCGCCGATCTCCGGCCGCTCCGCCATGGCCCCCGCCGCCGCAGACCCGATGCGGGCCTGCGCCACGGCGGTGCCCAGCGCTCCCAGCCCGACGGCCACGGCCGCCGCCACGGCCAGCAATCCCGCGCCGATGCCCAGGGTCGGCGTCGCGGGCTGCTCCTCCGGCGCGGCCAGGGCTGTGCCGGTGAAGAGCACCAGCACCGCCAGGGTGAGGAGCAATGCGCGAACGAGATTAGACAACCTCTCCACCTCCTACCTTGCGGAATGGTTGGTACCGAGGACCGGACTCCTCGTGATACTTCAGTTTCGTGAGCAGCTCAACCCAGTGCAGACGGGCGGGCTGGATAATGTGTCCGATGATCGTGAACAGGAAGAACAGGATCTGAAAGCCGCCGGCGGCGATCGTGCCGAGAATCGCGCCGATGATGCCGCGGACGCCGAACTGCCGCGCCATCTCCGGCCCGAGCGCATTCGCCGCGGTGGCCAGAATGGCCGCTGCGAGTCCGAAGGCCATCAACCGGGCGTGGGAGAGCACATGCCCGAACGCCGAGAAGGATTCCAGGAACCACAACAGGCTCGGCCGTCCGGCGGCCAGAAACGCGCCGATCGCGGCGAGCAGCAGGTAGAGGCTCCAGCGGGCCAGCGCCGCCGGGAGCATCCCCGCGGTCGTCCCCAGGAAGATCAGGATGCCCAAGAGCGTGAACAGCGTCACCAGGCTTTCGGCGATGCCTCGCCGGTGGCGGTGGCGGATCGCCATCACCAGGTGGCCGAGCAGGCCCAGGAAGATCATGCCGACGCCGATCAGCAGAATGATACGGAAGTAAACGCCCTGTTCCTCGACCCGGTTAAAGATCGGCTTCACGTGGAAGAACAGTTCCGGCAGATTTCCGAACACCTCAGCGTAGATCACCCCGAAGACGATCACCCAGACGGCCAGGACTCGGATGAGCCACGAAAGGGGCCCCAGGGTCTCCGCCCCGGCGCGCAGGCCGAGGAACCTCGCTGTCTTGTCCAACACGCCGCGAGGCGGATCACCAGGGATGGACTGGCCGGCCCGGGCGCGGTTGCGCAGGACCCAGCCGAAGAGGAAGAACAGAATCCCGTAGCCGACATCGCCGATGACCAGGCCCACGAAGAACGGAAACGTGATGGAGATGAGCAGCGTGGGGTCCATGGTGCCGTAGCGCGGCGGCGGAAAGAGCGCGAGCAGCATCTGGAAGGGGCGCACGGCTCCGGGGTTGTCCAGCAGCACCGGCACCCGCTCCGCCTCGTGCGGGTCGGCCGGCGTATCGTAGAGCATGACCTCGGTACCGAAGCGCTTCTGCAGGTTGCGGCGGATGGCGCTGACCATCCGGGTCGGCGTCCAGCCGTGCACGACAAACGTATAGCGCGACTGCGCCAGCTGCGGCACCACCTGAATCCGGGCGAGCCGGTCCTGGATCACCGCGCGCAGCGCAATCAGGCGGGAGCGCTTCTCCTCGGCCAGTCGACGCAGGGCTGTGTTGAGCCCCTCGATCTCCCCGGGCAGCGCGGCCCGCCGGGCGTCCATCCGGCGGATCGCCTCCGCCGGCGGCAGGCCGGCATAGACGCTGGGGAGACGCAGTTCGCTGATCCCGGCGCGGGCCAGGAAGCCGTGCACCGCCTCGGCGTCCCGCCGGTGGAAGGCGACGACGACGCCCATCTTGCCTTCCTCGACCTGGCGACTGACCACCTCCACGCGCCCCCCGGTCAGTTCCACCAGCCGGCGGCGCACGTCCTGGACGATGCTCAGGTCGCGCGCGCGCAGGATGAACCCGACCGACTCCAACACGTGGCTGCCGGCCAGCGCGCCGAGCAGCGGCGAGAGGACGCGCACGGTACTCTCGTAGGAGCGGATCAGTTCCAGTTCATCCTGGAATTCGAGGCGCCTGCGGGTCAGCGGAACGGTCCGCTCTTCCAACGTGGCGAGTTCCGCTTCGAGCTCTTCCACGGGTCTATCGGCCAGGTCCGCGGTGGCGGGCGCGGGCTCGACGGCGGCGTGCGGCAGCAGCGTGAGCAGCCCGTCCACACGGCCGCGCAGGCGCTCCAGCGCGTCCACCTGCGCGCGCTCCGCGCTCTCGGGGGCTGGAGCGGAGAATACTTCGGGGGCTTCCTCGGCCTCGATGCGGTCGACGTGGAGGCTGCCGACACCCTGGAGGGATTCGAGCGCGGGAGCGAGGAGCCGTTTCGGCCCCACCACCAGGACCCGGCTCATCTCGACGATCACTCGCCGGCGCCTCCTACGACGCGGTCCACTACTAATCGTACCGCATCATCGAGGCGTTCCATCGCCCGCCGGCGCAGAGCCTCGGCCTCACCGCGTGCGCGCCCGACCACCTGGTCGGTCAGGCCCTGCGTCTGGGCGTCGGCCCGCGCCTGGTATTCCTGGGCGATCTTCGCGGCTTCCTCGCGGGCCTGCTGGGCCCGAGCGGCAGCATCCCGCCTAGCGATCTCAATCAGGCGCGCCGCCTCCTCCCGCGCCCGGGCGACCATGGCCTCCAGTTCGCGCTCTTTCTGGGCGATCAGGCGCAGGACTTCTTCCCCGTTCCGTCCGTGCTCGTGGACCATCGGCTATCTATACCCCGCGGGCGTGCCGTGCTCGGGTTCCCCGAAGAGTGGCGAACAGGCAATCTGGGGGGAAATGGGGCCTTCTGACACCCAAATCGCCCAGGGAGACCCGCTCCCGGGGCGAATCGCACGCACCTCAAGCATGATAACAGAAGGCCCCCGACGCCGCAATTTCTGGCAGATTCCTGCTGCCCAGAAGGCACCCCTCGATGTGGCAGGTGTCGTAGCATACAATCCCTCTGTGCAATCAGCGCGTCTCGCTCACCCGGGAGGATCTGCCGGTTAACCGGGTTAACCGGGCTAAATCAGGAGCCACGGCGCATGCGTAACGATGTGGTCGAAAGACTCCAAACAGAGACGAACGCAGTACTCGCCAACCTGCCAGAAAGCGTGCGACAAGGCCTTTCATCCCCCAAGAGCCGAGACCGACTGCATGCGCAACTCGTCCTGCGCACGACACATCTGTCTATCGGCCTCGCAAACCTCCTCAGGGACTCTCCCTTGCTGCCGAGTCCTTGGCGGATGCTGGTGTTCGTCAACACCACCACACCTCTCGATCCTGATACTGTCGCAACCTGGTTGGTAGAACGCGCGGCCGGGATCGGTGCATCAGCTGCGGTCGCCGACTTCGCGAGCTTCACGACGGCGAAGAACTTTGCTGCGCGCGAGATCATCGTACCCGACAACTCCTGCGTCCGTCACGCTAGGCTTTGAAGCGACCTTCCATGTCTCTGAAGTCGATAAGAACGCGGCGGAGCAACTGAACGTCCTGGCGCAAGGATGTAGTCTGCTTGAGTTGGCTCTTGACGCGACGTTGAAGGAACCGCATAGGGGTCTCCAGGAATGTGCACCTGGGCTAATGCGATCCTGCAGGAGCTCCAGCCTAACGCAAGTGGTGGAAACCTAGTGCGCCTATGGGAGCAGTAGTGCGGCCGCGCGGGCGAGGTCGAGGAGGGGCTGCGGGTAGAGACCGATGAGCAGCGTCGCCACCCCCGTGACCCAGAGGGCCAGCCGCAGGGCGCCGGGGCCGCGGACCGGCGTGGGGTCGTTCGCCGGCATCAGGTACATCGCGCGGATCACGCCCACGTAGTAGAAAAGGGAGATGACGCTGTTGATCACCCCCACTGCCACCAGCCAGAGCAGCTGCGGGCTGCGTTCGATCGCCGCGGCGAAGACGTAGAACTTGGCGAAGAACCCGGCG
>Ga0073934_10009925_pt1 | contig 12004 bp, 12 predicted proteins | sample LarsenN4metaG_FD_76834 | JGI IMG/M metagenome (GOLD analysis project Ga0073934, IMG submission 76834) | Hot spring sediment bacterial and archeal communities from British Columbia, Canada, to study Microbial Dark Matter (Phase II) - Larsen... ... | reverse complement strand
TCGGCAGGCCTTCCGCCGCGCCGCAGAACGGGGGCGGCTGACGCAGGCATACGTCTTCGTCGGGCCGGAAGGTGTCGGCAAGCAACTCTTCGCTCGCAAGTTGGCGCAATGCCTGCTCTGCGAACGACGGCCCCACAGGGAGTTGGAAGCTTGTGGGGACTGCCGCTCCTGTCGGCCGTTTCTTGCCGGGAGCCATCCGGATTTCCTCGTCGTCGATCGTGACCCCGGAAAGCGGGAATTGACGGTTGCCAAGCTCATCGGCGACCGCGAGCAGCGCGGCAGGGCCGGGCTGTGTCACGACCTGTCCCTTCGTCCGGTCGTCGGTTTGCGGAAGATCGCGATCATTAACGACGCCGACACGATGAACGATGAAGCCGCCAACGCGCTCCTGAAGATGCTGGAGGAGCCGCCGGAGGGGGCGATGCTGCTGCTCATCGCCAGCCATTCGGACCGGCTGCTGCCGACGATTCGTTCCCGCTGCCAGCCGGTGCGGTTCGGCGGCCTCGCCGATGCCGATGTGGCGGCCATCGCCCTGCGCGAGGGGTGGGTCGAAACCGAGGAGGCCGCCCGGCAACTCGCGCAACTGGCGGACGGAAGCCTAGCCGCGGCCCGTCGGCTCTCTGCCCCGGCCTTTCGAGAGCTGCGGAATCGATTGATTGGCGAGTTGTCGCAGCCGGCCTGGGATGGGATCGCCGTCGCTCAGTCGTTGACCAAAACTCTGGAGCAACTGGCCGACGATGTCGCCGAACAGCGGACCCTCGCGATGTGGCTGCTGAAGACGGCCGTCGAGTTCTATCGGGCCGGCCTATGGCGGCTCGGGAATCCCGCGGGAGCGACTGCCACCGGGCTATCGGAGGCGGAAACCTGGGCCGAGCGGTTTGCCGACGACGTGGACCGAGGCGTCGCGCTGATCGGCGATTTGATCGAGCGCTGCCTGGAAGCGGTCGGGCATCTGGAGCAGAACGTCGGAATCGCGCTGTGTCTGGAAGCGCTGTGCAGCGATCTCAGCGTTGCCGCGCGGCAGGTCTCGCCGACGAGGTGACGTCCGCGATTTCGCGGTTTGCAGGTGTCGAGCGGTCTTCGGTTCTGCGGGATTCATCGGTATACTCCGCAGACTGGATCGGACACTGCCAGATTGCCACCGGCGAGGATCGGCCCGTTTCATGTCGGAACAGGAATTGCCAGAAGGCCTGGAAGACGCTCCTGGAGCGCCGGCGGGAGAGCCGTATCGCGCGTACGTTGTGCGCTATGGCATCATGAGGAGCCTGGGAGAATTCACGGCCAAGCCGTCGCAGGAAGTCTGGCGTGGGGCGGCGGTCATCGTCCGCACCCCGCGAGGCATTGAGTGGGGCGAAGTGCTGTGCCCCGCCACGGATCGAACGCGCGCATATCTGGGACTGACGACCGAGCCCGGCCGCATCATGCGGCTGGCGACCGTCGATGACGGGCTGCAGCGGGACGCCCTCGCCGACCGCGAGCGCGACGAATTCCGCATCTGCGGCGAACTGATCGCCGAGCGTCATCTGGCCATGCAACTGGTTGATGTGGAGCATTTGTTTGGGGGTGACCGCGTCGTGTTCTACTACGTCGCGGAGGACCGCATCGACTTCCGCGAGCTGGTGAAGGCGCTGGCCAAGGTGCTCAAGGTCCGAATCGAGATGCGGCAGATTGGCATTCGTGACGAAGCCAAGCTTCTGGCCGATTATGGCGACTGCGGGCAGCCCGTTTGTTGCAACACGCACCTTCGCGAGATGCCTCCGGTCTCGATGAAGATGGCCAAGCTGCAAAAGGCGACGCTGGATCCCAACAAGATCTCCGGCCGGTGTGGACGCCTGAAGTGCTGTCTGCGGTACGAATATGAGACCTACGAGGCGCACCGCAAGGAACTCCCGCCGGTGGGCGCGACGGTTGTCACCCGGCAGGGAACGGGAAAGGTGATCGGTCAGGAGCTGCTGGCGCGCAAGCTGATGGTGGCGTACGAGGGGCAGCGGCAAATCCTGACCGACTTTCGCGACGTCGTGACGGTCATCAAGGGGGGCAAGGCGGCGGGGTCGTCTGCTTGAGTCGGGAGTCAGCGGATGTCGGCGCGTCTTGGGCGATTGCTGGCCGTCTGGTTGATGTTCGTGCCAGTCGCAGAACCGGCCGTTGCCGATGAACCCTCGCTGATCGGCGAGTTCGGGTTTCTCCCCGTCGAGGTGTTCAAGTTGTCGCCGCGGTCGGGCAACCTCCTCAGCGGCGACCTGAATCACGATGGACGCATTGATCTGGTCCTCGTCGACAACGGCCAACACCGCATTGATCTGCTGATTCAACGGGAGGATCCTTCGCGGCCAGCCGAGACCGAGGCCCCCGGGCGCGCGGTCAATGATCTGCCTCAGCCGGGTCGATTTGAACACCGCAAGCTTCCAGTGGACCACGAGATTGCGTCGCTGGCAGTGGGGGACTTTGACCACGATGGCCTCGACGACCTCGCCTACTTCGGCAATCCCGATCAGCTCGTCATCCGCTATCAACCGACGCAGGGAGATGTCTGGAGCCGCAAACGACAACTGCGAATTCCGGACGTGTCGGCGGCACAGTGGTGTCTGACGGCAGGCGATCTCAACCAGGACGGACGGGATGACCTGGTGGTCCTAGGCAAAAACGAAACGACCATCCTGTTGCAAACGGCGGACGGCGCCCTCAGCGCGCCGCGGCGGCTGCTCAACACCTCGACCAAGCTTGGTCTTGTCCAGATTGCCGACATCGACGGCGACGGCCGTCACGACTTGTGCTACCTGGCGGGGGAGGCGTTGGCGCGTTCGCTGGCCGTTCGACTGCAGGATGATCGCGGTCAACTGGGGCCGGAACTGTCCTTCGATCTGGAGCGCCCGCGGGCCGTTTCGGTGCGTGACATCGATGGGAAACCCGGTCATGAGATCCTGCTGATCGATGCCCGCACCGGCCGGCTCAAATTGCTCCAGTTTCGGATGAAGTCTTCCCGAGAAGGGGACATTCCCGGCCGTCTTCTGCGTTACGGTTTTGGCCAGCGCGGTTTCGGTCGGGATCGTGATTTGACGCTTGGGGACTTTGACGGCAACGGACTGGCGGATGTCGCCGTTAGCGACCCGGAGGCGTCGCAGGTGCTGTTGTTCCGCCAGATGCCGGGGCGCGGGCTCGATCTGGGAGTCCCCTTCCCCGCCCCGTCGGGCGTGGACATCATGCGGACCGCGATGTTCGGCCCCGATCAGGCCTCCACATTGGTGTTGCACAGCACGGCCGAACGGTCGATTGGCGTGTCCGAGTGGGATGACGGGCGATTGCAGTTTCCCGTTCCGTTGCCCTTGGATGTCGAGCCCATCGGTCTGGAACTGTGGAATGTGACGGGGGATGCTGCTCCGGAAGTCGTCTTCTTGACGCGCGACCGGGAATCGCGAGAGAGCCAGTACACGCTCAACGGCTATCGCCGCGCCGCTGACCCCGCGGGATGGGAGCCCGTCACGCAGCCTGCATCGTTGAAGCTCTCCTTGAAAGGGAGCCCGGAGCGCATGCAGTTGGCTCAGCTTCTGGGGGACGACCGGCCCGAACTGATGATCTTCCAGGGTTCCCGACCGCCGGTGGTGGTGTCCCTGTCGGCTGGTGGAGGTTGGGAGGTAGTCGCTGTCAGTGGTGCATTGGGTTCGGGGTCAGTTCCCGCCGGAGCCACGTTCCCATGCACGTGGGGCGAGCATGCCGGGCTCCTGGTCGGACAGGATAACTTTGCCAGGCACCTGCATCTCAATCCGCTCCGCCGCTGGGAAGTCAGCGATCAGGTGAACGCCGGCGAATCGAGCGCCAAGATCGCCGGCGCCGTCCTGTTAGACCTCGATGGGCAGCCCGGTGATGAACTGGTGCTGATCGACGGCGGCGTCAGGAAGCTCCGGATCTTTCGTCGCGACAACGAACTGTTTGCGCCGCACAAGGAGCTTGATATGGGGCCGCTGGACTTCAAATCGGCGCGTGTGGGCGACCTGAATGGCGACCGTCGTGACGATCTGCTGCTGTTCGGAGCCGATCAATTCGCCGTCTTGATGTCGGCCGGGTCGACGGCCGCGGTGGAGGAAATGGCAAGCTACGAGACGTCGCTGGAGAAGAGCTTTCCCAGCGACGTCGTGGCGGGCGATCTCAACGGCGACGGGCGGGTCGACCTGGCGCTCACCGACACCCGCAGCCATTACCTCGAGGTGCTCGATTACCGCCCGCCGTCGAAGTTGTCTCGCGGATTGTATTTCACGGTCTTTGAGGAAAAGGGCTTTTCCCAGGACGACGCGCCGGGCTCCGATCCCCGGGAGGCGCATATCGCCGACGTCACCGGGGATGGGCGCGATGACCTGATCCTGCTCACCCACGACCGGGTGCTGGTCTATCCGCAGGACGTTGTTCCGGTCACTGTGCCGAAACACGCACAGCCGATGAAATCCCGTCCATGATCCAGCGGTCGACGTCGCGCAGCATCTTGGACGCGTGGGAGCCCCCCTGCTGTTGGTAAATCCGCGTGCCAACCTGCACGCCGGCGGAGAACAGCAGCCGTCCGGAATTCACCAGATCCGTGATTTTCACGTTCGGGCAGTCGAGCGACGTGGCCAGGAGCACCCGTCGGCCGCGCAACCCGCGGAATTTCGCCAGCGGATGTGCTAACTGGGGAAACGCCCCGCCCAGGCAGGCCGCTCCGGCGAAGGCCTCCGGACGCTGCAGCAGCAGTTCCAGCGCGGTCGTCCCGCCAGATCCCGCCCCCACGAGATAGATCCGCTCGTGATGAATCGAGAACTGGTCCGCCATCCGTTCGATGGCCTCGTTCAGCTTGTCGAGCAGCGCTTCGGCCCCGGCTTCGTCGACCGACCAACTCGCCCTCCGCTCGCCGACCGCGACGTTGCCCCGGATGGCCATCGCCAGATAATTGCGTTCGCTGATCTGCGGGAGGATGTTGAACACATCCTCTTCGCGGCCTCCCTCGTCATGGAACCACACCAGCAAGGGGTAGGCGTATCCAGGCTCGTAGACGTCGGGGAGGGCGATGGCATGGGGCTCATCGAGCAGCGACACGACCGGACCCGTGGCCATGCCGGCCGCCAGCTCCGCATGCGTTGGTATCGCGTCGAAATCGATGGGCGCCGGCTCGTCATCACGGCCGCCTCCCCAGTCGGAGTCGGACCATGCAGGGGATTCGTTGGCCCAGACCCAACGACTTCCGTCCGCGTCAAAAATGCGATGCCCGGTGGGGAGAGGGTCGGTCATGGTCGCAGCCGTTCCTTTCTGCTCGTCGCGTCGGCGGACAGCGCCCCAGGGTAAGGGTCAGCTGCCGCGGTGTTCCGCCTGTACCACGCGGGTCCGGACTTCAGCGAGCGGGAAGTGTCGGCCCGGACACTCCGTCGCCTTCACATCGCCGTGCCCAATGATGTCCGTCGTGGCGATTTCGTACCGCCGGCTCAGCTCGCTCACCAGTCGGATGACAGCTTCGAGCTGTCGTTCGGTCGGCGGCGCCTGCTCCAGGTTGCCTACCAGCACGATCCCGATGCCGTGCTGGTTGTATTCGTTGACTCCGGCATGGGCGCCGGCCAGTTGTCTTCGCCAGCGGAACGTCGGCTGGATTTCACCGTCGTTCATTCCGCGGCCGTTGCCGATGACGAAGTGATAGCCAATCCCCTGCCAGGGCTGTCCGTTCTTGTCCTTGTTCTTGAGATGCGCGTTGTGAATGCTCTCAACATTGCCGCTGGATGCCGCCGTGTGATGCAGGACGATGTACCTCCAGTCTCGCGACGGCTCATCGGGCGACCAGGCGTTCCGGTCATCAACCGACCGCTGGTCCCAGGCGGGGGCCGAAGGAACCGGCGGCGTCAGATCCGGAATGGGCACTGGCGGCAGAAGCCGGGGCATCGAGGCAGCCGGAGGAATCACGTTCGGCCGGGCACACCCCACAACAACCACAAGCGTTAGCCACCAGCGTTGGGTCGGCCAACACAACCGACCCAACCACCCGCACGGCGTGAAGTCCGGTGGGTGCTGTTTCCCATTGCACATCCGTGTGCCTCGTCTGGTTCCAACCTGCGGTGTCAGCCCTCCGCAGGTCGGCCGCCCGGAATGTACTGGGGGCTGGAAGCGTGTGTCAACGCGGGGTTTTGCGCAGACCCAAGTCGGACAAGCAGTTGCCGCTCAGATTGTGCAAAGAGAGGTAGGCTGTAGCGGTTATTCGAGCGGTTTTCGGGGGCGCAAAGTTGTCGCAGATTTCCTATAGCCCTCAAAACTCGCCTTGGACGCGAATCCGGCGGTTTTTCATCGATGGCCAGACATCCCCCTCAAGTTTGACCTCCCCAAGCCCGAAACCCGCCTGAACCTCTGGAGGCCGGATCATGAACTGGCGATGGCAACCACTCCCAGCACTGCCAGCCAGAGGACCGTCAGCGCATGCCAGAACCACGAACAGACCAGCACTCCCCAGTAGTATTCGTGGTCGTACCGATGAGCATGCGCCTGAACCGTGACGAACACCAGGAACAAGAGCGCCACGATAAAGTGCAGGGCATGCAGCGCGGCCATGACCGTCACGAAGGCCGTTTCGCCCGTCGGTACCTCCTGAGGTGCCTGCCGCTGCACAAGCCAGTTCAGTGCTGACATCTGGATGGCAACGAACAGCGCTCCGGCCGCCAATGCCAGCACCAGTTGTCGGCGGAATTCCGGTTGCCTCTCGCGACGCACACATCCCAGGGCGCGGTTGAGAAACAGGCTGCCCAGCAAGACGGCGACCGTGCTGGCCGCAAAGGCTGGCGGAAAACGGACGCTGGGAAACACAGCGGGAGGCATCGCAGCGATCAGCAGCGCTCCCACCAGCAGGGCCGACGCCAATACGGCCAGACTGGCGACAAAAAAGCGAATGGCGAACGCGCTGCGACTTGGAACCTTCGGCACCGGCGCTGCCCCTCCACGCGAGAACGGAGACTTCATCCTAGCCGTTCTGCGACGTCGAGTGAGAGCGCGCCAGCAATCACATCGTGGCGGCGGCGCACAACTCCGTCAGCTCTCCCACGCCGTCGAGCAGCGACTCCTCGGCTTCCCGGTCGACCCGATCGGAGGCCAGGACCTCCAGGTTAAGCTTGTTCAATCCGTTGAAGGCGGCGACCTTGTAGGCTTCGGTCATGGTGGGGTAGTTGAAGACCGTGTCGCGGAAATAGTCCATCGTGCCCCCCAGCGCCATGACCGTCTGCCCAATGTGAATGATCTCGGTGGCCGTCTCCCCGATGATGTGCACCCCCAACAGTTGCCGCGTGTCCCGGTGAAACAGCACCTTCAGCAGGCCGTGCTCATCACCGGCAATCTGGCCGCGGGCGATTTCCCGGAACGTGGCCACGCCGACCTCGTAGGGGACGCGGTCGGCAGTGAGTTGCTGTTCCGTCCTCCCGACCATGGAAATCTCGGGGATCGTGTACAGGCCGTACGGCAGATGCGGATATGCCACGAATGGTCTGTCGAACATGGCTGCGACAGCCCGGCGGCCCTGCTCCATCGAAGTGCTGGCCAGCGCCGGGAATCCGATGACATCCCCCACGCCATAGATGTGCGGCACCCAGGTGCGATGCTGATCGTCGCACCACAAGCGGCCGCGTTCATCCGTCTTCAGGCCGGCGTCCTCCAGATTCAGTCCGGCGGTATCTCCCACGCGTCCCACACTGAACAGCACGGTTTCCGCGATCAATCGCTTTCCGCTTTCCAGCCGGACGGCTGCCAGACCGTTGCGGAGCCGGTCGATGCCCACGACGTCCTCTCCCAGCCGAAACACCATCCCCAGCGAACGCGCGTGAAACACCAGCGTGTCGACGATTTCGCGGTCGCAGAAGTCGAGCAGCCGCTCGCGACCGTCGACCACGGTCACCTCGACGCCGAGGGTGGCGAACATGAGCGCGTATTCCATGCCGATGACGCCGGCGCCGACAACGATCATGGACCGCGGGATCTCTTCAATGTTCAACAAATCGTCGGAGTCGAAGACGGTCTCGCCATCGAACGGGATGTGTTCGGGCCGCGCCGGCCGCGTCCCGCAGGCGATCAGCACGCGGTCGGCCACGACGCGCCGGGATTGTCCTTCACGGGAAACCTGGATCGTGTGGGGATCGACGAAACTGGCCTCACCGGCGAACAGGTCCACCTGGTTGCGGTCGAGGTACTCGCGAATGACCTGCAGTTCGTGCTGAATCACTTGATCCAGTTTGCGGCGAAGATCGTCCATGGTGATCGCCCGCTTCTGGACATAGCGTTCCTTGTAGACCCCGCGGTGGCGGTAGCCGGTCAGATGCAGGATCGCTTCCCGCATCGTCTTCGACGGAATGGTGCCCGTGTGCAGGCAGACGCCGCCGAGGTCCTCATTGCGGCGTTCGATCAGGGCGACCCGTTTGCCCATCTTTGCCGCAGCAATGGCCCCCCGCTGCCCTGCCGGACCGCTGCCGATGACCGCCAAGTCGTACCGCATGGCACACACCCCTGGGTGGCAAGATGTTGTCGCAGACTTCTTAGTCAGCGCAGATCGCCATCAGAGAGATCGGCCGACGAGAATTCGCACACAATGCGAAGACTTTTCCGGCAGGCGAAATCGGGGCTACAGCGTTCGGTTTGATGACTTTACCGATTCTAACGCCACCTGGGGTTTCGCGACCCCTCAACAGGCCTCCGGCGACAACGGTCCTCCCTCCGGCAGAAACGATTTCAGCGGGCAGTGCTCGCAATCGGCAACCCGGCCGCAGAATGCGACTCCTACGTCGTGCAGCCGACGAACGCCATCCTGCAGCTCCGCGACCGACGATCCCAGGCCGCTCAAGAACACGGACTGCGCCTGTTCATCTGCGACCGGCAGATCGAGCCAGCCGTGACGAACGGTGATCCGCAGCATCGCGCGGTCCACCGGCACGACAGACAGCCCTGGACCGAACAGTAGCAACCGATCGGCCGTTTCGGGGCCGAGACCGCGAATCGTTCGCAGTTCCGCGCGGTAATCATCCAGCGCGCGAGACCAGGGCGGATCAACCTCGTTCCCGAACTCTCTCTGCCACCATGCGGCGAACTTCTGCAGGACGCCCGCCTTTTGCGGCCCGCGGGGGACCGCGGCGAGCCAATCAAGCAATTGACCGAGCGGCTGCGCGGCGACAGATCCCGGCGACGCTAACTCGCCGCGAATCAGGACGCGGGAGGCATCGGTGGCGAACAGTTCCTGCAGACACCGCTGCCACGCGGTCGGCTCGCTGGCATCCAAATCCCGCGGCGTTTCGCGCAGCGCGGCAATAGCCTGTCTCAACGACATCGGATTCCAATTCGGATAGCCCGTCTCCGGCGCGATCGGTTACGATGGGGCCGACACGGAGTCCTTGCCTTTCAGGGCGACACGACCATCATGCAGTACATCATTCGCAAAATCTGGGATGTGCCGCAACGGCTCATCACCGATCCGGCCGTTTACCGCCAGCGACGATGGCATCGCCGGGATTTTCTGAGGGCCATGGGGCTTGCGAGTGTTGGGTTGACCGCAATCGGCGGATCGGGGTGTGCGAGGAAGCCGACCGCCGCGGAACTCGACGCCGCCGGGGCCGTGAACTTCCCGCCGCCGGCGACAGGCTCCCTCTATCCGGCTCCGCGGAACGCCAAGTACGAATACGGCCGGGATGAAACCGACCGTCACGAAGCAGCCCAGTACACCAACTTCTACGAGTTCACCGGACCAACGACCAAGGCCGCTTATCGTTACGTCGGCGACTTTCAGCCGTCACCGTGGTCCGTCGTGGTGGACGGTCTGTGCGACACCCCGACCACCTTCGACCTTGACGACCTGTTTCGCACATTCTCGTTCGAGGAGCGGGCTTATCGGCATCGCTGCGTCGAAACCTGGGCGATGTGCGTGCCGTGGACCGGGTTTCCTCTGGCCGATCTGATCGCGAAAGTCGGGCCGAAATCGTCGGCAACGCATGTCCGCTTCGAGACGTTCAATCGCCCGGAGGAAGCCCGCTACATCGGCCTGGATCCCTCCTATCCGTGGCCGTACACCGAAGGTCTGACCCTGGCCGAAGCCACCAACGAGCTGGCCTTTTTGGCGACGGGCATCTATGGCGAACCGCTCCCCAAGCAGCATGGCTCACCGATCCGGCTGGTGGTGCCGTGGAAATACGGGTTCAAGAGCATCAAGTCGATCGTGCGAATCACGCTGACGGATCAGCCGCCGGCGACGTTCTGGAATACGATCGCCCCGCGGGAATACGACTTCCAGGCCAACGTGAACCCCGAGGTGCCGCATCCCCGCTGGAGCCAGAAAACCGAGTGGATGCTGGGGACCCGGGAAGTCTTTGAGACGGCGATCTACAACGGCTACGGGGAGTACGTGGGCGGTTTGTACGGATGAATTGCCGATGACCAGTGCGCTCCACGAGTCACAACAGGCCATGCAGCTCATGCTGTTGCTGGCGTTTCTGCCGGTGCTCGCGGCGCTGGCCGTGATGGGCGGGTGGGCGCTCCTGCGGCTGCACGCGCGTCCGCGGTCAGGCTGGATCGTGTTGTGGATTGTCGCGTTGACAGGCCTCCAGGTCGGGGGGATGTCGTTGCTCTGGTCGCAGTTGGGTGTCCTGTTCGGCCTCGTCGGTCCGGCGGGACTGCAAATCCTCAATCTGGGACTGCTGGTGCTGCACTATGGCCTTGAACTGGGAATCTGGTGGCTGGCGCTGCTGGGACTGTTTGGGCCAGACCCGTTCCGGATGCGCAAAGCGCCCCCAGAGTTGACAGCGGCAGATCCGTCTCCACAGTAGTACATGGAGTCGAGAACATGGCCAGCGCGGAGTTGCTGTACTGGCTCCCGTGGGCTGCCATGCAGTTGGCATATCCGATCGTGCTGAGCATTGCTGCCAGGCGGAATCGGGCGCAGCGGCCTGTCGCCGCCCGCTGGACGATGTTCGTTGCCGGACTGCTGGTGGTGTCGCTGGGATTGAACGCGACGCTGAATGCCGTGCCTGAGCCGCCTACCTTGAACCTCGCCGGGCCGGTCGCGGTTCAGTTGAACAACCCCGGGGTCTGGGCGATGCTGATGCGGTTCTGGGTGCAGGGCCTGCTGCCGGCCGCGGGCCTGATGATTCTCGCGTACGTGATCCTCGAACAGCCGGACCGGCCACGGGCGCCGCGACCAGAGCCCGCGTCCTGACGGGCGCGGCTCCTCGAAGACAACTCCTCAGATCAGCCGCAGCGTCAGCGGGTAGCGATAGCACTGACCGTCGTAGGCTTTGATTGCGGCGATGATGGTCAGCACGAGTTGCCAGAACGGCAGCAGAATCCCGATCACAATCGCCACCGGAATCAGCACGACGGTAAAGAAGCAGATGACCGCGACGGCGGCGATGATGAGCAGCGTAATCTGGAAATTCAGCACTTCCTTCCCCTGGTCGGCGACCAGCGGGCAGGTGTCCCGCTTGACCATCCAGATCACCAGCGACGCCACAAAGCCCGCGCCGGCAAAAATCGTCAGCAGCGAACTCAGATGGCACAACATGGCCCACAGGCGGTCGTCGCTGGTGTAGGTGGGCGTGGATTGGGACATGCTTGTCTCTCCGGATTCCTGGGGAGATCAGGGCGAGCGCGATGCCGCCTGCGTTCAGCCCAACGCGTTTGCAACCGCCGCGCGGGTTTTCTCCAGACCAGTTTTTACGACTTCGGCGGCATTCTGCGACCAGTACGTCGGGTTGAACAACTCCAGCGACAGCGCCCCGCGGAAGCCAATGTCCCGCAGCGTGCGGAAAATCTCCCCCAGCGGAGCGACGCCGTCGCCAGGGTAGACGCGGTCCTTGTCGGCAATCGTGGCCCGCGGCGGATCGGCCGGGTAGTCATTGACGTGGAAGCAGAACATCCGCTGGCCTGAAAACAAGCCGAGCCCGCCAAAGTCCGAGCCTCCCTTGAAAATGTGGTACACGTCCAGCAGATAGCACGCCGCCGGATGGGCGGCCTCGGTCCCCGTGAAGGCCACCTCTCCCAG
>Ga0073934_10009924_pt1 | contig 12004 bp, 10 predicted proteins | sample LarsenN4metaG_FD_76834 | JGI IMG/M metagenome (GOLD analysis project Ga0073934, IMG submission 76834) | Hot spring sediment bacterial and archeal communities from British Columbia, Canada, to study Microbial Dark Matter (Phase II) - Larsen... ... | reverse complement strand
TCGCGGCGGGCGTCGTCTCCTTCCTGTCGCCGTGCGTCCTGCCCATGGTGCCCGTCTACATCGCCCACCTCACCGGCCTCAGCGCCTCGCCGGAGGCGGTTGCGGGCCGGCGCGAGACGCTTTCGCACGCCGTGGCCTTCGTCGTGGGGTTCGGCGTCGTCTTCACGTTCATCGGCGCGTCCGCCGGCCTTGTGGGCAGCGCCGTCAACGACCAGCTGCCGGCGCTGGAGAAGGCGGCGGGCGTCTTCCTCGTCGTCCTGGGCCTCAACCTCATGGGCGTGTTGAAGTTGCCGTGGCTCTACCGCACCTACCAGCTCGGCGGCGCCGCGGCGGGCGGCGGGACGCTGGCCCTGGCGACGGCGGGGGCCGGCGGCGGCAGCGGCGCGGCCGTTTACGCCCAGCGATCGACGGCGCTCGGCTACGTGCGGTCTTTCGGCTTCGGCAGCTCCTTCGCCGTGGCCTGGACGCCGTGCATCGGCCCCGTCCTGGGCGCCATCCTGACTCTGGCAGGCACGTCCGCGAAGGTGTACCAGGGCGCGTACCTGCTGCTGGCGTACTCGGCGGGGCTGGCGGTGCCGTTCCTGGTCGCCGGCCTCGCGGTGGGCAGCGTGAGCGCGGCGCTGAAGCGCTTCGGGCGGGTCTTGCCTGCCATCGAGGTTGGCGCCGGCGCCGTCGTCGTCCTCGTGGGCGCCCTCGTCTTCCTGAACGAGTTCACGTCGCTGAACCAGTACTTCGACTTCATCCCCGAGCTGTACGGGGTATAGGAACGGGACAGAGAGGAGCGGGCCGGAGGGGATGTCACGGGGAGCGGCGCCTTTCGCCGCATGTCCGCGCCGTTCCCCCGTCCCTGGCGGCTGAAAGGAGCGACCGATGACGCAGCTGGTCCACGATCCCGTATGCCACATGGACATCGAGCCGACGGCGGCGGCGGGCACGTCTGAGTACAAGGGGCAGACCTACTACTTCTGCGCCGCCGGCTGCAAACGCGACTTCGACGAGGACCCGGAGGGCGTCCTCAAGGCCGAGGCCGAGTACGACCACTCCCGGGCCGGCGAGCACGGCATGGCCGGCGCCGCCGCAGCCAAGAAGCCCTGGTGGCGGTTCTGGTAGCCCCCGTCCGGTAGCGAAACCGGTCCGGTCGCTCGCGGGCGCCGGCCGCGGCGTTCAGCCCGCGGCGCCCTTCAGGCTCGAAGGGGTCCGATTCGAAATTCGCCATCCTCTTGGGCGAGGGGCTGCCCTGCCCATCCCGCGGCACCTTCCCCAGCGGCGGCTATAATTCGACCTACTGCCGAAGCGAGGGGGCGCGTCGCATGAGCGAGCGGGTGGAGCACCGGCCCGGGCTGCGTGACGTCATAGCGGGACAGACGCACATCTGCAAGCTGGACGAACAGCAATCGCAGGTGTTCATCTACGGCTACTCGCTGGAAGAGCTGGTCGAACGCCACGACTACGAGGCCGTCGCCCACCTCACGCTGCACGGCGAACTGCCGCCCGCGGGCTACCGCCTGCCGGACGGGGACGTCGACTCGCTGAGGCAGGTGTGGGAGACGCTGGCCCGCGAGCCGCGCCGGGCGCACCCCATGGGCCTCCTGCGCACCGCTATCTCCAGCTACGGCAACCGCGTCGACGCCCAAGGCCCGGCCGAGCTCACGCTGGAGGCCGAGCGCCGGGCGGCGCTGGAGCTCGTGCCGCAGGTCGGGTACATGGTCGGGCTGGTGGCGCGCCACGTCGAAGGCCGGGGCTGGCTGGCCCCGGAGCGGGGGCGGGGCTACGCCGAGAACATCCTGACGTTGTTCCGGGGAGAGCGCCCGGACGAGTTCGAGGCGCGGTGCATGGACATCGCCCTGATCCTGTACACGGAGCACGAGTTCAACGCCGGCAGCTTCGGCGTCCGCGTAGCCGCCAGCGCCCACAGCGACATCTATTCCTCCGTCTTGGCCGGGGAGTGCATCCTGCGGGGGCCTCGTCACGGCTGCGCCAACGAGGAGGTCATGAAGATCCTCCTCGACCAGGGAGGCAGGCCGGAAGGCGTCCGCGCCTACCTCGACAGCTTCTTCGCGCAGCCGGGAGCGCGGCTGCCGGGCTTCGGCCACGCCGTCTACAACCTGCCCCACTCCCGAGACCCGCGGGTGAGCATCCTGCGGCCTTGGGTGAAGGAGCTTTCGCGCCGCAAGGGCGACATGCGCTGGTACGAGACCATCCTGGCGCTGGAGGAGTACATGGCGGAGCGCATGAAGCCGCGCGTCGAACGCGGCCAGCCGAACGCGCCGGCGAACATGGACCTCTGGACGGCGCCGCTCTACTACCTCCTGGGCATCCCCATCCCGCTGTACACGCCCCTGTTCGCGGCGTCGCGGGTCGCCGGTTGGGCGGCTCACTACCTGGAGGTGCGCTACGTGAACAACGAGCAGCTGCTGCGGCCGCGGGCCGACTACGTAGGGCCGCCGGGGCGGCCGTACTCGCCCTCGCCGGCCTACGGCGCGCCGGCGGGGGTTTGAGATGTCCGAGACGTACGATCCCCTGCCCGCGCTCATCGATTTCGCCCTCGGGCTCCGCTACGAGGACCTGCCGCCGGCGGCCGTCCACGAGGCCAAGCGGCGGGCGCTCGACTCCATTGGCTGCGCCCTGGGCGCCCTGGGAGACGCGCGCCTGAGGCAGCGCTGGCGCTTCTTCTCGCGCCGGCCCGTCGCCTACGAGGGGGGCGGCCTCGCCTACGGCGCCGCGGCCAAACTCTCGCTGTGCGACGCGGCCTTCCTGAACTCGACCATGACGCGCTGGCTGGACTTCAACGATACGTATCTCGCCAAGGAGCCTGCCCATCCCAGCGACAACTTCGGCCTCCTGTTCGCGCTGGCGGGCTCGCGGCGGCTCACCGGCCGCGACGTCATCCTGGGCGCCGTCATCGCCTACGACGTGCAGTGCCGCCTGACGGAGGCGGCTTCGCTCCGCGCCCGCGGCTGGGACCACGTCAACTACATCCTGGTCTCCGGCGCCCTTGCCGGGGCGCGCCTCCTGGGCTTCGGCCGCGATCGGGCCTACGACGCCGTCGCGCTGGCTCTGAGCTCGCACGCGGCCATGCGCCAGGCGCGCGAGGGCAGCCGCCTCTCCGAGCAGAAGAACATGGCCGCCGCCGACGCCGTCCGCGGCGCCGCCTGGGCCCTGGAGAAGGTCATGGCCGGCTGCGACGGCCCCGCGGAGATATTCGAGGGCAAGCACGGCTTCGTCGCCCAGCTCTCCGGCCCCTTGGCCCCCGAGGCCTTCGCGGACCTGGGCCGCCGTTTCCTCCTGCCGGATACGTACGTCAAGGCCTACCCCATGGAGTACCACGGCCAGACCGTCGTCGAGCACGCGCTCGCCCTCCGCGAGCGCCTGGGCCGGCCCGGCCCCGAGGACGTGGAGGAGGTGGTGATCTCCGGCTACGAGGCGCAGCGGACGATCATCGGCGACGAGAGCAAGCGCCGGCCCGCTACCAAGGAGACGGCCGACCATAGCGTTTACTACGCTTTCGCGGTGCCGTTCCTCCACGGCCGCCTGACCCTGGAGGAGTACCGGCCGCAGATGCTGGCCGACCCGGACGTCCTCTCGCTTATCGGACGGACGAAGTTCGTCGAGGTGGAGGAGTGGACGCGGCGCTACTACGCACCCCAGGTGGAGCGGGAGTTCCGCAGCGCGGCGCGAGTGCGCCTGCGCGACGGCCGGCAGGCCGAGGACGAGCGCCCGGTGCCCCACGGCCACCCCAAGGACCCGATGACCGACGCCGAGCTGGAGGCGAAGTTCCGCGCGCTGGCCGCCGGCCGCCTGCGGGACGAGCGCGGCCTGCTGGACCGCCTTTGGGACCTGGACGCCGTGGACGATGCCGCCGCAGTGATGTCCCTGGTCACCTGGCCCGATGAGGGAGAGGCGTGAGCGCCGGACGGCGGCTCCGGGAGGCGCTGGCGCGCGGCCAGGTGGTCGCGGCGGGGGCCTTCGTGCCCTTCGTGGCGAGACTGGTGGAGGAGGCCGGCTTCGACGCCGTCTACGTCTCCGGCGCCGCGCTCTCGAACTCGCTCGCCCGGCCGGACGAGGGGCTGCTGCCGCGCGGCCGGGTCCTCGAGTTCACCCGCGAGGTCGTTTCGGTCGTCGACGTGCCGGTGATCGTCGACGTCGATACGGGCTTCGGCGGGCCGGCGGGCACGGCGGAGACGGTGCGGCTCTTCGAAGCGGCGGGGGCCGCCGCGGTCCAGATCGAGGACCAGGACCCGCGCTACAAGCGCTGCGGCCACCTGGAGGGCAAGCATCTCATCGCCTGCGGCCGCATGGTGGAGAAGCTGGAGGCGGCGGTGGCCGCGCGCCGCGAGATGCTGGTCATCGCCCGCACGGACGCGGTGGCGGTGGAAGGCTTCGAGGCGGCGGTCGCGCGGGCGCAGGCGTACGAGGCCGCCGGCGCGGACGTGGTCTTCCCGGAGGCGCTCACCTCCCGCGAGCAGTTCGCGGCCTTCCGCCAAGCGGTGCGCGCGCCCCTGCTGGCCAACATGACGGAGTTCGGCAAGACGCCCTGGCTGACCGATGCCGAGTTTGCAAAGCTCGGCTACGCCCTCGTCCTCCACCCGGCGACGACCTTCCGGCTGGCGGCGCGGGCAGTCAAGGCCGCCCTGACGGAGATGAAAGAGCGAGGCAACCAGCAGCACCTCCAGGACTCCGGCCGCCTGATGCCCCGCGGCGAGATCGACGCCTACCTGAGGCCGGGCTAGTCCCGGCCGGTCAGTGCGAGCGGGCCGGGACCCGCCCGGCCTCGTCCCCGGTATCGCCCCGCCGAGGAGGCAGCATGCCAGACCAGAGCGTACAGATCGTCAACCCGGTGGTGCAGACCTGGAGACGGCGGGCGGCCGAGGACCCGGAGGGCTTCTGGGCCGAAGCCGCCCGCCTCCTGCCCTGGGCGCGGCCCTGGGACCGCGTGCTCGATTGGCGCCCACCGGACTTTCGCTGGTTCGTGGGCGGCGAGACGAACATCGCCTGCAACTGCCTTGACCGCCACGTCAGGGACGGCCGCGGCGGCGTCGCCGCTCTCATCGCGCTCGACGAGCGCGGCGGGCGGCAGGTCTTCACCTACGCCCAGCTCCTGCACGAGGTCAAACGCACGGCTGCCGCCCTAAGGGCGCTCGGCATCGGCCGGGGGGACCGTGTCGCCGTCTACATGCCCACCTGCGCGGAGGCGATCGTCCTCATGCTCGCCTGCCTGCGCATCGGCGCCGTGCACCTCGTCGTGTTCGCGGGTTTCGGGGCGGGGGCGCTGGCGGAGCGAATCAAGCTGGCGGAAGCCAAGGCCCTGTTCGTCGCGGACGTCACTTACCGGCGCGGCAACGACGTGCCCCTCCTCGGCATCGTCGAGGCGGCCCTGGGCGCGGAAGGGGCCGCCAGCGTCGTCCGCCGCGTCGTCGTCCTGCGCCGGCGGCAGGAGAGCGTGCTGCCTTCCGGCGCGATCACCTGGCAGCAGTTCCTCGAGGCGGGCGAGGGCCGGTCCGCCGAGCCCGTCTTCCTGGAGTCGAACACGCCCGCGTACATCCTGGCGACGTCCGGGACCACGGCCCGGCCGAAGCTGGCCGTGCACGTGCACGGCGGCTACCAGGTCTACGTCCATGCCATGGCCAAGTGGGTCTTCGGCCTGGAGCCCCGCGACGTCTGGTGGGCGACGTCCGATATCGGCTGGGTCGTGGGCCACAGCTACATGGTCTACGCGCCGCTGCTGGTGGGTGCGACGACGCTGGCCTACGAGGGCGCCATCGACTACCCGAGCGTGGAGACGGTCTACCGCCTGTTCGAGGAGAACGGCGTCACGGGCGTGTTCACGTCCCCGACGGCCATCCGGGTGTTGATGCGCTCCGGCGCGGAGCCGGCCCGCGCGCACGACCTCTCGTCGATAACGCGCGCGTTCTCCGCCGGCGAGGTGCTGAACCCGCCTGCATGGGAGTGGTTCCAGAAGGAGGTGTTCGCGGACCGCATCCCGGTCATCGACCACATGTGGCAGACGGAGACCGGCGGGCCGATCGTCGGCATCCCCTACGGCCTCGGCATGCTGCCGATCAAGCCGGGGGCCGCCGGCCTGCCGCTTCCGGGCATCGAGGCGGCGGTCATGACGCCGGAAGGCGAGGAGTGCCGGCCGGGCGAGAAGGGCATCTTCGTCATCAAGCGGCCGTTCCCGGGACTGACGCCGCAGCTGTGGGCGGAGCCGGAGCGTTATGCGGCCGACTACTGGCAGCGCATTCCGGGTTCCACCGTCTACTTCAGCGGCGACGCCGCCCACATCGACGAGGACGGCTACGTTTGGTTCAGCGGCCGCGCCGACGAGATCATCAAGATCGCGGCCCACCGCCTCGGCACGATCGAGGTCGAAAGCGCCATCCTGCGCCATCCGGCCGTCGCCGAGGCCGGTTGCACCGGCCGCCCCGACGAGCTGCGGGGCGAGGTGATCTCCGCCTTCGTCGTCCTCAAGAACGGGCAGGAGCCTTCGGACGGGCTGCGCAAGCAGATATTGGACACGGTGCGGGAGGAGCTGGGGCCGGTGGCGGTCTTCGGCGAGCTGAACTTCGTCGACCTGCTGCCGAAGACGCGCAGCGGCAAGATCATGCGCCGCGTCCTCAAGGCAGTGACCCTCGACCGCGACCCCGGCGACATCTCGACGATCGAGGACGAGGGTTCCGTGGAAGAAGCGCGGGAGGCGTGGCGGCGGATGAAGGCGGAGATCGAGGGGCGGTAGCCGGGCGGGGGACGCCAGGGGACGGTTGACACGCCCCTCCGGCTGCTCGACTATCGCCGCAGGCTTGGACGCAATAGACCCGGCTGAGGAGGAGAGAAATGGCAGGGACGTTTCGCGCGGACCAGGTGGGGAGCCTGCTCAGGCCCCCGGAGCTGCTGAAGGCGCGCGAGGAGTTCACGAGCGGCCAGATCACGCGGGAACAGCTGAAAGAGGTCGAGGACGCCTGCGTCCTCAAGGCGCTCGACATGCAGAAGCAGACCGGCATCGCCGTCTACACGGGGGGCGAATACCGCCGATCGGGCTGGGCCTCGATCATCCGGGAGTCGGTCGAAGGCCTGGTGCAGACGGAAGGGCCGGCCAACCCGCGCCTCCTGAGGCCCTGGCAGGGACCGCACGCCGCCCTGGCCAACTCGTCGATCGCCGTGCGCGGCGGCATCCTGCAGACGGGCCTCGTCGCCGGCCGCATCCGGCAGGTGCGCCGCCTGGTGGAGGACGAGGCTGCGTTCCTCAAGCAGCACGCGCCCGGCCCGTGGAAGATCACGATGCCCGGCGCCATCTCGGCCGGCGGCCAGCTCTGGAAGCCCGGCGTGACCGACCAGTACTACGCCTCCAAGCGCGAGTTCATCGACGAAATCGCGGCCATGCTGCAGCGTGAAATCCGGGCGCTGGTCGAGGACGGCGTGTCCTACATCCAGCTCGACTCCCTGCACTACGTCGAGCGGATCGCCGACCCCGTCGTCCGGCAGCAGATGATCGAAGACGGCGAGGACCCGGCCCGCTACCTCGACGAGTTGATCGAGGTCGATAACTCCGTCCTCAACGTCGCGAAGGAGTACCCCAACCTCACCGTCGGCATGCACATGTGCCGTGGCAACAACCGCAGCGCCTGGCACGCCGAAGGCAGCTACGAGCCGATCGCGGAGAAGGCCTTCAACCTGCTCAACGTCGACCGTTTCCTGCTCGAGTACGACACCGAGCGGGCGGGAGGCTTCGAGCCGCTGCGGTTCATGCCCAAGGACAAAATGGTGGTGCTGGGACTGATCAGCTCCAAGGAGCCGCAGCTGGAATCGATAGACGACCTGCGGCGGCGGATCGACGAGGCGGCGAAGTACGTGCCGTTCGAGAACCTGGCGGTCTCGCCGCAGTGCGGCTTCGCTTCGACGGCGCTAGGCAACCTGCTGACCTGGGACGACCAGCAACGCAAGCTGGAGCTGGTCGCGGAAACGGCCCGCAGGGTCTGGGGGTAATCGCGCCTGAGCGCCGGCCTCGAGACCGGCTGCTGAATCGGGCTGTCGTTCCGCCGCAAGCGCACCTGCGCGCGCGCTTGCGGCGGACGCACAAGTGGCGCCGAACGCGCGCGGCAAAGGAGCACCTCAATAAACGGTCTGCCAGTGTCTCTCGGCCCCAATGACTTCCCCTATCCCTCCCGGCGCATGCCCGTGCTCGCCCGTAACGGCGTCGTCGCCACCAGTTCGCCGCTGGCGGCGCAGGCGGGCTTACGCATGCTCCTGGCCGGCGGCAACGCCGTGGACGCCGCCATCGCCGCGGCGGCCACGCTGACGGTCGTGCAGCCGTGGGTCAACGGCATCGGTTCGGACGCCTTCGCCCTCGTCTGGGACGGGGAGCGGCTGCACGGGCTAAACGGGTCCGGGCGGGCGCCGGCGGCGCATGCGCCGGACCTCTTCGCGCGGCTCGGCCACGCCCAGGTGCCGGCCCGCGGCTGGCTCTCGGTCACGGTCCCGGGGGCGCCGGCGGCGTGGCGGGACCTCCACGGGCGGTTCGGCAAGCTCCCCTTCGAGCGCCTGTTCGAGCCGGCGGTCGCGTACGCGGAGGAGGGCTTCGCCCTGGAGCCGGAATCGGCGCGGGAGTGGGCCGCGGCCCAGGAGCGGTTTAGCGAGGCGTTGAAGGGCGAGGAGTTCGCGGGCTGGTTCCAGGCCTTCATGCCCGAAGGCCGCGCCGCCGCGCCCGGCGCCGTCTGGACGATGCCCGGCCACGCCCGCTCGCTGCGGCTCATCGCCGAGACGCAGCGAGCGGGCGTTCTACGAGGGCGAGCTGGCGGAAGCGATGGCCGCCTTCGCCGCCAGGACGGGCGGCTACCTTACCGAGGCCGACCTCGCCGCGCACGAATCGACGTGGGTGGAGCCCATCGGCGTGCGCTACCGCGGCTACGACATCTGGGAGATCCCGCCCAACGGCCAGGGGATCGTCGCCTTGCAGACGCTGGCGATGCTCGACGGCCTGGACCCGGGTCCGCGGCGGGAGTCCGCCGTCAGCTACCACCTGCAGATCGAGGCGTTGAAGCTGGCCTTCGCCGACGCCTACCGTTACGTGGCGGACCCGGACCGGGCGGACGTGCCCGTGGCAGGGATGCTGGCGCCGGCGTACGTTGCCCAACGCCGCGCCCTCATCGGCGGGGACGCGGCGGAACCCGCCCCCGGGGCGCCGCCGCGAGGCGGCACCGTCTACCTATGCGCAGCCGACCGCGACGGCCTGATGGTCTCGTTCATCCAGTCGAACTACCTGGGTTTCGGCAGCGGCGTCGTCGTGCCGGGGACGGGCATCTCGCTCCAGAACCGGGGCCGCGGCTTCACGCTGGAGCCGGGCCATCCCAACCAGATCGGCCCCGGCAAGCGGCCCTTCCACACGATCATCCCCGGTTTCCTGACGCGGGACGGCCGCAGCGTGGGGCCGTTCGGCGTCATGGGCGCGGCCATGCAGCCGCAAGGGCACGTGCAGGTCATCGTCAATCAGGTCGACTACGGCATGAACCCGCAGGCGGCGCTGGACGCGCCGCGGTGGCAGTGGCCCGGCGGCCGCCAGGTGCTGCTGGAGCGCGAGGTCCCGCAAGACGTGGTCGAAGGGCTGAAGCGGCGCGGCCATGAGGTCTCCATCGCCGCGAACGGGCCGCTGGTCAACGCCGGCTTCGGCCGCGGCCAGATCATCTCCAGGCTGGAGAACGGCGTTTACGTGGCGGGGAGCGAGCCCCGCGCCGATGGTTGCGCCGTGGGGTTTTAGGGCGGGCCGAGCGTCCAGGAAGAGGCCCGAAAGGCAGCTGCGCCCACTCAGCGGTGGTGGTCCGCCGCCGCATGGGCGTCGATGCCGCTGTGGCCGCAGGGGTCGACGTGCACGTGGACGGCAGCCAGCTGCGGCGCCGCGTGCAGGAGGGCGTGACGGGCTGCCTCGGCGATCTCGTGGCTGCGGCGCGTGGACAGGTCCTCGTCCACGCGGATGTGGATGTCCGTGTACAGCCGGTGTCCCACCCACCGCACCCGCACTTCCCCCACCTCCTCCACGCCCGGCACCGCCGCCGCGTGCTCGATGCGCCTCACCAGGTCCGGATCGACGGCGTCCATCAACCGGTACCACATCATCAAGGCCGTGTCCCGCAGCACCAGGACGATGACGGCGGTGATCGCCAGGCCGGCAAGGGCGTCGGCGGCTTCGAGGCCTGCCCATACGCCGGCGCCGCCCACGACGACCGCGAGCGACGTCAGCCCGTCGACGCGGGCGTGCTGGCCGTCCGCGATCAGGGCCGCGGAGCCGATCTCGCGGCCGACGCGCGTGCGGTAGAAGGCGACGGCTTCGTTGCCCAGGAACCCGACGAACCCGGCGACGATCACCCAGCCGACGTGGTCGATGCCGCGCGGCTCGAGGAGCTTGCGGATGCTTTCGTAGCCGGCCAGGACGGCGCTGGCGAGGATGAAGGCGATGATGATGAGCCCGGCGATGTCCTCCGCCCGGCCGAAGCCGTACGTGTAGCGCCGCGACGGCGGCCGCCGGCCGAGCCAGAAGGCAATCCATAGCGGCAACGCCGTCAGCGCGTCCGAGACGTTGTGCAGCGTGTCGGTGAGCAGGGCAGCGCTGCCGCTGAGGAGGGTGATCGCCACCTGGAAGGCGGCAGTGGCGCCCAGGATCAGGAGCGAGGCCAGGAGGGCCCGCATCCCCCGGCTGCTCGTTTCGAGGGCGGAGTCGATCTCGGGAGCGTGCCGGTGGGAGTGTCCGAAAGGCAGCAGGTCGAGAAAACGGCCGAAGCGGCGGCGGTCATGCCTATGCTCGCCGTCATGGTCGTGGCCTGCCTCGTCGCTGCCGCCCTGGGCGTGGGAGTGCGCCGGACGCCTCAGGGCAGCGTTGCCATCGGTTTCCGTCAAGGCGCCTCCGGATGCCGGAAACGAGGCCGAGGCGATGACCGTGTCTCGCTCCTTGCCCCTGGCTCCAGCCTCCAGATCCGAGCTTACCGCGTTTCGGGCGGGCCTGCCCGTCGCTCATCGAAGGGCGGTGTCCAGAGAGCGCTGGTAGCGGCTGCCGGGGGCGAGGGCGCAGTCGCCCTCGAGGACCGCGTACAAGGGGTAGACGGAGTCCGGCGTCTCGCACGCCGGGGCGAGGTGCTCGATGGGGTCCAGGCGCCGCTCGCCGTAACGGATCTCGAAATGCAAGTGAGCGCCTCGGGAGTGGCCGGTGTTGCCCGCCAGGCCGATCTGGGTCCGCTGATACACCAGCTGGCCTTCCCACACGTCGATGCGGGAAAGGTGCGCGTACACGGTCTGCACGCCGTTGCCGTGATCGAGGATAACGTGCAGTCCGTAGCCGCAGCAGGAGGGGCCTCCGGCGTAGACCACGTAGCCCGTCGCCGAGGCCAGGATGGGCGCGTTTGGCTCGGCCGCCAGGCCGATGTCGATGCCCAGCGGATGCTTCGCGGTCATGGCGTTCGTCACCGGCCCGGACACGGGCCATTCGAAGGAGCGGGGCGCCTTGGCGCGCGGCGCCGGCGGCTGGCTCGTAAGGGGAAGGGATTCCGCCTGAGCATGGGCTGGGACGCGTCCCTGGCGGGCGACGGCCACGCCGCCGCGACAGCGGTGAGGAGGACGAAGACGGCCAGCAGGTGTCGAGCTAGGGGACCTATGTCGGCAGCCCCGCCAGAAAGTTACCGAATTCTAGCAAAGCTGCGTGACATAATTGCAAGCCCGTAAACGCGGCCGGGCTTGCGAAGGCGCCCGCCGGCGGCGCGATGGTCCCCTCAGCGGCCCCCGGGCGGCGGCGCCGCGGGGTCGATCGCCGGGGAAGGCGGCTCCCCTTTACAAGCGTTTTGGCGGGGACGATGATGTCGCCACCCGATGGCATGTCCATGAGGAGGAGACGCGATGCCCTCGAAGCAGCTCTGCATCTCGGCCGACTCGCACGTCGTGGAACCGCCGGAGGTATTCGCCGGGCTGGAGGAGCGCTTCGGCGAGCGGGCCCCCAAGGTCGTCCACCATCCCGAACACGGTGACATCC
>Ga0073934_10009922_pt1 | contig 12005 bp, 14 predicted proteins | sample LarsenN4metaG_FD_76834 | JGI IMG/M metagenome (GOLD analysis project Ga0073934, IMG submission 76834) | Hot spring sediment bacterial and archeal communities from British Columbia, Canada, to study Microbial Dark Matter (Phase II) - Larsen... ... | reverse complement strand
CGGCCAGGTCCTTCGGCCAGGAGTGGCGTGGGGCGCGGGCCCTTCCCGGGGCTGCTGCTGGCAGCCCTCCTCGTCTTCTTCTGCCAGGAGTTGCGTGGGGCGCGGGCGGCCGTGCCCCTCCAGGTCCAGCTGGACGGGCAGGTTCTTCTGCCAGGAGTGGCGTGGGGCGCGGGCTCTTCCCGGGGCTGCTGCTGGCAGCCCTCCTCGTCTCCTTCTGCCAGGAGTTGCGTGGGGCCCGGGCGCCTCGCTACAGCTCCAGGAGGTCCCGGGGAGACCGGGTGAGGACCCGTGCGCCGCCAGCCTCCACCAGCACGTCGTCCTCCACGCGCACACCGCCCCACTCAGGAATATAGATTCCCGGCTCCACCGTGACCACCATGCGCTCCGCCAGCGTGACCTCGCTGCGCACCGAGAAGGCTTGCCCGTCGTGCACGGTGCGGCCGAGGCTGTGGCCCAGCCCGTGTCCGAAGTAGTCGCCATAGCCGGCGTCGCGGATGAGGGTGCGCGCAACGGCGTCCACGTCCCGGCCGGCGGCACCGGGACGAATGGATTCAATGGCCCGGGCGAGCGCATCCAGCACGATCCCATGGACCTTCTTCTGCTCATCGGTGGCGCGGCCGATCACCACCGTGCGGGTGATGTCTGCGCAGTAGCCGCCCACGCGCGCACCGAAGTCCAGGGTCACGAGGTCACCCTGCCGGAGGGCGCGGTCAGACGCCTTGCCGTGGGGAAGGGCGGATCGGGGTCCGGAGGCGACGATGATGTCGAAGGCGTTTTCCGCGCCCAGGTCCCGGCGAATGTGCCACTCCAGCTCCAGGGCGATGTCGCGCTCCACGGCGCCCGGCTTGAGGAAGAGGAGAATGTGCTGGAAGGCCCGGTCGGTCAGCGCGCAGGCCTCTTCCAGGAGGGCGATCTCGCCCGGGTCCTTCACCATGCGCAGGTCGTCGATGAGGCCCGTGGTGGGCACCAGCTCGATGGCCGCCGGGAGCTTCTCACGGTACTTGCGATGAAGGTCCACGGTGAGGTGGGCGGCCTCAAAGCCGATTCGGGGCACGCCCGCCTTCGCAAGCACCTCCGTGATCTCCTCGGCGGCGCTGGTTGCCAGCAGCGTCTGCTCGAATCCCGGGCACTGCTGGGCGGCCTGCTGGGTGTAGCGGGAGTCCGTGGCGAAAACGGCCCGGTCGGCTGTGAGAAGCACGAAGCCGTTGGTGCCGGTGAAGCCCGTGAGCCACCCCACGTTTTCGATGCGCGTGATCAGCAGGGCGGGCAGGCCGGCGCGCTCCATTGCGGCCCGGGCACGCTCCACGCGCGCGGCGGCGAGCGGGGTCATCAACGGTGGCTCTCCTCGATCAGGGTCTTCATGGCCTCCAGGGCCAGAAGGTAGCCGCTGGTTCTGAAGCCGATGATCTGCCCGGATGTGACGGGCGCAATCACGGAGTGGCGACGGAACTCGTCGCGAGCATGGACGTTGGAGATGTGCACCTCGATGGTGGGCAGGCGCACGGCGGAGAGGGCATCGCGAATCGCGTAGGAGTAGTGGGTGAAGGCGCCCGGATTGATGATGATTCCGTCGGCCCACTTCAGCGCGTCTTGGATCGCCTCGATGATGTCGCCTTCGCTGTTGAACTGGAAGATGCGGGCTTCGATCTCGAGCTGGCGGGCGCGTTCCTTGATCCTCCGGTTCATGTCGTCGAACGTGTCGATGCCGTAGACGTCGGGCTCCCGAATGCCCAGCAGGTTCAGATTCGGCCCATGGATCACGCAGATCTTCACAGCGGTTCTCCTTCCTTCGGGGAGCCGGGCGGCTCTCCGGGCGCATCCGCGGGGCCCCGTCCGGGGATGAACACGGCGCTTTCCACGAGCATCTCGGGAATCCCGTCGCGGATGGGATAGGCGCGCCCGCACTGGTCGCACACAAGGAATTCACCCTCCAGCCGCACCGGCGGGCGGTCGTCGCAGGCCGGACAGGCCAGCACTTCCAGCAGCAAGGGATCGAGCATGTGATCTCAGTTCATGGGGCTGAGCGTCTGCACACGGGTTCCCGCAGGCCTCTCCGGCGCTCGGCAGTGCTCTTGGGAGATGCCGGGCCCGTGTGCGCCCCTGGGGTCCGTGGGCCTAGCTGCCCAGAGCCTCGTGGTAGACGGCCAGGGTCTGGGCGGCTGTGCGGCGCCAGGAGAACTGGGCGGCTCGTTGGCGGCCGCGCTCCCCCCAGGTGATCCGTGCCTTCTCGTTCGTCATGGCTACTCCCAGCGCCTCGGCCCAGGCGGTGGCATCCATCACTGGCAGCACCCAGGCGCCGGCGTCCGCCACTTCCGGCATCGCCGGCGCGTCGCTCACGAGCGTGGCCGTTCCGCAGGCCATGGCCTCCAGCGGCGGCAGGCCGAACCCCTCGTAGAGAGAGGGGAACGCCATGGCGTCGGCCGCGGAGTAGAGCATGGGGAGGTCCGCGTCGGCCACATAGTCGGTGTAGATGAGGGCGTCCGAGATTCCCAGCCGCGTGGCGAGGCGCGCGAGCTCTCCGTACGCCCATCCCCTCTTGCCGGTCAGCACCAGCCTGTGGGGGACGGGCACGGCGCGCCTCACCCTGGCGAACGCCTCCAGCAGAAGCGCAAAGTTCTTGCGCGGCTGGAGCACTCCCACGCTGATCACGTAGGGTCGGTCGATCCCGAATCGCGCGTTCACAGCGGCGCGCGCGGTGCGCTGCGGCATCGGGTGGTATTCCGACCCCGCGGCCAGGTGGATCGTGGCGATCTTCTCCGGAGGCAGCCGGTAGATGCGCAGGATGTCGCGCCGCGAGGACTCTGCGTCGGTTATCACCCGGCGCGCCCGCCGCATGGAGGCCGGCACCGTCAGGTTCAGCAGCACGCGATCCTTGCGCGGGAACCATTCCGGATAGATTCGAAACGAGATGTCGTGGACCGTGGTCACGAGCGGGCAGGGCGACCGCAGGGGGGTCGTGTACTGCGTGTGCGCCACGTCCACACCCTCCTGCTTCAGGGCGCGGGGGAAGGAGACCATCGTCCACACGCGGTCGTTGGCGGCGGGCACCGCCCGAAGGGTGCCCCGGTCGGAAACGGGCAGGTCGCCCCGCGGGATGGGCAGGCGGGTGAAGAGCACATACTCATGCTCCTCGAACTCCCCCGGTCCGGACAGATACTCTCGCAGCAGGCAGAGCCAGTACGTTCGGTCCCCGGTGAAGCGTCCCGTGAGGGCCCGGGCGTCGATTCCGATCCTCACCCGCTCCCCTCCCGGATGACCTCCTGGTACACCTCCACCGTCTCCTCCGCCGCCCGGGCATAGGTGTGCCGGACAGCGTAAGCGGCGGCACCCTGCGCCAGGGCAGTCCTGAGGCTGGCATCGGCGCGGATGTGGCCGATGGCTTCCGCCAGCGCGTCCGGCGATGGCCTCGCCAGGGCGAGCGCCCCGGGCACCTGCGCCACGATCTCCCGGTGCGGACCGATGTCTGAGGCCAGGATGGGCTTGCCGCAGGCCAGCGCCCAGGCCAGCGACCCGGAGCCGCTGGACTCGGTGAACGGAGCGACGACCAGATCGGCGGCGCTCAACACGCGGAGCATCTCCTCATGCGCCAGGTAGCCGGTGACTCGGATCCTGCCTCCGGCCGGGCTGGCGGCCACGCGGGCCTCGAGGCCGCTCACAAAGTCGGTGCGGTCGTCGGGATGCCTGCCGCCTGCCAGTACAAGCATTATGGCCTCATCAAGCCTCTCCATGGCCTCCACCGCCAGAAGATGGCCCTTGCGCCGCGAGAGGAAGCCGAAGAGCACCACGACGAAGCGGTCTTCCACCCCCAGCAGGCGGCGCGCCTCCTCCCGGTCCTCCAGGCGCGGGGGGCGCGGCACGCCGTGGCGCACCACGCGGAGACGGCTGGCATCGAATCCCTGGGCGGCCATGCGGTCCCGGTCTGCCTCCGTGTGCACGAGGATCCGCCGGACCCGCGGGGAGCAGAACTGCAGCCGGTTGACCAGGCGGATGGCGGCGCGGCGGGCGGGCCCGCCGACGGGCTCCACGAACTCATGGGCGGTGAGCACGGCGGGAGGGCGCAGCCGGCGGAGCAGCGCCGGGAACCTGTTGCGCCAGGGGGCCACCCCACCGAAGAGGAAGTACTGGTGCTGGATGTGCACCAGGTCCACCCGGTTCATCTCCGCGCGGAACGCGAGGGGGTCCGCCACGTGGACAACCTCCACCAGGCGTTGCAGCTCGTGCAGCAACAGCCGGGAGTAGTCCGCCACGCCGCACCGTGGCCGGTCCGGGGCCAGCAGGGTGATCCTCATGCTGACGGCATGCCGAGCGGCGCAGGCCGGCCCGCGTCGGCCAGGGCCAGCTGGTATACCTCGACGGTCCTGCGGGCGGCCGCTTCCCAGGAATGGGTGCGGGCGTACTCAGCGGCGGCCCGGGAAAGGCGGTCCCGTTCCTCCGGGCTCTGCAGCAGCTCCGCCAGCGCCTGCCGAAGGGCAGCGGCATCGCCGGTGGGCACGATCCGGAGGCATGGGATGCGGGCGCAGGCCTCCACAAAACATGCCTGGTCGGATGCCACGATGGGCTTGCCGTGGGCCATCGGCACGGTGACGGAGTATGAGCCCGTCGCCTGGGTGTGGGGCGCGATCACGATGTCCGACGCGGCCATGGCCTCGGCCACCTGCTCGTCCGGGAGGAAGCCGGTGATGCGCACCCGCCCTTCCAGTCCTGCGGCGGCGATGCGCGCCCGTAGTTGGTCGGCATAGGGGGCCATGTCCTCGGTTCTCGGCCCCCCGGCGAAGACCAGCGCCACCTCCGGCGGAAGGCCGGCCAGGGCCTCCAGAGCCACCTCGTAGCCCTTGCTGGGCGCCAGAAACCCGAAGAGCGACACGACAGGGCGGCCGGCCAGCCGGAACCGCTCCCGGAACGCCTTCCCTCCCGTTGGTGCCGGGAGGGGAGGGGCGATGCCGGGCGGGATGGTGTGCACGTGCGCGGGGACGGCTCCCCGGGCGATGAGGGCCCGCCTGCCCTCATCCGTGTGGACGATGCAGCGCGCGGTGGCGAAGGGGGCGATCTCGACGCTGTCGCGATAAGCCGGGCGGCGGATCAGAACCTCCTTGGCGAGGCGGTGCAGGAGCCTGCGCTCCGTGGCAACACGCAGGAGCTCGGCGACCGAGTACGTGGTGTGGGCCGTCACCACCACGGGCCGATGCAGCAGGTAGCGCAGCACCCAGAACGCCGACCCGCCCGGCAGGACGCTGCCCCAGAAGCTGTGCTCATGCTGGATGTGGATGACGTCGGCCTGGTTCAGGCGGGCAGCCTGCTCGCGGTAGTGGGCGTCGGGCTGACGGCCCGGCTGGATGGGCTCCAGCTCCACGTCCACAAGCTCCGAGAGGGGCTCCAGCAGGTGCCGCGTATAGGCGGCGATGCCGCAGCTCTCGCCGGTTGTGGCGAGCATGGCCACCTTCACGGCCGGGCCTCCGGAAGGAGCCGAGCGCGCCGTAGCAGCCGCTTGGCCGCCACGCCCGCATGGATCAGGCGGTTCTTGGCGAGGCCCATCCACATGATGCCGCGCGCGGCGAGTGCGTGCAGAGGGCCGCCGGTCTTCTGGTAGTAGAGGAGCTGGCTCCGGAACAGCGCGGCCGTCATGGCCCTGCTCTCCTGGCGCACGCTGCCCATCCAGTGGTGCACCACCCGGGCGCCAGGAACGTACCAGATGCGCCATCCTGCCCGCTTGATGCGGTGGCACCACTCCACCTCCTCATAAAACATGAAGAAGCGCTCGTCCAGCAGCCCCACCTGCTCCGCGGCGGCGGCGCGCACCATGAGGCAGGCCCCCGACAGTTGGTCCACCTCGCACAGGACGTCGAAGTCCTCCCGGCCATAACCCAGTGCCATCTCGCAGCGTCGCATGGCCAGGCGGCGCAGCCCCGTGACCCCCAGGAACTCCCGAAGCAGCGTGGGGAAGCGCGCCCCGTTGCGCTGGAGGGACCCATCGGTGTTGAGCAGCTTGGGCCCGCAGGCTCCGGCGTCCGGATTGTCGTCGAGGAACTCCACCAGGCGCGCCAGGGAGCCCGCCTCCGCCTCCGTGTCCGGGTTCAAGAGCAGCAGGTGCCGAGCCCGGGCGCGGCGGAGAGCCAGGTTGTTGGCCCGGGCGAAGCCCAGGTTCTCCGAGGAGCGCACGAGCTCCACCTGGGGGAACTCGGCTGCCACCATCTCCGGGCTCCCATCGGTTGAGGCGTTGTCCACAACTGTGGCGTGCCAGTCCAGTCCGGCGCACGCGGCCGGCAGCGCCCTGAGGCAGGCGCGCAGAAGCGCCTTCGTGTTGTAGCTCACGATGACAATGGCCAGATCGGCGGGTTCGGGCGCGTCCATGGCGTGGCGGGGAGGGCGCTAGATATAGCGGATCCGGCGGAAGAAGGCGGCCAGCCCCAGCGCGATGAGCGCCATGAGCCCCAGGGCTCCGTAGTAGCCGTAGCGCAACTTCAGCTCCGGCATGTAGGCGAAGTTCATGCCGTAGATTCCCGAGATGAGCCCGGTGCTCATGAGGATGGTGGAGATGGCGGTGAGGGTCTTCATCACCTGGTTCAGGCGGTTGGACACCACGGAGAGGTGGATGTCCATGGCGTTGCTGACGAGGTCACGATACGTGTCGATGGACTCCACGAGCCGCACCAGATGGTCGTAGACGCTCTGGAAGTAGAGCGCGCTGGCGGGCGGAATCACCTCCACGTCTTGGCGGAGCAGCAGGTTCAAGGCGTCGCGCTCGCCGGCCACAACGCGGCGCAGGCGCAGCAGGTCCTTCTTCAGCAGATAGATGTCCGGCGCGCCCTCGCCGTTCCGCATCGCGAGAATCCGATCCTCCGCCTCGTCAATGCGCTCTGCCAGCACGTCCACCACCGGGAAGCAGGTGTCCACCAGGGTGTCCAGGAGGGAATAGAGCGGGGCGGCGATGCCGTCCAGGATGCCCTGGGCGTTGGCCTCCCATCGGCGAAGGCACTCGTCGATCTCCGGCAGCGCCCGCCTGTGCGCCGTCACCAGGAAGCGCCGTCCGGCGTAGATGACCACCTCCCGCAGGTCGATCTCGCCGCTGGCGCAGACGCCCGTGGCGTACATGGCCATCACGTAGGCCCCCGGGTACTCGGCGCACTTGGGACGCGGGTGGGGGGTGACCACCTCCTCCAATGCCAGGTGGTGGATGCCGAACTCGTCCCGCAGGAGGCGCATGTCGCCGGGCTGGGGATCGGTGATGTCCAGCCAGACCAGCGTGCCCTCGCGTGCCAGCGCGCGATCGATGTGGCTTGCAGGCAGCCGGCGCCGGAATCCCTCGGCGGGATGCCAGGACACGGCGCGCACCCGACGGCCTGCGGCGGGCTCAGCAGGGGGATCCTGCTCGGTGGTTTCCAGCATCTTGGTGGAGGCGGGAGGCCGGCGGGAGCCGGCCCCCGGGGTCCTACTTCAGGCTGCTCAGATAGGCGGTGAGCGCCTTCAGCTTCTTGGCGTCGATCTTCTCCTCGCCGTAGGCGGGCATGAGGCTGTTTGCCTTCAGCGCCTTGGGATTCCGAACTACCTTCATCAGCTGGGCGGGCTTCAGCTTCCGGCCCACCTTGGTGAGGTCGGGGCCGGTCTTGCCGCCCTTGCCGGCAACGGCATGGCAGGCCGCGCACCCGTTGGCGTCATACACCTTCTTGCCCGCCGCCACGTCCGCTGAGGGCGTCGCCTTCTGCTTTTCGGGTCCCGCCGCAGCGCCCAGGCCTGCGGCGAGGACGAGGGTGCCGGATAGCACCAGCGCCAGCGCAGAGCTCCTGTGAACTCGCATGGATGCACTCCACTCCTTTCGATTGCGACGGGGGCGTCCTTCGCGGGGCCGCCGCCGCATCGCTGGCCATCAGTGTATCACACCACGGCTGCGAGAGCGCCTCCGTTTGACACGCCGGCCCCCGTGTGGCATACTCTGGGCTGCCCCGCGGAGCGCGCCACGCCATGCGACTCAGTGTCCTCCTCAAGAGCAAGATCCACCGGGCCACGGTCACCGATGCCAACGTGGACTATATCGGGAGCATCACCATCGACCGCGATCTCATGGATCAGGTCGGCATTCTTCCCGGCGAGCTGGTGCACGTATGGGATGTGGACAACGGCCAGAGGTTCGAGACCTACGCGATGGAGGGTGCGCGGGGATCGGGGGTCATCTGCGTCAACGGCGCCGCTGCCCGCCGTGTGGAGCCGGGCCACAAGGTCATCATCTGCGCATTTGTGCTCACCGACGAGCCGGTGACTCCCCGCATGATCCTGGTGGATGATCGGAACCAGTGCACGATCCACCTCTCGGGTGCCTCGGCCGACTCGGCGAGGGGGCCCTCTGGAAAGGGGCCCGGCGGCGGTTGACAGCCCCGCGTCAAGGGTGTACAATCGCCCAGGCACAAGTGCCTGGAGTGCAAGGAGAGGCGCGCATGGATCCCCTGAAGGTTCTGATAGCCGAGGACGAGTCGCTCACTCGCACCATATTGCGCGCCCGACTTGAGAAGTTGGGGCATCGTGTGGTCGCCGAGGCCGAAACCGGCGTGGAGGCGGTGGAAGCGGCCAGGAACGCCAAGCCGGATGTCATCATCATGGACATCCGGATGCCTGAGATGGACGGCATCGAAGCGGCCCGGCTGATCTTCGACGAAAACCCCTGTGCCATCCTGTTCCTCACCGCCTACAGCGAGGACGCCCTGGTCGAGCGAGCCAGCGAGGCCGGCGCCCTGGCCTATCTGATGAAGCCCTTCCGCAGGGAGGACCTGGGCCCGGCCATCGAGGTGGCCGTGCGGCGGTTCCGGCAGATCCAAGGACAGGCTAAGGAGATAGAGGACCTGAGGGAGGCACTGGAGACCCGCAAGATCATCGAGCGGGCCAAGGGCATCCTGATGGACCGCCACCACCTGACCGAGGACGAAGCGTTCAAGCGCATCCACTTCCAGGCACGCAATCAGAACAAGAAGATGCGCGACATCGCCCAGTCCATCATCACCGCCGCGGAGCTGATGTGATCTGAGCCCCCCGCCTGTCTCCGCGCTGGCACGCGGCCGTGCCGCCGCCGTGCTCGGTGCGCTTCTGCTCGTCGTGCTCCCTTTGGCTGGAGCCACCGCCCAGGTGCGCCAGCGGCCCGTGCATCGAACGGCCGTGGACGGAGACGTGACCGCGGTTCTGGAGCGGGTGGCAATCACGGGACCCAATCCAGCCGCGCTGCTTGCCCGTTTCCGCGTAACCGACCGCATCGGGCGACCGTTGGAGCTGGTGCGCGGAGCCATGCTCTCCCTCCCCGAGCTGCGCCGCCGCAGCGATCCCCGCATCGGGGTGGCCTCGCCTTCGCGTCCGGGGGAGCTGAATCTGGTGGTGGATGGCCTGCCGGCTAGCACGCTGAAGCGGGCGGTCACCCTCGTGCTGGAACTGCGCGCCGCCCGCGCCGGACCCACCCGGGTCTGGGACGCGCCGCTGGATCCCCGGGGCATCGCGGCGCTCCCCGTCCATCGCGACGGCGATGTGGAGGCGCATGTGGTGCGGTTCCTGCGTGGCGCCGCGGGGGGCGTGCTGGGCGGCGCCACCGCGCCCACAATCACGGTGGAGGTGGCCGAGACCCTCCGCCCCGGCGCCCCACCCGGGGCCGGCATGCTGCGGCTCGATGGCGTCGGACTCCGCCAGACCCAGGCGAGCCACTCGCGGCGCGGCGCCCAAGTCCTCTACGAAGCGACAGCCAGGGTGACCGGGGACGCAGTGCCGGAGCGGGTGCGGGTCCGGTACTATTCCGGGCCCGGCGCGGTGCGCGCTCTGAAGCCCCACAGGTTCAAGTTCCACGGAATTCGACCGGAATGACCGCCAAACCGCCTTACCTCCTCGCCGCCATTGACCTGGACGAGACCCTCCTGGGCCGCGACCACGCCATCTCCCCGCGCAACGCCCGCGCCGTGCGCGCCCTGGCCGACCGTGGCGTCGCGTGCGTGATCGCCTCCGGACGCATGCACGAGGCCACCACGCGCTATGCGGACGAGCTGGGCCTGGCGGGACCGATCATCTCCTACAGCGGCGCCATGGTTCGCGACACACGAACCGGCGATCTCTGGCACCACGCCCCGGTGCCGCCGGACGCCGCGGCGGAGGTGATCGAGTTTTGCGCCCGGGAGGGGCTGCACCTGAACTTCTATGCGGACGAGCGCGTCTACGTGGCGCGAAGGGGTCCCTGGGCCGAACTCTATTTGCGCCAGACTGGCTCTCCCATGGTGGAGGTGGGCGATCTGCGCCGCCTCATCGGCCGCGCGCCCACCAAGCTGCTCCTCGTGGACACTCCCGAGACCGCCGACCGCCTGCTGGACCACTTCCGCGCGCACTTCGGCGATTCGCTGTGGCTCACGCGCACGAATCCCGAGTACCTGGAGTTTATGAATCCGGCCGCGAACAAGGGGTCCGCCCTGGAGCTCGTGGCGGACCGCATGGGGGTGCCGCGGGAGCACACGGTGGCCTTCGGAGACGGCAACAACGACCTGGCCATGATCCAGTGGGCCGGACTCGGGGTGGCCATGGGCACGGCGAAGCCGGCAGTGCGCGCCGCAGCAGGCTACGTGGCTCCGCCCTTCGACGAGGACGGCTTGGGCCGGGCCATCGAGGACATCTTCGGCTTGGGATTCGCCTGACCGGCGTTCGGGCTCCGGGTATACTACGCCCGACACCACTCCAGACCGCCAGGGAGAACCGCGCCCAATGGCAACCATGCGCCAGATCCGGTCGCGCATCCGGGTCGCCAAGAACATTCAGCAGATCACCAAGGCCATGAAGATGGTCGCGGCGGCGCGCCTGAAGCGCGCCCAGGACCGCGTGCAGTCTGCACGGCCCTATTCCCAGAAGATGCGCGAGGTCATGGCCAGCCTGGCCGATGCCGCCGCCGGTGCCGTGGAGCATCCCCTGCTCGCCCGGCGCGAGGTGGCGCACACCGGAATCCTCCTCATCACCGCCGACCGCGGGCTCGCGGGCTCCTACAACGCCGCCGTCATCCGCCGGGCCGTGGAGCTGGTGAACCAGTTCGACCCGCTCACCGTGCGCCTCTATATCGTGGGGCGAAAGGGCAACGCGTTCTTCCGGAAGCGCGGTTACAACGTAGTGGACACGCCCCAGGTGAACTCCAACGCCTTTGAGTTCGGCGATGCTCTCGCCGTGGCCCGCGCCGTGCGCCAGGCGTTTGAGACAGCCGAGATCGACGAGCTCTACGTGGTCTACACGAAGTTCTTCAGTCCCCTGACCCAGCGGCCCACCGTGATGAAGCTCCTGCCCATCGAGACGGAGGCCGTGGAAGAGCGCGGAGGCGCCATCGCAACGGACTACCTGTTCGAGCCCGAGCCCGCCCGCCTCCTGGGGGAGCTGCTGCCGCGCTACGTGGTCACCCAAGTCTATCAGGCGCTGCTGGAGTCCGTGGCCAGCGAGCACGGTGCACGCATGACCTCCATGAGCTCGGCCACAGACAACGCGGGAAAGATGATCAGCACGCTCACGCTCTCGCTGAACCGGGCGCGGCAGGCGGGAATCACCAAGGAGATCTCGGAGATCGTTGGCGGCGCCGAGGCGCTGAAGGGCTAGGCTGCCGATCCGTGATTCAGTCGGCGGGGCGCAGGGCGCGTTGGAGCCAGTGGAGCAGCGCGGCCATCGCCTCCGGCGGAAACTCGTGGCCGCGCCGGTGGTTCATGAACCCCAGCGACTGCTCTGCTCCCAGCAGCCGGTACACTTCCCGCGCGGAGTCCAGCCAGGGGCGGCTGGCCTCTCCGTCCGCCGAGTCGCCGCCAATGACCAGGAAGGGCCGTGGCGCGCACAGGGCGAGGAGCTCGTGGTGGTCGTGGCGGAATCCTGGCTCCTTGGCCTGCGGCCCCAGGTACCACGGCGCTTCCCAGTTGGACATGCCAAGCCCGATTCCGCCTTCGCTGAAGACCGTTGCGCTCACGCGCGGGTCGAAGGCCGCCAGATAGAGTGCCTGCTTTGCTCCCAGGGAGTGTCCTGCGGCAGCCAGG
>Ga0073934_10009921_pt1 | contig 12005 bp, 8 predicted proteins | sample LarsenN4metaG_FD_76834 | JGI IMG/M metagenome (GOLD analysis project Ga0073934, IMG submission 76834) | Hot spring sediment bacterial and archeal communities from British Columbia, Canada, to study Microbial Dark Matter (Phase II) - Larsen... ... | reverse complement strand
GGGAGCAAGAAGGTGAAGAAGCTGCTCCTGGAGGCTCGCATCCCGCCGACCGAGCGATCGCGCGTCCCTCTCGTCGTGGACGCCGCCGGCGACGTGCTCTGGATTCCCGGCGTCGCTCGGGCTGCCCGTCATCGTGCAGGGACCGACGTCCTGACGATCGGCGTGGGGTGATGTCGATCTCGGTCGAGCAGGGTCCGTCGGGGGGACGCAAGCTGCGCCGGATCGTCTACGACGCCGAGCAGATCGATGCCCGGGTGAGCCAGCTCGCCGCCGAGATATCCGACGCGTACGCTGCGGAGAGCCGTCTCCTCGTCATCGGCATCCTCAAGGGGTCGTTCGTGTTCCTCGCGGACCTGGTGCGCAGGATGAGCGTCCCGTTGCAGATCGACTTCGTGGTCGCGTCCAGCTACGGGGCGGGGCGGGCATCCACGGGAGACGTGAAGCTGCTCTACGACCCCACGGTGCCCTTGAACGGGCGGGCGGTGCTCCTCGTAGAGGACATCGTGGACAGCGGAACGACCCTCCAGAATCTCATCCCCAGGCTGCGCGCTCGCGGCCCGAGCAGCCTCGAGGTCTGCGCGCTCCTCCACAAGCGGAAGATCGCGCTGGAACCCCGCTGGGTCGGGTTCGATGCACCCAATGAATTCCTTGTGGGGTACGGACTCGATCTTGCAGAAGACTTTCGCCATCTCCCGTATATCGCGAGCCTTTAATCAGCCCTGGAAGGCGACTAGCTGAAGGCCACTGACATGCCATCCGATCCGACCCGCAACGACGAGCCCAATCGGCTAGGCCGCGTCTCCAAGAACGCCGCCTTCCTGATGATGATGGCTCTCCTGCTGCTGCTGGCCATTCGACTGGTGGGCAGCCAGGACGCGGCTATGGCGGAGGTGACCTACACGCAGTTCATGGAGCACCTGCGGAACGACCGCATCAACGACGTGGTCTTCCGCGAGAGGGTGGTAGAGGGCGAGTTCCGGTCGCCGGTCCGCATCGAGAACCAGGATTTCGTGCGGTTCCACACGCGGCTGCCGAGCGACCCGGACCAGAGCCTCCTCGACGAGCTCGATTCCCGCGGCGTGGTGGTGACGGCGGAGGCGGCTCAGCGGGGTGTGGGTGCGCTGCTCATCACGCTCCTGCCGTGGCTCCTCTTCATCGCGTTCTGGATCTGGATCTTCCGCACGATGCAGGGTGGAGGAAACCGCGGGTTCCAGTTCGGGCGCTCCAAGGCGAAGCTGATCTCGCCGGATACTCCCAAGGTCACGTTCGCGGACGTCGCGGGCGCCGACGAGGCCAAGGAAGAGCTCCAGGAGATAATCGAGTTCCTCAAGGACCCGGCGAAGTTCTCCCGCCTGGGAGGCCGTCTGCCGAAGGGCGTGCTGCTCGTCGGCCCTCCGGGCACCGGCAAGACGCTCCTCGCGCGTGCCGTCGCGGGGGAGGCGGGCCGGCCGTTCTTCCAGATGTCCGGATCCGACTTCGTGGAGATGTTCGTGGGCGTCGGCGCGTCGCGGGTGAGGGACCTGTTCGAGCAGGGCAAGGCCCACGCGCCGTGCATCATCTTCGTGGACGAGATCGACGCCGTGGGCCGTCACCGGGGCGCCGGTCTGGGGGGCGGCCACGACGAGCGCGAGCAGACGCTGAACGCGCTCCTCGTCGAGATGGACGGCTTCGAGTCCAACGAGGGCGTCATCCTGCTCGCCGCCACGAACCGGCCGGACGTGCTCGATCCCGCGCTCCTGCGCCCGGGCCGCTTCGACCGCCAGGTCGTGGTGGACGCGCCGGACGTGAAGGGCCGTGAGGGCATCCTGCGCGTGCATGCCAAGAAGCTGCCGCTCGCCGACGACGTGGAGCTCTCCGTGATCGCGCGCGGGACGCCGGGCATGAGCGGCGCCGACCTCGAGAACATCTGCAACGAAGCGGCCCTGCTCGCGGCGCGCCGTGACGGCGACCGGGTCACGATGGACGACTTCGAGAAGGCGAAGGACAAGGTCATGCTCGGCACCGAGCGGAAGAGCCTCGTCCTCACCGAGAACGAGCGCCGCCTCACGGCTTACCACGAGGCGGGTCACGTCGTGATCGGGCTCAAGATCCCCGGCCTCGACCCCGTGCATAAGGTCACGATCGTCCCGCGCGGCCGCGCGCTGGGCATCACGGCCAGCCTGCCCGAGGAGGACCGGCACTCCTACACGAAGGAGTGGCTGGAGGGTCAGCTCGCCATGCTGTTCGGCGGCCGCGTGGCGGAGGAGATGATCTTCGGACCCCAGGACATCACGACCGGCGCCGGCAACGACATCGAGCGGGCCACGACGATGGCTCGCCGCATGGTGACGTCCTTCGGCATGAGTGAGGTCATCGGGCTCGTCGCGGTCGCGGACAATGAGCAGGAAGTCTTCCTCGGCCGAGAGATCGTGCAGCGGCGCGCGGTATCCGAGCACACGCAGCGCATCGTCGACCAGGAAGTGAAGCGCATCCTCGACGAGGCTCACGCGAAGGCGCAGAGCGTCATCAGCGGGAACCTCCACCTCGTGGAGTCGATCGCGCAGGCCCTGCTGGAGCGTGAGACGCTCGACCGCGAGGAGATCGAGACGCTCGCGCGCGGGGAGACGCTCCCGCCGCTTCCGCCGCTGCCCGACGAGGACGTGCCGGCCAAGCTCGCCAAGCCGGCCGCCCCGCCGAAAGCACCGCGTGGGTTCGGTCTCGCGGGTGGTGAAGGACCGCTCCCGGGACCTGCTCCGGGCGTCGTGGCGCCGCCGCGAGAGGACGATCGGGTGTGATGGCGGGCTCCCCCGTCGTGTCGGGTGGGGAGCCGGAGGCCTGAGCGGTGACGGGGATCTGGGAGCAGCTCCGCTTCCTCACGCCCGGCTGGACGGATCTCATCGAGATCCTGATCGTCGCGTTCCTGCTCTACAGGATCCTGGTCGTCATCCAGCGCACGCGCGCCATGCAGATCATGATCGGCGTGGTGCTGGTGGCGTTGATGTACGGGCTCGCGCGCCTGCTCGACCTCATCCTCGTGCGCACGCTTCTCGAGGCGGCCTTCCAGTACGGCGCGATCGCGGCTCTGGTCGTGTTCCAGCCGGAGCTGCGGGCGGCGCTCGCGCGCCTCGGCCGGAACCGGATGATCCGCGCATTCCAGCGCCTGGAAGGCTCGCGCGTCGTCGAGGAGCTGATCGATGCGACGGAAAGGCTCGCGCGCGCCCGCCACGGCGCGATCATCGCGATCGAGCAGAAGGCGTCGCTCGAGGAATACGCCATCACCGGCAGCTCGGTCGAAGCGCCCGTCTCCGCCGAGATGCTCGTGACCATCTTCACGCCGTACTCGCCGCTCCACGACGGAGCGGTGCTGATCACCGGAGACCGCATCCGCTGTGCGGGTGCCATCCTGCCTCTCACCCAGTCACCGATCTCCGACCGCTCTCTCGGGACGAGGCACCGAGCCGCTCTCGGCCTGAGCGAGGAGACCGACGCGATCGTCTTGGTCGTGAGCGAGGAGAGCTCCCAGGTCGCGGTGGCCCAGGGCGGCGTTCTGGAGCGGGACGTGGATCCGGAGAGGCTGCGCGCCATCATCTCGGGGCAGTCCCCCGCCGGCGAGCCGGCGAAGGCCCCGGCGTCCCCCAAGGAAGCTGCCCGGGACGTCCTCGCCCGCGCCCGCTGAGCCTCTTCCGTCGTTCTGCGCCGTTGTTCTCCTGCGCGCGTCGTTCGCGATACCTTCCAGACCCCAGCCCCGAACCCGGGCGGCGGCGTCCTGCCAGCCCTCGCGGGCGGGATGCGGGCAGGCGACCATCCACTACGAAGGACACGAGATCCATGCGGTCGGCGGCCACCACCGAGACGTACGCGGAGCGACTGGAGCACGCGCTCCCCGCGCTGCGCGAGCGCGTGGATCGGGCTGCCCGCGAATCGGGCCGGCCCGGCTCGGCCGTCCGGATCATCGCCGTCTCCAAGGCGCACCCGCTGGAGGCCGTGGACGCGGCCCTGGCCGTCGGCCTGCGCGATCTCGGCGAGAACCGCGTAGAGGAGCTGGAAGCGAAGGTCGGGGCGCGCGGCCGCTCCGGGATGACGTGGCACATGATCGGCCACGTCCAGAGCCGCAAGGCGAAGCGGGCTGCCGGTCTCGCCGATCTCATCCACTCGCTCGACTCCGCGCGCCTCGCGGGGCGCCTGTCGCGGATCGGCCAGGAGGAGTCCAGGGAGATACGGGTTCTCGCGCAGGTGAACGTGTCCGCCGAGGCGTCCAAGGGCGGCTTCGAGGCCCACGAGGCCGTCGAGGCGATCCACGAGGTCGCCGAGCTTCCGCATCTTCGCATCGAAGGACTGATGACCATGGCCCCGTGGGGTGCGGGCGAGCCCGTGCTGCATGCGACGTTCGGACGGCTCCGCGAGATCCGCGACGCCGTGCGCAGCGTCACCGACCGCGTGGGCTCGGAGCTGTCCATGGGAATGACCAACGACCTGGAGATCGCGATCCGCGAGGGTAGCACCATGATCCGGATCGGAACGGCACTCTTCGGAGAGAGAGGTGCGCCATGATCGACCTGACACCGCTCGACGTGCGCAACAAGCGCGGCGACTTCAAGAAGCTCATGCGCGGCTACGATCCGCAGGAAGTCGACGTCTTCCTGGAGATCGTCGCCGAGCGCCTCGAGGCCCTGACGCGCGAGAACATGGCGCTCAAGGAGCGCGCCAGCGCGCTGCAGGCGCAGGTGAACTCGCAGACCGACCGGGAGCAGGCCGTGCAGGCGGCGCTCGTGACCGCGCAGGAGCTGCGCGCGGACATCCGCGCGCAGGCCCACAAGGAGGCGGAGAACCTGGTCAAGGCAGCGGAGACCGAGGGACGGCGTCTCGTCGCGGAGGCCGAGGCGGAAGCGCGCACCAAGCTGCGCGACGCGGAGCGCCAGTTCGACAAGCTCGAGGATGCGATCCAAATGCTGGATCGGCGCCGCGGCCGTTTCCTGAAGGAGTTCCGCCAGCTGCTGCAGCGCGAGATGGATGTCGTGGCCGTGGAGGAAGGACGCAAGCCGATGGAGGAGCGCACCATCGACCTCGAGCTCGGCGTGCGCCGGGTCGAGGACCCGACGGACGGGGCCGCGCGCGCTCCGCAGGAGCCACAGTCCGCTGCGTCCAAGCCGGCGTCGCCCCCGCCGCCGCCGCCGCCCCCGCAGCGACAGGACAACCTCCTCCTCTACCTGGACGTCGACCCCGACGATCAGAGCCGCTGATGGCCGACTTCCCCGAGCTTCCCGGGGGCCTCCGGGACATCGAGGAGAAGACGCTCCGCCTCTGGAAGGACGAGCATCTCTTCGAGAAGACCGTCGCGGCGAACGAGGGCGGTGAGCGGTTCGTCTTCTACGAGGGCCCCCCGACCGCCAACGGGCGCCCCGGGCTGCACCACGTCATCAGCCGCACGATCAAGGATCTCGTGTGCCGGCACCGCACGATGCTCGGGCACAGCATCACGCGCATCGCCGGTTGGGACACCCACGGGCTGCCGGTGGAGATCGAGGCGGAGAAGACGCTCGGCATCAGCGGCAAGCCGCAGATCGAGGCGCTCGGCATCGAGGAGTTCAATCGCGCGTGCCGCGCGTCCGTGTTCCGCTACAAGGAGGAGTGGGAGCAGCTGAGCGAGCGCATCGGCTACTGGCTCGACTACCGGCGCCCCTACGTCACGCTCGATCCCGAGTACATCGAGTCGGTGTGGTGGATCCTCAAGACGCTCGCCGACAAAGGGCTGCTCTACAAAGGCCACAAGAGCGTCCCGTACTGCCCGCGTTGCGGCACCGCGCTCTCGTCGCACGAGGTCGCGCTCGGCTACAGGGACGTCGAGGATCCTTCGCTCGTCTTCATCGCGGACGTCCTCGGCGAAGACGGCCGTCCCGATCCCCAGCGGCGCGCCTTCCTCGCGTGGACGACCACGCCGTGGACCGTGCCGTCGAACGCGGGCCTGGCCGTGCACCCCGACCTGGACTACGTGGAGGTCGAAGCGAAGGAGGAGAACGGGCGGCGGTTCATCGTGGCGAAGGCGCGGGTCGAGGCGCTCTTCGGGGAAGGGGCGGAGGTCGTCGGCCGATATCGCGGGGCCGATCTCGTCGGCTGGCGATACCGGCGCCCTCTGGACCTCGTGCCGGCTCCGGCAGATCCACGGAACGGCTGGACCGTCGTGGCCGAGGAGTTCGTGACCGCCAGCGACGGCACGGGCGTGGTGCACGTGGCGCCCGCGTTCGGGGCCGACGACTACGCCGCCGGCCAGCGCCACGGTCTCCCGCTCCTCAACCCCGTGGACGACGCCGGCAAGTTCACGAGCGACGTTCCGCTGGTCGGCGGCGTGTTCGTGAAGGACGCCGATCCGGTCCTCGTGAAGGAGCTCCGCGCGCGCGGCGTCCTGTTCGACGTCGGCACGGTGACGCACAGCTATCCCCACTGCTGGCGGTGCGGCTCGCCGCTGCTGTACGTGGCCCGTGACTCGTGGTTCGTCGCCACCTCCTCGCGCAGCGCCGACCTCCTCGCCAACAACGCCGAGGTGCGCTGGCACCCTCCGGAGGTGGGCGAGGGCCGCTTCGGCGAGTGGCTGCGCGGCAACGTCGACTGGGCGCTGTCGCGCGACCGCTACTGGGGCACGCCCCTGCCGGTATGGGTATGCGAGAACGACGCGAGCCACGTCCGCTGGATCGGATCGCTCGCGGAGCTCGCGCAATGCGCAGGCGGGCTGCCCCACGGATTCGATCCGCATCGTCCGTTCATCGACGAGCCCGCGTGGCCCTGCCCGCAATGCGGCGGCACCATGCGACGGGCTCCCGAGGTGGTGGATGCCTGGTTCGACTCCGGCGCCATGCCCTATGCGCAGTGGCACTATCCCTTCGAGAACCAGGCGAAGTTCGAGTCGCACTTTCCCGCGGACTTCATCTGCGAAGGGCTCGATCAGACCCGCGGCTGGTTCTACTCGCTGCTCGCCATCTCGACGCTTCTCGACCTGGGCCCTCCGTACCGGAACGTGCTGGTGAACGATCTGATCCTCGATGCCGAGGGTCAGAAGATGTCCAAGTCGAAGGGCAACGTGGTGAACCCCTGGGACGCGATCGGCGAGAGCGGGGCCGACGCGGTGCGCTGGTACCTGATCACCTCGTCGAGCCCATGGGTCCCCAAGCGCTACGATCCCGCGGGGGTTTCGGAGGCGGCGCACAAGTTCTTCGACACGCTGCTCAACACGTACAAGTTCTTCGCCCTGTACGCGCGCGCGGAGTCGTGGGCGCCGAGCGCGGCCGACCCGGTGCCATCGGAGCGGCCGCTGCTGGACCGCTGGCTGCTCTCGCGGCTGGCCTCGCTCATCCGGCGTGTCTCCGTCGAGCTCGACGAATACCAGCTCACGCGCGCGTACCGCGCGCTCGGTGATTTCGTCGTCGAGGACCTGTCCAACTGGTACGTGCGGCGCTCGCGCCCACGCTTCTGGGGCAACCTAGACGCATCGGACACGCGCTGCGCGTTCCGAACCCTCTGGGAGGCGCTCCGGGAGGTCTCGGTGCTCGCCGCCCCCTGTGTGCCCTTCGTGGCGGATTGGCTGCATCGCGCGCTCGCGAGCGAGAGCGTACACCTGCAATGGTGGTTCTCGGGTGATCGGCTCGCCGGGCTCGACCGCTTCGTGGACGAGAACCTGGAGGCGGAGATGGAGGCCGCGCGGATGCTCGTCTCTCTCGGGCGCGCTGCTCGAGAGGACGTGAAGATCCGCGTGCGTCAGCCGCTGCGCACGATTCGCGCGGTGGTTCCCGGTGCGCGCGGCCTGTCGGAGGCCGTGCTCGAGGTCGTCCGCGACGAGCTCAACGTGAAGCGGGTGGAGTTCCTCGCCTCGTCCGAGGGGCTCGTCGACCTGGTCGCTCGCCCGAACTTCCGCGCGCTGGGCCCGCGCTTCGGCAAGGACACCAACGCGGCGGCCGGCGCGATCCGCGGGCTGTCGCAGTCTGCGCTGGCCCGCTTCCGCGACGGGGACGACGTCGAGATCGAGGTCGACGGTACGAACCATCGTCTCGAGCCGGGCGACCTCGAAGTCGTCCAAGAGGCGGCCGCCGGCCTCGTGGTCAAGGGTGAGGCCGGATACACGGTCGCACTCGATCCCGCGCTCGACGACGAGCTGGTGGCGGAAGGCGTCGCGCGCGAGCTGGTGAACCGCATCCAACGCCTGCGGAAGGACGCCGGTCTGGAGATCACGGACCGGATCGAGCTCGCCATCGGAGGTCCGGACGCGATCCGGAGCGCCGCGGGGAGGCACGAGGCCTTCATCGGCGGCGAGACCTTGGCTCTGGCGGTGAGTCTCGTCGGCGCCGTCCCGGCGCGTGATTTCCCGCACGTGCGCGAGGTCGACATCGACGGCACGCCCGCGACGATCGGGCTCCGCCCGGCCGGCGTCTAGGCTGCCGACCCCATGGATCAAGGGGCCGGGAGCGCCTACTCGCTCGTGGTGGAGCCGGGGGAGGGAGGTCGCCTCGACCGCTTCGTCTCGGAGCGGCTGGAGCTCTCACGGACGCGCGTGCAGGCGCTCTTGGCCGACGGGCGCGTCCAGATCGAGGGACGGCCCGCGCGGAAGTCGGAAGCCGTCCAGCCGGGGATGCGCATCGAGGTCCGCGTGCCTCCGCCCGCGGCCGTGGACATACCCGCGGAAGACCTCCCGCTCGACATCGTCTTCGAGGACGAGGACATCGTCGTGGTGAACAAGGCGGCGGGAATGGTCGTCCATCCCGCTCCGGGGCATCGCACCGGCACGATGGTGAACGCGCTGCTGTGGCACGTGCGCGATCTCTCGGGCGTCGGCGGGCGACTGCGTCCGGGCATCGTCCACCGTCTGGATCGAGACACTTCGGGCCTGCTGGTCGCCGCCAAGAACGATGCCGCGCACCAGCACCTGGCGGATGCGCTGCGCAAGCGCAAAGTGAAGCGCATCTACCTGGCGGCCGCGTGGGGACACCTGGTCGAATCACCTCTCACGATCGACGCGCCCATCGCCAGAGACCGAAGGGACCGCAAGCGGATGGCGGTGTCGTCGGACGGCCGCGCCGCCGTGACCCGGGTCCGCAGACGTGAGCGCTGGGACCGTGCCGATCTGCTGGACGTGGCGCTACGGACCGGGCGCACCCACCAGATTCGCGTGCACCTGGCGCACGTCGGGCACCCGGTCGTCGGCGATCCGATCTACGGGGCGGGGTGGGAGCGGGGGATGGGCGGGCCGGGCCGCGCGTGGGCGATGGAGCTGTCTCGCAGAACGCCGCGGCTGTTCCTGCACGCCGCGGAGCTCGCGTTCGCGCACCCGTCGAGCGGGCGTGCGATGAGCTTCCAAGCGCCGCTGCCGGCGGACCTGGCGGAGGTCGCCGAGTGGGCGCGCAGCCGCGAGTGAAGGCCGAGGGAGCGAAAAGCCCACGGCGGGCGGCCTTTTCCCCGGCTGGGGTCTGGCTGATACTTACGGCTCGCTTCGCCACCGGCGACCAGCCAACCCGAGCGCGATTCCTCTAGGGAGCTCACCCGGACAGCGTCTGTGTCGGATCTCGATCCCAAGCTGACATTCGATTCGTTCGTGGTGGGCCCGGCCAATCGACTGGCTTCCGCGGCGGCGCGGCGCGCCGCCGAATCGCCGGGCACCAGCTACAACCCGCTCTACCTGTACTCGGCTCCGGGGCTCGGCAAGACGCACATTCTGACGGCGATCGCACACCACTCCGCCAAGGCCAAGGCGGGGAAGGTGGAGTACATGGCACTCGAGGAATATCTCGAGAAGCTCGAGGGGTCCCTCCAGGCCGGCCATCGCGACGGACTGTACGGCGATCTGGACCTCCTGCTGCTCGACGACGTCCAGTTCCTGACCGGTCAGCCGGAAGCGCAGGAGATGCTGCTCAGGACTCTCGATCAGCTCACCGCGGCCGGGGGCCAGATCGTGCTCGCGAGCGACCGTCCACCCGCGGATATCGACGGCCTGGACGCGCGGCTGCTGTCCCGGTTCTCGGGCGGGCTCATCGTCGACCTGGGCCCGCCGGAATACGAGACGCGCGTTGCGATCATCCGCAAGAAAGCCGCCGAGCGCGGGCAGCCCCTCCAGAACGGTGTCGCAGAGGCGGTAGCCAAGGCGCCGTTCAAGAACGTGCGTGAGCTCGGGGGTGTGCTGAACAAGGTATTCGCGACGCAGGACCTGGAAGGCCGCGCCCTCAGCGTGGCCGACGTCACGAAGCTCCTCGAGCAGCAGCGAGGGACCCCGAAGGCCGGCGGCGGCACGCGGGACGAGTTCGGGTCGTTCCTCACGGACCTGACCTCCACGGTCGCCAAGGTGGTGGAGAAGACCGAGGAGCCGTGGCGGAAGGCGTTCCGGGAGGCGATCGAGTCGGCCGACAGGCAGGGCTTCTCGGTCCAGCGGCTCGCGTCGCTCCAGGCCGGCCCGGAGCCGAAGGGCTGGCAGCAGATCCTCGAGTCCTACAAGGCCGACATCCAGCGCCTCCACGAGATCGACAACGAGCTCCAGCGCCTGGGCAACCCATGGCCCGAGGCGGCACACGGCGTTCTGATCGACCCCGACCGCCTCGAGGAAGCCGAAGCGCTGCTCGCTTCCGTTCGCGAGAGGCAGCGGCCGTTCCCGAAGCTCGGGCCCGGGCCGCAGCTCCACGATCTCTCGGGGTTCGAGCCGATGGTCCTACGGGCTGCGGCGCAGCTCGTGGCCGAGGAGAAGCCGCAGTACAACCCGCTCTTCCTGTGGTCGGCCAAGGAGGGGATGGCTCGCACGCTGCTCGGCGCGCTGGGGCGCACGCACCAGGAGACGTTCCCCGAGCAGACGATGGCGGTGGCTTCGGTCAAGAGCTTCGCCGACGACTTCATTCGTGCCCTCGGCGAGGGCGTGGCCGGAGCGTGGCGCGAACGATGGTGGACCGTCGACCTGCTGCTCATCCACGGGCTGCAGGACCTCACGAACCTCGAGAGAGCCAAGGACGAGTTCTTCCACCTCTTCGAGGCCCTGAAGCGGCGTGGCGCGCGTATGATGCTGATCGCGGACCGTGCACCCTCGGCCATCGCCAGCATCGACGACCGGCTGCGCTCCCGTTTCGAGGGAGGGCTGGTTCTCGAGGTGAAAGCCGGGTCGGTCGCGGAGCCGACGCTCGTGGAGCAGGCGACGAAGGAAGCGGAGGACAGGATCTTCGTGCCGGACCTGCAGGCCAAGGGCGGCCGTACGAAGGAGGGTCCGGTCATGGAGCCGGTGCCGGTCGCCACGGAGCCGCCCGCGAAGGGCGGTGCCTGGTTCCCGAGCCCCGAGAACGTCGTCATCCAATGGCCGCGCATCGACGAGCTCCTCATCGAAGAGCTCGACTGAGCCGAACCGTAAGGGACACTGAATGGCGATCGAAGGCGCTCTCCAGGACGTCAACCTGGCCGACATCTGCCAGCTGCTCGGCATGGGCATGAAGACGGGCTGCCTGAGCCTCACCGACCGCTCGAACTTCGGCTACATCTACTTCGAGAAGGGTCGCGTCATCTACGCGTCGGTCCTCAATCGCAAGGACCGCCTCGGCGAGCTGCTCGTGCGCAACCACGCGATCACGCGCAAGCAGCTCAACGACGCGATGGAGATCCAGGGTCAGGAGCGCGGAAAGCGGCTGGGAGCGATCCTGGTCGAGCAGGGGACCATCAGCGAGAAGGACCTGCAGCGCTACATCCAGATGCAGATCGAGGAGGCGGTCTACCACCTCTTCACCTGGGATCAGGGATCCTTCCACTTCGACACCGATCAGAAGCCGGACGAGGAAGGCATCTACCTCGTGAACATCGCGGCCGAGGCGCTCCTCATGGAGGGTGCCCGCCGGGTCGACGAATGGAGCCTGATCGAGAAGAAGATCCCCTCGTTCGACGTCGTCTTCCAGCTGGACAAGAGACCGGACGAGTCCGGGCAGACCGTCGAGCTCACGAAGGAGCAGCGGAAGGTCCTGCCGTACATCGACGGCCAGCGGACCGTCAACGACATCATGAACGAGGCGGGGCTCGTCGAGTTC
>Ga0073934_10009919_pt1 | contig 12006 bp, 13 predicted proteins | sample LarsenN4metaG_FD_76834 | JGI IMG/M metagenome (GOLD analysis project Ga0073934, IMG submission 76834) | Hot spring sediment bacterial and archeal communities from British Columbia, Canada, to study Microbial Dark Matter (Phase II) - Larsen... ... | reverse complement strand
GCCGTGCAGGCGGACCGGGAACGGATCGAGATGCGGGCGAGACGGGGATGCACCCCCCGCCGGCGCCCGCGTCGCCGCAGCCATGCTCAGCGCCGCGCCGAGCATCAAGGCCAGGGTGACTCGCCGCATCGGGTGATCCTGTCACGGGACCGACGCGAATCAGGTGGTCGGACCCACCCCAGCGGACCGCAATGAGCGCGGATCGCTGGCGGAGGGTGTGGGATTTGAACCCACGGTGCCCATTGCTGGACACAACGGTTTTCGAGACCGCCCCGTTCGGCCGCTCCGGCAACCCTCCGCCGACGATTCTACGAGCCGGGCTCCCGGGTCCCCACAGCGATGCCGGGCGTCGGGGCCTATGCGGTGCGGGTCTGGTCGCGGCGCGCCTCGAAGAACTCACTGAGCATCGCGGCCGCCGCGTCGGCCTCGATGCCGTCGATCACCTGGAGCTCGTGGTTGAGCCGGGGGTCGACGCCGAGGTTGTAGAGCGAGCCCAGCGCCCCGGCCTTCGGATCACTGGCGCCGAACGCGACCGCGTCGAGCCGGGCGGCGACGGCCGCACCGGCGCACATGGGGCAGGGCTCGAGCGTCACGACGAGCACGCAGCCGGTGAGTCGCCACGAGCCCACCGCCGCGGCGGCGTCGCGGAGGGCGAGGATCTCGGCGTGGGCGGTCGGGTCGTTCGCGATCTCGCGCTCGTTGTGCCGGCGCGCCAGCACCTCACGGTCCGCGAGCCGGGCGACCACGGCGCCGATGGGCACGTCGCCGTGCTCGAGCGCGGCGCGTGCCTCGTCGAGCGCGGCCGCCATCAGCGGGCGCACGGTTGCCACGCTCACGGCGTCGATCGCTCGACTCCTCGGTGACGGTGGCACGTGGGCGTGTCGTCGACAGTGGCGGAACTTGTGGGAGGCCGTTCGAACCCCTCAGGTTCACTCCGTGATCTCTTGCGGGCTGAGCGTTTCGAGAGGGACACGCGCGCGCTCATGGGATCATCCTCGCTTGGGCCGAAGCATCTGGGGGATGCTCTCGGCCAGCCGAACGCTGTCCTCTGCGGCGATCTGGTCGAACGCCGCCTTGGTGACGTCTTCGGGCCACGCTTCGACGACCTCGCTTGCCCACTCCACCCAGCGGGCCACCATGGCATAGAACTCCGTCAAGAAGCGCCCCGGAAGCTGGTTCAGAGCGGCCCGTTCGGGAAAGGCGCCACGACCTTCGAGATAGGAGCGGGCCGTCGCCAGGTTCTCTTCGTTTTGTTCGAGCACCCACGCGCGAGTGGCTTCGAGATTGGCGACGACGTCGGCCTTCGAACCGCTGTCCGCGAAGTGGATCTTCACGAGCTGCTCGCACTCCAGCACGGGCCCCTGCCCGGGCTGGGACAGCCAAGCCGCGAGCGCCAACCGCCCCTCGTCCGTGATCGTGTACCGGGTGCGGCGCCTGCGTCCGACCGAGTCATCGGTGGCTCGGGCGTAGCCATGGGCAACGAGCTTCTTGGGTTCCTCGTACAGCTTGCTCGTCGCACGAGGCCAGAACCGCCGCAGGCTTCGCTCGACCTGCTGGACGAGCTCATGGGTCGTCCACGGCTTGACTGCGAGCAGTCCGAGAATCGCATAGGACGTTGTGGTCAACCTCGGTGCGCTTGCCACGGTTCTCCCTTTGGGAGTACACTTCCCTCCCTAAGGGAGATTAACGCAGGAGCCTGATCATGTCGGCCCATCACACCGTGCCCGTCGACCCGAAGAACGTCGCGCAACTGCGTGCGTGGGACGGCGACGAGGGCGCCTACTGGGCCGCCCATGCGGACCACTTCGAGCGAGCGCTTGGCGCCTACCGCGAAGCGTTCTTCGACATCGCCGCCATTGCGGGGAGTGACCGTGTGCTCGATGTCGGCTGCGGCACCGGGCACACAACTCGCGACGCCGCTCGCATGGCCTCGGGAGGTTCGGCCCTGGGCGTGGACCTGTCGTCGGCGATGCTGGAAGTCGCCCGCCGCAGGGCCGCAGCCGACGGGCTCACCAATGTTCGCTTCGAACAAGCGGACGCGCAGATCCATCGCTTCCCGCCCGAGAGCTTCGACATCGCGATCGGCCAGACGAGCGCCATGTTCTTCGGAGATCGAGTCGCTGCACTCGCCAACATCGGGCGAGCGCTACGCCCGCGCGGGCGGCTGGTGCTGCTCACCTGGCAGCCATTCGACGCGAACGAGTGGATCCGCGAGTTCTCGGTTGCTCTCGCGGTCGGCCGAGACCTTCCCATGCCCCCACCGGATGCGCCGGGCCCGTTCACCCTGGCGGACCCAGACGTCGTTCGATCGGTCCTCACCGACGCGGGATACCGAGACATCACCCTGGACGGAGTGACTGCTCAAATGTGGTTCGGCCACGACGCGGGCGACGCGCACGGACTTCTGGCGGGTCTCATGGGATGGATGCTCGACGGGCTCGACGACACTGGCCGTGCCCGCGCGCTGGAGGCCCTGCGAGCGACCATCGCCGCGCACGAGAGGCCCGAGGGCGTCGTGTACGAGTCCGCAACTTGGCTGATCCACGCCACTCGAGCTTGAGCGCTCTTGGCGTTGAACTACTGCAACCGTTGTGACCTCGACAACGACGTGGCGGAGGGAGTGGGATTCGAACCCACGGTGGGTTGCCCCACACACGCTCTCCAGGCGTGCCGATTCGTCCGCTCTCGCATCCCTCCCGCGGAAGCGTTCGATCGTACCGGCGCGCGGCGGGCGCGGGCCGAGGTGTGGCAGGCGCAAGCAGCGGAGCGAGCGGCCGCGCCGCGGGTACCCTGCGGCGCAGCGAGCGACGCCATAGAGGCGCGCGGACCGTGCACCCGCCGTCGACCACTGGCGCACCGCCCGCCGGTGACCCGTTGCGGCTCGGGCCAGGCGTGCCTGCGGCACACGGGGTGATCCGCTGAGAGCTGCTTCCTTCCGGACCTGACTCGGTTCGCGGGACTCCGTTGCGCAGGACCCGACCGTCAGCACCGCGCACGGGGCCGGTTGGGCGGCGGCCCGGGCCTCGGGCGGGAGTTCAGCCCCCCATACGTGGATTGGGGGTACAGGGCACCACGAGCTCCCCGCCTAGCACGGTCCGCACCGCCATCGTAGAGGCCCAGCGCGGCCGGGCGTTCCCGGCCGGCGCCGTGCCCTTGTCTCGGTAACCTCGCTCGGGCGGCGCGAGGAGCGCCGAAGAGCGGAGCACCTGTTGGCCTACCAGTCGCTGTACCGGAAGTATCGGCCGCAGCGCTTCGCGGACCTGGTCGGTCAGGAGCACGTGGTGAACGCGCTGCGATCGGCCGTCCGTGATCAGCGCGTCGGTCACGCGTACCTGCTGTCGGGGCCCCGCGGCACCGGCAAGACCACCACCGCGCGGCTGCTCGCGAAGGCGCTCAACTGCACCGCGCTGGGCGACGACGGCGAGCCGTGCGGCGAGTGCGCGAACTGCCAGGCGATCGCGGTTGGCACGTTCCTCGACCTGTTCGAGCTCGACGCGGCATCCAACCGCGGCATCGAGAACATCCGCGATGTCGTCGAGGGCACGACGCGCGGTCTCGCGACCGGATCGCGCATGAAGGTCTACGTGCTCGACGAGGTGCACATGCTCACCGACGCGGCGTCGAACGCGCTGCTGAAGACGCTCGAGGAGGCGCCGGAGCACGTCGTGTTCGTGCTCGCGACGACCAACCCCGAGAAGGTGCTGCCGACGATCCGGTCGCGCACGCAGCACTTCGAGTTCTCATTGATGTCGGTCGAGCAGCTCAGGCAGCTTCTCGCGCACGTGACGGAGGCCGAGGGCGTCGAGGCCGAGCCCGAGGCGCTCCAGGTGATCGCCACCGCTGCCGCGGGCTCGGGCCGCGACGCGCTCTCGTTGCTCGACCAGGCGCTTGCCGGCGGTCCCGACCGCCTCGACGCCGAGTCGGTGCGCGCGCTGTTGGGTGGCACCACGTTCTCGGTGCGCCTGCGCATCCTCGAGGCGGTCGCGAACGAAGACGCCGCGGGCGCGCTCGTGGCGCTCGCCGAGCTTCTCGAGTCGGGTCACGAGCCGCGTCGCATCGCGGAAGACCTCCTCGCCGCCACACGCGACGCGTTCGTGCTCACGGCAGGGCAAGGACGCGTCAAGGTCGACGCACCCATCGACGACCAGGAGCGGTTGCGCGCGCTCGGCGACGTGCTGGGCAGCGCGGCCCTCGTCCGGATGATCGAGACGCTCGGACAGGCGATCACCGACATGCGGGGCGTCGACGCGGCCGACCCGCGGCTCGTGCTCGAGGTCGCGCTCGTGCGGTTGTCGCGCCGCGAGGCGGGCCCGCCGCTGCAGACGGTGCTCGAGCGCATCGAGCGGCTCGAGCGCGAGCGGGCCGGTGCTGCGCCGCCGAGGCCGTCGTCACCACCATCGGCGCCATCGCCGACGGCTGCGGCGTCCGCCGACCCGCCGAGCGCGCCAGCGACGAGTGCCCCGAACCCGTCACTCGGTGCGCTGCGACGGAAGGCCCAAGCGGCGGGTGCCGAGCCACCGCCACCATCTCCTCCTCCGAGCACGCCGGTGAGCGACACGCCCGCGGCCGCAGTCGACGACGCTGCCGCAACCCCTGCGGCGGAGCCGGGGATGCCCGACCTCGACGACGTGATCCTTGCCTGGGGCGCGATCGTCCCCGAGCTGCCGCCGGCGACGCGCAGTGCCGTGCAGAACGCGCAGCCGCTGCGCTTCGACGGGGATGTGCTCGTCTTCGGGGTGCCGCCCGCGCTGTTGGCCGCCGCACGCGAGCGCTTCAAGCGCGAGGCCGAGACGGTGCGCAGCGCGCTCGCGGAGCGGCTCGGCAGGCGGTTCAAGTTCAACCTCGTCGCCGACGAGCAGTTCTCGTTGTCCGGCGGTCCCGCGGGCCGCGCGACCGGCGGTGCAGCCGATGCGGGCGCGCCACGCGACCTCGAAGCAGCCGACGACGTCTACGCGCCCGAGGATCTCGTCGACGCGCCACCCGACGTCGAGGCTGCACCAGTGCACCGCCTGCGCGCCGAGCTCGGCGCTACCGTCGTCGAAGAGCTGCCGCGCGAGAGCTGAGCAAGCTCACCGAAGCGAGAGAGACGAAGGCCATGGCCAAGCAGAAGCCCGTCAAGCAGGGCGGGATGAACCAGATGATGCGCCAGATGCAGCGCATGCAGGAGGAGATGGCCGCGGCGCAGGCGGCGCTCGCCGAGGCGACCGTCGAGGGCTCGGCCGGCGGCGGGATGGTGACCGCGACCGTCACGGGATCGGGCGAGCTGAAGCGCGTCAGCATCTCGGCCGACGTGGTCGATCCCGACGACGTCGAGATGCTCGAAGACCTCGTGGTCGCGGCGGTCAACGACGCGCTGCGCGCCGCGCAGGAGCTGCAGGCCGAGAAGATGGGCGCCGTCACCGGCGGCCTCGACCTCGGATCGCTCGGCGGACTCCTCGGCTAGCTGCCGGTGGCGGTCTACGAGTCCGCGGTCCAGACGCTGATCGACGAGCTGGGCCGCCTGCCCGGTGTCGGACCGAAGTCCGCACAACGCATCGCGTACTACTTGCTGAAGGCGGCGCCCGAGGACGCGCACCGTCTGGCGCGGGCCATCACGGAGGCCAAGGCGCGCGTCACCTGGTGCCGGCGATGCTTCAACTTTGCCGAAGGCGAGCTGTGCACGTACTGCCGTGACGAGCGGCGCGACCCGAGCATCCTCTGCGTCGTCGAGGAGCCGCGCGACATCGTCGCCGTCGAGCGCACGCACGAGTTCCGTGGTCGGTACCACGTGCTGCAGGGTGCGATCTCACCGATGGAGGGCATCGGTCCGGAGCAGCTGCGCATCAAGGAGCTGCTGCGGCGCCTCGGTGAGGAAGGCGTGCGCGAGGTGATCATCGCGACGAACCCCAACACCGAGGGTGAGGCCACCGCTCTGTACCTCGCGCGCCAGCTCAAGCCGCTGGGCGTGCGCGTCACACGGCTCGCCAGCGGACTCCCGGTCGGCGGCGATCTCGAGTACGCCGACGAGGTGACGCTTGGCCGCGCGCTCGAAGGCCGCCGCGACGTCGAGGCCTAGCCGACACGGCGCCGAGGGTCACTGCGAAGCGGCGGACCAGCCGTTAGCCTCCGGGTGACGCTCCGGGCGTCCAACGCACCGGGCACGAAGGAGGATGACGCACGATGACCCAGGCACCTCCGCCACCGCCCGCAGGGATGGGGCCGGCCCCGGTCGACTACCCGGTCGTCCCCGTCGTCGAGAGCCCGCCGGAGATCAAGCGCTGGCTGCCGCTCGTGGCCTGGTTCCTCGCGATCCCGCACTACATCGTGCTCTTCTTCCTGGGGATCGCGGCGTTCGTGGCCGTGATCGTCGCCTTCTTCGCGATCCTGTTCACGAAGCGCATGCCCGAGGGGATCTTCCGCTTCCTCGTCATGACGCACCGCTACAGCTGGCGCGTCATGATCTACACGACGTTCCTGGTCAACGAGTACCCGCCGTTCGACTTCGACACGTCGTCACCGAACGATCAGACGCCCTACGCGGCGCGCTACAGCGTGCAGGGTCCCGAGGCGTACAACCGGTGGCTGCCGCTCGTGAAGTGGCTGCTCGCGATCCCGCACTGGATCGTCCTGTACTTCCTCGGCATCGCCGCGTGGATCGTCACGATCATCGGCTTCTTCGCGGTGCTCTTCACGAAGCGGTGGCCCGAGGGTCTGCGCGACTTCGTGATCGGCGTCTACCGCTGGCAGTACCGCGTCAACGGCTACGTGGGTCTGCTCGTCGACCCGTACCCGCCGTTCTCGATCGACCGGTAGCGGGAGCGGATCAGTAGACGCGGTCGCGCACGGCGACCTGGCGCGCCGCGATCGACCGGAGGACGGGGATCAGCAGCAGCGCGGCGGCGATGCCGACGGCGGCGGACCCGAGCCGCACGATGTCGCCCGTGCGGAGGTCGCGCAGCTCGTCGGCCGTGTCAGCCTCGCCGCTGCCGGTGAAGCCCGCGCCGAAGCCCGCGAGCGACGTCACGACCCATGCGGTCCACCACCACGCGACGAGCGCCGACCCGGGCGCCTGACGCCACGACGGATCGGCGCGGGGCACGTCGGGATCGGAGCCGCGCCAGAGGTCCTGGAAGATGAGGACGGGGATGACGAGGTTCGCGAACGGGATCAACCACCCGGCGATGCCCCAGCCCGGTGTGAAGCGCGCGTTCCAGCGTCCCAGGTACTCGTTGTTCTTCATCGCGCGGTAGGTCCAGATGATGATGAGCACGAGGATCGACAGGGCGACCAGACCGAAGAAGAGCGCGACGCCGCCGACGAAGGCATCGGCGTCGTCGGCGCGGCCTTGGATGCCCTCGAAGCGCGTGTCGAGGATGTCGTTGACGACGCTCACGCGGTTCGCGGCCGCCGCGATCGTCAGCACGGCGAGGACGACCTCGATGACGAGCAGTGCGGTGAGCGCGGTCGTCAGCCCTTCGAGCGGACGCCACTGGAGCTGACCCGCCGCGCCGGGCGGCGGGACCGCAGTCCCCTCGGGAGGTGGCGGCGGTGGTGGTGGCGGTGGTGGCGCGCCCGGCGGTGGAGGGGGCGGTGGCGCGCCGGGGGGCGGCGGTGTCGTGCTCACGTCAGAGCGGCTGTCCGGTCGTGAGCTTGAACAGCTGCCAGGTCCACATCGCCGCCAACATTGCCACGATCGTCCACACCGGGATGGTGATGCTCTTGGCGCGCCACTGCACGAGCAGGAACAGCGCGACCGCGACCACGAGGTACGTGCCCGGGTTCATCATGAGCGCGTGCTCCACGTCGCCGTGCACGAGCGCCGCGAAGCCGCGCGTCATGCCGCACGTCGGGCACGGGATTCCCGTGAGCGTCCGGAGCGGACATGGTGGCACGAGCCCGGCCGGGATCGGCGTGAGCACCGCCGCGAGACCGGCGAGTGCCGCACCCACGGCGCGCAGCACGCGCAGATCGACGGTGGTCGTGCCACCCAACGTGCGGTGACGCGAGCGCCCCATGGACGCGGGCTCGATCGTGACGTCGGTCACCGACACGCCCGCGAGCGTAGCGAGGCGCACGTACTGAAGACTTCGCCTAGAGCGCGCGCACGATCGCGGCGTCGCCCTGGCCACCGCCACCACACAGTGCAGCGGCGCCGAGGCTCGCGCCGCGGCGTCGGAGCTCGTTGATCAGCGTGATCACGATGCGCGTGCCCGACATGCCCACCGGATGGCCCAGCGCGATCGCGCCACCGTTCACGTTGACGATCTCGTCGGTGATGCCGAGATCGCGCATCGAGGCGATGCCCACCGCGGCGAACGCCTCGTTGATCTCGAAGAGATCCATGTCGCTGACGGTCTTGTCGATCGGCTCGAGCGCGCGCTTGATGGCCCGTGACGGCTGGTGGAGCAGCGAGGGGTCGGGGCCGGCGACCATCCCGTAGCTCAGCAGCTCGGCGATGGGGGTCACGCCCAGCTCCTCGGCCTTCTCGCGGCTGGTCATCACCACGGCCGCGGCGCCGTCGGAGATCTGCGAGGCGTTCCCGGCGGTGATCGTGCCGTCTTTGCTGAAGGCGGGCTTCAGCGCGGCGAGCGTTTCGGTCGTGGTGCCCGGCCGCACGCCCTCGTCGGTGTCGACGAGCACCGGGTCGCCCTTGCGCTGTGGCACCTCGACCGGCGTGATCTCGTCGGCGAGCCGACCTTCCTTGATCGCGGCGGCGGCGCGCTCGTGGCTCTTCGCCGCGAGCTCGTCCTGCGCCTCGCGCGCGATCTCCTTCTCGTTCGCGTAGCGCTGCGTTCCGGTGCCCATGTGCTCGAGCTCGAACGCGCACCACAGACCGTCGTGGATCATCGAGTCGATCAGCTCGCTGTGACCCATGCGGTAGCCCGCGCGCGCGCCGGGGAGGAGGTACGGCGCGGCCGTCATCGACTCCATGCCACCCGCGACGACGACCTCCGCGTCACCCGACTGGATCATCTGGTCCGCGAGGTAGATCGCGTTGATGCCGGAGAGGCACACCTTGTTGACGGTCATCGCGGGCACGGTCATCGGGATCCCGGCCTTCACCGCAGCTTGGCGCGCGGTGATCTGTCCCTGACCCGCCTGGAGCACGTGACCCATGAGCACGTAGTCGACCTGCTCGGGTCCGACGCCACCGCGCTCGAGCGCCGCCTTGATCGCCACACCCCCGAGATCCATCGCGCTCAGCGACGAGAACGCGCCGGCGAGCTTGCCGATCGGAGTGCGGGCGGACGAGACGATGACCGAGCCGGGCATGAGAACGACCTCCCTTGCACGCCGTGGGCACGCCTCCGTGTGGCCGTGCGTGCGTGCTGATGAACTCCGAGTTACCGGATGGTATCGAAGCCGTCGCCGCTCGGCTGACGCCGGGCGAGGTCCGGGCGTGCGCCGAGAGCGGTGCGTTGCACTACCGTCGCCGGGATGACCACCGACACCGCGGCCGACGCCAACGCACGTTCGAGCTCCGGCGAGATGGACGCGATCCGCGCCGCCATCCTCGCCGGCGCCTCCGGCGACGACCTCGCGACCTTGCCGCTGCCAAGCGCCTTCCGCGCCGCAGTGGTGCGTGCCGACGAGCAGACGATGTTCGAGGGCCTGCCGTCCTCGGAGAAGGACCCGCGCAAGTCGCTGCACATCGACGAGATCGAGCTGCCCGAGCTGGCGCCCGACGAGGTCTATCTCGCCGTGATGGCCTCCTCGATCAACTTCAACACGGTCTGGACCTCGATCTTCGAGCCCCTGCCGACGTTCCAGTTCCTCCAGCGCCTCGGGAAGGAGAGCGTCTGGGGGGCCCGCCACGACCAGCCGTTCCACGTCGTGGGCTCCGACGCGGCCGGGGTCGTGCTGCGGGTCGGCTCGGCGGTCCGGCAGTGGAAGCCCGGCGACGCCGTGACCGTCCACTGCAACTACGTCGACGACCAGGACCCGTCGTCGCACGACGACTCGATGCTGGCGACCAACCAACGGATCTGGGGCTTCGAGTCGAACTATGGCGGGATGGCCGAGATCGCGCTCGTCAAGGCGAACCAGCTCATGCCGAAGCCGACGCACCTCACCTGGGAGGAGGCGGCGGTGAACGGACTCACGAACTCCACCGCCTACCGCATGCTCGTGAGCCCCAACGGCGCGCAGATGACGCAGGGGCAGACCGTGCTCATCTGGGGTGCGAGCGGCGGGATCGGTGCGTACGCGGTGCAGTACGTGCTCAACGGCGGCGGCACGCCCGTAGGCGTGGTCTCGTCGCCGGAGCGGGCGGCGCTGGTGCGGGAGATGGGCTGCGAGGCGGTCATCGACCGCAAGGCCGAGGGCTACCGCTTCTGGTCTGACGAGCACACGCAGGATCCCGCCGAGTGGCGCCGCTTCGGCAAGAAGATCCGTGAGCTGGTCGGCACCGACCCCGACATCGTGTTCGAGCACCCCGGCCGCCAGACGATGGGCGCGTCGGTGTTCGTGGCCAAGCGGGGCGGGATGGTCATCACGTGCGCCGCCACGAGCGGCTTCATGATCGAGTACGACAACCGCTACCTCTGGATGAACCTGAAGACCATCAAGGGCTGCCACTTCGCCAACTACCGGGAGGCATGGGCGGCCAACCAGCTCATCTGCGAGGGCAAGATCCACCCGACGCTCTCGCAGGTCTTCACGCTCGACGACGTGGGCGAAGCTGCCGCGCAGGTGCACCAGAACGTGCACGAGGGCAAGCTCGGAGTGCTCGTCCTGGCACCCGAGGAGGGGCTCGGCGTGACCGACACCGAGATGCGCGAGCGCCTGCTGCCCGCGATCACCCGGTTCCGCCGCCACGAGGCGTCGGCTGCGAGCCAGGAGGGGCGGGGATGAGCGAGCCCGTGCTGACCGAGATCGACCACGTGGCGATCGCCGTCCACGACCTCGAGGCGGCCATCGCCTACTACCGCGACACGTACGGCTGCGGAGTCGACCACCGGGAGGTGGTCGACTCCGACGGGGTCGAGGAGGCGCTCCTGAAGGTCGCCGACTCCTACGTCCAGCTGCTCACCCCGGTGCGGGACGACTCGCCGGTGGCGAAGTACCTGGAGAAGAAGGGGGAGGGGCTGCACCACATCGGCTACCGGGTCGACGACTGCGCCGCCGCCCTCGAGCGGGTGAAGGCCCAGGGCCACCGGGTCATCGACGAGGCCCCCCGTCCCGGCAGCCGGGGCACCACCGTGGCCTTCATCCACCCCAAGACCGCCTTCGGCACCCTCATCGAGCTCGTCCAGGAGTGACCCGAGGCGCGCCCCCCAGCGTTTTGGCGTCAGATGACCGCGCTGAGCGCGGCTTTCTGACGCCAAAACGAGCGTGAAGTTGACAACTTGTCACTCAAGAATCTTGCGCTGTCTGGGAATAGGTTTGGCGGCTCGGATCGTTGTCGCCTCCGGATCGAAGGGTTCGGTCAAGAACCGGAGGTGACGACATGCTGATCCGCTACGACCCGTTCCGGGAGCTCGATCGCTTCACCGAGCAGCTCTTCGGGACCGGGCGGAAGGGCTGGATGCCCATGGACGCCGTCCGCAAGCCCGATGGTGTGGAGCTGCACTTCGACCTGCCGGGCGTTGCGCCCGAGTCGATCGAGGTCAGCGTGGAGCGCAACGTGCTCACCGTGAAGGCCGAGCGGAGCTGGTTCCTCGGTGAGGGCGAGGAGGCCCTCGCCACCGAGAGGACCCACGGCAGGTTCACCCGGCAGATCTTCCTGGGTGAGACCCTCGACGTGGACAGGCTCCAGGCTCGGTACGACCACGGCGTCCTGACGATCTCGATCCCGACGGCCGAGGAGGCGAAGCCGCGCAAGGTCGAGATCCAGGTCGGCGAGCGTCCGCTCGAGGTGAGTGCCGCGAGCTGACCTCGCAGCGCCACAACGCTGTTCGGCCCCGTCCGAAGGCGGGGCCGAGTCGCGTGCGGGGCGGTGCGCGCCCCTGCGGTGTTCGCGTAGCGTCCCGGTCGCCGTCGAGGAGGGGACGGGTCATGACGTCGACGCCACCGCCTGGATCCCAG
>Ga0073934_10009918_pt1 | contig 12006 bp, 12 predicted proteins | sample LarsenN4metaG_FD_76834 | JGI IMG/M metagenome (GOLD analysis project Ga0073934, IMG submission 76834) | Hot spring sediment bacterial and archeal communities from British Columbia, Canada, to study Microbial Dark Matter (Phase II) - Larsen... ... | reverse complement strand
GAGCCCGCGGTCGGTACGGACGCTCGACGAGCTGCCGCCGGTCGTCGACGAGATCCTCACGACGAACGGACGTCCGCCCGGCTGATCGGCGCGACTCGCCGACGCTCCGCCGCTGCTTCGACGGCGTCGACGTGCGCGCCCTCGTCGACCACCAGACGAAGTTCATCGCCTCGGTGATGGGCGGCCCCGCCTCGTTCGACGACGAGCGGCTCCGGCGCGTCCACGCGCGGTCCGGCGCCGCGAGCGCGTCATCGTCGCGCCGCGCGCCCGACCGCGATGGACGACGCGGCCTGGCTCGTCCCGTGCCTCAAGTCGCTCGCCACGGGCGTCGCGGTCGCCGATCCGGGGACGTGGAGGATCCGGTTCGAGAACGCGCGCTTCTTCGAGTGGTTCCCGCCGACGCCCGACGGCGCGGAGGACGCGCTCGCCGCCCGCCTCCGCGGCTGCGACCTCGCGCTCGCCCGCACCCGCCTCGAGAAGGGCCGGCCCTTCGCGTGGGAGACGCAGGTCCGCGCCGCCGGCCGCGAGACGACGCTCGCCGTCACGCTCCGGATCGAGCAGGCGGGCGCGGTCCGTCTACGAGGAGATGAAGGACTACGGCACCGCCACGCCGCAACGCTTCGACGCGGCGTCGGTCCTCGTGCTCGACTTCGTCGGGTTCACCGAGATGGCGATCTCGCGCGGCTCGAGGCGCTGTCGGAGCCGATGACGATCACGGTCTCCGACGAGACGCGCGTCGCCCTCGGCACCGACTTCGAGACGACCGACCGGGGCGCGGTCGACGTGAAGGGCTTCGCCTCGGTCCGCCTCTGGACGCTCGAGGACGAGCGGGGGCGACGCTGAACGGCGCGCTCCGGCGCGGCGCCACGGCGCCCGCCTTCGCACCGGCTTGACGGCGGATGCGCGCTGCCACATCGGAGACGGGTGACGGAAGCGCCTCGGGGGCAGTCGGTCGTCCGGCGGTACGGCGGGGCCTTCGTCGCGGTCGCGGTTGCGTACGCGGTGACGCTCCAGGTGCCGATCTTCCGCGATCGGCTCCCGTTCTTCCTCTACTGGCCCGTGGTGCTGGGCGCCTCGTGGCTCGCGGGGGCGGGTCCCGCGCTCTTCGCGACGGTCCTTTCGGCGGCCGCGGTGGCCCTGGCGGCGGTCGTCCCCGGCGGCGAGCGGTGGGCGACCCGGCCCGCGTTCCCGGTCGCGCTCGCCCTCTTCACGATCGTCGGGATGGCGGCGTCGGTCCTGGCGCGCCGCCGCACTCGCGCGGACGCCGCGCTGCGGGAGAGCCGCGACCTCTTCCGAACGCTCGCGAACTCGGCGTCGGTCCTCATCTGGATGGCCGGCCCGGACGGGCGGATCACGTTCTTCAACGACGCCTGGGTCGCCTTCACGGGCCGTCCCGCCGAGCGCGAGCGCGGGACGGGCTGGCTCGAAGGGCTCCACCCCGACGACCGGGCCCGCTGCGAAGACGAGCGCGCCGCCGGTTTCGCCTCGGGCCGCGCCTTCGAGATGGAGTATCGGCTCCGCCGGGCCGACGGCACGTACCGCACGATGCTCGACCGCGTCGTTCCGCGGCGGTCGGCCACGGGCGAGCTGCTCGGCTTCATCGGATCGTGCACCGACATCTCCGACCAGCGCGGCGCGCTCGCCACCGCCGAGGCCGCGAACCGCGCCAAGGACTCGTTCCTCGCCACCGTCTCGCACGAGCTGCGCGCGCCGCTGTCTCCGATCCTGACCTGGGCGCGCATGCTGCGCGACGGCAAGCTCGACGCGTCGCAGACGGCTCGGGCGCTCGCGGTCATCGAGCGGAACGCCCGCACGCAGGCGCAGCTCGTCGAGGACCTGCTCGACGTCGCCCGCATCGTCGAGGGGAAGCTCCGCCTCCAGGTGCGCCCCGTCCGGCTGCCCGAGGTCGTCCAGCACGCGATCGAAACCGTCCGGCCGGCCGCCGACGCGCGGGGGTATCCGCCTCCAGGCGGTGCTCGACCCCACGGTGCCGGCGATCGCGGCGGACCCCGACCGGCTCCAGCAGGTGGTCTGGAACCTCCTCTCGAACGCGGTGAAGTTCACGCCGAAGGGCGGGCGCGTCCACGTCGTCCTCGAACGGGTGAACTCGCACGTCGAGATCGCCGTGAACGACACGGGTCGCGGCATCGCCCCGGACGCCCTGCCCCACCTCTTCGAGCGCTTCTGGCAGGCGGACTCCTCCACGACGCGCGCGGTCGGCGGGCTCGGCCTCGGGCTCGCGATCGTCCGCCACCTGGTGGAGCTGCACGGCGGCACCGTGGTCGCGGAGAGCCCGGGCGCGGGCGCCGGCAGCACGTTCACGGTGAAGCTGCCGCTCGTTCCGACGCGGACGGCGGGCGAGACCGTCCGCCGGCATCCGCTCGCCGTCGAGGGCGCTTCGCAGTCGCTCACCCGACTCGACGGCGTGCGCGTCCTCCTCGTCGACGACGAACCCGACGCCAACGAGGTGATGCGCATGCTGCTCGGCCGGTGCGGCGCGGAGGTGCGCGTCGCCGGATCCGCCCAGCACGGGCTGGAGATCCTGGCGCGCTGGAAGCCGGACGTCATCGTGTCCGACGTCGGCATGTCGGGCCAGGACGGCTACGCGTTCATCGCGAAGGTCCGCGCGAGCGACCGCGCGGCCCGCGTGCCGGCGATCGCCCTCACCGCCTTCGCCTCGGTCGACGATCGCATCCGGCTCCTCTCCGCCGGCTTCCAGATGCACGTCGCGAAGCCGGTCGAGCCGGCCGAGATCACGGCGGCGATCGCCGCGATGGCCGCCGGCGCGCCGGCGCCCGTGGGCCCCGGCGCCGTCTGACGCCGCTCGGCCGGGTCCCAGGCCGAGCCGGCGGAGGATCACCTCGCGAGCGTCTCCTCGGCGGACGACCCGCTTCCGTCGCGCCCGGCGCTCGCCGTCCATGCGGTCTCCTACTCGATGCGCGTCGTCCGCGCGAGGTCGCGCGCGATGTTCTTCTGGTGCGCCTCGATCGTCCCGCCGCCGATCTCGAGGAGCTTCGCGTCGCGCCACAGGCGCTCCACCTCGTACTCGCCGACGTAGCCGTAGCCGCCGAGCACCTGGATCGCGCTGTCGGCCACCTCCTTCGCCATCGTCGCGCAGAAGAGCTTCACGCCGTCGGAATCGATGCGCGTCCCGCTGCGGGTGAGGTCGAAGCCGGCCGCCACCCGGTAGACGTAGCTCCGGCCCGCCATGAACTTCGCATAGGCGTCGGCGATGTGGCGCTGCACCTGGCCGAACTGGTTGATCGGCCGGCCGAAGGCCATCCGCTCGGCCGCGTAGCGGTTCATGACCTCGAGCGACCGGCGCGCGATGCCGAGGCTGATCGCGGCGAGGGTCAGGCGCTCGATCTCGAGGTTCCGCATCATGTGCCCGACGGCGTCGCCCTCGGCCCCGACGAGGTGCGACGCGGGCACCGTGCAGCCGTCGAACACCAGCTCGGCGGTGGTGGACGCGCGCATGCCGAGCTTGTCCTTGATCTTCTGCCCGAGGCGGAACCCGGGCGTCCCCTTCTCGACGACGAACAGGGAGAGGCTCCGCGTCCCCTTCCCGCCGGTGTTCGCGTAGACGAGGAAGACGTCGCCCAGCTCCGTATCGCTCACGGCGCCGTTCGTGATCCACATCTTGGAGCCGTTCAGGACCCAGTGGTCGCCCTCCCGGACGGCGGTGGTCTGCATGCCGAGCACGTCGGTGCCGACGGAGGGCTCGCTCATGCACATCCCGCCGACCGTCCGGCCGGCGCACGCGTCGGGGAGCCAGCGCGCGCGCTGCGCGTCGTTCCCGTTGCGGGCGAGGTTGTTCGCGAAGAGCATCGCGTGGGCGAGGTAGGCGAGCGTGAAGCCGGGGTCGGCGGCGGCCAGCTCCTCGTGCGCGATGACGGCGGCGACCGCGTCCATCCCGGCGCCGCCGAAGCGCTCCTCGACCGTGATGCCGAGGAGGCCGAGGTCGCCCAGGCGCCGGAAGAGCGGCAGGTTGAAGCGCTCCTCGCGGTCGGCCGCGGCGGCCTGCGGCTTCACCTCCCGCTCGGCGAACTCGCGCAGCGTGGCACGGAGCGTCCGGTGCTCGTCGGTCGGGTTGAAGACGTCGGGCATGTCGCGCCCTTCTACACCGGGGGGCGTGGCACGGACGAGATGTACCGGACAGCGGCACGATGTGCCGCCGTCCGGTACGTCGTCCGGTCGTCCGAGGGCACCGAGCATGCACCCCCATCCCCAATCCCCCGTGGTGATCGCCCTCGCGCTGCTCGGCATCGTCGCGTCGTGGTTCTGGACCGCGCCGTCGCCGGGCCGTCCGGCCGACGCGCCGCGCGTCCGCCGGCCCCCCACCGGCGGCGTGCGCGCGGCGGTCTGGACGGCGGGCGACCGCGCCGAGCGCGTGCGCGCCCACTAGCCGGCGAGACGCGCCGGCTCAGGCGACGCCCGGCGGGACGCCCAGGAGACGGTCGAAGAGCCGGACCATCCAGGGGTTCACGAAGAAGAACCGCCTCGACCAGAGCGGCGAGTGCCACCGCGCCGGCGGCAGCGTGCCGTCGAGGATCTCGGTGACCGCCCCGGCGGCGTGCGCCGAGAGCGTCTCGAGGATGCGGGCGCCGAGCGCCGGCGAGGCCCCGCCGGGGGCGCCGGCGTAGGTCTCCGCGCGGAAGAAGCGCAGCACGCCGCGAAAGGCGCGGAGCATCGTGAGGAGACCCGCGGGCTGCCCGGGCACGACCGCGGCCGGCCGCTCCCCGCGCTCGACGAGCCAGAGGTCGGACGTGCGCCGCGGGAGCGTCCCGTAGTCGCGCTCGACCCACTCGGGGTGGAGCGCGAGGAGCTGGGACGTCTCGACCAGCCCCGCGTGCGTGTCGCCGCGGAGCTGCTCGGCGTCGATCCCCGGGAGCGAGCCGAGCGTCTCGTAGAGCTCCGCGCCGCCGCCGGTGAGCCGGCCCACCAGCACCGAGAAGACCGACACCATCCGGAGGCCGGTGGTACGGTGCACGCGCTCGCACGCCGTCTCGATCGCGAGGAAGTGGCGCGGGCTCCCGTGGAAGTTCGACACCAGCACGTCGCGGAAGCCCTGCGAGGCGAGCGAGCGGCCGAGGTCCTCCAGCACCGCGATCGTGGTCGACGGCCGGAAGAAGAGCGACCCCGCGTGCGGGAGGGCGTCGGTCGCCGCGTAGACGCACGGGAGCTTCAGGAACGTCCGCCGCCGGTGCCGCTCGGGCAGGAGGGCGAGCGTCCGCTCGAGCAGCCCCTCGCCCTGGAGGACGTCGGCGCCGAGCGGGAGGTGGGGGCCGTGCACCTCGAGCGGCGAGCACGTGACGAGGACGACCGCCCGCGCCCGGTCGATCGCGTCGAAGCGCTTCTTGGTGAGCGCCTCCCAGCGGAGGACGACGGGGCGATCCGCCTCCATGCCCCGGCGACGGGCGTCAGCCCCGGCAGCCGTCCGCCGGCGCGACCGGCTTCGGCCGCCGCGACTCCGGCGCGAACGCGGGCGTCATCGGCTCGACGGAGAACCGCATCGCCTCCTCGGGCGCGAAGCGGAACCAGCCGCCGGTCAGCCCGTCGGCGACGCCGGTGCCCATCCAGATCGCCATCTCGACGAGCCCCGTCGCGAGGCTCCCGACGGCGACGACCGGCGACATGATGACGTTGCCGCGGACGGTGTGCTCGGTCCCCTCGGCGGCGAGGCGGACGCCGCCCGCGGCGGAGCGGAACGGCACCAGCGGAGCGTTCACGACGGCCTTCGGGCCGCGGAGGAGCGACGCGGGCGTCCAGCCCTCGTCACACGCGTCGGTCGCCGCTCCGGCGCTCCGGGCCGCGCCCAGCGCGACGCCCGCGGCCACGACCGCCGCGCACACGATTCGATTCGTCCCCGACATGACGGCTCCCTTCCGAGGCCGCCTCCATACACGGTCGGCCCGCCCGGCGTCCAACCGGGCGCTAGCCGAACTGCATCTCGCCGACGCCGTCCGGCACGCGGAGCGGCGCCGCCGTCGCGCTCCGCACGTCGTCGACCGTGAGCCCGGGGGCCACCTCGCGCAGCACGAAGCCGTCGCGCTCGACCTGCACGTAGGCGAGGTCGGTGACGACGTCCTTCACGCAGCGGAGCGCCGTCGCCGGGTAGGTCAGCTCGGGGACGAGCTTCGACGTGCCGTCCTTCTCGCGGTGGAACATGAGCACGATGACGCGCCCCGCGCCCGCGGCGAGGTCCATCGCGCCGCCGATCCCGCCGACGCCGGTCGACGGGATGCGCCAGTTCGCGAGGTCGCCCCGCGGCGTCACCTGGAAGCCGCCGAGGACGACGCTCGTGATGCGCCCGGTCCGCGCCATCGCGAACGACACCGTCGAGTCGAAGTAGGCGGTGCCCGGAACCGGCGACACGAGCTGCCCGCTCGCGTTGTAGAGGTCGATGTCCTCCTCGCCCTCGGCGGGAAAGGCGCCGTAGCCGAGGATGCCGTTCTCGGCGTGGAGCGTGACGTCGCGGCCGGCGACGTAGTTCGAGACGAGCGTCGGGAGCCCGATGCCGAGGTTCACGTACTCGCCGTCGCGGAGGAGCGCGGCGGCGCGCATCGCCATCAGGTCGGGCGGGAGGCCGAGCGCGGATTCGCCGACGGCGCGGCCCTCCATCGCCTGCGAGCGCCCCGCCATCGCGAGCATCATCCGGACGGTGGACGCGTCCCACGTCTGCGTCGTCTTCACGAGCCGCTCGACGAAGATCCCGGGGGTGACGATCGCCTCGGGGTCGAGCGCGCCGAGCGGGACGATCTCCTGCACCTCGGCGATCGTGGTGCGCGCGCCGGTGGCGAACGCGGGGCCGAAGTTCCGGCTGCCGCGGCGGTAGACGAGGTTCACGGCGGGGTCGGCCCGGTGCGCCCAGACGAACGCGTAGTCGGCGCGGATCGCGCGCTCGAAGATCATCGGGCGGCCGTCGATCTCGCGCACCTCTTTCCCCTCCTCGACGACGGTGCCGACGCCGACCGGCGTCCAGAAGCCGCCGAGCCCGGCGCCGCCCGCCCGCACGCGCTCCGCGAGCGTGCCCTGCGGCACGTCCTCCAGCTCGATCTCGCCCGCCCGGATCTGCTCCGAGAGCGGCGTCGGTCCGACGGGCAGGATGGCGTACGTGCAGACGAGCTTCCGGATCTGCCTCTTCTCGGCGAGGACCTGGAGCGACGACGGCCCGGCCGACGTCGTGTTGCAGACGACGGTGAGGTCGCGGACGCCGCGCTCCCGGAGCGCCAGGAGGAGGTCCGTCGGCCAGGCCCACGGCGGCCCGAACGAGTGGACGAGGATCGAGGCGCCGTCGGGGACGTCGGCGACGGCGTCGTGCGCCGTCGCGCAGATGCGCTTGGTCGGCATGGCGCCCGCCGAGTTGCCACGGGCGCGGTCCGGGGCGCAAACCCGCCGGGGATCGGGGCGGCGACGCGCGGCCGGGGACGGAGCGCCGGGTCAGGCGCCCGTGAGCCGCGTCCCGGCCCGCACCACCGCCGGTCCCGTCAGCGTGACGTCCCCCTCGACGACGACGCCGCCCTCGAAGCGCACGTCGCCGCGGACGACGAGGCGCGACGCCCTCACGAGCGACGGCGCCCCCGAGGGGAAGCGGGCCGCGAGGTCCTGCACCGTCCGGAAGAACTTCGGGTCGAGGTCGACGAACGGCGCGGGCGCGGTGCGCGCGGGGTTCTGGACGATCCGCGCGTCGGGCGCGAGCGCGTACACGTCGGACCAGAGGACGAGGAGGTCGCTCGTCGTCTTCACCGGGACGAAGCGGTCGCGGCCGACGCGGAGGACCTGCGCGCCGGGAAAGACCTCGATCGCGGCGCCCATCGCGGTCTCGAGCTGGACGACGCGCGCGGACGACGGGTCGGCCGGGTCGACGGGCTTCTCGTTGGCGATCATCGGGAGGCCGAGGATGCCGCGCGTGTCGAGGAGCACGTTCGCCAGCACCTCGAGGTCGATCCACAGGTTGTTCGCGTTGAAGAACCGATGGCGCGCCACGTCCTGGAAGGCGGCGACGTCCGCGTCGGCGCACTGCGCCGTCTCGCGGAGGATCAGGCGGCCGTCGCGGCGGCGGCGCGCGACGTGGCCGCCCTTCCGGTCGGCTTCGGTCCGGTCGATGACCTCCATGAGGAACGGGAGCCGCTCGGAGGCGAACCAGCCGAGGATCCCGAGGTCGACGACGGCGCCCAGGTTGTCCGCGTTCGAGACGAACAGGTACCGGTACCCGGCGTCGAGGAGCCGCGCGAGGAGCCCGGACGTCTCGAGCGCGGGGTAGAGGTCGCCGTGCCCGGGCGGGCACCACTCGTGCTCCGGCTCCGCCGGCCAGACGGCCGGCGTGAGGTCCGACTTCAGGATGCGCGGCACCTTGTGCTGGAGGAAGTCGTCGGGGAGCCCGACGTCCAGCTCGGGATACCGGGCGAGCACCTGGCGCGAGTCCGCGCGGGTCCGGAAGCTGTTCATGAGGACGAGCGGGAGGCGGACGCCGTGCGCGCGGCGGAGGTGGAGCGTCTGGCGGACGATGACGTCCAGGAACGAGAGCCCGTCCTTCACCGGGAGGAGCGACTTCGCGCGCGTCATCCCCATGCTCGTGCCGAGGCCGCCGTTCAGCTTCACGACGACCGTCCGCGCGAGCGCGGCGGCGCCGGCGGCGCGGTGCGCGCCGAGCCCCGACACGTCGGGGACGTCGGCCACCGGCTCGATGTCGGCTTCCGGGATCTTCCCGGTCGCGCCCGCCCGATAGCGCTCGTAGTAGTGGGCGAAGAGGTCGATCGCGAGCGGCGGCAGCCCCGCGGCGCGCATCTTCTCGGCGAACGGCGCGAACCCGGCGGTCATCGCGTCACGCTTTCCCGGCCCGGGCGCCGTCGGGCGCGCCGGACGACCCGAATCGCCGCGCGGCCCGCGCCCGCGCCTTCGCCGCCTCGACGGCGCGGTCGCGGGGCGGCGCGGTGGTCACGAGCGAGTCGAGGAGGCGATGGGCCGCGGCCGCGACCTCGCCGACCGCCCGCGCGAACGCGGCCTCGTTCGTCTTCGACGGCCGGGTGAACCCGCAGAGCTTCCGGACGAACTGGAGCGCCGACGCGCGCACCTCCTCCCGGGTCGCCGGCGGCGTGAAATTGTGGAGGGTCTTGATGTTCCGACACATGGATGGCTCCCGGGGCCGGGCACCCTACCAGCCGGCCGACGAAAAGTCGTCCGCCTCCCTCCGCTTCGGGCCAGCGCGCGGAACGCCGCGACGGCGGCGGGCGCGGCGGCGCTCATGCGGAGTCCGCTCCCGCCGCCGGTTCGAGAGGTCGCGGTGGAGCGGCTCCGCGGGTCACGACGACCTCGCGGTGACGATCCACGCCTTCGACGCCATCACGACCCCGCGCGGCGTCGCGTAGGGGGCGAGCGCCTCGCGGACGGCGGCCGTGACCGCGGGCACGAGGTCGGGCCGGTTCGCCTGGCGGAGCGCCGCCGCCATCGGCCCGAGCTGGAGGAGGAACTCGACCGCGACGTCGAGCCCGCCCTCGCCGCCGAGGGTCATCTCCGGCGCGAACGTCCGGAAGGCGACGTCGACGAAGCCGGCGCCGGCGAGAACGCCTTCGACGCGGTCGCGCTCCGCGAACGAGAACGGCCCCGGCGCGCCGGGCGCCGGCGGCGGCGGGAGCGGGACGTGCTGCGCGGCGGCCATGATCGGGACGAGCATCCACGGGTTCTCCGGCAGCGATTGCCAGCACGCGAAGGCCAGCCGCCCGCCCGGCGCGAGCGCGCCGCGGAGGTTCCGGAAGGCGGCCGTCGGGTCGGCGAAGAACATGACGCCGAAGCGCGAGACGACGGCGTCGAAGCTCGCCGGCGCGAAGGGATGGGTCTGTGCGTCGGCCTCGAGGAACTCGAGGTTCGCGCAGCGCTCGGCGGCGGCGCGCTCGCGCGCCCGGGCGAGCATCGGCGCCGAGACGTCCACCCCGACGGCGCGGCCGCGCGGCCCCGCCCGCCGCGCGAGCGCAAGCGTCGTGTCGCCGCAGCCGCAGCCCACGTCGAGCACGCGGTCGCCCACCCCCACCTTCGCGGCGTCGAGCACGGCCTCGCCGAACGTCGCGAGCTGCCCGTCGAGGAGCGCCTGGCGCGCGACCCATTTCGGGCCCGTCTGCTCGTTCCAGTACGTGATCTGCTCGGCGTTCGGGCCGGTCGCGTCCATGACCGCTCTCGTTCCACAGCCGTCGGGCCCGGACAAGGCACCCGACACGGCGGTCGCCGTCGTCGGAACGGGCGACGCCCCGGAAGGTGGACGGCCGACCGTGCTCCGTCCGTTCGTCACCCGCTGCCGCGTCCCGCCCGACGAGCTGATCCACCTGCTCGACACGCGGCACGCGTTCGGCCACCTCGGCTTCACGAACGTGGTCGCCTGGGCCGACCCGACGCGCGACCTCGCCGCCGCGCTCATGACGAGCGGGAAGCCGCTCCTCTACCTGGAGCTCCGGCGGGCGTGGGACGTCATGCGGCGGATCGGGCTCGCGTTCCCGAAGGGCCCCCACGTCGCGTCGCGGGCGGAGCGGGCGGCGGCGGTCGCACTCGGCCGCCGACGTGCGCGGCCGACGCGGCGCCGCCGCCCTGTAGCGCCGACGCGCGGGCCGGTATATTCGCGCGCCGTGCCGCTCCTCACGCCGCTCACGCCCGACGAGCGCGCCACGTTCGTCGTCGTCACGCTGCCGCAGAAGACGCTCCGGAAGCTCGTCGGGCAGCTCGGCACGGCGCCGCCGGGCACGCGCGTGGACGCGATGACGGCGTGGGACCTCGGCTGGTCGCTCGTCGACTACTACGCGAACGACGTCGAGGTGTCGGCCGCGGTCGACCGAGCCCTGAAGGCGGAGCTCGGAGCGCCGCCGCTCGTCGACGCCGTGCGCGCCCCCGGCGGCGCGAGGGCCGTCACCGACCTCCTCCTCTCCGCCCGGGATCCCGCCCGGGATCTCGCGTGGGCGCTGCTCTGTGCGGGCGGCGACGAAACCGCCGCGCTCGCGTCGACCTGCGTCCAGACGATCATCCGCGAGTTCGACGAGGCGGACGCGAAGGCCGAGGCCGACGCGAAAGCCGAGGCGGCCGGGGAGGAGCCGGCGCCCGAGCCGGCGCGCGAGCAGCCGGGGGAAGACGTCGCGCGCGCGCTGGCCCGCGAGGCGCAGCGGGCCGAGGCCGCGCGCGACCGTGCGAAGAAGCGTCTCGAAGGGATGAAGGCGCGGCTCGTCGAGCTCGAGCGCGGGCTCGCCGCCGCACGCCAGGAGCTGCGCGCCGCCGAGAGCACGCGCGAACGGCTGGAGGCCGAGCGCGACCAGCTCGCGGGCGAGGCGAGCGCGCTCCGCGCGAAGCTCCGCGCCGGCACGCCGGCCGAAGTCACCCGGCTGGGCGAGGAGCTGGACGCCGCGCAGCGGCGCGTGCGGGCGCTCGAGCAGGAGGTCGAACGCGCGCGCGAGGGCGAGGCCGCCCTCGCGGCCCGGCTGCGCGCCCTCGAAGGCGACCGCTCCTCGCGGCCCGCCGCCGCCGACGACGCCGAGCCCGAGCGGGCGCCGGCCGGCGGCGTCGCCTGGAGCCTGCCGATCTTCACCGACGAGTTCTACGACTCGCTCCGGCGCTGGGATCGGAAGATCGTCCGGAACGCGTTCGAGAAGGCGTATCGGCTCGCCGAGGATTGGCGCCACCCGAGCCTCCGCGCGATTCCGCTCGAAGGCCTCCCGGACTACTTCCGCCTCCGCGTCGCGACCGACGTCCGCCTGATCTATCGGCCGGTGGAGGGCGGCCGCGTGGAGATCCTCTCGCTGATCGACCGCGAGGACCTCTCGCGCTACGTCCGCCAGGCGAAGACCCGCTAGCCGCCGCGCCCGGTGGCATCCGCCCCGCATCGCGCCCGCCGTCGTCTCGTCCGGCTCGCGGCCGGCGCGCTCGTCGCGGCCGGCGCCGCGGCCGCCGTCCTCGCATGGCGGCTCGCGCGCGGGCCGATCGAGCTGCCGTTCCTCACGCCGCGGATCGCCGCCGCCCTCGGCGCCGCCGACG
>Ga0073934_10009917_pt1 | contig 12006 bp, 12 predicted proteins | sample LarsenN4metaG_FD_76834 | JGI IMG/M metagenome (GOLD analysis project Ga0073934, IMG submission 76834) | Hot spring sediment bacterial and archeal communities from British Columbia, Canada, to study Microbial Dark Matter (Phase II) - Larsen... ... | reverse complement strand
GCCCTCAGCCTGAACTATGGCGCGTATATGACAGAGATCTTTCGCGCTGGCCTGTTATCCATCGGATACGGGCAGCGCGAGGCGGCCATTGCGCTTGGGATGAATCAATGGCAAGTATTGAGGCGGATTGTGCTCCCACAGGCGGTCCGAATCATCCTCCCAGATGTAGGCAATCAATTCATTGCCATGCAGAAGGATTCAGCGCTTGTCTCCATCATGGGGGTCTGGGAAATCACCTATCTGGCCACTCGCTTTGCCAAGAGAGACAGCAAATATATGGAGATGTTCCTCGTGGCCGCGGCCGCCTATTGGATCTTGACCATTATTTCGTCGTGGTTCCAGAGCAGGCTCGAACAACGGATGGCGCGAGCCTATGAACGCTGAACCGATTGTCCGAATTTCCAATTTGCACAAATGGTTCGGGATGCTGCATGTGCTGCGTGATATATCACTCAGCGTTCAGCCTCGCGAGGTTGTTTGTATCATTGGCCGCAGTGGATCAGGCAAGAGCACCATGTTACGCTGCATCAATTTCCTCGAGGAACCGTCGGAAGGGGTGATCGAAGTCAGTGGGGTAAAGATCCCCGCGGGAGGCAAGGGCAAGGAGCATAATCGACTCGTACACGAGGCGCGCCTGATGACAGGGATGGTCTTTCAGGAATTTAACCTGTTTCCTCACATGACGGTGTTGGAAAATGTAATCGAGGCACCCATCATTGTCAAAGGCATATCACGTGCTGATGCGATTCAGCTGGCAGAGGAAAAACTTGATAACGTGGGCATGCTGTTCAAGAAGGATGAGTATCCGTTGCGCCTCTCGGGTGGACAGAAACAACGCGTGGCGATTGCGCGCGCTTTGACCATGGAGCCGAAAGTTATGCTCTTCGATGAGCCCACTTCTGCTCTCGATCCGGAACTGATCGGCGAAGTGTTGAATGTGATGAAAAAGCTGGCAAAAGATGGCACGACGATGCTGGTCGTCACACACGAAATGGGATTCGCCCGTGAGGTCGCCGACCGGGTGGTGGTGATGGCAGATGGAGAGATCGTCGAAGCCGAAAAACCTGATCAGCTTTTCACCACTCCTAAGGATCCGCGCACGAAATCATTGATCGATCGTTATCGCACAGGGAGCGGTTAAATTATGAGTATTGCAATCACGCGCCAGATCAGCCCTCGCTTCAACGAATGCGAGATCACACACATTGAACGCACGCCAATTGACCTGGACCTTGCACGCGCCCAGCATCACGACTATGTCAATGCGCTCCGAGAACTTGGCTGTAAGGTGATCGAGCTGCCTGCCGAGGCCAACTTACCGGACTCGGTTTTCGTGGAGGATACAGCTTTCATTCTGCCGGACGTGGCGGTCATCACCCGACCCGGAGCAGATTCGCGTAAACCCGAAACAGAATCGATTGTCCGGGCGTTATCACCTCATATCAAGTTGGTCCATGTCCGTGAGCCAGCAACCGTCGATGGCGGCGATGTCCTTGTGCTTGGAAAGAGCATCTATATTGGTTTATCCACACGGAGCAATCAAGAGGCGATCAGGCAATTAAACGATTTGCTCTGCGAATATGGCTATACCGTAAGAGGCATCCAGTTAAATGATTGCCTGCATCTGAAAAGCGCCGTCACCCGTGTGGACGATAAGACTCTGCTCATCAACAAAAATTGGGTGGACACGACTCACTTCGCAAATTTTGATCTCATAGAAACTGATCCATCGGAACCCTACGCAGCAAATTGTCTGCCGGTTGGAGGAGGTATTATTTATCCCACCGCATTCCCGAAAACACGCGCCCGGCTCGAAAAACGAGGTTATAAAGTGATGGTTGTTGACGTCTCTGAACTGGCAAAGGCTGAGGGTGCGGTCACGTGTTGCAGTTTGATTATTCATTAAGAGACCCTAAAGGTTTCCTTGACATCCAAACAGGTTGTGCAATATTAGTCTTTGTAAGTTCCTGATCAAGATTCTGCGGCAAAACCTTTAGGGTCTAGATCTAAAGAAGAACAAAAATCCCCGGTTTGCCGGGGATTTTCTTCTGCTTCTGATGCGCTGGAGAGGACTTGAACCTCCACGCCTTTCGGCACATGGCCCTCAACCATGCCTGTCTGCCAGTTCCAGCACCAGCGCTCACCGCTCATTTCCCTGGCTCGTAAACTTTGCTTGAATTTGCTCTATGAAATTCATACAACAAGTTTGGCCGGGCATGCGGCACTTCGTAAGCACGGCGTATTATAATCGGCTTGCCTTGCTTGTCAAGCAAATATTATCACAGGAGACATCATGACCAGAATTGTAGTGGATGCGATGGGGAGTGACAACTATCCCACTCCAGACGTGGAAGGCGCGGTGATGGCCGCGCGTGAATATGGAGCGGAAATCCTCCTCGTTGGCGACGCTTCAAAGATCCAGCCGATCCTCGACTCCAGCGATGGGAAAACCCTCCCGATACGCGTGATCCACGCGCCTGAAATGCTGACGATGCACGATAAGGGCGAAGACCTCGTGATGAAAGCCCGTCACAAGGACGCGAAAAACTCGATAGCCGTTGGGTTGGACCTAGTCAAGAAGGGTGAGGCAGATGCGTTTGTCACGGCTGGCAACACCGGCGCCGCGATGGTTACCTCGTTATTCAGACTCGGCCGCATCCGTGGCGTGGATCGGCCTGCTCTCGTTGGTCCGTTTCCGACAGCCACAGGCAGGTGCCTTATCCTCGATATTGGCGCAAACCCCAACTGCGAGCCGCTCAACCTCCAGCAGTTCGCCATTATGGGAAGTGTCTATGCCGAACGCGTGCGCGGCATCCAGAATCCGCGGATCGGTTTGATCTCGAATGGCGAGGAAGCCGGCAAAGGCAGCGAACTGGTCAAGGAGGCATATCCTCTCCTTTCAAATGCAAAAATTAATTTCGTGGGAAATGTGGAAGGAAAGGAAATTTTTAATGGGCATGTAGATGTGGCGGTTACAGATGGTTTTACCGGAAACGTCTTCCTGAAAGCCACCGAAGCGGTTGCTAAATTGTTGATCGAGAAGATCCGCGAAACGATCAAAGGCGGCAATCTGCCAACAAAGATTGGTGGAGCGTTAGTCCGACCGGCTCTTGGCTCCATTCGTAAAATGCTCGATCCCTCGGAGGAAGGTGCGGCGCCTTTACTCGGCGTGAACGGACTGGTCTTCATCGGTCACGGGCGCTCGGATGCCCAAGCCATGAAAAGCGCGGTGCGCGTCGCGATGGCCGCTGCAGAAGCAAAGGTTCTCGACGCGATGAAATCAGCGATCGAGGAGAGTTTGAAGAAATGACCCCCTGCTCCTGCGCCGTCCCCGGCGGCAGGGTCAACCAAAAACTTGCGCCGGGGACGGCGCAGGAGCATTTCAGGAAATCATGAAATCCATCAAAAACGAAAAACTCATCAAACGCAACGCAACGATTGGAAACTGGACCAGCCTGAGCGCGCTGGTCGTGCTGGGCCTGGGCATGTACATCTCCTTCACACGCTCAGAATTATTCGTTTATTCCCTGGTTGCGCTTGTCCTCGGTTTCACACTGACCCAGGTTGGCATGTACATGGGCAGCCGATTCGGCCGCTCCCCTCGCCCGGATGAAAAATTGGATGCAGGCTTCAAAGGTCTTCAAAATGAATTCGTGATGTATCACTACACAACCCCTGTTTCCCATCTGCTTGTCGGACCGGCTGGCGTCTGGGTGGTGATGCCTTACAACCAGCGCGGCCAGATCGAATTCAAAAAGAATCGCTGGCGCATCAGCGGCGGAGGATTCCTGCAATCCTACATGCGTATTTTTGGTCAAGAAGGGATCGGCCGCCCCGATTATGAGATCGAGAACGAGATCCGAGGCTTGAAAAAGCATCTCGTGAAACACATGGATGAATCTGAAATCCCCGAGATCAACGCCTTGATGGTATTTACGAATGAGAATGTGGAGCTCGACGCGGATGATTCTCCCATCCCTGCGCTGAAGTTGAAGCAGGTGAAAGAGTTCATCCGCCAAAAGGCGAAGGAAAAGAAGGTTCCTGCAGAGACAATCAACAAACTAAAGTCTGTGCTTGAATGAAGAACAGAGACTTATTGAGACGTCCTTAAATGAGCTCCGCCGTCGGTACAAAAATCAAAGAGAACCTGCTTCCCATATTCATATCGATCCTCGGGGCGATCTTTGCTTTGTTTCCCAGCAATCCTCATAATATGACCTTGCCGTCGCGCGACTCGGGAGTCTTCCTCTATGTCGGCTGGCGATTTTTGAACGGAGATGTGCCCTATCGAGACGTCTGGGATCACAAACCACCATTGATCTATTTTGTGGATGCACTTGGAATTACCCTGACCCCCGATTCTTTGTGGGGTGTGTGGTTTCTCCAATTTCTTTTTATCTTTTTTACTTTTTTCTTCGTTTACAGATTAATCGACCAGGAATTTGGCATCTACGCTGCGCTGGCTGGCTCTATCATTTTGACATCCGGTCTCCTGACCATCCTCGAAAAAGGCAATGTGACGGAAGAATATGCCCTCGTATTCCAGGCATTCGCCTTTTTGCTTTTTGTCAGCGCCTGGAGGCAAGATTTTCCCCTGCGGGCTTCGTTCTGGATCGGGCTGATCGGCGGATTGGCCTTCAATTTCAAGCAAACGACGATTGGCATCTGGATCACGTACGGACTCTTTTTACTGGTCATCCGCCTCTTGCAGCGAAGATTCCCTCTCAAGGATCTTTTATCGTTGGCCGCCGGATGGCTGGTTCCATCCGTTTTGTTGAGCATCTATCTGGCAAGCCAGAACGCATTCGCAGATTTCTGGGATCAGGCGTTTCTCTATAATTTTGCGTACGTGGGTAAACACGAGGGAATCAGACGATTAATCCCTGTGTTCATCAAAGGCTTTGCGTATCTACAGAATGGCTGGGTTTTGTATCTCGCGGTGCTGGGCTGGTTAGCAGGATTCGGCTATGTTTTGCTGAAGCGAAATGCATTTAGAGAAATCCACCCCCTGGTTCTGATCGCACTCGTGAATCTGCCCATCGAAGTTCTTCTGATTACGATCTCGGGACGTTCCATCCTTCATTACTATCTTACGCCTTTACCTGTCATGGCAATCCTTGCTGGAACTCTGGTGTACACTGTGCCATTCCTGACCGGCAGGATTTCATCTTTGAATTCTCAAAATATCCAAAGATGGATTCCGCGGCTCGTGTTGATTCTTGTCTTAATTGGACAGGTTGCGCAGATCAGAAATTATTCAGGATATGTCCAGGCACTGCGCGACAACGACTACGCCCCGGTCATTGATTACGTGGCGAAAAACACGCAAGAGAACGATCAAGTACTGCTCATCGGCGCAGAGAGTGTGGTCAATTTTCTGGCGCGGCGCGAAGCTCCCACGCGCTACGTCTACCAGTATCCGCTGGCGCTGCTGGGACGGCGGCCGATGTTCGAGGAATACTTCAATGAAATTCTGGCAAATAAGCCTACGCTGATCATCGATACGCGCGGACAGTCGCGTTTGGAGGAAAAGCTCTATACGCCATTACAAAAGCGCTCCGAAATTGTGCGAGAGGGAGTGAAATACCTGGGCGAAAACTATCAGCAGGTCGCGCAGTTTGGAGATTGGTTTGTGTATAGATATGCTGGAAAATAATAGTATGCTCACGCCGCCGTCCTCGGCGGCGGTTAACAAGTAATTTCAACGCCGAGGACGGCGTTGTGAGCGTGAGAAAAATTTCATGATACACTTGTTCTATTATGCAATCGATTGTTGCCATTGATATAGAGACCACAGGGTTAAGCGAAGAGCGTGACGCGATTATCGAGATCGGGGCAGTCAAATTCAAAGGCCGTCGCGTCGAAGATGAGTGGTCAACGCTCATCAATCCCAACAGACATATTCCCGAATTTATTTCTGGGCTGACCGGCATCAGCGATGTGGAGGTGCGCAATGCGCCGCGCTTCCGTGAGGTCGCGGGGGATCTGGAACAGTTTGTGGGCGACGCGCCGATCATCGGACACAACGTCCGCTTTGATCTTGGCTTTCTTCAAGGCGCCGGTCTTTTTCCTTACAACGAAGTCATCGACACCTATGAACTGGCAGCTGTGTTGATGCCCACCGCCAGCCGTTACAGCCTCGGCGCCCTTGGAAAACAATTGGGCATTTTGCTGCCTGCCACCCACCGCGCCCTCGATGACGCGAGAGTCACGATGGCGGCCTTCAATCGTCTCTTTGAGATCGCGCGCGAGCTGCCGCTGGAGGTGGTCGCGGAAATTGTCCGTTTGAGCGAGCCGCTTGAATGGGATGCATCCTGGTTGTTCCAGGAAGTCCTGCGCAGCCGGGCGAAAGAGGGGATCCAGGCGAAAAAAGGCCGCAAGAAAGACGCGGACGCCGCGCTCTGGATGGAGGAGTCCCGTCCCCCGCCGCTCGATAATCCGGAACGACCCATTCCGTTGAACGTGGATGAGGTTTCATCAGTGCTTGAATACGGTGGACCGTTCTCGCGCTATTTCGGCTCGTTCGAGCAGCGCCCGGAACAGGTGGATATGCTTCGGGCGGTGACTCACGCGCTTTCCTATGGAAATCACTTGATGGTCGAAGCGGGGACCGGCGTTGGAAAATCCTTTGCCTATCTCGTGCCCGCCGCGCTGTTCGCCCTACAAAACAATACTCGGGTAGTCGTCTCCACCAACACGATCAACTTGCAGGACCAGCTGATTCAACGGGATCTTCCAAACCTCTGCCAAGCGCTGGACCTTGACTTTCGTTTTGCAGTCTTGAAGGGACGCTCGAATTATCTTTGCCCGCGCCGCCTGGAGAACCTTCGTCATTACGGTCCGCGCACCAGTGATGAAATGCGCGTGCTGGCGAAGGTGATGGTCTGGCAGCTCAACAATCAAAGCGGCGACCGCAGCGAGTTAAATCTCACGGGGCCGGCCGAACGCGAGGTCTGGGTTCGGGTATCGGCGGAGGATGACGCGTGCACCACTGAGACGTGCATCAAACGTACGGGCGGCGCGTGCCCGTTCCACCGCGCCAAGACCGCCTCACAATCTGCTCATGTGCTCGTGGTCAATCACGCGCTGCTGTTATCGGATGTCGCCACAGGGAGTAAAGTCCTGCCCGAGTATTCGCATCTGATCATCGACGAAGGTCATCACCTTGAAACCGCGACGACCAACGCGCTTTCGTTCAAGCTGAATCAATTTGATCTGGAACGGATGATGAAGGAAGTCGGAAGTTCGAGCGCCGGCGTGCTCGGACGTTTGCTCACGGAGACTCAGGAAGCGCTGCGTCCCTCAGATTTCGGCCTGCTCCAAAAGAAGGTCAGTCACGCCACCGATATGGCGTTCCGCATCGAGCAGATGAACCGCGAGTTCTTCAACATCGTAGGGGAATTCGCGCGTATGCAGCGCGAAGGACAACAGCAAAGCAACTATAACTGGCAGATGCGCGTGCTCCCCGCCACACGGACCCTGCCCGGCTGGGACGAAGTGGAGATCGCCTGGGATACCACCGGCGACACATTGCGCATGCTGCTCATCTCTCTTTCGGAAATTTACAAAGGCGCCGCGGAACTCTATGCGGAAGGATACGAAAACCTCGAAGACGTGATGGGGGATATCAGCAACCTGGTGCGCAGAATTGGCGAGGCAGAAACCAATATCTCTGGCATGATCGGCAAGCCAAATGCCGGTATGGTGTACTGGATCGAAGTCCAGCCCAATGGAAACCGGCTTTCGCTGAACGCCGCTCCACTCAGCGTTGCCGCGCTGGTCGAAAAATATTTATGGCATGAAAAGCGCTCTGTCATCCTCACCTCTGCCACTCTGACCGCGCACGGCGAGTTCCAATATTTGCGCAATACCCTCGGCGCGGACGAAGCCGACGAGATGCAGCTTGGCTCCCCGTACGATTACGAAAGCGCGGCGTTGCTGTATATCGCAGAGGATATACCCGAGCCGAACGTCAACGGTTATCAACAAGTGCTCGACCGGACGATCATCAATACCGCCAAAGCCACGGGCGGACGAATGCTCGTGCTGTTCACATCGTATGCTGCGCTGAAGAAAACGGCGCAAAATATTACGGGTCCGCTGGCACGTGAAGATATTTTTGTCTATGAACAGGGAGACGGCGCCTCGCCCAACGCCTTACTTGAATCTTTCAAAGCCACAGACCGCGCCGTGCTGCTCGGCACGCGTTCCTTCTGGGAAGGCGTCGATGTGCCTGGCGCGTCATTGTCTATTGTGATGCTGACGAAACTCCCCTTCGATGTTCCCACCGACCCGTTGATCGCGGCGCGCTCCGAAATGTACGAAGACTCGTTCCAGCAATATTATCTGCCTGAAGCCATCTTGAAATTCCGCCAGGGATTTGGGCGGTTAATTCGAACGGCTTCTGACAGAGGCATCGTTGCCATTCTGGATCGCCGCGTGCTGACCAAACAATATGGGAGGCTGTTCCTCGAATCCCTGCCGCGCTGCACCGCACGCAAGGGTCCCGCAGCAAGTCTCCCAGGCCAGTCCGGGAAGTGGTTGGGGATGTAAATGTATCTCCCATTGCCACAACCTCTCATCCTTAGTAAAATCACGCCACTATGCCCAACAAAGTTGCCATTGTCACCGATAGCACTGCCTATCTCCCCGAAGATTGTCTAAAACAATATAACATCTCCGTCACACCCCTGAGCGTCATCTGGGGCGATCAGGTCTACCTGGACGGCGTGGATATCCTGCCAGACGAGTTCTATAAACGCCTGGCAGATTCCAGGGTCATGCCAACCACCTCGCAGGTCACACCCGCGGCGATGCAAAGCATGTTCCAATCTCTGCTGGAGCAGGGATATAATGTGCTTGGCATCTTTGTTTCCTCGAAAATCTCAGGGACATTCCAGTCTGCAGTCCAGGCGCGTGAGATGCTGCCAAATGTCTCCGATAAAATTGCCGTGGTCGATTCGCTGTGGACAACAATGGCGATGGGCTGGCCGGTTCTCACCGCAGCACGCGCCGCACAGGCAGGAGAAAATCTTTCTGAGTGCCAGAAGGTCGCGGAAAAGGCATGTCAGAATAGCGGCGTGCTATTTGTTGTGGAAACGCTAGAATTTATGCGTCGTGGCGGTCGCATCGGCGGCGCGCAGGCTTTTCTGGGCACCATGCTGAATATCAAGCCGGTGCTGGAAATGCGCGAGGGTCGGATCGAAGCGGTGGAAAAAGTCCGCACGAAACAAAAGGCGATCCAGCATATGCTGGATGTCGTCGCGGAACGACTCAAAGGCAAGACCAATATCCGTTTAGCCGTCACCCATTCCAACTCCGAGGCAGACGCTTCTTCTCTGTTGGAAACTGCCCAAAAGCAGCTCGATCCGGTTGAGACATTATGCTGCCCATTGAGTCCTGTGATCGGCACACATACCGGACCCGGCACGGTTGCATTGAATTACATGACTGGCATTGTATAACTTGATGCCTGTGAAATGCGGAAGGTCACAACTTCCGTATTTCTTTTTAAAGGAACTTCATGCCCAACGCATACTTTATTCTGTTTGAACTTGTCATTTACATACAATTGCTTCTTTGTCTGCGTCACGCCTGGAGGCATGGCACAAAAAATCTGCTGAGGCTTTCTGCAGGCATACTTTTCGGGGTAATGCTCGAGCTAGCGACGATCCGTCAATTGCAAGCGTATGAATACGGTCGCTTCTTGATCATGGTTCTCGACGTTCCATTGTGCATCGGCGTTGCCTGGAGCTGTATTCTGTACAGCGTCATGGAATTCTCGGATGCAAGCAGTCTGCCCTATTGGACACGTCCAGTTCTGGATGGGCTGTTGGCTCTGAACATCGATCTGGCGCTCGACGCGATCGCCATTCGCCTTGGCTTTTAGGATTGGGGCCAGGGATTGGAGTTTCAATACTTTGGCGTTCCCTATGCAAATTTCTGGGCCTGGTTCTGGGTAATCTTTTTCTTTTCGCTCGGATTTCGCCTCTTCGCCCGCCGCAAAGATTGGATGGGCATCTGGCTCGCACCAATCCTTGCTTTGTTGATCGGGCTGATAGGCGTGCTCGGCACGAACGCGTTGATTACTTTTGTGATTCCGTGGACCCATACTGCTTTGACCGTTGCTCTCTTGCTGATCAGCGCGCTCATTTTTACGGTTATCCTGCACCCGCGCTTTTATTTGACACCTACCCCATCATTGGTGTTCTGGGTTCCGCTGCTCACTCATCTGTATACGCTTTTTGCAGGTTGGATCTCGGGAGTCATTCTTCGTCCGCCCTTTTTGCTAGGGATGAGCCTGGCCATGCTCGTCATCGCGTTGTACCTGCATCGTCCAACAATGAGACAGTCTATTGCCAGGATTTCTAACGCGTCCCACTACAGAACTCCAAAGCGACAACACTGATCCCTATTTCTCAAAAATATTGACAAGCCAAATAAAGCCAGTATAATATATGTAACCGTGGTTACATTTATGATCTCCTGGCTTCTCCTGCACTACAAGCTCCCTAACAAACCTTCGGCCCTGCGAGTATATATCTGGCGCAAATTAAAACGCCTGGGCGCTGTTCTCCTGCACGACGCCGTTTGGATTTTGCCCGAGAGCGCGCGCACGACCGAGCAAATCCAGTGGTTGACGACTGAAATCGAGGAAAGAGGTGGCAGTGCCTATTACTGGCGGGCAGATGCAGCGTTGAGTGAACAAGAACAATCCATGATCCAACTGTTCAAAGAACAAGTGGATCTCGTTTATTCTGACCTGCTAAAACGAATGGAAAAATCTCGAGTGGATCTACAGGAAATCTCGCGGCAATATCAGGAGACCGCATCAAAAGATTTCTTCCATTCCGAGCTTGGATTACGGGTACGAGAAAAATTAACATCGAAACGTGGAGAAAAATCATGAAATGGGTTACCTGGGAAAATATCGGTGTGGATCGGATGGCCTGCGCCTGGCTCATCCGACGCTGGATCGATCCCAAGGCCGAATTCACTTTTATTTCCAGAAGCGAGAAACCAGACGCCCAAGATGGTGAGCCGTTTGATATTCCAGGTGCACGCTATTCTCATCATGGCGGGCATTGCACATTTTATACATTCCTGAAGGAACACAAGTTAAACGACCCCATTTTGGAACGTATTGCACGGATAGTGGATGAGGCAGATATCGTGCAAGAGGTCAAAGTGGAGCCTGCCGCGATGGGTCTGGATCTGATCTGCCGCGGACTGCGACAAATCAGTAAAGATGATTTCGAAGCGATAGAACATGGACGACTGATCTACGAGGCGCTTTATGCTGAACTTTCGAAAAACGAGGTTTAACCTTCTTCAAGAATATTATGAATAAAAAATCAACCATTATCTTTGTCTGTGAACATGGTGCCGCGAAGAGTATTCTCGCGGCAGCATATTTCAATACGTTCGCGAGTGAGATGGGGTTAGATCTACGAGCGATCGCCCGCGGAACAACCCCTGATGATGAATTATCTTTACAAACCGTCCTGGGCTTATCTAGAGATGGTTTGCATCCCACAGAATCAACGCCACAGAAATTAACAGAAACAGATCTACAAAGCGCTCAACGCGTGATCGCTTTTTGCGAATTGCCTGTTGAAGCCCGGCAACAATCCACTGTCGAACACTGGGAGGGAATTCCGCCGGTCAGTGAGAACTATGAACAAGCGCGAGATGCAATCGTAGAGCACATTCACCGATTTTTGAATAGCTAAAGGGAACCATTGAGCACACAGACTTTAGAAGTAGAGTCCACGATACCCCATCAGTCCTATCGAAATATTTTTCTTCGATTTCTGCGGTTCGGATTCCTGGCCTGGGGCGGGCCGGTTGCACAGATCGCCATGATCCGCCAGGAACTGGTGGAAGAGGAGAAATGGATCAGCCGCGAGAAGTTCAATCGCGTGCTCTCCGTGTACCAAGTGCTGCCCGGACCCGAAGCGCATGAGCTGTGTGTGTATTTCGGCATGCTCGCAGGCGGACGTCTCG
>Ga0073934_10009916_pt1 | contig 12007 bp, 13 predicted proteins | sample LarsenN4metaG_FD_76834 | JGI IMG/M metagenome (GOLD analysis project Ga0073934, IMG submission 76834) | Hot spring sediment bacterial and archeal communities from British Columbia, Canada, to study Microbial Dark Matter (Phase II) - Larsen... ... | reverse complement strand
GATTTTCTTTGAATAGGTAATTCTCCTTAGCAGACTTTACATGAATTATATATGTTGAAAAATGAATTTTAGTAATGTAAAAAATCATGATAAATACTTTTGATATGGCTTGGTTATTGCATAGGTTTAAATTCAAAATCAAACCTTATGAAAGCAATAACTATCTTTTCAGCATTTGTATTAATGGCATCAGTTTCTTCTGCAGAAAAATTGCCAGTAAGAGTTGGCAGTACAGGCCCTGCTGCTATCAAGCCGTTTAACCAGGTATTTAATTTTGTACATGTACACCGCCAGGGGCGAGGAGTAACTGTTGCATGGAATACCAGCATGTCGTCTTCTGTTGTATCTGAATTTACTGTAATGAGGACATATGAGGATCCTAATGATCCATATTCTGTTTGGGATGTTGTTAATGTATTGCCCTGCACCTCCGGCCGTTCATACAGATCTACAGAGCAAAATGTTTCGCCCGGAAGTATTAGCTATGTGGTGATGGCCTCTATGATAGGTGGCGGAACAGTTATGTCGGAAATCAATACGGTTCGTATTGTCCGTCATTAACACCAAAGAAGTGTAGTATTCATTTCTTTATTTTAAAAATCCGGCCTATGAGGTACTTTCTACTCTTGACGTTTATTGCAGGCCATTTTGTTTCGAATGCACAAATAACCACCCCGGTCATTAAGGCAAGATTTGGCGTTGATGGTGAGCTAAGGGCAAACTTTTTCAACAGTCTTGTTCAGGCTGGTAATGATGATTGGTTTAACCTGAATGCTGCGGATACTTCGGGAAAGTATGTAATTGATACTACAGGTTCTGCGGCTATAGTTGCCGGCTACCTCGCTGATGTATCACCATGGCCGAAACGAATGCAGTCTTTCTATAAAACAATGAGCCGGCCTGCGTTTTCGGTTGTTAATAACAGACTTTGGCTGGATGCCATTTTTATTAGAGATTATCATGGAAATGATACTACTGTTTTTACCTCGGGGTCTGATAAGAATGGAATGAGTCCTGCCAGTTGGACCGGGGGTGTGCAATCTATACCTGATAAAAATGATATTCTGGATGTTTTTGTGCATGTAAGACGGGCAGGTCCAAACACTACTGACTCGCTTTGGATGTTTGGGGGCATTTCCCTCGATAATACAACAGGTAACCGTTACTTCGATTTTGAAATGTATCAAACAGATATCTATTATGACAGGGTATCTGGTCGGTGGTTTGGTTATGGCCCGGATGCAGGCCATACCAGTTGGCAATTTGATGGTGCCGGAAATATTACGAAGCCTGGAGACATTATTTTTTCAGCAGAATATCAAAGTTCGACCTTGTCAAATGTAGAGGCCAGGATTTGGGTTTCAAGAACAGTTTGGCAAACAGTAACTCCTGCGGCCTTTAACTGGAGCGGCCAGTTTGATGGTGATGGCGCCGGAGCAGCTTTTGGCTATGCGAGCATTGTGCCAAAAACAGCGGGTGCATTTTATTTTGGATTAGGCTCTGCTGTTAATACATGGGCTGGCCCTTTCAGGGGAGTTTTACAAAATAATTCATTGATCACAAACTACGCAAGGGACCAGTTCATGGAATTAGGCGTTAATCTTAGTAAGCTTGGTTTGGATCCTGCCGGGATGATCGGCGGTGATATTTGTGGTACACCGTTTAACCGAATTGTGGTTAAGACAAGATCTTCTGCTTCTTTTACATCGGAGCTAAAGGATTTTGTAGCTCCAACTGATCTTTTCCTGGCACCAAGGGCGGAAGTGGAAACACAAACACCTTATATATGTGATACTGGCAGTATCAGTAACATATATGTGAGAAACCCTGTGCTCACTTCAGTGTATGAATGGTCGACTCCTAACGGAAACATTGTGGGTAGTACAACAGGTCCTTCCATTTATGTAGATACACCCGGAATTTATATTGTACTACAAAGATTGCAGGCAGGATGCTCAGAATATGCAAGGGATACAATAGAAATTTTCCCACTTCCAAATTGCCAGGTGCTGGAAAGAAACTTATTCGATTTTTCAGCCTTACTCAAAAAAAATGATGTTGTATTAAGCTGGAAGGTTCTTCAGAATAACATTATCTCCCATTTTGATATTGAAAGAAGCACAGACGGCGTTCATTTTATCACTGTTGGAATTGTCAATGCATACCCGGATCAGTCAGAGAATGCTTCTTACAGTTTTACTGACAGTGCAGGAAATCAACCGGATTATTATTATAGGGTGAGATTAAACGAAAAAGGCACTCTTAAAAGATATAGCCAGGTGATAAGAGTTTCTGCATTGAGGGGTAAAGATAACTTTAAAGTACACCCTAACCCGTCAACTGGAAGTTTTCAGTTACAGGTAACCAGTACTGCCAGGAAGCAAGTTTTATTTACAATTTATGATCATACGGGGAAAACTGTATCTACAGATAGAAGAACAATCGGGCAGGGTCACAATTTATTGTTGTTTGATGCCCTTATCGGTAAACCTCCGGGAATTTATCACCTTGTAATGAGTTCAGGGGGAGAAGTCAATTCTCAAAAGATATTGTTAATGAGATGATATTGTTCCTGCTGGGTAATAGCCTTAAAAAACGGTTACGGTTTTTTAAGGCTATTTTTGCTTTTACATGTATACGTTAAAAAAGTCATTGGGGCAGCACTTTCTGAAGGATGAAAATATCTGCCGGAAGATTGTTTCATCTTTACAGGAGCATCCTTTCCGTCAGTTACTGGAAGTAGGTCCCGGGGGCGGCGCCCTTACGAAATACCTGCTGAAATTAGACGATATTGATTTTAAGGCGGTTGAACTTGATGAGGAAAAAGTAACTTATTTACTTAGTGCCTACCCGGAGTTGCAGGGAAAAATAATACATGAAAGTTTTCTGGATATAGAAAAGCCCTTTTCAGGAAGATTTACTGTAGTCGGTAATTTTCCATACAACATTTCAACACAAATCTTGTTTAAGGTACTGGAATGGAAAGATGATGTTGAAACTGTGGTTGGCATGTTTCAAAAGGAAGTAGCGCAAAGAGTGGCAGCAAAAGAGGGAAATAAAGTCTATGGGGTACTCAGTGTATTAGTGCAGGCTTTTTATAAAGTAGATTACCTCTTTGACGTCCATGAGAATAGTTTTCAACCACCACCAAAAGTTAAAAGTGGTGTGATAAGACTTTCTCCGCTTAAAGAAGTTCCACCGATGAAAAGTGAACAATATTTTTTTCAGTTGGTAAAGACTGCTTTCAATCAGCGGAGAAAAACTTTGCGAAATGCAGTAAAGAGTCTTTTCGACGCAGCAGATTTACAAGATGAGTTGTTTAATAAACGGGCAGAGCAATTGACTGTACAGCAATTTGCCACTCTCACTTTCAAAATGAAATGAAACAGGTAATAATTACAGGAAAATCGCATCCGTTGTTAAAAGAACGGTTGGCGGAAAAGGGATATGAGGTGCTTTATCTTCCTTCAATTACTTATGATGAACTTATAGATATTATTCCATCGGCAACAGGAATAATTGTGACTACGAGGATAATAGTAGACAGAAAACTGATTGACAAAGCTGTTTCGCTTGAGTGGGTTGGAAGGCTGGGCAGCGGTATGGAACTCATTGATGTCGCTTATGCTGAAACCAGGGGAATACGATGTGTAAGCAGTCCGGAAGGTAATCGTAATGCAGTAGCAGAACATGCTTTGGGTCTCTTGCTTAACCTGCTTAATAATATCACTGTTTCAGCGGGGGAAATAAAGAAGGGCTTATGGCTTCGGGATGAAAACCGCGGTACAGAACTAAGCGGAAAAACGGTTGGAATTGTTGGTTATGGAAATACGGGGAGCAGTTTTGCAAAATTGCTCTCCTCTTTTGATGTGACTGTTCTTGTTTACGACAAATTTAAGTCTGATTTTGCACAGGGATATATCAAGGAGGCAAGCCTTGATCATATTTGCCGGTATGCAGATATTATTAGTTTTCATTTGCCTTTGACAGATGAAACCTATCATATGGCAAATGATAAGTTTTTTAATAGCCTTGAAAGAAAACCCTGGATACTTAACACATCCCGTGGAAAAGTAGTGGCTATTTCATCACTGGTAGAAGCTTTAAAAGCCGAAAAAATTGCTGGTGCAGGCCTGGATGTACTTGAAAATGAAAAGCTGAATAGCTATTCTATTGCAGAAAAAGAGCAATTAGAATGGTTGCTAGCTCAAGCCAATGTGATTATTACACCCCACATAGCCGGGTATTCTCATGAGTCATCTTATAAAATGGCTGATATTTTATTAAATAAGCTGGGAATTACGGCCTGTTAATATTTTTATCCGGCTCATTCTCTCTAAGCCAGTAATTATTAAGCATGTTAACCGGTAATGTTAAAAGTGAAAACTTGTTTTGCTTTTTCAAATAGTTGTGTATCTTTACAACTCAATAATGCAACGCTTCAGCCCAAGAACTGAGGCGTTGTTATTTTTTTATTTATCAAAGGAGGTGAATATGGCAGACATTCAGTATGTGACGAAAGAAACATTGGAACAAATGAAGGCAGAATTGCAGCGGATGAAGGCAGTTGACCGACCTGCAGCCAGTAAAGCTATTGCAGAAGCACGGGAAAAAGGCGATTTGAAAGAGAATGCCGAATATGACGCAGCGAAAGAAGCACAGGGGCTTTTGGAAGCAAAAATTGCGGCGATGGAGGGATCAATGGCTAATATAAGAGTCATTGATGAATCAAGCATTGATACCAGCAAAGTTTCTATTCTCACAAAGGTAACATTGACCAACCTGGGAACTAAAAAACAGGTTACCTATAAGATTGTAAGTGAAAAGGAAGCCGATCTGAAAGCTGGTAAAATTTCAGTTACATCTCCCATAGGTAAGGGTATTTTAGGAAAAACGGTTGGAGAAACCGCTGAAGTACAGGCGCCGGCAGGGATACTAAAATTCAAAATAGAAGAAATTACAGCTTAATAAACCTTGAGCATTAACGGTAACCCGGCATTGTGCCGGGTTTTTTTATGCATTATAGTTTTTAGCTTTGACAATAAGATTGAATGATCAAGGGTATCAGATATTATCTTCTGTCAGTAAAAAACAAAATCTTTGGTGGTATGACTATCTTTTCAAAAATTATTGCCGGCGAAATTCCCTCGTATAAAATCGCTGAAAATGAAAAGTTCTTTGCCTTTCTCGATATTTTTCCGCTCAGGGAAGGTCATGTACTGGTAGTGCCAAAAACAGAAACGGATAAGCTGTTTGATCTTTCAGATGATTACCTGTCTGAAATGCTGGTATTTGCCAAACCCATTGCTCATGCAATAGAAAAGGCTTTTAATTGTAACCGTTGTGGTATAAGTGTAATCGGGCTGGAAGTACCACATGCACATATGCATCTGATTCCCATTAATTCTTCTAATGATCTCAACTTTACGCAACATAAGCAGCAAGCCAGCGCCGACAGTTTGAAAAAGACACAGGAGAAAATACTGGCAGCCTTGTAATTATTTTTTAACGATCCTGCCCGGATTTTTTTTGATAAAGTCTTCCCAGCCTTTAATTCCCTTAACCGCTTTGTTGAACGGTGAACTGGTTTGAAAGTGATGACATAAGGCTACAGCTAAAGCATCGGTTGCATCATAGTGTTTGGGACTTTCTTTAAATGACAATAGTGTTTGCAGCATTTTCATTACCTGTTCTTTGTCTGCATTACCATTTCCGGTTATGGATTGTTTTACTTTTTTCGGAGAGTATTCAGTCACTTCCAGTCCATGGCGCATAGCAGCAGCAATGGCAACACCCTGGGCTCTTCCCAATTTCAACATGCTTTGAACGTTTTTGCCGAAAAAAGGTGCTTCAATGGCAAAGTCAGTTGGCTGGTATCTGGTGATAAGGCCGCTGACAGTATTGAAAATAAGTTGCAACTTCTTATAATTGTCTTTTACTTTTCCGGGTTTGAGTACTCCCAATTCAAGAAGACAAGGCTTATTATCCTTTATCTCAATCAAACCATATCCCATGACTAATGTACCGGGATCAATACCAAGGATTATTTTAGAGGGCTTTTGCAAGCAGGCTGTATTTTTACAAAATCCCGCTATATGCAGGACAGGTTAATGAAGCTAAACAAAAATATAAAACTCTTCATCAATTACTTCCTGGGACCTTTATTGTTCATTTGGTTGTCATGGTCAATTTACAGGCAGATACAACAACAACCGGGACTGGAACATGCCTGGCAAAAGATTAAAACGTCAATGAATGGACCAATGCTCTGGAATTTGGTAATGGTGGTTTTGTTAATGATCGTTAACTGGTCAATAGAAACTGTAAAATGGCAGTTATCTGTAAAACAGGTTCAAAAAGTAAGTTTTGGCAGGGCCTTACAGGCCGTTTTATCCGGTGTTTCTTTTTCTGTTACTACGCCTAACCGTATAGGTGAATACCTGGGAAGGGTTTTGTATATGGATGAAGGAAACCGGCTGAAAACAATTTCACTGACAATAGTCAGCAGTATCAGTCAGCTTATCATTACAATATTAATGGGGGGAATCGGGCTTATCATTTTGCGCCCGGTTATTGAGGAGCAACAGATCATTTCTCTATTGTGGATGAAGGTTATACTGTATGGTGTTTGGGGCGTATTGCTTGTTTTAACACTATTTTATTTTCGCTTATCATGGATAATAAAGTGGGTTGATCGGTTGCCCGGAAGTAAGCGGTTTGCTTACCTCGTAAAGGCTTTGGAAGATTTTAATGCAACATTACTGCTTAAATTACTGTCATTATCGCTGATCAGGTTTATTGTATTCATCGTTCAATATTACCTGCTATTTGATTTATTTGATGTGGACGTTTCGGGATGGCAGGCTTTTTGGACAGTCAGTGTCTCCTTCCTTGTAATGGCAATTATTCCGACAATTGCCATTGCAGAACTGGCACAAAGAGGAAAAGTGACCATTGCCATTGTGGGGTTGTACAGCAGTAATGAATTAGGAATGACATTTGCCACAGCAGGTATCTGGTTTATAAATCTTATACTGCCGGCGATATTGGGAAGTTTATTAATTGTGCGGATCAATAAATTACTTACTTCGAATAATTATGAGGATAAAAAATCTTAAATGGATGGCCCCGCTGGCACTGGTCTTTTTGAGTTTTTCAAAGAGGGCAACGCCGCCACAGGATAATTTTTGTGGCATAAGAAATATTGCATTCAAGGTGGAAGAAGAAGTGTCTTTTACCGTGTATTATGCTGTAGCGGGAATTTATGTGAATGCAGGTACAGCCACTTTCACCAGCAAGCTGGAAACAATCAATAACCGGCCTGTTTATCATGTTACCGGCGAAGGCAAAACCAATTCTTCTTATGACTGGATATATAAAGTGAGGGATAAGTATGAAACGTATATTGATACAGCAACATTCCAGCCGCTTAAATTCATTCGTAATGTAAATGAAGGTGGTTATAAGAAGTACGAAAACATCACTTTTAACAAGACTTCGAACACCGCCATTACCGGTAATGGTGTTTTTAAAGTTCCTGCCTGTGTGCAGGATGTGGTAAGTTCCATGTACTATGCCAGGAATGTTGATTTTTCCAAACTGCAGCCTGATGATAAAATTCCATTCTCCATGTTTCTCGACAATGAAGTATTTAATATGTACATCAGGTATGTAGGTAAAGAGGAGATAAAAACAAAATATGGAAAATTCAGGGCTATTAAAATCAAACCTTTATTATTGAAAGGACAAATATTCGAGGGGGGTGAGAATATGACCGTATGGGTTACGGACGATCAAAATCATATCCCGGTGAGAGTGGAAAGTCCGCTGGTGGTGGGAAAAGTAAAAATTGATATGATGAGCCATACCAATCTTCGCCATCCGCTTACTTCACTGATCAAGAAGAAATAATTCGACTAATTAAAAAGCTAAAAGCTCCTTTTTAAGGGGCTTTTGTTATTAAATATCTTCCAGTTTGAAATAGTCTTTGGGTCTTATACCTTTTTCTGTTTGTTGTACTGTGCAACATTCATTTATCGGGTCATGCTCGAAGAAAAGAACATAATCACCCTCCAGTGCTTCTTTTAGGAATGACTTTTTTTCATGTATGGTTGTCAAAGGAAACATATCATATCCCATTACATAAGGGATCGGCATATGGCCTGCAGATGGAAGAAGGTCTGCCATAAACACAATAGTTTTGTCTTTATACCTGATTTGCGGCAGCATCATCTTATCGGTATGTCCGCTTACAAAACGAACATCAATATTTTCTGTAAACCGGGTTTTACCCAGCAAACCATCCATACCTTTATTAACATCTACAAACTGCAGTTGCCCGTTTTCTTCTATAGGTAGAATGTTTTCCCTCAGAAAAGAAGCTTTTTCCCGGTCATTGGGATACACTGCCCAGTCCCAATGATCCTTATTGCTCCAGCAAACGGCATTTTTAAATGCAGGCACCAGTTTATCCCCTTCTCTTTTGATTGTTCCCCCGCAATGATCAAAATGCAGGTGAGTTAGAAATACATCGGTAATATCATCCCGGTGAAAACCGTATTTGGCTAATGATTTATCAAGCGTATCATCACCGTGGAGATAGTAATGACTGAAGAATTTGGCATCCTGCTTATCACCATTACCATTGTCAACCAATATCAGCCTGTTGCCATCTTCTATCAGCAGGCAACGCAGTGCCCAGGAACAAAGATTATTTTCGTCGGCAGGATTGATTTTACTCCAGATCGTTTTAGGTACCACGCCGAACATAGCGCCACCATCCAGTTTAAAATATCCTGTATTTATACTGTAAAGTTTCATGATAATTTTTTTTCTTTTGCTGCATTGGCATAAAGTAATAACAGCAAACCTATGATAAAGAAACTGGCTAGTGCCACAATGGAATTTCGCTGCGATCCGGTGAGCTCTGTAATAAACCCAAAACTAAAAATACCAACCACGGCAGCCAGTTTTTCTGTTACATCATAAAAACTGAAGAAGGAGGCAGTGTCTTTTGTCTCGGGCATGAACTTGGCATAAGTAGAACGGCTCAGTGACTGAATACCACCCATAATGAAGCCGACAGCTGCGCCTAATGCATAAAATTCATAGATACCACCTTTAGGAAGAAAATAAGCTACTACACATAAAAATATCCACAGGGTTACTAGGGTCATCAGGGTTTTCAGGTTGCCGATTTTTGATGACAGCCATGAGATAGTAAACGCACCGGGTATAGCAATCAGTTGTATGATCAGGATAGCTATGATGAGATTAGTTGTGGGTATTTCCAGTTCACTTTTTCCATATAAGGCTGCCACAAGCATCACGGTTTGAACTCCCATATTATAGAAGAAGAAAGACAAAAGAAACCGTTTAAGCCTGGGCATATGTGTTAACCTGAACCATACTTTTCGTAACTCTGAGTATCCGTTGGAAAGAATATTATGCTTAAGATCTCCTGTACCTGCAGGCGCTGGCTTGGGCAATCTTTTTAGTGCGAACTGTCCGAAACCCCACCACCATAAGCCCACCAGCAGGAAAGAGATTTGTGCTCCTTTGCCTTCCGTAATGCCAAATGGTTTACCCATTACAAATGCAAAGCAGATAAGTTGGAGCAATACGCTGCCGACATAGCCGTAGGCAAAGCCTTTTGCACTTACCTTGTCACGGTCTTCTATGGTTGCAATCTCAGGAAGAAAGGAGTTGTAAAATACCTGTGCACCCCAAAAACCAACACAGGCTATGATGATACCTGCGATACCAAGTCCCAGTGTATGGCTGTCGAAAAAATACATAGAGGCACAGGCAATGCTTCCCATGGTAAGGTAAAAACTCAGAAACCTTTTTTTAGTGCCCCTGTAATCGGCAATTGATGAAAGCAGCGGTGACATGACGGCCACAATCAGCATGGCAAGGGCAAGGGCATAATTATAGAGAGCAGTGTTCTCAAACTGACGGCCAAAAAATGTAACAGTGTTCTTTGATAGGGATGCATTGTCAACCGCAACAGATTCAAAATAGGTTGGAAATATGGTGGAAGTAATGACAAGATTATAAGATGAACTGGCCCAGTCGTACATAGCCCAGCCATTAACTACTTTTTTCGGAGCCGTTTGCATAGCCAATGCTTTTGGTAAATATAGGACTAAGCCAATAAAATAAAAACCCGCCACGCCGGACGAGTTTTCTTGCTAATGTATAATCAATTATTTCTGTCCGGATCGCCTGTATCGGCCGGGTAATTATATGTACGAAGCGCATTAAACTTTGCATCTGTCATCTCAAATGTTATTGCAGGCACTGAAAGCACTTTATCGCAGATCCCCTGGCAAACTTCTTCAAACAGGGAAACTGAAATGGTATTGATTTTTTCAGGGTTACCCACCATTTTCACGGTATAGTTTTCAATTTCATCTTTCAGCAGCTGAAAGCTGTAGATGGTTTCGGGCTTAAAATAATTGTTCATATATGCAGCAAGGCTGCTGGCTTCTTCAGCAGTGGCACCTTTATAATACACTTCTGTGTTTCCTTCAGTCACTTTTTCGCCAAAGGTTGCAATATTCAGGTCCTCTGATGCAGTTTTTTTGTAAGCTATGCTTCTGAGGGTTTTAAATTTGGTGTCTGTAAGTTCCATGTCAACCGGTTTACTGTCAAATGCTTTTTCAGAAACCAGCAATGCAATAGAGCTCAAGTTTTCATCACCCATATCTTTTGCTTTTTCTTTATCTACCACCATTCTGAGAATAACAGTTTCGCCTTCACGCATTAATTGAAAACTTTTTCTGACAGCTTTGTTACCAGCTTCGGTATCAGCGCTGTAAAGGGCCTTAGCCGTTTTTTCAGCCTCTGTTGCTGAAATACCTTCTTTATAATATACTTCAATATGCCCTTCTTTTACTTTTTTACCATAGTTGCTGCAGGCTGCCAGCATGAGTACAGCTAACAGCGAAAGGATAAGTTTTTTCATGTTGATTTGTTTCTGCATATATACAGAAAAACAGGCAAAAACTAATCACCCGCAGGCGGGTACTATCCTTTTATGACACCGGTAAAGATGAGTATTAGCAAAATGATACCGGCCAGGATGCGGTAAAGGCCAAATATCCTGAAGCCATAGATCTTCAGGTAGTTGATGAAGAAACGGATAGCCAGCATGGCCACTACAAATGCCACTATATTACCAACGATAAAGGCAATGAGGTTATCATTATTTTCCAAAATAAGTTCATAGCCTTTTCGTTCAATTCCTCCGTTGCCGGTCCATTTTTTTACAAAAACAGAGTAGGCAGTGGCAGCAAACATGGTGGGTACAGCGAGGAAGAAAGAAAATTCAGCAGCGAGATTGCGGGTAAACTTTTGTGACATACCCCCAATAATGCTGGCGGCACTGCGGCTTACCCCGGGAATCATGGCAATGGTTTGCCAAATACCGGTGATGAATGATTGGGTATAAGTGATCTGGTCGTCTGATTCGGTTTTAGCATTTTTAAACATAGAATCAATGAACATCAGAACAATACCACCGGCCAGCATAGCGACGGCAACAGTAGTGGGACTTTCCAGCATAGCGTCGATCTTATCCGAGAACAAAAAACCTAGCAGTAATGCGGGGATGACACCAATCAGCAGTTTTATATAGAATTGCCAGCGGTGAAACTGAAAGAACTTTCTCCAGTACAAAATGATTACCGAAAGAATGGCGCCAAACTGAATGGCCACTTCAAACAACTTGGTGAATTCATCTTTTTGTATACCCAGCAGAGAACTGGTGATGATCATATGACCCGTTGATGAGACCGGGAGAAATTCTGTTAACCCTTCCACAATGGCAATGATGATGGCTTCAATAATGCTCATTCGTTCTATTTAATACGCAACATAATAAAAAAGCGATCAGCCACGGCGATCGCTTCGATACTTTATAGATAGACCGGTCAGGCCTGTTTGGGCTTCTTAAAAATGGCAATGATCTCAATCACCAGCCCGGCCAGTATCAGGATAGGGG
>Ga0073934_10009915_pt1 | contig 12007 bp, 7 predicted proteins | sample LarsenN4metaG_FD_76834 | JGI IMG/M metagenome (GOLD analysis project Ga0073934, IMG submission 76834) | Hot spring sediment bacterial and archeal communities from British Columbia, Canada, to study Microbial Dark Matter (Phase II) - Larsen... ... | reverse complement strand
AGAGCGTGAAGACGGCGACCGCTTGTGCGCGCTGGAGCGCGACGCGGGTGTCGCGGGTCATCTCGCCGTCGAAGAGCACGACGCGCCCGCGCAGCGTCTCGGAGTCAGTCACGCTACCGCGAACGAACGCGACGCCACCCTCGGCATCGAAGTCCGACACAACGCCATCCATCGTCACGTCGCTGCCGAACGCCAGCCGTATCCCGGCGACTTCGACATGGCTTTGCGCGACGTCCACTTCGGTGCGAACGAAGGGAACGTTCTGGAAGTAGGTGCCGTCTGCGCCGATCGGTTTCAGGCCGAACTCTTTGAAGCGCGCGGCGACGTATTCGGCCGCCTTCTGGTAGCCGTCTTGCCCGGTGCCCCTTCCGGCGCATTCCGGCCCGGCGAGGTAGGAGATCCAGGTCTTCACGTCCTCGGTGCGAATCGCCTGATAGCCTGGGGCGACGTGAGCGGGCGGCGGTTCCGAGCCGGGGAACTGGCTGAACGCGCCCGCCGAAACAAGCAGCAAGAGACCGAACGAGAGCCGTCGAAGCATGCCGGAGAGTACCACGCCAACGGGCGCGCCTGTTCCCGTCAGGTGGCGGTCTCGTCGCCCTGCTCTTTGCCCGGCTCCGGCTCCCGGGCGACCCTGCCCGCCTCCGCCATCCAATGGACGAAGAGCAGGGCAGCCGCCGTGGTGATGCAGGCGTCGGCGATGTTGAACACGTGAATGAACTTCAGGTCAATGAAGTCGGTCACCTTGCCTCGCAGGAAGACGCGATCGACGAAGTTACCGAGCGCCCCCGCGGACATCAGCACCATGCCCGCCCGGGACAGCCGGTCTTGACTTCGGGCGCGAACGAACGCGAATCCCCCGACGATCGCCACGATGACGGCGAGAGGCGCCAAGTAGATGCCGACGCCAGGGAAGAGTCCAAACGCGATACCTTCGTTGTAGACAAGGGTGAACTCGACCTTGCCCGGCCAGAGGGCGCGCGTCTCTCCTTCAACCAACGTTGCCCTCACGATCGCTTTTGTGAATTGATCGGCAAGGAGCAAAACGCCGACCCACAACAGGAACCGACGTATCACGACGCCACGCACTCCCAGCATCGCTCGCAGAGGGTGTGTTCGCCCCGCTGCTTCACGTCGGGCCTTCGCAGGCGGCATCGCTCGCACTTCTCAAACGCTGAGGGCTGGAACTGCGGTTCGCCGCTTCCCTCCTCCAATTGAATCCAACTGAGACGGAGCAGCGTAGGCAGGTCGCCGCCGAATCGGATCAACTCATCGCGCACTTCAGCGGGCACTGCGGCTTTTGCCGCCACATCCTGCGAGTCCTTCACGCCTGCCTGCGCCTTCCACTTCTCCATCTCCGCGTACAGGCGATCGCGGAACGCGAAGAGCGTCTCGAATCGCTTGATCAGTTCGCTCGCGCGCAGGCTGAGCGCCTCTTCCTCGGAAATCGGCTCGAGCGTCTCGATGAACAGTGTGGCGTGGCGATGCGGAAGCGGCACGCGCTCATAGACCTCCTCCGCAGTGTGCGGGATGATCGGGCCGAGCAGTTTGAGCAGCGTCATCAGGATGCGGTGGCACGCCGCCTGGCCGCTTCGGCGCTCGACGGAGTCCGCCGGGTCGCAGTACATTCGGTCCTTGATGACGTCGAGATAAAAGGCGCTCATCTCGTTTGCGCAGAAGTTGTGAACCTGTTGGATCGCTGCGCTGAAGTCGTATTCATCCAACTCCTTGCAAGCCGAGTGGGCGAGCAGGTCCGCTACCGCCACCGCCCACTTGTCAATCGGCAGCGACGGCTCGAAGCCGGCGGCTGGGTCGTAGTCGTAGAGGTTGGCAAGCAGGAACCTCAACGTGTTTCGCACGCGGCGGTACCCCTCTCCCACCTGTTTCAGCAGGTTCTCCCCGCACGGCACGTCGCGCGTGTAGTCAACAGTTGCCGCCCAGTACCTCAGGATGTCTGCACCATAAGTGTTGGCAGCCTCGACCGGCTCGACCACGTTTCCAAGCGACTTGGACATCTTCCTTCCCTGCTCGTCCACGACGAAGCCGTGGGTGAGCACCGCACGGTACGGCGCCTCGCCTTTGAGCGCGACGGCGGTGATGAGGCTGCTGTTGAACCAGCCCCGGTGCTGGTCGCTCCCCTCGAGGTACAGGTCCGCGGGCCACTCGAGGTCCTCCCACGCCCCGTAGCGAGCGTCAAGGACGGCGAAGTGCGTAACGCCGCTGTCGAACCAGACGTCGAGCACATCCTCGCCCTTGACGAACGCGGTCTCGCCCGTTTCGGGATGCGCGAAGCCGTCGGGCAGGAGGTTACCGATCTCCTCCTCGAACCAAGCGCCCGAGCCGCACTCCGCAACGAGCCTCTCGGCTCGCGCCATCACCTCTCCGTTCAGAAGAGGCTTGCCGCTCTCTGTTGCAAACAGCGCGGGGATGCCGACGCCCCAGATGCGCTGCCGCGAAAGACACCAGTCGGGGCGTGTCTCCATCATGGCGGTGATGCGCGCCTCGCCCCCGGCAGGAATCCACCGTACGCCACGGATCGCATCCAGGGCGCGCCGCCGCAGGTCGTTATGATCAACGTTCAGGAACCACTGCTCTGTCGAGCGGAAGATGACTGGGTGCTTATCCCGCTCGCTGTAGGGGTAGCTGTGCACATAGTCGTACGCCTTGAGCAGGTTGCCCTCCTCGTTCAGGCGGCGGGGGACGACTTCATCCGCCTCCTTGATCGTAATGCCGGCGAACTCTCCCGCCTCTTCGGTGAAGCGACCGCCTTCGTCCACCGGGCAGAGGATCGGCAATCCATACTTTCTGCCGGTATAAAAGTCTTCGGACCCGTGGCCCGGCGCCGTGTGAACGACTCCGGTGCCCTCTTCCGCGCTCACGTACTCGGCGAGGACGGAGATGGAGTCTCGATCGAAGATCGGATGCTTCCATACCACACTTTCGAACTCGCGGCCAGGAATGCGCTCCTTGACGGCGACCGACTCCCAGCCCAACTCCTCCGCCACTTGTTCGACAAGCGTCGAAGCGACGACGTAAGTGTCTCCGCCATGCTCGATAAGGGCGTACTCCAACTCCGGGTGGAAGGCGCAGGCGAGATTCCCTGGAATCGTCCACGGAGTCGTCGTCCAAATGACGGCGTACACCCGACCTCCGTAGCCTGATAGAACTTCGTTTGGGTCTCGGCGAAGCGGAAAACGCACATAGATGGCGCGCGACGTGTGGTCGTCATGGTAGACCAACTCCGTCTCGGCAAGCGCGGTGCGCGAGGAGGTTGACCAGTGCGTGGGCTTCAGGTCGCGATAGATGTAGCCTTCCTTGACCAAAGTAGCGAACGCTCGAACGATGAGCGCCTCGAAGCCGAAGTCGAGCGTGCGGTACGGTTTGCCCCAATCTCCGAGGACGCCGAGGCGTTGAAACTGTTCGGTTTGCACGGCGATAAACTGCTCGGCGTGCTCGCGGCAGGCGGCGCGCATGGTCTCAGGGTCGAGGTCCTTGCCCAACTTGCGCATCACAGCCAACTCGATCGGCAGCCCGTGCGTGTCGAAACCCGGCACGTACGGCGCGTGGAACCCTCGGATCGTTTTGTAGCGGACGACGAAGTCCTTGAGCGACTTGTTCAGCGCCGTGCCGATGTGAATCGGACTGTTGGTATAGGGTGGACCGTCGTGCAGGATGAACTTCGGTCTCCCGCGTCGCATCTCCTGGATTCTTTCGTAAATGCGCTGCTCAGCCCACCGCTTCTGCATCTCCGGCTCCCGATGCGCAAGGTCGGCGCGCATCGGGATGGTGAAGTCGGGGTCGGGGAGGTTGAGCGTCGCCTTCAAGTCCATCGGCCCGCGCGATTCTACCCGGGGCTTTCAGCCCCTTCCTGCCTCTCGTTCCGAACGTTCACAGGGAGCGCTCACCCGACGAGCGCCTGCAGCGCGCGCTGCTGGTGCGAGGCGGGGCGCATCGGGTAGGGTACTCGCGGTGTCGAGTCAGAGCAGCCCGGAAACGGTGACGATCGAGATCAACGGCATCCAAGTCGAGGTGCCGAAGGGCGAACTCATCGTCGAATCGGTAAAGCGCATCGGCGGCGAGGTGCCGATTTTTTGCTATCACAAGAGGATGATCCCTGTCGGCATGTGCCGTATGTGCCTGGTCGAAGCGGGCTTCAAACAGGATGACGGCAGCGTCCGAATGATGCCGAAGCCGCAAGCCGCGTGCACCCTGACCGCCGACAAGAACATGGTCGTCTTCACCGACACCGAGTCGGTCCAGAAGGACCGCAAGGGCGTCCTCGAATTCTTATTGATTAACCACCCCCTCGACTGTCCGATTTGCGACCGGGGCGGCGAGTGCCCGCTGCAGAACAACACCCAGTTCTACGGCCCCTCTACGAGCCGCTTCATCGAAATCAAACGGCACCTACCGAAGGCGTTTCCGCTCAGCAAATATGTTACTCTCGACCTGGAGCGCTGCATCCAGTGCGGGCGGTGCGTGCGCTTCACCGAGGAGATCTCCGGCGACGCCCAACTCGCGTTCCTTTTCCGCGGCGCGCAGATGCAGCCACGGACGTTCGAACTGACCGACTTCACCAGCCGCTTCAGCGGCAACGTCATCGAGATCTGCCCCGTCGGCGCGCTCACCTCCAGCCAGTACCGCTTCCGCGCCAGGCCGTGGGACCTCGAAACGAAGCCCGCCGTTTGCACCGAGTGCTCGAACGGCTGCAACGTGTGGTTCGACCATCGCGCAGGCAGGATGATCCGCATCAACGGCCGAGAGAACGAACAGGTCAACGAGGAGTGGACTTGCGACCGGGGCAAGTTCGGTCAGACCTGGCTGAACTCCCCAGACCGCTTGGACACGGTGCTTCTTCGCGAGGGTGATGCCCTCCGCTCAAGCTCCTGGGCAGAGGCGTACGAGCATCTGCTTCCGCACTTCAGAGCACAGGGGGACGCGGTCGCCGTCCTCGCCGGCTCAAGGGTGTCGAACGAGGCGCTCTTCCTCTTCCGGCGGCTGTTCCGAGAGTCGTTCGGCTCGAAGAACCTAGACCATCGCTGGACGACGCATCTTCCCGCAGAAAGTGAAGGTCCGGTGCCTGAACTTGGACTTTTCGACGTGAACCTGACCTACCCGTCCCTTGAGGCTGAGCCGGTCATCCTCGTGTTCGGCGGAAACCTTGCCGACGAGCAGCCGATGCTCTACCTTCGGACGCGCAAGGCGTGGTTCAAGAACGGGGCGCGGGTTGTGGTCGTCGGCTTCGGCCCGCAGGAGGCTGAGATGTTCGCCGAGGCGGCGCTGCGCATCAGCCCCGACGAGACAGCCGGCGTGCTGCAGAGCCTTCTCTCCGCGGTTAAGGGCGGCGGCGCGGACGGGCGGCTCGCCGACGTCGCGAACGCGCTGCGCGGCGGCTTCACGCTGCTCGCGTCACGCAGCCTCTACGACCTGCAGGACGGTCCGCGGGTGGTTCGCTTGCTTGGCGAACTGTGCCAAGCCGCCGGGAGCGCAGACAAGTTCAATCTCCTCTCGAAAGGCGCAAACGAACAGGGTGCGCGAGAGTTGCGCTTCCTTCCCGAGGGCGGCGGTCGCAACGCGCGCGAGGTGCTCGAGGGGTGCTGCGACGGCTCGGTCCGCGCCCTATGGCTGCTGGAGGCGGACCCGTTCCAGCGGCACGAACGCGAGTTGGTGGAGCGCGCCCTGGAGAGCGTCGAGTACCTTGTCGTCCAGGACGCGATTCGCACCGAAGCGCTTGATTTTGCGAGCGTCGTCTTGCCCGCTTGCGCCTTCCCTGAGCAGGACGGGACCTATGTAAACGTGGAGCGACGCATCCAGCGCGTTCGACAGATTCTACGGCCTCGCGGCTCAGCGAAGCCGTCGTGGCGCATCGGCACGGAGTTGCTTCTTCGCGCTGAGGGCATCCCGCCATACTTCAACATTCGCGAAATCTTGGGTGCAATCGCGGAGGAGAATCCCGCGTTTGCGGGAATCAGCTGGGACGACTTGGCGGGCGAAGGTGTGCTGCTCAAACGAACCCAACAGGCGGAGGTCACGGGCGAGCCGGTGTAGGTAGACTCGCGCGTGCTCCCGATGCTCGAAACCCTCGCTGCGACAGAGCCGGCTCAAGGCGACTCAGTTTGGTGGGCGCTTCTGCGCATCGCCATCATGCTCGGCTTCGTTCTGGCGATCGTCCCCGGGTTGATCTGGTGGGAGCGGCGGCTGCTTTCGTGGTTCCAGGATCGCATCGGCCCGAATCGCGTCGGGCCGTTCGGCTTGCTGCAGCCGATCGCGGACGGGGTGAAACTGTTCTTCAAAGAGGACATCACGCCTGCGACGGTGGACCGGCTGCTCTACTTCCTCGCTCCGGCGATCGCTCTGTTCCCAGCCTTCGCAATCTGGGCGACGATACCGTGGGGCCCGGACGCTCGGCTGACGCCGATAGCCGACGTTGACGTCGGAATTCTTTATATCCTCGCCATCTCATCGCTCGGAGTGTACGGACTGTTTCTCGGCGGGTGGGCGTCAAACAACAAGTACAGCCTGCTGGGCGGCCTGCGAAGCGCGGCGCAGATGGTGAGTTACGAGTTGGCGATGGGCGTCGCCCTGGCGTGTGTGATTCTGGCAACCGGATCGCTGCGCCTCACCGAGGTCGTAAACATGCAGTTCGAGCCGCTCTGGGGCGTGGTGCCGTGGATGCAGAACTGGTTCATCCTCACGCCTTGGGGCTTCGTGGCCGGCATTATCTTTTTGATTACGATGGTGGCGGAGACGAACCGCGCGCCCTTCGACTTGCCCGAAGCGGAGTCGGAGCTGATCTCCGGCTTTCACACCGAGTACTCCTCGATGAAGTTCGCCGTGTTCTTCATGGGGGAGTACGCCACGATGCTCGCTTTCTCGGGCATCTTCGCCGCGGTCTTCCTGGGGGGATGGAGTCCGCTGCCGTTGAATTGGGAGTACCTCGCGCTCCGAGCCAACGACGCGAGCCTCCCGTGGCTCGCGAGCGCGCTCACCTTCATCGGCGGACCGATTGCCGCGCCGATCTGGATGGTGGGCAAGATGTTCGGCGGGATCACGTTCTACGTCTGGCTGCGCGCCACGCTCCCGAGGCTTAGGTACGACCAACTGATGAACGTCGGCTGGAAGTATCTGCTTCCGATTGCTGCATTGAACTTCGTTGTGGTCGCGATATGGATGCAGTTCGGCTGGTTCGCTCTTCTCGGCGCGCTCGTAGTGTTGTTCCTGCTCTACGTCAACGTCGTGGTGTTCTTGGCGCGGGGCAGACGCGATGGAGATGACGAGATGCTCACCCTCGTGAATCCGCAGGTACACACGGAGAAGACGATCGAGGTGAGCCGCTCATGAGTTTGGGCGTTGCCGTTTTCCTCGTGATGGCAATCGTAATCGTTCTGTCGGCTTGGGGTGTCGTGGTTGCGCGAAATCCGGTGCGCAGCGCGCTCAGCCTCGTCATCAACTTTTTCACTCTGGCTCTGCTCTACTTCGGGATGCACTTCGACCTTTTGGGCATCAGCCAGATTCTCGTCTACACCGGGCTCATCATGATGCTGTTTTTGTTCTGTATCTTATTGCTGAACCTGGGTGCGCCCGATACGCTGTTCGAGCCGAGCCTGTTCAAGCGCAGCATCGCCTGGTTCACGGGCGGGGTGTTGGTGCTCGCAGTGGCGTCACAGGTCATCGGGCCGCTCGCCGTCGCCGACGCCGGGCCATCGGCGCCGCAGGGGTTCGGCGAGGCAGGCAGCGTCGGCAAGGCGCTGTTCACCGGTTGGGTGTACGCTTTCGAAATCGCCAGCGTTCTGCTGCTCGTCGGCATTGTTGGTTCGATTCTTTTGGCTAAGAGGAGAGACTGATGGAAGGGGTACCGCTTTACGCATACATCTTGTTGAGCGCGCTGATGTTCGCCATCGGGATGGCGGGCGTCATCATCAAGCGCAACCCGATTATCATCTTCATGTGCATCGAGCTGATGCTGAACGCGGCGAACCTCTCCTTCCTCGCGTTCGCGAAGTATCACACCGCACCGCTTGCGACGACGGCGCTCGAGACATGGAACGTCCACATGACCGGCCAGATGGCCGTCGTGTTCGTGATGGCGGTCGCCGCGGCGGAGGTCGCAGTCGGCTTGGGCATCATCATGGCGATCTTTCGAATGCGCCACGGCGTTGACATTGACGAGATGAGCTCGATGAGGGGATAAGGCATGGAGTTCATCACCACGTCGCACGCAGAGCACGCACCCGACCCGGTCTTCCACTGGGCGTGGCTCATCCTGCTGGCGCCGATTGCAGGCTTTCTCTTCCAGGCGGCTCTGGGAAAACGCATAGAGCTCGCGCTGGGACGGGGCGCAGGACGCAAACTGCTCGGCTTCGCCGCCGTGCTGCCGGTGCTCGCCGGCTTCGTCGTCAGCGTGCTTCTCGCAGTTCGCCTCGCCGGGATGGACGAGCATTCGCGCCTGGTCATCACCTCTTGGTTCCCGTGGATTGACCTTCAAACGCTGCTCGTACCGTTCGAGTTGCGCATTGACCCCTTGTCGCTGACCATGTGCCTCATCGTAACGGGCGTCGGCTCGCTCATTCACATCTACGCGACCGGGTACATGGCAGACGACCGCGACTATCCGCGCTTCTTCACGTACTTCAACCTCTTCATCGCCTTCATGCTGATGCTGGTGATGGGGAACAATTTCCCGCTGGTGTTCATCGGTTGGGAGGGCGTGGGGCTTTGCTCCTACCTGCTCATCGGCTATTGGTACCAGGACATCGAAAACGCCAAGGCCGCGAACAAGGCGTTCATCGTGAACCGCATCGGGGACTGGGGATTCGCCCTCGGGATCTTCTTGCTCTACTGGGTCTACGCGTCGAACCAGGACCTGCTTCCGCTCGGCGAGCGACGCTATCTGAGTTTCGACGTCATCCTGCCGCTCGCCGAGCAGGTGCTCGCCGGATATGGCCCGCTCGTCGTCAGTGCCATTCCATTGCTCCTGTTCGTCGGCGCGGTCGGCAAGTCCGCGCAGTGGCCGCTCTACCTTTGGCTACCCGACGCGATGGCTGGCCCGACGCCGGTTTCCGCGCTCATCCATGCGGCGACGATGGTAACCGCAGGCGTGTACCTCGTCGCCAGAACGCACGTGTTCTTCGAGTTGTCCACGCTCTCGATGGCGGTCGTCGCGGGGATCGGCGCGTTTACCGCCTTGTTCGCCGCGACGGTCGCCTTCGGGCAGACGGACATCAAGAAGGTGCTCGCGTATTCAACCGTGTCGCAACTCGGCTATATGTTCCTCGCCTGCGGCGTTGGAGCATTTGGCGCGGGGATGTTCCACGTCACCACGCACGCGTTCTTCAAGGCGCTGCTGTTCCTCGGCTCCGGCGCGGTTATCGTGGCAATGGCGCACAACCAGGACCTTCGCAACTACGGCAATCTGCGCAAGTACATCCCCATCACGTACTGGACGATGCTCATCGCGTGGCTTGCGATTGCCGGCATCCCGCCGTTCGCCGGCTTCTGGAGCAAGGACGAAATCCTCGCCGGCGCGTTCTTCAGCAACTTGATTCAGACGCCGCAAATCCTTTGGCTCATCGGTTGGGTGACGGCGTTCCTCACCGCCGGTTACATGACGCGCATGATGATGCTCACGTTCTACGGCAACGAGGAACGATGGCGGACGGCAGAGGCGCACGCGCACGCCGACCATTCGCACGAGCATCCCCACGCCGACCACGGCGCACACGATGAGCACGACACCGCGTACTTTCTCTCCGAGGATGAGGCGCGCGCGCTCGAAGACGAGGAGCACGAGCACCATCACGACCTAACGCCCGAGCACGAGCCGCGCGAGGTCGTGCCCTCGATGTGGCTGCCGCTCGCCGCACTCGCGGTGCTTTCCTTGGTCGGCGGCGCGGCTCTGTCCGGCCTCAACCCGTTCGCGCACCTGCTGGGCCGGCACCTTCCGCACCTGTTCGAGGCGTGGAACCATCCGTCCGTTGGGCTGTCGGTGCTCGACGAGGCTTCCGCCTTCCGCGAGAGCGCGGCGATCGAGTGGGCGCTCATCGGCGCATCGATCGGCGCGGCGGTGCTCGGCATCGGGCTGTTCGCCCGAAGGTACATCAAGGGGCTACCGAAGAGCGAAGCAGAGCCGCAGGGGCTGCAACGACTTGCGGGCGAGCAGTGGCTCTACGACAAGACGATGGTACGCCTGTTCGTAGACACCGGCGGCAAGTTCGCCAACGCGTTCTATCGCATCTTCGACTCGGGAATCATTGACGGCATCTTCGTGAACGGGAGCGCGAAGTTGGTGGGTGCGGTGGGGTTGCTGCTCCGCCGCTCACAGACCGGCTCGGTTAGGTTCTATGCTCTGATCATCGCGATCGGCGTGGCAGTCGCGCTGAGTTATGTAATCTACATCACGACGAGATAGCGATATGGAAGTCCAAGGATTCGGCATCTTGAGTTTGGTTGTGCTCCTTCCCGTGGCGGGAGCCATCACCGCTCTGTTCATGCCTCGCCATCTGGTCGGCTTTCACCGCTGGTGGGCGCTGTTGGTTTCGGGGGTTACGCTCCTGGCATCGCTTCAGTTGTACGTCGGCTTCAGCGGCAACACGTTCCACTTCCAATGGCGTGAGGGGATGGACTGGCTGCCCGCGCTCGGAATCCGCTATCAGTTGGGCGTTGACGGCATCAGCCTCTGGCTCATCTTGCTCACGTGCCTGATCAGTTTCCTCGGCATCTGGTTCAGTTTCCACGTGAAGGAGAGAGTGAAGGAGTTCATGATTTGGCTCCTGGTCTTGCAAGGCGCGATGATCGGCGTGTTCTGCGCTCTCGACCTCGTGCTGTTCTACATCTTCTTCGAGGCGACGCTGATTCCGATGTACTTCCTCATCTCGATCTGGGGCGGTAAGAATCGCGTCTACTCGTCCGTGAAGTTCTTCCTCTTCACGTTCCTCGGCAGCATCTTCATGCTCGTCGCCATCGTCGCGCTCTATTTCATCAGCAAGACGGCAACCGGTCAAGGGACCTTCGACCTCATCGCCCTGCAGGCGCTCGCCGCAGACGGCCGCCTGGCAACCGGGCCGATCGAGCTGTGGCTCTTCGCGGCGTTCGCTTTGGCGTTCGCGGTGAAGGTGCCCCTGTTCCCGGTGCACACTTGGCTGCCGGACGCGCACACGGAGGCGCCGACGGCAGGCTCGATGATCCTCGCCGCGATCATGCTGAAGATGGGGACCTACGGCTTTCTGCGCTTCGCGTTCCCCTTGTTCCCCGATGCGGCGGTGCAGGCTGCTCCCTTCCTCATGGGGCTGTCCGTCGTCGGCATCATCTACGGGGCGATCATGGCGGCGGTGCAGGAAGACTGGAAGCGGCTTGTCGCCTATTCGTCCGTGAGTCACCTCGGCTTCGTGATGCTCGGCATCTTCTCACTCAATCACAACGGGCTCACCGGCGGCACCCTGCAGGCAATCAACCACGGTATCAGCACCGGCGCGCTGTTCCTGCTTGTCGGCATGATCTATGAGCGCACGCACACAAGGCTGTTCCAAGACTATGGTGGACTGAAGCGGCGCATGCCGATTTTCGCCACGTTGTTCCTTCTCATCATGCTGAGTTCCGTCGGTCTGCCCAGCACGAACGGTTTCATCGGCGAGTTCCTCGCCATGCTCGGCGCCTTCCAAGCAGGGGCGAATGCGAACAGCGCCATCCCGTTGTGGATGCCCGTGATCGCCGGCGCGGGCGTCGTGCTCGCAGCCGTCTACTTGCTGTGGATGTTCCAAAAGGTCTTCTACGGCCCGATTCGCAACCCGGTTGTGAACCGTTTGCGCGACATCAAACCGTGGGAGCAAGCGGTCGCCTGGGTGTTCGTGGTGTTCGTGTTCTGGCTGGGACTGTATCCCAAGTTCTTTACGGACAAGATGCAGACCAGCCTCAACGCCGTCCGCCACCAGACCCTGCAGCCACCGGGCGCAAGACCCGCCTGGGCAAACGTTCGGACGATTGACATCAACGCAAACGGCGATGTCGTGGTGGT
>Ga0073934_10009914_pt1 | contig 12007 bp, 8 predicted proteins | sample LarsenN4metaG_FD_76834 | JGI IMG/M metagenome (GOLD analysis project Ga0073934, IMG submission 76834) | Hot spring sediment bacterial and archeal communities from British Columbia, Canada, to study Microbial Dark Matter (Phase II) - Larsen... ... | reverse complement strand
GCCGGCCAGCGAGCCGACCGCACCCGCCGCGCCTGAAACCACCACCGTTTCACCGGCCTGCGGCTTGCCGATTTCGAGCAGGCCGAAGTACGCCGAGAGCCCGGGCATGCCGAGCACACCCAGCGCGGTCGAGATTGGGGCGAGCGACGGGTCCACCTTCCTTACCCCCGTCCCATCCGAGATTGCGTACTGCTGCCAGCCGAACATGCCGACGACGATGTCGCCCCGCGCAAATCCGGGATGTTGGGACTCCACCACCTCAGCTACGGCTCCGCCGATCATCACCTGGCCGAGCTCAGCCGGGGGCCTATATGACTTGCGCTCGGCAACCATCATCGGCCGCATGTAGGGGTCCACGGAGAGAAGCAGCGACCGGACAAGGAATTGACTCGGCCCCGGCAGAGCCAGAGGCGATTCGACGAGTTGGAAATCGGATTCCTTGGGAAGGCCGACAGGTCTTGCGGCAAGGAGGACCTGCTTGTTCATAATGGCCATGGTGTTCAACTCACCGGGGCAGTGTCTCGCTTTGGCCCCGCCGGATTTAACATATACTATCTTGAGGGTATTCGGGCATGTTGCAGGGACCGTTAAATCTGACCACGACGGTGTTCCTCGTGGGGCTCGGATGGCTTGTCCCGCAAGAGCCAGCAGTGCTCAGTGCGGAGCTCAAGCCTGCGACGATTGAGGCCTTTGAGCGCTATGCCCGCGCGACCGAAGCACGGATTGACAAAGAAGTGAACACTCCCGCTTCGTTTCTCTACATTGACCGACTTCTCGGATCTCGTCGGGACCAGGCCCGCGCGACGCTCCGGAGCGGGGGCGTTTACATGGAACGGCTGGAAACGCGCGACGCGGCCGAACGCGAGATCCAGGCGCCCGACGCGCTGATTCACCACTGGATGGGCGCGGTGTTCGTCCCTTGCGCGACCTTGAAGCAGACCCTGGACCTCGTACAGGACTACGACCGCCACCAGGACATCTACAAGCCCGAAGTCCTGCGCTCCAAATTGGTGAGCCGCAATGGAAGTGATTTCAAGATCTTCTATCGCTTGCGGAAAAAGAAGATCCTCACCGTAACCCTCAACAGCGATCACGATGTTCACTACTACCTTCTGAGCGCCCAGCGCTGCTACAGCCGGTCCTACTCGACGCGGATTCAGGAAGTCGCCGATGCGGGCACGCCGCAAGAGCGCGAAAAACCCGTGGGCCGCGATGGGGGATTTCTGTGGCGGCTCTATTCCTACTGGCGCTTTGAAGAGAAGGACGGCGGCGTTTACGTGGAATGCGAGTCCATTTCGCTGACGCGCGACATCCCCTTGGTGGTGAGCTGGCTGGTGAAACCTTTCGTGACGGACATTCCCAAGGAGTCGCTGCAGATGACCATGGGCTCGACCCGTCGGGCGCTGCTCGCCAATGTATCCGCGTCCTGCAAGCAGTAGAACTGCGTGAGGTCTGCTCGGAAAACTCCGGATGACCCTCACCCGGCCTCCTTCGTCGGCCACCCTCTCCCCGAGGGAGAGGGCCGGAAACCCATTTCCCTCTCCGCCCTCGCCCGGAGGGAGAGGGGGAACCGCGAAGCGGGGGGTGAGGGAGCCATTCTCATGCTTCGGGTGCCGCACGGCGACATGAGCAGCTCTGTGTCTCTTGCCCCTACTCGACGACGATTTCTCCCAGGTCGTACCAGCCGTCGGGCTGACGCCCCGCAATCGCGAGCTTGATCGCCGGCCGTCCAGTGCGGGGATCGAGAAGAGCCACGCGGACGCGATATGCGCCGGGCTTCAAGCCTGCCGGAACAGCCAGCGTCTCATCAACGACTGCATCACCCGGAAGCCACTTCCGCGGGTCAGCATGGGTCTTCAGAACCGCCCCACCGCTCGCGGCCGAAAGTTCGAGCGCCAACTGGTACTCGCGATAGACCGGCGCCACGCCGGCGTTCAGCCACCACATGCTGACGGGGAGGGCGCTTCCGGGCTTCACGGTCCTGGGATACTCCAGACGGCGCAAAATGAACCGATAGCCCATCTTCTTCTGAAACTCATCGAACTGTTCCTTCCACTCCTGCGGGATCGCCGTGGACTTCACGTTGAGCGTGCTGACGTGCCAGCGCAGCGCCTGGCTGAGGATATAGTCCACCTCCCAGCCTTGCTGCTTCCAGTAGCCGGGCACCCAACAGGTTTCGAGCGAGACGGGGCTTCGCTGCCAGACGTCCTGAATACCCGCGCGCACGATCTGCAAAGGGTAGAAGTCGAGCATGTGCGACCACCGGCGATGCCAGCTCTCCCAGTACTGGCTCCGCATGTCACCGAGACAGTCAAGCCGCCAGCCCGCCCCCTGCGAGGTGCCGTAGGCGAGCGCCTCGCGCTGGTCGAAATTCATCAGGAGCGGTGTGCGCCGGAAGGCTCGCAGCCAGACGTCAATCAGCGCCTTCTGGTGTTCAAAGGCGGGCATGTAATCGCTCCAGCCTTCGCCCCAATAACCGATGGAGGAGATATCGACGGTGTCGAGGCAAGGATGACCATCGTAGCGTGCCCCCGCGGCCGCAACCAGCTCGCCCCAGTACTTCAAGTACAGCGGATCGCTGAAGTCGGGCTGCCACACGTCGCCGTCTTTGTCGGTGGGTTGGTTGGCCCGCCGCGCCCCGGAGTTCCTGTACCACTCCGGCAAGGGATGCTTTTGATCGTAGGGCATCAGGCGGAAAGCCAGAGTTTGGCCGTGCCGGGCCGCCTCTTCCAGCGCGAAGTCGATGATTTGCCATCGGTACGCGCCGCGGGCCGGCTCGATTGCAGACCAGAACCATCGGCAATAAGCGACCGAGCTCTCCGGGAAATCCGGCTTCTCTTTGGGTGGCGCCAGTTTAGCCGTAGGGCCCTCCTCGGACCACTGCAGGTTCTCATTCAACGCGTCGCCGTTGAAACGTTGGAAAGTCTGAATCCCCATTCCGGGATTGACGAGAATATCCCGGATTTCCTTCGGACGGACAATGACAGTTTCGTCTCCGGTTTGCGCGACACACACCGCGCCTAGGGCGAGCACGCAAACAGGTATGGTCCCAATACGCATAGCGACCTCCGGCTCCAGGAACGGTCTGGCGGTGAATTTCGGCCCGCCGCTGCCGGGGAGAGTATATCGGGAACAGCGTCCCGAGGTGAGGTCTGAAGAGGAATGAGGGCCCGCCGGATGCGTCCGACGGGCCCGGGTGGAGTCAAAGGAGGAGAAAGGCTATTGGCAGCCAGAGAAAGCTAAAACTGTTCCGGCATCTGTGGGATTGCCGGGCGTAACTGTCAGTGGGCCGATGACGGCCGGACTCGGTGTGGACGTGGTGCACGTCGGCGCCGCGCCCATCAGATTGTACGTCACGGGATCCGCCGCGGGTGGAACGTAAGTGATCGTTCCGCCGGCGAAGGTACCCACCTGCGGGTTGCTGGCCGGAACCGGCAGCGAATAGTTGTAGCACAGCGTCCCTGCGGGGCAGGGCGGGTCAGGCGGCTCAGGTGTATCCGTGGTCGTAAAGGTCGGCGGTTGCATCAGGGCCCCGAACACCGGGATCGTCATCCAGCGGGCGGAGCCGCCCGTCGGCGTGGCTTGCTGCAAGGCCGCAAGGGTCACATCCGCGGCCAGCGGCCCTCCCGAACCGGCACTCGTCACCTGTCCGGTAATGGTGGCGGGCAAGCTGGGTGCTGGTCCTTCCGGAACCAGAGAGACGGCATTCGCACCCTCCAAGGCTGTGCCCACCGGCACGCCAAACACCACCGTGGCATTGAACGTCACATCGGCGCCCGGGCTGGGAGCCAGCCACGCTGCTGCCACCACGTCAAAAGGACTGCCGGATTCCAGGGGGCAGAAGGTAAAGGACCCGTTCGGGGCCGTGGTTGTGGACCGGACCACACGGCTCATCGTCGCGTCGTTGGGGTCAGGCTGTTCGAGCAGAACGACCGCGCCGCCTACAGGGGCGTTCGAGTTGCTCGAGTCTACGACCGTGCCGCTGATCAGGTTATTGGCGGCTGAGACGACGCCTGCTCGCAAGGTAGGCTTCAGCCGGTATTGACCGTTGCCCTGGCGCAGAACGGAAGCGCACGCCTCGAAGTCAATGTTGACGTCAGCCGTCTGGCCTGCCTCGAGGTCGAGTCCACCGCCGGCGATCTGGCCGGGCGGGATCTTCAAACCCGTTTGCGCCTCGCTGCTGAGGAGCAGCGTCTGCGGCGAGCCGCCTGCGGGCACCACGCAATTGAATGCGCCGGCGTTGCAATTGTTGGTGCTCGGGCCGGTCGCGGCGTTGTTGGCCAGAAGGTAGAGCCGGATCTGCTGGTACTTGCCTGCCGGCAGGCCGCTCGTCGAGCCGAGCGCCTGGCTCAAGACGCAGGTCCCGGCTCCCGGAAGGTGCAGCAGGTCAATTTGCTTCGGGCTGGCCGTCAAATCGACCAGGGTTACCCACCCACTATCAGTTTCCTCCGCAGTGGTGGAGATGTGTGCCGTGACCTTGGTGACCGTCACGTACACGTGATCGTAAGCTGCCGCGCAGGAAGGCGGGTCGCTGATCGTCGTCCTGACGACCCCCGTTACGGACGGAGGTGTCGGACCCGTCTCGTTGGTGCCACAACCGGCCAGGAAAAGCGCACTCCCCACAAGCGATGCGACCGCTGCCCGAGCGGGCGTTAACACGGAATTGCCCAACCGTTTCATAAGGTTTCTCCGAGGGAACTCAGAAAGTCATCCAACCGCCATTTGAAATACATTCATCACGTACGATAGCACGTGAAAAGCCAAAGGCGGATTCTTTTATTCAGTTGAAAACACAAGAAATAAGCTCGTTTGGCCGGCTGGCGGGAAGGGAAAAATGCCATCCACTGGGTAAGTCTTTGCCACCATAGTACGGCGGGCTAACTCTTGGGCGATGGGGGACCAACGCCGCTGTTGTGCGATACGAACCATCTTGACCAAAGGGGTGGGGCTCCGGCGTCAGAGTGGCAGCTTGACGGGTCGGCCCTCGCGCGCGGAGATTTCCGAGGCGAAGCAGATCTCGTGGGTTGCCGCCGCGTCCTCAAGGTTGCAGTGGGATTCCCGGTCGTTCAGGATGCAATCGATGAAGTGGCTGACCTGGTCCTTGAACGGGTGGTGGGTCACGTCGCCGCTATCGGGAAGAATCGTGGGAATCGTCGCCCAACCTTTTTGGCCCACCCAGCGTTTGGTGAACACCTGGTTGTTGCGGATGGTCCCCAGCTCGCCGAGCAGATGAATGTTGAAGAAGTAGGGCATCACGCACTCGACCGAGGAGGCGACTTTGCCGAGCGTGCCGTCCTCGAACTTGACGAGGGTCACGCTGTTGGGTTCGTACTCGTAGCGGAGCGGGTTGTTGAGACTGAACGCGGCATAGGCGGAGACCTCGACCGCGCGCTTGCCCATGAACCAGCGCAGCCCATCGACGGCGTGGCAACCGGCCGTGAGCAGACTACTCCGGCCGACCTCCTTCCGGATATTCCACTCGTATTGCGCGTACCAGGGCCCGATTCCGTGGAAATAGTCCACTTCGGCGTAGAAGAGCGGGCCGATAAGATTGTCGGCGAGGAATCCCTTGATGGTCGCGAACAACGGATTCCAGCGCAGGACGAAAGAGACCACAGTCTTGACCTTCGCGGCGCGCACCGCGGCCTGAAGCTCGCGCAGTCCGGCGAGGTCAAGCGCCACCGGCTTCTCCAGCATGATGTGCTTTCCGGCTTGCGCCGCCGCCACGCCCTGCGCCACGTGCAGGTGGTGAGGCGTGGCGATGGAGACGATGTGAATGTCCGGAGCAGCGAGCATCTCTTCGAGCTGGTCATAAGCTCGGCAGTGCGCGAGTTTCAGTTCCGCCGCCCTCGCCGCCGCGCGCGCCTTCGCGCGGCTGACCATGCCGCGCACTTCCGTGTGCGGATTCGCTTCGAATGCCTGTACGTGCGAGCCTGCTACCCAACCTGTGCCGATAATACCGACGCCCAGTTCTTTCATATGCCCTCCCGAGGCCGGAGAAAGTGACGAGTGACAAGCAAGTGCATCGAGCGGCGGCGGAAGCCACACATCTTCGTCAACCGGCTGTCTCCGTGCCGGGGATTCTAGAACAAAGGGCGGCATTCTGCGAGTCTAACTTCACCCTTCCCGGGCCGTCGTGATATCGTGGCGTCCTCAAACAGCTCCCATCTCCGGAAAGGAGTGGCCTCATGAAGCGCATGTGGGAACTCTTGATCGCTCTGGCTCTCTATGCTCTTTCCGCTCCCGCACTGGCGGCCCAGCCAACGAAGGGCTTGCAGCCGGCCTTCACCCGCATTGATGCCCACGCGCACGTGTTCAACAACGCTCCCCAGTTCTACGAGATGCTCAAGCGGCTGGATGTGCGGTTGCTCAACATCTGCGTGGTGGACAAGCACGAGCGCGGTTATGCGGAGATCGAGCCGCAGCACGCGAAGGCTCTGGAAGTCTTCCGCGCCAGTCAGGGCCGCGCCGCGTGGTGTTCATCCTTCGACCCGCAAGATTGGGAATCGCCGGGATTCGCGGAGCGCACGAAGGCCCAGCTTGACAAAACCTTCTCCGACGGCGCCATCGCGGTGAAGATCTATAAGAGTATCGGCATGGAGTTGAAGTCGAAGAGCGGCGAGTACTTGATGCCGGACGATCCTGTGCTTGCGCCCATCCTCGGCTTCATCGCGTCGCACAACAAGACGCTCTTTGCGCACATTGCCGAGCCGTGGGCGGCGTGGAAGCCGCTCGATCCCGCGAGCCCCCATTACGGCTACTACAAGGCGAATCCCGACTGGCACATGTATCAGCATCCCGAACGCCCCTCGAAGGAAACGATCCTCGCCGCGCGCGACCGCATGGTGAAGGCCCATCCCAAGCTGCGCGTGGTGGGCTGTCACCTGGGGAGCATGGAGACGGATGTCGATGACATTGCCCGGCGCTTTGACCTCTATTCCAACTTCGCTGTGGATACCGCCGCGCGCGTGCCCGACTTGATGCTCCAGCCCCGCGAGAAAGTGCGTGCGTTTCTCATCAGGTATCAGGACCGGGTGCTCTACGCCACCGACCTCGTGTTCATGCCGTGGGAGACGGCAGAGGAGGCGGTCAAGCATTGGGAGAGCGAATACGCCCGCGACTGGAAGTACTTCGCCACCGATGAAACGTTGGAGTACAACGGTCGCAAGATTCGCGGCCTGGCGCTTCCGGAACCGGTTCTGAAAAAGCTGTTTCAGGACAATGCTTTGGAATGGGTTCCCGGCCTTTCGAATCCGGCCCGTTGAGCCGATTCGAAAGCCGGGGGACATAAGGTCCAACGTGCGAGCCTCCTCTTCTTAACCTATCTTCCCTTGTGGTAAGGTGTGCGCCTGCGCGATCGTAAACCAAGAACGGACGAGGCCGGAAAAGCGTCGTCCATTCTGAAAGGGAGCGCTTCGATGAAGACGGTTGTCTTGTGGATGCTCAGTGTACCTTTCATTGCCGGCTTGGTTCTTGGCCAAGCCCCGCCGGGCGAGGGCTGGGTGGCGCTGTTCAACGGCAAGGATCTGGCCGGCTGGCAGGCCCATGGCAAGGAGAAGTGGTTGGTGGAGAATGGAGCCATTCTCGGCCAAGCCGTCACGGACAAATACGGTTATCTGGTGACAGAGAAAACCTACCGCGACTTCGTTTTGCGCCTCAAATTCAAGTGCGATGCGCCTGGGAACTACGGGGTTTTCGCTCGTTCCCGCATTACGGGTGAAGGGCAGTGGGGGCCCGATATCGAGGGAACGCAGATCGAGATTGACCCGGCGCGGGACACCGGCGGCATCTACGAAAGCGCGGGCCGCGCCTGGCTCGTCAAGCCTTCGGCCGAGGCCCAGCATGCCATGAAACCCTACGAGTGGAACGATTTTGAGATCGCCCTCGAGGGCAAGCACGTGGTCACCCGACTGAATGGCATGCAGATGGTGGACTATTACGATCCCGCTCCCCGCTTTTTCGATGGGGTCATTGGTTTACAGCTTCATAGCGGGGGCGGGGGCAAGATACATTTCAAGGACATCGAGATTCGCGACCTGTCAGGAAAGTCCGGGAAGTGAGCAGGAATTGGTGATTGAAGATTGATGATTGAAGATTGAAACCTCATGACAGCGCTGGGTCGTCCAGTCATCAATCCGCAATCCTCAATCTGCGATAGAAGGGAGAAGTCATGAATACTGATTCTGACAGCAAGATGGGACGGCGTGAATTCCTGGGGTCCGCTGCGGCGGCCGCGGCATTCATGATCATCAAGCCGGAGTCGGTCCGCGGCACGGCGGCGAATTCCGCGGTGCGCCTCGGGGTGCTCGGTTGCGGGGGCCGTGGCACGGCGGTCGCGGGAGGCTTCATTGACAACACCAACACCCGCGTCGTGGCGCTGGCGGACCTCTTCGCCGATCAACTCGAGGCGGCGGAGAAGACTTTCAACGAGCAGCAAAAAGCCAGAGGCTATGGGGCCATCGACAAATCCCAATTGTTCAAAGGCCCCAAGGCCTACCTGGAAATTGTCGAGTCGAAAGAGGTGGACGCGATCTTGATCACCACACCGCCTTATTTTCATCCCGAGCACCTGGAGGCAGCGGTGGCCGCGGGCAAGCACGTCTATTGCGAGAAGCCTGTCGCGGTGGATGTGCCGGGCGCGAAGCGCGTCGTCGAGGCGGGGAAGAAAGCCCAAGGGAAACTGAGCCTGGCCGTGGGATTTCAGATCCGCAAGGCCCCGCCCTACGTCGAGCTGGTCCGCCGGATCCACAATGGGGCTCTGGGGCGAATCGGATGCGGGCTGGCGTACTACTACTGCCCGCATCTCGATCGGCCCGAGTGGCCAAGCGCCTCGCCGGATGCGAAGCGCCTGCGCAACTGGGTCTGGGACCGGCATCTATCGGGCGACATCATCGTCGAGCAGAACGTGCACGTGATCGACATCTGCAATTGGGTGTTGCAGGCCCATCCGGTGAAAGCCGTCGGCGCCGGCAGCCGCAAGCTGCGCGACGACGCCGGCAACTGCTACGACAACTTCAACGTGGTGTTTACCTATCCGAACGATGTGCAGGTCAGCTTCGGCTCCACGCAATTCGACAAGCACGAGTTCGATGCCTGCGTCCGCTTTTTCGGGACCCGGGGCAGCTGCGAGGCCCACTACGATCACCGCATGAGCATCGCCGGCGAAGAGAAGTGGGACGCGGGACTGGGACCCACACGCCAGGGCGAACAATTCTCCGCCGCGGGGACGTTCCGCGGCTCGCTCGACCAGGCCGATCCGGAGAAGCAGAAGGCCTTTGCGGAAAGCATCACCAGCGGCAATCTGCTCAATGAAGCCGCGCAAGGGGCCGATTCCGCCTTGAGCGGCATGCTCGGCAGGAACGCCGCCTACCAGGGGAGAGCCCTCACCTGGGATGAACTGATGAAATCGAAGGAGATTTACGAGCTGAGGCTTGACCTGAGCAAGTTAGGCTAATGGCGGCACCCCACCGCCAGTTTCATGCATCGGGCGCTTGCAGAGCGCCCCAGGGTGACAGACCTTGCGGACGCGGTCCACCGATCGGCCCGGAGGGCTGTCACTGGGAATTCAAAGGAGGGTCCCATGATAAGCAATTCCTCACGTCGCGATTTCCTGAAGACTTCGCTGGCGACGGCATGTGCGGCAACCATGCCGGCCGCGCTTGAAGCTGTTCCCCAGCCTGCGCCCCAAGGGAAGTTGATCAAGGGACTGGTCTGGGGGATGCTGCCGGAAAAACTCAGCATTGCGGATCGTTTCAAGTTAGCTGCGGATGCCGGCTTCGAGGCCGTGGAAGCCTACACGACGGAAGATCCGAAAACCGCCGAGGAGATCAAGAAGGCGGCCGACGACAACAAGATCAAGATCACCTCCGTAATGAACCAGGCGCATTGGGAGTTCCCGCTCTCCTCGAGCGATCCCGAGGTCGTGAAGAAAAGCATGGAGGGAATGCGGACGTCCCTACGCAACGCAAAGCTCTGGGGTGCGGATGCCGTGCTCCTGGTCCCCGCCGTCGTGAATGCGCAGACTCGCTACCAGGATGCTTACACCCGATCGCAGAAGCAGATTCGCGAATTGATCCCGATGGCCGCCGAGCTCAAGGTGATCATCGCCGTCGAAGAGGTCTGGAACAAGTTCCTCCTCAGCCCGCTTGAGTTTGCCAAGTACGTGGACGAATTCAAGAGCCGATGGGTCAAGGCCTATTTCGACGTCGGCAACGTGGTGATCTTCGGCTATCCGCAGGACTGGATCCGGACGCTCGGCAAAAGGATTGTCAAGGTACACCTGAAGGACTTCAAGATGGGCAAGGGTTGGCGTCCCGTGACGGCGCAGTTCGTGAATTTGGGCGAAGGCGACGTGGATTGGGCGGAGGTGCGCGCCGCCCTCCGCGAAATTGGCTATGCCGGCACGGTCACGGCCGAACTCGACGAGGGCGATCTCACCTATCTCACCGACGTCCGCAAGCGGATCGAGAAGCTGGTGTTGGGGATGTAGTCGGAGGGTTTCTCGGTCCTCTATAGTGAGGGGAGCTTGCTCTGTCCCTTTCAGGGGAGAGTGGGTTCCCCTTTTTCTGTCATTGGCGGAACATCACTTTCGTCCCAGTAGCCGGATGCGCCCGGTAAATGCCCGGCCCTGGACGCCGGCAAAGGTGAGGAAGTGGGGGGAATCCACGTTGTTGTTCACGACGGACGGATTCAGGTGGTCGGTGATGTTGTTGAACCCGCCGCGCAACGCCCACTCGAAACCGAAAAGGCGCAGGCGCCGCTCGAGGTGCAGGTTGAGTGAGAAGTAAGACGGAAACCGCAGGGAACCCGGGGCGCCCACCCGTTGCTGATCCTGGTTGACGAGCGTAATGGGAAACCCGTCCCGCCAATCGAGCCAATACGCCAGCGTGAACTTGCGTACGAAGGGCAAGTAGCCCCAGGCGTTGAGCCGGTTCGGGGCGTCCCAAGGAAGCGGCCCCCCGGCCTGGGCGCTGAAGAGCGGGCTGTCTAGAGTGAAATTCAGGACAGCGCTCGAGCGTGCCGCCGAGCGCGTGTAGGAGGTAAACACGGGGAACCGCTCCTTGATCGTCTTGCGCGCCACGATCTCCAGCGCGTCATAGCGGTCGCGGCGGTCGTTCGAAAGATAGAATTTACCGCTGAAGGGATCGCCCGCCGCCGCGCCCGGGTCGACGTAGGTCCAGCCGTTCTTTCCCCGTCTTTGGATGAACTGGGCTTGCAGGTAAACCGCCGCCGGCAGCTTGCGTTGCAGTTCCACGCTCCAGTTGATGAAGCGGGGCACGCGCAGCGCGCGCGGGTCGGCGAGGAGTGTGGTTTGTACGGGAGGTCGCACCAGGTATTGTCCGGACGGGTCGTAGAAGAAGTCGAAGCGGTCGGCGGTCAAGCCACGGACGAGCAGGTCGATGCTGGCCGCATCATAGTACGTGCCAACTCCGGCGGTGAGTTTGGTCTGCCCGTCGCGCGTCAGCATGACACTGGTCGCGACCCGGGGCGAGAAATTCGCGCGGCGCACAAGATGATCCCAGTCCACACGCACGCCACCTTCGACGAGCCAGCGGTCGTTCATGATCCAGCGATCCTGCGCGTAGCCGCCCAGTTCGAAGTTGTTCTTCGTCACCGCGGGACGATTGACAAAGGTAATTTCCCGCGACAGGGTTCCGTCCTCGCGAAGAAGCGAGTAGGGTCGTCGCGTAATCGCGTGGCGGCTCGCAATGTGGTCGAGGTCGATTCCGGCGCGGAACTCGTGCCGGCCGTGCCACATGAGCGCGGGCAGGATGAGGTTGGAGAGGAGTTGCAGGCGGGTGGCGTGGAAGGATCCCGTCGCAAAATAGTTGCCGCTCGTCGAACCGGGCCGCACCACATAGGGCTGCTCCCCCATGGGCGCAAATCCCGAGCGGAAACTGCCGGCGGCGAACCCCATTTCCCACACTGCACCGCGCGCGAGGAATGCCTGGTTCTTGACCGTCCAGACATCCACCGCGTCCCTCTGCCGGACGGTGGTCTCCAGGGG
>Ga0073934_10009912_pt1 | contig 12008 bp, 8 predicted proteins | sample LarsenN4metaG_FD_76834 | JGI IMG/M metagenome (GOLD analysis project Ga0073934, IMG submission 76834) | Hot spring sediment bacterial and archeal communities from British Columbia, Canada, to study Microbial Dark Matter (Phase II) - Larsen... ... | reverse complement strand
GATGATGTTGGTGGCGGGCAGGCCGGCCGCGACGAGGCCTTCGATCACCGCCGCGACGACTTCGCGCCGCGTGCCGCCGACGGGGCCGGGGCTGGAATAAACCTTGATGCCCACCGTGTCCGTGGGCTGGAGCAAGGCGAGCCAGGCGTCTTTCGGCGTGGGTTTGCCGGTGAACGTCGTGAGGCCGCGCCGCACCAGCGTGCGCACCTTTTCCGGGTTGGGGATGAACGCCTCCACCGCGTCCGGCTCGCGCGCGACCACCACGCGCGCCTGCGGCGAGAGTGGCGCGCTGCTGAGCGCGGGCGGTCTGGCAGGCTGGGTTTCGGCGCAGGCCGGAGCCGCCACCAGCAAGAGGGCCAGCGTCCACGCCCATCCGTTCTTCCGTGCGTTTCTTGACTCGCGCATCATCGAATGTTACGAGCCTAGACGATGCGGAGTACGAAAGAAAGAGCCGCGCTGGTGTTTCTTGCCCCGTTGCTCGCCCTGCTGGCGGGCGGTTGCGGGCCGGACGGCGCGCAGCTTTTGCTCCAGGGCGACCGGCTGCTGCGCGAAGGCCAGGTTGAGAGCGCCCTCGCCAGCCTGCAGCAGGCCGTCCAACTGCTCCCCAAGGACGCCCGCGCGTGGAACCATCTCGGCCTGGCCCAGCACCTGAGCCGCCAGCCCGCCGACGCCGCGCGCTCCTACCAGCGCGCGTTGCAGCTTGATCCCGCGCTCGCCGCCGCGCGCCACAACCTCGGCTGCCTTTATCTGGAGCAAAACCAACCCGCCGACGCCGCCCAGGAACTCGCCGCCTGCACCGTGTTCCAACGCGACTCCCTCGAACTCTGGCTCAAGCTCGCCCAGGCGCAGTTGCGCGCGGGTCAGTGGACAAACGCCGCCCGCTCCCTCAGCCGGGCGCACCAGCTGGACGCCCGCCATCCCGCCGTGCTCAACGGCCTCGGCCTGCTCCACGCCCAGCGGCGCAGTCCGCGCGACGCCGCCGCGTTCTTCCAAGCCGCGTTGAACGAGCGGAAAGACTTCGCCCCTGCACTGCTCAACCTCGCCATTCTCACGCAGCAACATTCGACCAACCAGGCCGCCGCGCTGAATCTCTACCGCGATTACCTCGCACTGACGCCGCGCCCGGCCAATGCCCTGGCCGTCGAGGAAGTGGCCCGGCGACTCGACGCGGAACTGCAGGCCGAACAAGCCCGGCTTGCCGCCCTGGCCAAACCAGCGGTCAATCCAGTCACCCAGACTCCGCCCACCACCGTGGCGCAGACGGAACCCGCGCCCCCGCCCGCGCCGCCCAAGCCCGCGGAAAAAGCCACGGAGATAGCGGCGGCCACGAAGTCTGCGGAACCGGCGCCCACTGCGGTCGCGGTCAAACCCGGCCCCTTGCCAGAGGCTGGAAAAGAAACCCGGACGCCGACGACCGCACAGGCGAAAGCCAAGGCGCGTCCCCCGGCGGCGGTGGTTGTCGTGCAACCACCCGCCCTGCCAGCGACTGAACCTGCGCCCAAGGCCCCGCAAGTCGCTTTGGCCCGGACGCCAGCGGAGACACTCCCCCCACCATCCGCGCCAAGGCCGGTTGCAGCCGCGCCTGCGGTGGTCATTCCTTCACCGACGACCTCCGTTTCGACACCTTCGGCCACACCAGACACTGAACCGGCCCGGCCCGGTTTCTGGGATCGCGTCAATCCCTTGAACCTGTTCCGCTCGCGTGAGAAGCCCGCCACGCCTTTGCCCGGCGATCCGCCGAAGCCGCCGTCACCCGCGCCAACCACGGCGGCCGTTGCTACGCCAAATCCCGCCGCCGCGAAGCCGCCGCCCGCTTCGCCTGCGCCCCGTCCTGTCCCGCCCGTCGAAACCAAGCCGCCTCCGCCGCCCATCCTGCGCTACCGTTACGTCGCGCCGCCCGCGCCTGCCGCCGGCAACCGCGCGGTTGCCCAGGAGCATTTCGACCGGGCGGTGGACGAGCACCGCGGCGGGCGCTTGAGCCGCGCCCTCGTCGAGTACCGCGACGCGACCTTGCAGGATCCCGCGTGGTTCGAGGCGCACTTCAACCTCGCCGCCACCGCGTTGCAGGCGGGCGAGTTGACCACGGCACTCAAGGCGTCCGAATACGCGCTGACGCTCAAGCCCGACGCCACCGAGGCGCGCAACAACTTCGCGCTGGCGCTTTCGCGCGCCAACTACCCGCTCGACGCCGCGCTGGAACTGCGCAAGGCACTGACGCTCGACCCGGAGAACGCGCAGACACACTTCATCCTGGCGGGCGTGTATGCGCGGCAGTTGGGCGACGAGGCGCGCGCCCGCGCGCATTACCGCAAGGTGCTGGAGTTGAACCCGCGCCATCCGCAGGCCGATTCCATCCGCTACTGGCTGGCGGGACAAAGGTGACCCATTTCACGCGAAAACAGGTCTTGCCAAGCCCCGGGGTGATGTCTAAGTTCGCGCTCCTTTTGAGTGGACCGGACGCCTGGTGCGCCGGGAAAAACGATTATGGTCAAGATTCGATTGAAACGCGTCGGCGCGAAGAACGCCCCGGTTTTCCGCATTGTGGTCGCCGACCAGCGCAGCCCGCGCGACGGCAAGTTCATTGAGGAGATCGGCACCTATCACCCGCTGAAATCGGGCACGAATTTCAACATCCAACTCGACCGGGCGGAGCACTGGATTGCCAAAGGCGCGCAGCCCAGCGAAACCGTGGCCAGCTTCATCCGCAAGGCGCGCCAGGCCGCGCCCGCCGCCGCCTGAGCCGGAGGCCGCCATGCAGGCATTTGTCGAATATGTGGTCAAAGGGCTGGTGGACCGGCCCGACGCCGTCGCGGTGACGCCCGTCGAGGGCGGAGGCCAGACGGTGTATGAATTGCGGGTCCATCCGATGGACATCGGCAAGATCATCGGGCGCCAGGGCACGACCATCCACGCCATCCGTTCCCTTGCGCAGGTGGGGGCCGCGCGCCAGGGCAAACGCTGCACGGTGGAGATTGTGGAAGAAACCGGGGTGGCCTGACACACGGGAGCGCGAGCCGGGGCTTGGGCGCATGAAGATTGACGTGCTCACCCTGTTTCCGGCCATGTTCGCCGGGCCGCTCGATGAGAGCATCGTCAAGCGCGCCCGCGCCACCGGGAAGCTTGATTGCCGGACGCATAATTTGCGGGACTGGACGCACGACCGTCACCGCACGGTGGACGACAAGCCCTTTGGCGGCGGGCCGGGGATGCTGTTGAAGCCGGAGCCGATCTTTGAAGCTGTGGAATCGCTGGCGGGTGACGCCACCCGCGTGGTGCTGCTTTCGCCCGCCGGGCGGTTGTTCAACCAATCCCTGGCTCGGGAACTGGCGCGGGAAACGCACCTGCTGCTGATCTGCGCCAGTTACGAAGGCGTGGACCAGCGCGTCGTGGACTCGCTGGTGGACGACGAAATCTCCATCGGCGACTACGTGCTGACGAATGGCGCGCTGCCGGCGATGGTGGTGATTGACGCGGTCACCCGGTTGCTGCCCGGCGTGCTGGGCGATGACGAAAGCGCGGCGGATGAATCCTTCAGCCACGGGCTGCTGGAATATCCGCACTACACGCGCCCGGCGGAATACCGGGGCTTGAAGGTGCCGGAGGTGCTGCTCTCCGGCAACCACGCGGAGATCGAGAAATGGCGGCGCGAACAGGCGCGGCAACGGACGCAGAAACGAAGGCCCGATTTGTTGGGGCAAGAGCCGAATGATTAAAACAGGGCTTGGGCCGCACAAGCGCCGGGCCATCAAACGAAGAACGATTTATGAACCAAGCATTGCTGGACACCGTCGAGAAGGACAGCCTCCGCAAGGAGCCATTGAAATTCAACGTGGGCGACTCTGTGCGCGTCCACACCAAGGTCGTCGAGGGCGACAAGGAGCGCATCCAGGTCTTCGCCGGGATCGTGATTGGCCGCCGGGGCCACGGGGTGAACGCCACGTTCACCGTCCGCCGCATCAGCTTTGGCGAGGGCGTCGAGCGCATCTTCCCTGAAAACTCCCCCCGCGTGGAAAAGGTCGAGGTCGAGCGCGAAGGCTCCACCCGCCGCGCCAAGCTCACCTACCTCCGCCAGCGCATCGGCAAAGGGGCCATGGCGGTGAAGGAAAAGAGCACTGTTGCCAGCGCCCCGGCGACCGCCAAGTAACCGCGGCAAGGCGCTTTGGCAGGGACTGGGCGGGGCGCTCGTGGCCGGTTGCCGCAAAGGGTGGCAGGCGCTCCGCCCGCTGGGAGACCCGTTTCACCCCCCTTTCAAACTGGCGAGGAAAGCCACCAGATCGCGCAACTCAAGCGGCGTGAGCTGGGCGGCCAAATTCTCCGGCATGGCCGACAGGCCGGACACGCGGCGCTCGATGCGGGCCTTGTCCACGCGCCGGAGGTTGCCACCGGGATCAACCAAGACCAGTTGCGAGTTTGTCTCTTCGCGCAGCACGCCGGTCAGGGTTGCGCCGTCCTTGAGCAAGAGCGTCACGCTGGCGTACCCCTCCGCAATCGTCTGATTTGGCCAGAGCACGGCTTCCAGCAACTGGGCGGCGCTCCGGTCCGCCCCGGTGCGGCTCAAATCCGGCCCCATCACGCCGCCGACGCCGTTGATCCGGTGGCAATGGCGGCATTGCAGCTCGGCGCGCTCAAAGACGGCCCTCCCGCGCTCCGGGCTGCCGCCGGCCAGCAGCGTGGCGGCGCGCGGCAAACCGGCGCGAGAATGAAACGCCGTTTCAAAGGGTTGCACCAGGGCGCGCAAGGCGGGGCGCTGGCGGGCGGCCTCGATGACGTCGAGTTTCAATTCGGGGGGAAGGTCGCCGCCGGACAGACGCCCGACCCATTCCCGCAGCATCGCCTCCGCCTCCGGTTGGGGAAGCCTGGCCAGCGCGGCCAGCGCCTGCTGCCTTTCCTCCCATGAACCGTCCGCCAGCAAGCCGCCCCACACGGGCAACGCGCGCGCGGGCTGGTTCGTGGACAGGATGGTGGCCGCCATCACCCGCAGGGCCGGCACACCGGACATCAACGCCGTGTCCAGCGCGGGGCCGAGGCCTTCGTCGCCCCGTTCGGCGAGCAGCCGCAAGGCCTCGAGGCGTGTCCGGACGGGTTTGGCCGCGTCTCCCACCCAGGCGGCAAAGTCCGCGTCCCGCCCGCGCAGCCGCAGGCGGCTGGCCAGGCGCACGGCGGCGTTGCGCAGGCGGCCGTCGGTTTCCGCCAGCAGGCGTGCCAGCCACGGCCCGGCCATCTCGGTCAACTCGCGCGGGTCCCGCGGCGGCAGAGGTCGGAAGCTGCCCAGCACCCGGTCCCGCGGTGAAGGCTCGGCCCAGTCCGCCAGGGCATTGAGTGCCTCGGCGCGGATGGCCTCCGTCCGCGCGTGATCGGCGGCCACCTGCATCAGGGCGCGGGCGTTGGCGGGGGAGCCGGCGCGGAAGTGGGCGTTCAGGACGCGGCGAAAGACCCATTCCCCCAGGTCGCGCCGTTCAATCAGCGGCTCCAGTGCGGGGAACGCGGCGGCGATGGGCTGGTCGTGGATCGCGCTCACCGCCTCGGCGAGAACACGCGCGTCCGCGTCGTTCAGAAAATCCGCCACCCGCGCGTCACCCAGCCGTCGCAGGGCCAGCACAATCGCAACGCGCACGGCGGGGCTTTCATCCTTTGCGTGGGCGAGCAGGGGATCGGGATCATCCAATGCGGCCAGCGCCACCACGCCGGCGTGGCGAAGGAACGGATCCTGACCGGCATTGGCGCGCAGCATCGCGAGCAGCGGCGCCAATGCCTGCCGGTGCCGCAGCTTCCCAAGCGCCTGCGCGGCGAAGAAGCGCACGCGCGGTTCGGCGTCCGCCAGCCGCGCGGTCAAGGCCGCGCCCGCCGTCGCTTCACCGGCCTCACCCAGCACCTTGGCCGCCTGCGCGCGCACTTCGGTTTGTGGATCATCGAGCAATGCCGCCAATCCGGTCACGGGCAGGGGGTCGTTGCGGGCAAGCATCCCCAGACCCCAGATGGCGTGCAGCCGGGCAAGCAGACCGGACTGACTTCGGGCAAGGGATTGCAGCGCGGCGGTGGCGGCGGAACCCCGCGCGACGAGGGCGAATTGCGCTTGCTGGCGGACGCGTTGGTCGGCGTGGGCCAAGAGTTTGCCAAGTTCTTCCAATGGCTTTTGAGCCAGGCCTTCGCGGAGGAGTTGTTGCGCCTGCCGCGCCTCCGGTGAGTTGACGGACGCGGGATCGTGCAGAGTGAGGATGCGGCCCTGGCCCTCGCTGTTCCAGCCCTTCACCCAGTCGGCCACATACACGCGGCCATCCTGGCCGAAGGCAAGGTCCGTGGGCACAAGGTTGCGGGCAAAATCACGCGCGGAGGCGAGTTGAAAGCCCGCCCCCCGTCCGGTGACCGAGAAGGCCCGGATGCCGCTGGCGGCGGGTGATCCGAGGAAATCGCAGAGAAAAAAGTGGCCGCGATAGTTTGCGTCCAGACCGGTGCCGGGATAATGCGCCAGTCCCGCCGGGCCGCCGCCGAGGTGGCCAATGGCGGGCGTGAGCCAGGCGGGTTGGGGCTGGTCGGACATGGTCCAGAGGTTCTCCGCGATCCAGGGTGATTGACCATCCTCCTGCCCCCAGGTCTCGAATGACATGTGCCAGCCGTATTCGCCGCCCTCGATGACGTAAAGCACGCGGCACTGGTCGGAGGCACCGGCGTTGTTGTCCACAGTGAAGAGGTTGCCGAAGTCGTCGAAGGCGAGCTCGTAGGGATTGCGGAAGCCGTGGGCGATGGCTTCGAGGCCGGAGCCATCGGGGTTGCAGCGGAACACCGCGCCCGTGTGCGGACGGGCCAGCACGCGGCCATCCGGCGTCCGCACCTCGTAGCCACGGTCGCCGAGGGAGAAATAAATCCGCCCGTCCGGCCCGCGAATGAGGCCGTGCAGATCGTGCGCCCAAGAGAAGGCGGTGCCGAAGCCCTCGAGCAGCGGCTGGCGCTCGTCGGCCTTTCCGTCACCATCGCTGTCCTTGAGCGACCAGAGGCGCGGGGCGCAGGCAAACAACACTTGGCCATCCAGGGGGAGGATGCCGTTGGCGGTGCCGGTGAGGACATCGTTAAAGCCATCGGCAAAAATCAGGGAACGGTCGGCCTTTCCGTCGCCGTCCGCATCCTCCACCCAGCGGACCAGTTCATCGCGTTCGGTGAAAAAATCCATCCCCTGCGGGATGCGGTGCCGCCATTTCTCATACATGCGCAACCGATCGCCGCTGGCGACACAGGCGAGGTCGTCGAGCAGCCAGTATTCGCGCGCGCGGATGCCGAGATTCCACATCAACGTCCAGCGACTGGACTCGGCGATCCACAGGCGGCCACGCTCGTCGAAGTGGAGGGCGGCGGGATTGCCCACCTGCGGCGGCTCGGCAAAGACTCCCACAACCAGCCCGCCCGCGCCCTGCGGCGGAGGCTGCGCCGGGGCGGAAACCGGCTCCGCGTCCACCTTTTCCCAAGGCAGGCGGTCGTGCCGGGACAGAAAATCCAACGACCACCAGGCAAACGCCCCAAAAACGCCCAGGATGACCAGCACCACCAGCGTCCACCGGCGAGCGGACCAGCCCGGCCGCGCCGGCTTGCGGGTTTCTGGGGAACGGCGTTGCATCGCCGCAGCATGGCGCAGGAGGGGAAGTTTCGGAAATCAAAAGCGGCTGGACTGCCCGCCGGCAACCACCACGGCCTCAACTTAGATGCTGGCGGCGGAAATGCGTGACTTTCTTCCGCAGGCTGGCGGCGGTGAGCAGGTACCAGCGGTCGTACTTGCGCAGGGCCTCGGCGCGGCCATCAGGACTGTCCTTGGGCAACTCGCCATTGACCGGCGGCACGCCACAAAACGGCTTTTGAAAGACGCCGAACAACCGGGTGCGCGGCAAATCGCCATCCAGCGCCTGGACGCGGCGGGCAACGAAACCGCACTTGCGGGCGAGCCGTTCCAGCGTGACCGGTGAGAAGGCATAGTTGTGCGCGATGTGGAAGAAATTGGCCAGCCGCGAGCCGGGCGCCTCGACGTTCGGCACTTCCACAACGAGATGCCCGCCGGGCTTGAGCAGGCTGTGAACCGTCCGCAACACCTCGCTGGGGCTGAGGGTGTGCTCAAGGACATGGTTCATCACCACCAGGTCGAAACTCGCGGGAGCGAACTGCGGCGCCACCTCGTGCAGCAGACCCGCGCGCACGTCCAGCCCCTTGCGCGCGCGCGCAAACGTCGCGTGGCCCGTGTGCGCCTCAATGCCAATGGCCCGGCCCTGCCCGCGCAGCGATTCGGCGATGCGCGACAGCAACGCGCCCACGCTGCAGCCAATCTCCAGCACCGCCGCGCCGGGTGTGAGGAACGGCCGCAATTCCGCGTGCATGGACTTGATCTTCGGCAACCGGCGGCGAAAAAACCTTTCGTCCGGCTGGGACTGCCCCTTGTAACGGCCCCAGTAATGGTCGTGGTAGAAGTCGGCGGTCTCCGCATCCGACGGGCGCGGGTTGGTGTACACCAGGCCGCAGCCCTCGCAGATGACGGTTCGCAATGGCAGGCCATAGCGTCCTTTGGTGGCGAAAACGCGGTGGTTGGCGCTCCCGCAAAGGTCGCAGGGTTGCGGCGGCGCGGTCGTGGAACTGTTGGTGGCGGCGGCCATCAAAGGTGGGATTCAACGCGCTTTCACCGGCGCGGACAATTCCTTTCTCAGCGGCCCAAGGAATAGGGGCGCCAGCGCGTCACCGGATGGCTTGATAGCGAATCCCCAGGAGCGTGGTAACCGAGCCCCATTTAACGGGCTGACTGTGGGCTGAGGTCCGGTTTCAGTTGGTCCAGCCACCGGCGGGCTTCGACGGCGAGGCGCTGCAGGTCGCTTTCGTCGAGACCGAGCGGGTCGAAGCGGTGGCGGTAATGCAGGGTGAGCAGGGGCCGCAGTTGCGCCACGGGCAGGGGCGAGAGCCTTTCGATGCGCGCCAGCCATTGCGCCAGCGGCTCGGAAGGCCGCCGTTCCCAGCCCAGCTCGGATAGTTTCCTCTCAATGGCGTAGAATGCGGAGTCCGCCCCTTGCCGCGCCGCTTCCTCCAGACCGGCCGTTTTCAAGGCGGCTTTCCGTCGGGCTCGTTTGCTGGCGCTGAACAATCGCCAGATGAGGTAGAGGATGAGTGCGGCGATGATCCACAGGACGTGTTTGCGAAAACTGGTTTTGTCCCCGAACACACGCCAGACGTTGAACCGGTGCCACAGGTTGGAGAAGAAATCCTTGATCGGCTCGAACATTGAGGCGTGTTCCGCCGCTTCCACTTCGCCCCAGCCGCCGGGCGTGGTGTCGAGTTCCTTCCACACTTTGGCGGCCTCGTCCCAGTAGAGCGTCCAGGCATGGGCGTGACGCTCGCGGATGATGTATTGGCCGTCTTTTTTTTCCTGCACGGCATAGCCGGTGGCGTAGCGGGCCGGGATGCCGCTCTCGCGCAGCAACAACACGGTGGCGCTGGCGAAGTACTCGCAGTGACCGCTTTTGGCGGTGGTGAGGAAGCGGCTGATCGCAGTCTCACCCTTGCGCGGGTTGTGCGTGCCGGCCTTGAGCCAGGAGGTGTAGGTGAAATGTTTGCTGAAATAATCCTCGATGGCCCGCACGCGCTCCGCCAGCGGGAGGCCGTAGAGGCCCAGTTCGTCGGCGATGCTGCTGATGACAGGTTGCTCGGCTGGAGGCATGTCGAGGTCGTCCCAGCCGGCCTTCACGTCATGCACGGGCGGATGGTCGGCGGTGGGACCGGGGCCGTATTCGGCGGTAAATCGCGCCAGACCCGGTGTGTCCGTGACGCGCGTGAAGCCGAAGAAATTGGTCCGCAGCTCGCCGACGGTCAGCCCGGTGAGACGCGCGGTGCCGTGAGGCAGCGAAAGCCACGCCTCCCGCTTGGGCAGTGACTGCGAGATGGTGACACGCCCGGGCGCGGGCTTGTGCGCCACCAGGGGCCAGGTGGTGAGGTTGGTGCCGTCAAACTCGGCGGCGACGGACTCGTAAGTCTTGCGGCTGGCGATCCAGGTGGTGTTGCGAAGCTGGTCGAAGCTGGAGTCGCGCAGCAACGCCGGGGGCGCGCCCTCCGCCTCCACGCGCATGACAATGCGCCCGGAGAGCTTCAGGCGCCCGATGCTGCCCATCGCGGTGCGCGACTCGCCAAAGCCCGGCTCGCGGCGGAGCAGGTTGGCGACCCAGTTGGAGATGGTGTTGTCGAGGTAGCTCTGCAATCCCCGGATGCTGTGGTGCCCCCAGTGCCCCGCGCCCACCACGGCGGCGAAGATCAAGGCCCACACCCATTTCGGGGTCCGGCGCGGTTGCGTGGCCCACAACGCCCAGCCGGTGAGCGCGCAGACGCATGGGTAAAACCACACCGAGCGCGTGTTCACGGAGCACGCGGCCACCATCACCACGAGGAAATACGGCCAGGCGACATCGAATCTTCCGGTCGTCAACGGCCGCCTCTTGCCGCCGAAAAGGTAGCTGTAAATGTGGACCGGCGTACTGCCCGTGCCGCTCCACGCCTGCGCCGCCGCCAGGGGCAGGGACAACAGCGGCAGCCACTGCATGTAGGTGAACGCGGAGTTCAGCACGTCCTGCATCGAGCGATTGCGCGCGGTGAAATTCGCGGCGCGGAAGAAATCCATGATGCCGTCCGAGGTTTCGCGGGAAACCATCCGGTACACCAGCGCGCCCACGAGCAAAATGGCCGTCAGATCGCGGAACCGCCGGAAATCCGCGTCCGCAAACTCCCAGCGCGAGGAGACCACGCGCGGCAGCTCGAACACCAGCGCCAACACCACGGCAAAGACAACCAGTCCCGTCTGCCAGCCCCAGAACAGGAGCGCGGCAGCCAGCAGGAATGGCGGCAGACGGGTCATGGGAGGTGGGAAGGGAGATGGACGAGGGGAGAAGTGGAGCGTGATGCGTGATCCGTGATGGGCGAGGGACGCAGACTTGTGAGTCGTTGCGCCCTTTGCGCTGGTTTGGTTGGATTGCGATTCATAGCCTCGCCAGTTGTTCGGCGACCTTGCCGAGCTTGAGTTGCACAAACTTCGCGCCGGCTCCCGCGCCCCGCAAGGGGCCGGGGTCCAGTTCCGCGGCATTTTCCTCCGTCACCACCATCACGAGCAGCGGAATGCCCAGGGCGTCGAGCTGGCGCACGAAGTTCTGCCGCGCTTCATCCCACGCGAGCAGCACGCAGATGCAGCCGCTCATGGACGCCATGTGTTCCAGCACCAGATCGGCAAGCGAGTCAAAAGGCTTGTCGAGGCAGGCGCTCACCCCGGCGAGGATTTCCAGCATCCGCTCTGTGTGCGCCAGGCCGCGTCCGGCGGTGAAACAGTAGGCCTGCGGCCCGACGAACATCAGGTCCAACAGCGTGTCCTGGGTGTCCACCGTCGCGGCAAAGGACGCCGCCACGGACACCGCCTCCTCGAAGACCGGGCTGAAGGCGTTTTGCGCAAACGTATCGAGCACCAGCGCGTGGCGGACGAAGAATTCCTCCTGGAACTCCTTCACGATGGGCCGGCTGGTGCGCGCCCAGCTTTTCCAATGGATGTGCCGCAACGGATCGCCGGGGCGGTAGTCGCGCAGGGAGACGAATTCCTCGCTTTCACCGACGCTGGCCGCCAGCGCCACCCCGCCCTGCTGGTACTTCATCGTGCCGGGCAAAGGGATGTTCGCCAGGGGATAACGCCGGGGCAGAATGAGCAGGTTTTGCGGCAGCGCAACCGTCACCAGCGCGCGAGACAGGCCGAAGAAATCCGGGCAGCCGAGCGTAAGCCCGTTCAGGCGCACCACGCCCCGGCGTCTGGGCGTGAACTCGAAGCGCACCTCCACCTCGCCACGCGGCGGCATGGGCGGCACCGGCTGCTGGGCAATGCGGCCCTGGTCAAGCTGGTCGGCCAGCCACGCCCAGCGCGGGTAGGCGTAGTAACGGTCGAAGGGGTTGCGCTTTTCCTCGCCCGGCTCCGGCGTGTGCCGCCATTCATCATAGGTGGGCAGGCGCGGCTCCAGATTCTC
>Ga0073934_10009910_pt1 | contig 12011 bp, 9 predicted proteins | sample LarsenN4metaG_FD_76834 | JGI IMG/M metagenome (GOLD analysis project Ga0073934, IMG submission 76834) | Hot spring sediment bacterial and archeal communities from British Columbia, Canada, to study Microbial Dark Matter (Phase II) - Larsen... ... | reverse complement strand
CAAGGGACGTTACGCACAAAAATCTTGCGGAAGGCCGGATTGGGCAAGGCGGGTTTTTCTTCAACGGCGGAAGGAGAACGCGAGGAAGCCGGTTTTTTTAGATCTTCGATCTTCAAACCCTCGGGCCGCGGCGATGAGCTATCAAATAATGTGATGCGATGCAACACGCTCAAAAGAGAATCCGTGCGCGATAAGATGGTTTTTTCTTTTTTCGGCAGTTCACCGGCTATCGTCAAATGATCGTCGTTTTTCCCGGCCATTTGCGTTGAGAGCTTTTGGTAGCCTAAAACGGCCGCCGACACGGCGATAACGATCACAGCAGCAATACGCCAAAAATAATTTGGCCGCCGCGCTGCCGCAATAATAGACGTTGACGATGGTCGTGGGAGACTGGCGCCTTTGTAGTTGCCGGGATTGTCAAGAAAGCGCTGTAAGGTTTGCGCTTTCTGCGCAGCTTCTGAAATCGGGAATTTTTCTTTAAGCTGAATTAAAATAGCCGCCGCGCTTTCCGGACGGCCACTTGCCGATTTCGCCAACAATCGATCGATAAGTTCCTCGATTTCTGCCGGAATGGTGTTGTTGAATTTTGACGGCGCGAGATGCGGCAAGCGAACAATGGCGTTGATCTCTCCCGAAGGTGTGGCCGCCATAAATGGACGCGTGCCTGTGAACATTTCGTAGAGCATAATGCCAAGCGCAAACAGATCGGAACGCGGCGTGAGCGCTTCGCCTAAAATCGTCTCCGGAGAAAAATAACCCGGCGAACCGGCGAGCCAGTGATCGGTTGCCGGTTGCCGGCTGCCAATTGCGAGCGCGAGATCGAAATCGCAGATTTTCACCGCACAGTCATGGCCGATCAAAATATTTTCCGGCTTCAAATCGCGGTGGATAATGCCATGGCGATGAATCTCCTCCAATCCGGCGAGCATGGAGAGTGTAATGCAAAGCGCGATGTCATTGGGCAAGGGGCTGCGTTGCGATAGAAGCGTGCGCAGATTCTGTCCCTCGACAAATTCCAACGCGAGATAGGGATGATTTTCCGCGATGCCAAATTTGACGAGCTTCACCACGTTGGGATGATCCAGGCTCGCGTAGATCGTCGCCTCCTGATGAAAGCGAGCCAAAGCCGCTTCGTCCGGAACATTCGCCGGCTGAAAAACTTTGACCAGCACGATCTGTCCGCTCTCCGTATCCACCCCGCGATACGTCACACAGTCATCGCGCCGCTTGATCTCGGCAAAAAGTTGAATTGAACCGATGCGATTCATCGTTGGCAGAATCAAAAGTGAAAGCTCAAACCAAAAAATACGCCGTTAAAAGCAAAAGCTGCACGCAAAGGCGCGAAGAAACGCAAAGTTTTTTTGAACCAAAAATGCAATTATCCTAATTATCTTTTTATTTTTTTATCTTTTTTTATTTACCCCCTCCACTCCTTCAGCCGGTAATGCAGCCACCGCCGCGAGACGCCCAGCGCTTTTGCCGCTTCGGTGATATTGTCATGATGCTCGGCCAACACGCGCTCGACGATGCGGCGTTCGTGATCCTGCAGCGTCATCATTTCCTTGGCCGGCGTCGGCGGCGCTAGGCGAAGATCTTGGACCGAGAGAAATTCAGCTTTTGAGAGCAACACCGCTCGCTCGATGGAATTTTCCAGCTCGCGCACATTGCCGGGCCAATCATACTGCAGCATCGCCTCGAGGGCTTCTTGCGTGAAGCCCTGAATTTGTCGTCCGGCCCGCGCCGCCGCTTTATCCAGAAACTGCTGCGCCAGCAGAATGATGTCGTTGCCGCGATGCCGCAGCGCCGGCATATGAATGGCGATCACATTCAAACGATAAAACAAATCTTCGCGAAAACGGCCGGCTTTGGCTTCGGCCGGCAAATCTTTGTTGGTCGCGGCAATGATACGCACGTCAATCTTGCGCACTTTGTTTTCGCCGATGCGCCGCACCTCGCGTTCTTGCAATACGCGCAACAGTTGCGTTTGAATTTTCGGACTGATGTCGCCAATCTCGTCGAGAAAAAATGTGCCGCCGTCGGCTTCTTCGAACAAACCTTTCTTGTCGTGCGTTGCGCCGGTAAATGCGCCCTGCTTGTGGCCGAAAAGCTCGCTCTCGAGCAAACTTTCCGGCAGCGAACCGCAAAAGAGCGCGATAAACGGTTTGTCTTTGTACTTGCTGTTATAATGCAGCGCACGCGCAACCAGCTCTTTGCCGGTTCCGCTTTCGCCTAAAATCAGAACCGTTGCCGGCGTGTCCATCACGCTTTTGATCACGTCCAACATTTGCTGCATCGGCTGGCTTTTGCCGATGATGCCGGTGAACTCGGTTTTTTCCGTCAACGCCTGGCGCAACCGGCGATTCTCACTGCGCAAGCGATCATACATCTGCGCGTTCTCAATCGCAATCGCGGCTTGATGCGCAAACGCGTTGAGAAACGGCTCCATCTCCGGCCGGAACTTGCCGCGCCTCTCGGTGCTGTCGATATAAATCGCGCCGATTTGCTGCGCTTTGATGCGGAGCGGAAGGCACGCGGCGGCGATGATCTTCTGCTCCGCCACACTTTGCGCGGAGCTAAACCGCGCGTCTTCCGGCACATTGTACGAAATCACCGTCCCGCCGGATTTGAACGCTTCGTCCACCACACTGCGAGAGAAACGATCGATCGTATCCATCGCATTCGAATCAATATTGTGCGCCACACGGATGGAAAGTTCAGCAGGATTTTCCGGATCGGAAATCAAAATGAAGCCGCGCTGCGCATTGACGGTTTTCAGCGCGATGTCCAAAATCTTCGGCAGCAGCTCGTCGATGTTGTAAATCGTGTTGATCGTCTCGCTGATCGCCGACAGCGCCAGCAAAGGATCTTCCGGTTGTGAAAATTCGTTTTGCATCTTTGTTTCAAATTGCAGTTGTTTTTTACTGATCACGGATTACAGATTGCTTTTATCTTTTTCCTACGGCCTTTCCACGCGAAACGCCGCTTCCTTTGACCGGCTCCAATTGCCGAACTCATCGACAATTTTAATAGTCCAAAAATAATTTCCCGAAGGCGGCAAGACGCCGCCGGGGAAAACCGCGTTATTGGCGCCGGCAGAAATTCTGCGAATGGCCGCATAAAAACCCGGAAAGCCGGCAACGATCCGAAAGATTTCCACTTCTTGTGTATGGGGATAGGCCACCGGATTGTTTCTCCAAATAAAACGCAGTGGACTGCGGTTGACCGCACTATCAATCGGCGCAATCGTCTCAGGCGTTTCCTGCATCACGCGTGAAATGAAGAACGGCCCGGCCATCGTCTGTTGTCGCAAAAAATCCTCGGCTCGAATATGCAAGGGATGGCCGAGCCAGGCGGGCAAAGACACGTTCGGGAGCTCATCCTGTCCGAAGCGTCGTTGCCAAACACCGTTGCGATCCACAAGTGTCAAGCTATCGGTGAAAGCAAAATCTCTGGCGATGAGCGTCAACCGTCTCACGTCGCCAACTCCATCCGGATCTCCGGCGAAGGCTTTGACCTCGAGGAAAAAAAATGTTGAATCGGTTTGTGAAGCGATACGGGCGGTGACGATCTTCACCGAATCCACTTGCGGCACGCCATTGAGCCGCATCGTCACGGTGACGGCCTCGCGCCGCGGCACTTTGACGAGAAGCGTATCCGAAGCGTAGCCTGGAAGCGCGGCGTGCAATTTATAATCCTGGTCATGCAAACCGGAAAATTCAAACTCGCCGCGATTGTTGGTCAAAGCGAGCTGCGGGCCTGGCGATATGCGCACTTCGACATTCTCCAGGGGGCGAAAAGGCTGATAGTAGGTCGTAACCGTTCCGGTGATCTTCCCCAGCTCGGAAAAAGCAGGGGACTCGGGATCGAGCGGGTTGCTGTGCTCGACCGGCGAGGTACAAGAGAAATGCAAGATCGTCAATATCAAAACCAGGCGTGGCTGCAAAATTTCATGGTTGAATCGGCTGGCGCGATCATTGCAAGCTTCACAGGTTGTTGTAAAATTCATGCGTCCCAACCGCCATTTGAAAATTTTCGAGGCGCGGTTCCGTTGTTGAATACGTTTGATCTCAGACACCGCCTCCTCTTGGTTTAAATATAACACAAAAAAAGCTTGATCACCACGATTTTTTTGCTTGAAATTGGGCTGGGAATTTTCGTACTTATTTTGGCATTTCCGGACGCGCAAAGCATGCGCCTTTTCTATAAGAATGAATGCGCAAAGCATGCGCTGTTCTAAAAGAGTCCTTTTCAAGATTATATCAACTTTTGATTTGCAATGAAAATTGAATCTCTCGTCATGCGCCAGCCGTTGTTGTTCCGGCTGATATTTTTCATCAGCGCTTCGGCTTTTGCCCAAAGCGTCCAAATCTCCAAAGACCCGAATTTTTCGACGGCCGACAACACGTTCACATTCAACGAGACGCTGTATGCTCGCGTCACCGCGCCGCAGATCGATTACACCGAGCTCGATAAAAACGAATTTCGCCTCAAAGCGGCAACCCTCAGCGATGACGTCAAAGGCGCTTTCGATAATCTTTTTAATGGCACTTACACGACGGCGATTGGGCTTTCCTCTCTCAACCGCTCCGAGCGTGATTGGGAATTTCGCGTCGAGCTCAAAGACAAGCGAGGCAACGAATTCAAAACCCGCGTCAATCTTGCCATCCAAGATAACACGCCGCCGCCGGTGGTGACGTTGACCGGCCCCATCGAAGCGTTGGCCGGCAATTCGTTGACCATATCAAAGAAAATCATTTTTGTCGATGCTGCGACCAAAGTCACCGAAATCGGCCAAGCGCTGAAATTTTCGGACTTGCGGCTCAATTGGAAAGTGGACGTTCGCGCCGAGAAGCGCGCCGATAGTCTGCTCTGGGCTTTGACGATTGACGTGCTCGAGCGGGTTGCAAACACCGAAGTGGAAGCGGAAGGCCGCCTGGCGAATCTGCAAGACTCTGTGATGATCGTCAACGACATCAAATTTCGCGCGATCAAGACCACGATCTTGCAAAACCAGAATGGCGCATTGATTGATTTGTCCGATTTCCGCGTCGGCATGGCGGTGGAAGCGAGAGGCGGGACCGATCCGGCCGGGAAAATCATCGCCCAAATGATCAAAATTGAAGATGAGAATTTTGTCAACCAGGAGATTCAATTTACCGGCGTCGTCGATTCGTTGTTGCTGCAACCGCCGCCGCCAAATTCGATTCGGGTGAATGGCGATCGCTTTGAAGTGAACGCGCAAACCGAGCTGCGCGGTTTCAATGACGAGCCGATCTTTTTGGCGAATTTGCAGCGCGGCGAAACCGTCGAAATCAAAGCGCGAACGCGGCAGAATCTTCCCGCCCTGGCGTTGCGGATCAAGCGAGAGAAACCGGCTGGCGATGTGCAAGTGAAAGGACGAATCGAACGATTAAATGATTCTTCCTTGGTGGTGAGTGGGGTTGAATTTTTGCGCTCCCGAACGACGCTTGTTCTCGACGACGAGTCTCTCGTGATCCCCTTTTCGGCATTATCAGCCGGACTAATGGTTGAAGTGCGGGCCAATCGTTTGACCACCGGCCGTCTCGCGGCGGCCTTTATCAAAGTCGAAGACGAAGCGAATGACGAAGTCGAATTGACCGGCTTTGTCGAAGCTTTATCGGACACCACCATCAGGGTTTCCAGCGCCGTTTTTCTCGTCAATGCCGCCACCGTCGTCTTGGATCAAAACGCCGTTCGGATTGCGTTCTCGGCGCTGCAAGTGAGAATGCTGGTGGAAATTCGCGGGGAGCGGCGCTTTAATGGCTCGGTTCTCGCCAAAGAAATTCGCATTGAGGATTTTCTGCTTCAAAATGAGGTCGAGCTGCGTGGCAGCATTGCGGCCATCAATAGCAACAGCGTGCGCGTGGCGGACGTTGATTTTTCCGTCGATGACAAGACGATGATTCTCGATTTAAATGGCGCGCCGATCCCGTTGTCACGGCTCACGGCAGGAACAATCGTCGAGATTCGCGCCAAATCATCCGGCGGTGTTTGGCAGGCTTCGCGTCTGAAGATTGAGAATGAGATTGACACCGAGATCGTCGTCATTGGCGCCATTGACAGCTTGCGCACCAACACGTTTTATATGTTACGTCGCTTGATGCGAGGCGCCACGAGCACGATTTATCTTGGCCTCAATAACGAGCCGCTGTCGTTGAGTAATTTACGCACGAACGATGTCGTGGAAGTTCTTGGCCGGCTGCTTCCCGACAGCTCGTTGATTGCGCTGCGGGTTAAAAAGCAGAATCGCGGCACGAATGAGGTGGAAGCGCGAGGCCAAATCACGCGACGTGGTCCAAGCACGCTCGCCGTCGCCTCTTTCACCTTTGCGCTGGATGGCGCCACCCGCTTTTTCGATGCGGAAAATCGCCCCATCGCGCTGGCGGATTTGCGCGATGGACAAATTGCCATGGCCGAGGGAATTCGCCAAACCGGCGGCCTGCTGCGAGCCAACCTTATCCGCCTGCAAAATCATCGCGTATTGACGGGCGTCATTAGTAATTTTGCTTCCGGTATCGTCACCATTGCCGGTCTGCAACAAATCATCGGCCCGCAAAGCTATTTCGTTGATGAGCAGAATCGCCCGATCAGTGCGAATGAAATCAAAGTGCAGCAGCAAGTGCGAGTCGTTGCCAACGCCGCCAGCAGCCGTTGGGAGATTCTAAATTTGCGGATTCTCTTTCGTACCTCAAATACCGTGGTCGAATCTTCCCAATCACCCCTGCCCAAGCATTTTGTTTTGCATCAAAATTTTCCCAATCCTTTTGCCGGCGACGGCCTCGCAACCAATGCGTTGACCGTCATTCGTTTCATCCTGCCGCAACAAGAAGACGTTGCTTTGACGGTTTACAATCAGCTCGGCCAAAAAATTCGTACAATCGTCACTGGCCGTTTTTCAGCAGGATTGCATGAGCACGTTTGGAATGGCCGGGATGACGCTGGCGCCAAGGTGGCTTCCGGAATTTATTTCTATCGCTTGCAAGCGGGACAATATGCCGCGACCCGGCGGATAATGGTGCTCAGATAGGCAAAAATGAAGTTGATTTCGTGACCACCATCACGGTTTGACTTCGAGAACTTCGTTGGTGCCGGCCTGCACCACAATCTTTTTAATTTCTCCGGCCTCGTTTTTGATCTCAAAAGAAAAAGCCTCACGCCCCTCGTCGGTAACGGCTTTCCATTGCTGCGTTTCACCCGGATGAGCTTGCAGCGCGGCGGCTTCCGCGGCGTCGCGGTCGGCGAGATTGACTGTCCACAACGGCGCTTTGCCGGCCGTGGAGTCGGCTTGGAAATCCATCGTGTTATCCTCGGTTTCAATGACTTCTCCGGCCGCGGCGTCGATGGTCAGTTCGTATACATTTGCCGAGGCCCGGACTTCGATTTCATAAAACCTCTTGCCCTCGTCCACCTCGACTTCCGAGCCGATCAAATAACTGCCGGGATATTTTGCCAGCGCCATTTGTTCGGCTTCGGCGCGGCTGAGCGGGGCCTTGGCCGCGTCGCCATTTTGTTCACTTTTTGTGCAGGCGGATTGAACCACTGCCGTAAGAATCAAAGCGCCAAGCAAGAGGCCGGTTTTCAAGATTGTCATGAAATCTTCTCCTTAGAATTTGGTATGCAGTTCGTTGCGAGTCATTTCACATTTCAACAAAGCAAATATGTAGCGACAATGGCCTTGAAACACCGAAAATTTTTGTATAAATCTGCCGCCGCTCTGATCTTCCTGAAATGAAGGCCAATTTAAACGACTGTTATTTGAAAGTCAATAATTAAATCGTTACAACCACTCAATCATTTTTTATTACAAAGAAAAAGCCTCGAAATCCATTTCGAGGCTTTATTCTTCAACCCGCTGCGCGCGCAGAGGTAAAGCGTCTTGCCATCTTCATCGCCCCACGCCATATTGTGCGGATGCTTGGGCGCGAGGATGGCGCTGAACTGCGTTTACTAGTACCAAGAGATGTGAGAGATAAATTGCCGCCGGCATTTGTACGATGACGATCAATGCAGCCAGTCCTGTCGAAACGCCAAAGATGAGAAGAATGCTGGCGACCAATTCCGCAAAGACGCCAAAGTAGGCCAGAAGTGCCGGAACGCCAAGCGTGTTTTGGAAGTAACCAGCGGTGCCGCTAATCCTAAATCCGCCGAACCAGCCAAATACTTTTGGCGCGCCGTGCGCGAAGAACACTATGCCAAGTGTCAATCTCGCGATGAGCAATGCCATTGAAATAAGAGTTGCTTGATTCATATTGCCTCCTTAAAAACTCTCCAACGAATCACGGCGTCATGTGGGCCGTTGGAGATGATCAGCATCAAATAAACTCGTCAACCATTAGCGTTTGACAATCGCCGCCAGCGTTAGGCCGGCGAGGCCAAAGCCGGCCACTTGTTCGATCAACTCGCCAAAAGTGAAGCCGTTCGGGAAGCCGTACCAATTCCAGTACGAGACGCTGATCGACAGAAAGGGAATCAGGCCAAGCAGGGTGACGAACAGAACCCGGCTGCCAAAGCTCGTGAGCGCGCCGAGCGCCTGCGACAGCAGGAACGCGGCGACGAGTGACACCAGAATGTTGGAGAGGAGTTCCGTCGATAAAGTTTTCGCCGACATGGCGGGCAGGCCTTCAGGATGAAAAACCAGAAAGCCGCTGGGACCCTGCTCCCATTTTTTCATCATGGCCTCCTGTTGTTCTTTCGTCATGTCGCTGGATGGCGCGCCGCCGGGGAACAGATAAAGCCCGGATTCTTTCATGTTTTCTTGCATCAGCGCGAGCACGGCCTCCTCATTCTGCATGCTTTTCATGCTCGACTCGCCGATGCCAAGCATCATGTGGGAAACCGCGCCCCACATGAAGATGATGATGCCGCCGACGATGCCGGCGATAACGATTTTTGGGGTCATATTTTCCTCCGTCCGAAAAAGTGAGTGAGTTTATTTTAGTGTTGTGTCAGGCTGAACCAATTTCCCGAATTGTCTTTGAAGATCGCTTCAACACCGTACGGCCGTTCCTGCGGCGGCGAAAGAAATTCGACGCCTTTCTTTTTCAATTCTTCGTACGTCGCCTGGCAATCGTCGGTATCGAAGACGCCCGCGCCCATCGCGCCTTTGGCGATCAAGTCGCGCATTTGTTTGGCCGTGGCTTCATCGAACATGAAACCGGCTTTCGGCTCCATCAACACGATTTCCATATCCGGCTGCGATTTGGGGCCGACCGTCAACCAGCGAAAGCCTTCCATCGTGACGTCGGTGCGCACGTCGAAGCCTAATTTTTCCGTATAAAACTTTTTGGCTTCTTCTTGATTCGTCACATAAATGGTGGCGTGAGAAAGTTTCTTGATCATGGTCGTTGTTCCTGGTTCTGTTTTTGCCAGTTAGCCGGTTCGCCCGTTCGCCGGTTAACTGGCAAACCGGCCAACAGGCTAACAAATCAATGAGAACAAGATAACCAATTGGAGATGGAAATTCTTCTCGAAAATTGCTAAAGTACGGCGGTGGATTTTTGTGGCCCAAATCGAAAAATGTAGCAGGCAGGAATCTGAATTTCCGGCCACAGCACGGCAATTTGCAGCCGGCCCAGCGTTCGGGTGCGGTAGAGTTTTGGCGGGTGGCCGACGTATTTGTGAAACAACGTAGTGAACGAGCCGGGGCTTTCAAAGCCGACTTCGTAACAAACTTCGAGCACGGAAAGATCGCTGGAGATCAGCAGTTGTTTGGCTCTGGCAATGCGCTTCTCGGTCAAATATTCGTGCGGTGTTTGATAAAACGTTTGTTTGAAGAGGCGCAGAAAATGATACGGCGAGAAGAAAGCCTGCCGCGCGATTTGATCGAGATGGATGGGCAAATGATAGTTGGCGTCGATGAATCGGCGCGCGTGATATAAACGCTGATAAACCTCGAAATCCGAGGTGGGCGCTTTGCGATGCATGATTGGCCTTTAAAATATTTTTTTAATCAACTCGACAAAAGCCGGATTGGCAAACGTCAAGGCAATCAGCGCGACGGCCAAAAAAAGATTCAGCTTGAAATTGAGGCTCTTGAACTTCTCGTCGACGACGTTAAAACGCTCGTTTATTCCTTTTTCCAGGCTTTTAAGCTTCTCGTCCACGACATTGAACTTCTCGTTGATCTCTTGCCTTTGCCCCTCAAACATCTCCCTCGTTACCAACTCTTTGCGGAGTTCTTCCCGAACTTCGATCTTTACCATTTCTTTTTTGTCGACAATCCCGGCGGTGGCTTTATTGTCTATTGCCACGAGAAATGACTCCATCGACCTGGCAAAAACTTCCGCCTGTTCTTGCCCGCCGAGCGCTTTGAGCAACAAATTAAAGGTTTCGCGCGGCAAGGTGTAGGTCTGCATGTCGGTCTCCATAAGCCTCAATCCCTTGTTGAATTTATTTAAAGCTACAAAACTTATTGAAAATTTGCAATTGAAAATTTTCAATGCTTTTCGCAGCACGCTTTCACCCCTGGCCGCCAGCCTGTTGCATCAACTTGGCAACAAGCGCCGTCCAGCCGGTTTGGTGGCTGGCGCCGATGCCGGCGCCGTTGTCGCCGTGAAAATATTCGTAAAAAGGAATGCAGTCGCGCCAGTACGGGTCGTTTTGAAAATACTCGTTGCCACCCAACACCGGCCGCCGGCCGTCATTTTGGGCATCGCGCAGAAAGAGACTCGTCAACCGCCGGGACAACTCGGCCGCCACTTTGTCGAGCGTCACCCAATTGCCCGAATAACGCGGCATTTCGATCTTGATCGAATCGCCATAATAATGATGGTAATTTTGCAGCGCCTCGATCATCAGATAATTGAGCGGAAACCAGATCGGCCCGCGCCAGTTGGAGTTGCCGCCGAATACGCCGCTGCTGGACTCGGCAGGCTCGTAGCGCACGGTGTAGGCGTGATCATTGACCCGGAAAGTATAAGGTTCCCAAGCGTGCTGCCGCGAGAGCGTGCGCAGGCCATAGTCCGACAAAAACTGCGAGCTGTCGAGCATGCGCGGCAAAACGCGCTCGAACTTCCGGCGTTCGACAATCGCCAGCAGCCGGCGGCCGCCCTCGCCGGGCCGCGTGAGCGAGGCAATATTTTTGATGAGCTGCGGCCGGTATTGAATGAACCACTCCATGCGCCGCCGAAAATGCGGCAGCTTTTCGAGCAAATCCGCATCGAGCGTTTCCACGGCAAAAAGCGGGATCAAACCGACAAAGGAGCGAATCTTCAGCGGAATGTGATGGCCGTCCGGCGTGTGCAAGCGGTCGTAGAAAAAATCATCGTCGGGATCCCAAAGGCTCGCAGCCTGCCCGCCGATATGCGTCATGGCGTTGGCAATATAAATGAAATGCTCGAAAAATTTGGTGGCGACATCTTCGTACGCCGCGTCGTGGCGCGCCAGCTCCAAAGCGATGGCCAGCATGTTGAGACAGTACATCCCCATCCAGGCCGTGCCGTCGGCCTGCTCGAGATGGCCGCCGGTGGGCAGCGGCGCGCTGCGGTCGAAAACGCCGATGTTATCCAAACCCAGAAAGCCGCCTTGAAAAATGTTTTTGCCCTCGCGATCTTTGCGATTGACCCACCAGGTAAAATTCAAAAGCAGCTTGTGAAAAACTTTTTCCAGAAAGGCCGTGTCCAGCTCGCCGGTGAGATGGCGGGCAATTTTGTAAACCCGCCACGCGGCCCAGGCGTGCACCGGCGGATTCACATCGCCGAAGGCCCATTCGTAGGCCGGAATCTGCCCGTTCGGATGCATGTACCATTCGCGCAATAAAATGATCAATTGGCGTTTGGCAAACTCCGGATCGATGATGGCGAGCGGAATGCAATGAAACGCGAGATCCCAGGCGGCAAACCACGGGTATTCCCATTTGTCCGGCATCGAAAGCACTTCGAGCGTGTAAAGATGCGGCCACTCCGAATTGCGGCCATGCCGGCCGGATTCGGGAAGCGGGATGCCGGCCGGATCGCCTTTCAGCCACAGCTCGACGCCGTAATGATAAAATT
>Ga0073934_10009908_pt1 | contig 12012 bp, 15 predicted proteins | sample LarsenN4metaG_FD_76834 | JGI IMG/M metagenome (GOLD analysis project Ga0073934, IMG submission 76834) | Hot spring sediment bacterial and archeal communities from British Columbia, Canada, to study Microbial Dark Matter (Phase II) - Larsen... ... | reverse complement strand
GTACACGGATTTCACGGAAGGGACGGAGCTTTTCCGTAATTTCATGGAAGAAACCGTGTTGTCCGTGTGCTCCGTGTACAAAAAGAGGGTTTTGTCAAGCGACTTTGCTACAGCCATATAGGAAATCGCCAAGAGAAGAGTCCGCATATCTGCTCACTACAGAGAAGATAAAAAAAACTCTGTGTGCTCAGTGGGCTCCGTGGTGAAGTAGGGCAGCAAGTCCTGGCAATCATTTCCCTAAAGGACACGATCCTCAATCTCCCAGGCGTGGTCGAGGATGTGCCAAGCGGCGCGGCGGACGAAATAACGCGGGCTCCAGCGGCTGCCGCCACGCGGCCCTTTAGTGGGGATCTCGCCGCGCGCCGAAGCGGTCAGCGCACTCAGGGTTGCCTGCTGGCTCTGTTCGAATTGATTCTCTTGATCGCTTCCATCGCTCTTCGGAGACTTCCAGCCAACTGCGTTCAAATAGCCTGCATTGCTATCCAGCACATGTTGGATGATGCCTTCAAGTTGGCGGCCACCGCCACGCGGTCCTGTGCGGAGTGATTCCCCGGCCGCACTCTTCACTGTGGCATCGAAAGTTCGCCAGCAGGCTCTCAGTATCTTTTGGAGACGTTTAAGTTCCTCGGGGTTTAGCGGACTTGCATCGCTTGATGGAGCGATGCCCGGTGCGCCGAAATCGGTGGTTGCATTGCCCTTGAGACGCTCGATAACGACAAAGGTAGAAACATCGGTCGGTGTCTTGAATCCTAGCCTGGAGGCGCGCAGCGCACGTGCATAACGAGGTCCAGCATCGAACAAGGCTTGCAGTGCGGATTCTTCATCGTTTCCACTGCGACACCAGCCGGGCCAGTCAATTGCGCCCGTGAAGACTTTCTTCTTTCCCACCTCGAGATAGACATCAATTTTATTCGATGAGCGCGCCATGGTTTATCTTCTTTACTATATCCCCAACCTGGATGACACCGGACTGAATGATCCTTGTATTGATGCCGCGCAAGTGGAGTCGCTTTCCTTCAAGTGAGTTGACAAATTTCATCGCCTCCACACCGAAGCGGGCGGAAAACTTTTTGCAGCCCGTATGCGGTATGGAAGAGACTTCAAGGATCGCCGAGCCGATCGCCAGCCGTGTGCCCGGGGGAAGATTATCATCACTCAAATCCAGGTCAATATAAAGCTGATCCCCGGCCAGAGGCCAGCGTCCTGCCTCCTGAGCCAGCAATTCAATGGTGCGCGCGTTCATGACGGTAATCTGGGCCTCAGGATGGGCTGAACCATCAGCAGTTTGTCTGCTGCCACGGCTTTTCCAGTTATCCCCGAGCAGCCCTTCTGAAAGATCAAGTTCGCCGCGCTCCACTACTTCGCGTTCATCATCTACGGGACGCCGCACGATCATTTTCAAGATACCGTTATCCTTTGGCGACTGGCGGATATAGTCCATCCCTGCTTCGAGTTCTGTCATTGATAAGTGTTTGATTGCTTCCATTAAGTCTCTCCTTTTACCGGCATTGCGAGGAGATTGCTTCGCCCACGCTTCGATTGCGTAGCACTCAGCGCGAGGGGCTCGCAATGACACAGTGTTCAAATGATACTTGGTATTTTTATCTTATTCAACGGACAATTTTTCTGGTGATACAATCCTCTATGATTCCAGGAGGAAGGTATGGCCAGGATTCAACTTCACGATGTAAATCTGACATTCCCTGATCCGCTGCGCGAACCTGTCTATCGTTTGTTCGCGCTTAAAAAGGACCGCATCCAGGAGGACATGCCTCTCGAAACGGGTGGTGGTGTAAAGGCGCTGGACGGTATCAGTCTGACGGTTCCAGACGGCCAAATCTTTGTCGTTCTGGGCCCCTCTGGCTGTGGAAAGAGCACCTTGCTGCGCGTGGTCGCTGGCGTCGAGAAAAATTACACGGGACGGATTCTATACGATGGGGAGGATGTGCACAATATTCCTCCAGGGGATCGCTACATCGGCATGGTTTTTCAAAACTATGCACTGTATCCAAACTTCAGCGGGGAAGGGAATTTATCTTTCTTCTTCAAGATGCATAAGATCAGCGATGAAAAAACGCGTGAGCGCATTCGTTATACCTCCGAGGTCATGGGGATCGGGTTCAACGAGCTTTTGCCGCGCAGACCCGGCACTCTCTCCGGTGGAGAACGGCAGCGCGTGGCCCTGGGACGTGCCATTGCCCGCGCCCCGCGGCTCTTCCTTTTCGATGAACCACTCTCCAACCTGGACGCCAAACTGCGCGTGCAGACTCGCTCAGAGATCAAACGCCTGCTGCATCGTTTTGGGATCACCAGTCTATATGTGACTCATGACCAGGTGGAAGCGATTGCCCTGGCCGATCAGATTGTCATCATGCACGAAGGGAAAATTGAACAGGTTGGAACGTATCCGCATTTGACGGAACATCCTATCAACATGTTTGTGGCTGGTTTCCTGGGAGTGCCGCCGATGGCTTTGCTCTCCGGCGGTTTTATTTCTGGAGACAAGTTGGTCTTGGATGATGTTCTCATCCCACTCCCCAGGCTTGTCTCTGCACTTGTGCAGGAGGGTCAGGCAGTGACGCTCGGGATGCGCAGGGAGGCAGTGAATGTTTTGCCCGGGTCTGCTTCCACAAACGGGATCCAGCTGCGGGGTGAGGTTGAATCGTTTGAATCCGATTATGTGCACCACCGGCAAACCGTCCACATCCGCCAGGGGCGCTGGAACTATTCGGGAGTCTGCTCACTCGACATGAAACTCCGGATCGGGCAATCCGTTTACGCGCAGATCGATCCCGAACATTTATATTTCTTCGATACGTATACTGGCCTGCGGATTTGAGTTTCTTACTGTTATTGCGAGGAGTGGCGCCTGAGCGCCACGACGACTGCGAAGCGTGCCGATGGCAAGCAATCTCATACAAAATTACCAGCGAAACAGAGCGAGAGATTGCTTCGCCTCCAGGCGGCTCGCAATGACGATTTAGAAGGGGCCTTTAGAACCTTTTTCATTTCACGACAAGCATTCCCGCGGCTCCAGGGAAAGCGGCTGCAAGGGCGATTGATCGAAATCGAAACAGTCCAGCATATTGTTGGCCTGTGCGTCCCGTTCGGTGAGCGGCTCCAGGTCAAAGATCGTTTCTGCAAAGCGCAGCAGACTCACATGCGAGTAAAATGTGTGTGATACATACCCTGAACGGGCATAAGGACTGATGACAATGCAGGGCGCGCGGTGTCCGTAGCGATAGGGCTTCCCATTTTCCCACTGTTCGGCGACTGGCGGTTCGACATGATCGTAGAAGCCGCCCCACTCATCCCAGAGAAAAAAGACGGCCGTATTCGGCCATTGTGGACTGTTCATCACGGCGTTCAATACCTTCACCGCATAATTTTCCCCCACACAGAGACTGAGAGGCGGATGACCGCTCTTGGCAAGACCGTCATGCAGGAAGCCGGAGTTGAGCCAGGAAACCTGCGGAAGGGTTCCGCGGGCGGCATCCTCGAAGAATCGTTTATCCTGAAAGTCCATCACTTCGGGCCGTCCAAACAAGCTTTGGACACTGGTAAAAATGCCTCCGTAGTCGGCCCAGGTGAGTCCGCGTTCATCGAGGCGATTGGGCAAGACTTCAATGTCCAGGCAATAATTCGGGCAGACGTGAGCGGGGGAGCCTGGACCGATCAGCGGTGTTTGCCCTGCGATCATCATCCAAAAATTGGGGAACGACGGGCCGCGTACATCGGCAAAATAGTTGTCGCACAGCGTGAATGAGCGCGCGACCTTCCAATAGTTGGGCGCATCTGCTTCTGTGTAAGAGCAGCGTGCCTCTGCAGAGGTTGCTGCCTCTGGTTCAAAAGCATCCTCATGTTTGTGAGGCGGATCCTTCTGTAGAGCGTCAGGGCAGTCCTGACCGGCGTACTTTCCATTTGCGCCGGGAAAATTTGCGAAGAGACTATCAAAGGAGTGATTCTCTTGAATAAAGAAAACAATATTTTTGATGAGATCGCGGGCTTTAGGATCAAGAGAATTTGGAGAATTGAGCGCGCGCAAGACGCCCACACCAAGCGCACCAGCTCCTGCAGCAAACAGAAGCTGCAAGAAATGGCGTCGCGAGATACGCGGTGTCCTTTTCGTCATTTGTCTTTGATGACTCTCCAGCGGGTGATCAACATTTTGGCTCTGATCTGCACACGTGCATCTGCATCTGCGGAAGCCCATACAGACCGAGTGGCTTGTTTGCTTTCGTCATCCAGCAGGATGGAGTCTGACCATTCAGTGTCGATCCATTCTTCCATTTCACTCGGTGTATCCCATGAATAAATAAATGAAAAAAAATCTTCTGCCTGACGAATGAACCATCCCTGTTGTTCTGCCCGGGCCATGGAGAGGTTCGCGGCCTCATCGTCCCTGACGCAGGGATCCAGATCCTGCAAATCGCCTGTGCCGCGCACACCGCTCGCAGAAATGACTTCGATGGGCCAGCGACCGGAGACCGGACGCAGGTCGATCATGATTCCATCGGCCGTAAGAACGCGTCGGATTTCATCCAGGGCATGGACCATGCCCTCATGTTCAATTCATCAGAAGGACCAGGCAAACAACGCGAGATCGAATGTCTCTCTTGAGAATGGAAGGTGCTCTGATTCTGCCTGAGAAAAATGAACTTTACCTTCCAGGTCAGAGGGCTGCTCAATGTTAGCAACACGCAAACCATCCCGATCGAGATCGATCCCAATCGTGGAGCGTGTTGTCTTTGCGTACTGCCAGGTCAGTCGCCCTTCGCCGCAGCCGATTTCCAGGACGCGTTCACCGCGAAAATCTGCAAACTTGTGCAGATATTTTGATTCATTCCGCTCGGTGTCTTTTTGGACGGTCATATCTAATAAAGGTAAGGAATGATCCGCTTCGAGGTGTGTCTGCGCAGCGGCCAGATATTTTTGTATCGAACCTCGAAAATCTTCTCCAGGTTGTTGATACGGTTAATGATGCCGCCGATCAACGGGATGATCAAGGCCAGTCCAATCCAGGAGCGGAAAAGGATGGCAAACCCAATGCAATAAAACACGAGATACACCATCGATGGATAACGGATCCGTTTGAACGGACCTTCGAACAACAGAACGGGATGTCCCATCGCGCGCGGGCCTTCCCTCTGGAGATGTTTGATCCATGTCAAATTCGTCCAAATGGAAAAGGCAAATCCAATTAAATAGATTCCGAGTCCCACCCAGCGCAAGGGCAGATTTTCCTCCCATGTCAAAACATTGCGCCGATCGCCAAATGCCGCCAACACGAAGATGGTTTCGAACATGAAAGAATGCCAGCTTGCCAGGTCAAAGCGATGCTCGTGTTCTGGCTCGGGCGGTGTGACATACGCCAGGGCGGCATTGGTCAACGACTGTGCAAGTACGACCAATGAAAATGTAGCGCGGGCAGGGTTTGAAAAATAAGCTGGCAGGTCATCCAGTCCCCAGGCCAGGAACGACAGACCTAACAACACCAGAGTGGTATAAAGGAATTGTCTCAGTGCCGCCCAATATTTACTCTTGAAAAAATTCTTAACCATGCTCACTCACTCTCAACACCTTGGCTCCATGGATCTTGCCCTGTTTCATTTCAAGCAAGGCTTGATTGGCTTCTGCGAGATCATACTCTTGATATTCAGGCTTGATATTTGCTTTGGCAGCCAGCTGCAGGAACTCGCGCACATCCTGCCGCGTCACGTTCGCCACCGATTTGATTTCCTTTTCCATCCATAGCTGGGAGGCGTAATCCAGGTTCATCAGGACTTCCTTGTCAGCTTCCTCTTTGCGGATGGCATTGATGACGAGCCGTCCTCCGGGCTTGAGACGTTTCAACGCTTCCATGTCCGGACGCCAGACCGGCGTGGTGTCGATGATCGCGTCCAACGCTTCCGGCGGGATTTCGTCGATCGCGCCTGCCCAGGCCGCTCCGAGCGAAGAGGCGAATTCGCGCTCGTGAGGATTCCTGCTGAACACAAAGAACTGTGAATTGGGATATTTGTGTTTCGCGACCTTGAGCACGATATGATTTGAGCCGCCAAAGCCCATCAGTCCCAAAGACTGGCCGTCCTGTAAATTGCATAACTTCAAGGCGCGGTAACCCACGGCGCCCGCACATAGCAGTGGGGCAGCTTCGGAATCAGAGATCGAAGCCGGGATGGGATGCACAAAATCCGCGCGGACTTTCATGTACTCTGCATAGCCGCCGTTGATGTCACGCCCCGTCGCTTTGAACTCGGGGCAAAGGTTCTCCTGTCCCGACAGGCAATATTGACAATGCCCGCACGCGGACGCGATCCATGCGACGCCGACCCTTACGGACTCCAAAGTCTCCAGACTTTGGACTTCCGTATTCTCCAACGTCGGGAGACGTTGGAGTCCTTCAACGATCCCCACAACCTGGTGACCCAGGATCACCGGCAGCCGGGGAGGGGGAGTACGTCCCTCGATTTCGTCCAGCTCGGTGTGACAGACTCCGCATCTTGTCACGCGCAGCAGGATTTCGCCCGGAGTGAGAGTCGGCTCGGGGTGTTGAACCAGCCGAAGGGGTGCGTGAGCCGGGTTTACATCCCCAAGCGATTCGAGAAGCATGGCTTTCATATCAAAAAAAGATAGGGAATAAATCTCTTTGTCTTTTGCATGTATCCCTGATAGGTTGGGCCGAAAAAGTGGATACATTCCATTTCATCTGCTCTCGCGGTAGCAATCAAGAAGAGGGTGGCTATCACTGCCAGAGCTATTCCAAACAAGGAGGGAGCCTTGAAGAAGATGCCCCACGTCAGCAATAATAGGGAACTATAAAGCGGATGGCGGATGTAGTGGTAAATGCCACTTGTCACCAATGTGGTAGTTTTCTCGAATGCGAACAGAGAAGAATCACCTTCTCTTTGTTTTGCAGGTTTTCCGCGCGCGTGCAGGGAGCGGACTCCAAACGCGAGCGGTAGTAAAGAAAGGAGCAGGAATGACCATGCGACGATCTGGTTCCAGGCGAAGGGTTGATAAAACCAGTGGTTCATGTTGAGGGCAAATAACGCCAGGATCGCTTCCCAGGCGAAGAAGCGATAAAAGCCATGCGACCGTGGACTGTGCAGTGAATTCCATGAGATGGCTACGATGAGCAATGAACCTACCCCGAAAATGATCCACTGGATCATGGAAAGCTCCTTTACTTAGCGGCAAGGTATAGGCAAACTCGACTATTTCTCGATCAATCGCTTGAAGTAAAAATAAGCCAACGGCGGCTGCTGGACGACGCCAGACATCTCCCAGCTTTCTTCACCAAGCGCCTTCAATTCAGCTTCATCGAGTGGGCGTTCACTTTCCAGGTTGCGAACAATCTGCTTATATTCCCACTTCAAAGCTTTCTTCACATAAACCATGCTCGGGCGAACAGGTTCTGACTGCTTTGGATCGAACGGTGGAATGATCATGTGGTTCATATTTTCACTCCTTATCACGGCGGCCTAGTCTCTAATGAGTCCGCCGTGATACACCAACTCATACGCCAGCTCTTGCCCACGTTGGATGATCTCACGACCGCGGAAGCTATCCGAGTTGCCTTCGCTGGTATCGACGTAGGTGAGACCATTTTCTGTGTGCGAAAAACCTCCCAGGAAGCGCCCCTGCTGGTACATGCGGGAGAGGCTGGCCTTGATCATTTGTCCTGCCTGCGCACCAGTGAGCAGCTCATCGCGCAGGATACGTCCGTAGTAGTTCATTGCCCAGACGGGCTTCCCTGCAAAACAGACAACTTCTTCGCCGATAAAGTCTGCCCCTCCAAAATAGCTATCGTGGTATGCCCACTCGCCGTCTGTGAAACGCAGGTCGTGGGAACCGATTCGACAAGGAGCTACCTGTTCGCCATCTCCTACATAGGTCGCTGCTTTGGCGCGGACAATGAAAGTGTTGAGTTCATTCAAGTCAATTGCCATAGTTCTACCCTGTCCCAAACTGACGGTCTCCTGCATCGCCGAGGCCGGGCACGATATAGGCACGATCGTTGAGGTGATCGTCGATCGCTGCGATGTGGATATCGATGTCAGGATGCGACGTCTGCATGGCGTTGATTCCCTCAGGCGCTGCGATCAACCCGACGAACTTGATCCGCTTCACGCCCCAGCGTTTGAGGATAGCCGCCGTGGCGGTCGCAGACCCTCCAGTCGCAAGCATTGGGTCCAGGATCAGGCACACGGAAACGCGCGGCTCGGTGGGAAGCTTGTTGTAGTACTCCACTGGTTTGAGCGTATGTTCATCGCGATAAAGTCCGATATGCCACACTTCCGCGCTGGGCATCAAGCTCCACACGCCCTCGACCATGCCGAGTCCCGCACGCAAGATGGGGACAAGGCCGATCTTTTCCTGCAATTCTGCGCCGGTCATTTTTGCAAGAGGGGTTTCCAGCTCGCGCGACATGACAGCTAAATCAGCGGTCGCTTCGTAAGCAAGCAGTGCGGCGATCTCACGTACCAGCTCACGGAATTTCTTGGGCTCGGTCTTTATATCGCGCAGGCGCGAAAGTTTGTGGGCAACCAGCGGGTGAGTGGATGCGTAAACGTTGGTCATGGCATTCTCCGGAAAAGTGGGTTTGATGCGATTATAGCGCCAATCTGATGATACCTGTCATTGCCAGGAATGCCAAACCTGTATCACCGTCTGCGCACAGGACGCGTTGAAACTATCGTTCGGGTTGGACATGGGTGGGAAGGAATTATTACGCGAGCGCGCTCAATAAACGTGATATTTGATTCATGACTCATTGAGCAACGTTTGCAGCCTGCGCCTCATGACATTTTCATGACCTTTGACCCGTGACTCTGTTTTCCATCCTGCGTACATTTAAGAAGAGAGTGAGGAGTCTCCTATGAAACCTGACGGCCTGCATATCCTTCTGACCTACCAGTGCACCTGTGAATGTGAACACTGCTTTGTATGGGGAAGTCCGTGGCAAACCGGAACGCTGACCCTGGAACAAATTGAGAATATTCTTGGGCAGGCAAAAGAAGCCGGTGTAACTTCTATTTATTTCGAGGGTGGGGAGCCATTTTTGTATCATGCGATTCTGGTGCAGGCTGTTCGCAAGGCGGCAAACATGGGGCTTTCCGTCGGGATTGTTACGAACGCCTACTGGGCAACCTCCATTGCCGACGCGGAAGAGTGGCTGCGTCCTTTTGTGGGAAGGCTGGCCGATTTCACAGTAAGCAGCGATCTGTTCCACTGTAGTGAGCCAATGGGAGAGCGACCGCAGAACGCGCTGGCCGCGGCAAAGTGGTTGAACATTCCGACCGGCATGATCAGCATCGCCCAACCAGATTCTGACGCGCAGCAGACACATGGTCAGATCGAGGATGAAGGCGCGGTCATGTATCGAGGCCGGGCCGCGGAAATGCTGGTCGACAAAGCGACCGGCTATCCCTGGGAAAGTTTCGATTCCTGCCCTCATGAGGATTTGCGCGAGCCAGGCAGAATTCATCTCGATCCGCTCGGCAATCTTCATATCTGTCAGGGAATAGTCATTGGGAATTTATTCGAAAAGCCATTGAAGCAAATTTGCGATGAATACGACGCGGAGGCTCATCCGATCTGTGGGCCGCTGCTTGTGGGCGGACCTGCTGCGCTGGTGACCGAATACAATCTTCCGCACGGCTTTTCTTATGCGGATGCCTGTCACCTGTGTTACGAAACGCGGACGACACTGCGGGCGCGTTTCCCACAGTGTCTTACTCCCGATCAAATGTATGGGATTATGGAATGACAGGAAATCGACTCTCGGCGTAGTCCTTCAGGCACCTTTGCAAATATAAAACCTAATTTATTCAGCTTAACTTTGATTGGCTTACATCCCCGGTAAGCTCTCGTTGCAAACGAGAGCGACCAAACCTAAGTGCAAAATTAGGAAGACTTTCACAATGTAGGGAAAAGAGTAAAATGAACTTATATGGCGTCTCATTGAAACGGTTGTTCCGACAACCGTTTTTGTGTGCCACCCAGGTCTGTAAGCGGATCAACTGCGTTCGTGGCGCCCTGAATGAAAAGGTCCTGGAATAAGTGAGTTATTTCTCTGGGAGTATGGTGCAACCCTTCTTCCAACCACCAGTCCACGGTGCTGAGAAGCGCTCCGCTGAAGAATGCTGCAAAGAATTCAATCGGTACTTTAAAATGAAATGGAATCGGATCGGTTTCAGCCTTCGCTTCTACAAACTGGATGATCGCCTCGGTGCTGATTTTACGAATGCGCTCGATAATGCGTCCTGATCTCTCACTCTTTACCAGGATGTAGTAAAGTTCTGAGTTGTCATAGATATGTTCAAAAACAATCAGCAGGGGAGGGTCATCTCTGGACTGCAACCAGGCAGAAAACGGGATTTCAGATAAAACCTGCACCTTTTCATTTGCCATTTCCCTGAATTCGTCCAACAGCAGGTCTTCCTTATCCTTGTAGTGTAAATAAAAGGTGGCGCGACCCACATTCGCCCGCTCGGTGATCTCCTCCGTGGAGACGGCATCGTAACCCTTTTCTTTGATCAGTTCGAGCAACGCGTTGCGCAGAGATTGACGCGTACGCTGGATACGTCGATCTGTTTTGGCTTTTATCGGCTGTACCATACATTAGACCTTTCTTAGTTGTGCGTTGACAGTCTTCGGTTAGTAATTATAATAGACATCCTACAATAATGTACACAGTCTATTATCAATAGCTGTCGGTGTGTTTTATTCTTTTATTTCGAAAAAGGAATTATGCAGTGGTGTCAGCTACTGATCAATCTTATAACAATTCATCTAGTGCTGGATCAGCCCTCATTGAGTTAATGGACATTGTTAAGGTCTATTCCACGGCAGCGGGTGATTTTACCGCGCTCAAAGGAATAAACCTGCAGGTGGGGAGAGGGGAGTTTGTTGGCATTGTCGGAAAGTCAGGCTCGGGAAAATCTACGCTGCTCAATATGATTACCGGCGTCGATCACCTCACTTCTGGCGAAGTGATTGTTCGCGCAAATGGATCACCGGTTTCTATCCACAAAATGAATGAAGATGCGATCGCTTTCTGGCGTGGACACAACCTGGGTGTTGTGTATCAGTCATTCCAGCTCTTGCCCATGCTCACACTTGTTGAAAATATTACGCTCCCGATGGATCTGTGCGGCCGCTTCAGCCAAAAACAAGCGCGAGGCCGCGCCCTCGAATTACTTCACCTCGTGGAAATTGAGGACCACGCCGATAAATTTCCCTCGCAGATCTCCGGTGGACAGCAGCAGCGCGTTGCGATTGCGCGTGCGCTGGCAAATGATCCCTCTATTCTGGTCGCCGATGAACCGACCGGGAGCCTGGATTCGGTCACGTCGGAACATATCTTCGAAGTATTCGAGCATCTGGTGTCTGAGCAAGGCAAGACGATCATTATGGTGACCCATGACCAGACTCTTGCGCCTCGCTTTACTCGTACACTGGAGATCACTGACGGGGAACTAAAGGCATTGAATGGAACAGAGCCTGAACGCAGGGAGGAGGAAATGCATGAACACGGCCCTGCCTGAACCCATTGTGGACCCCATTCCTAATATGATCTCCATGCCTGAAGCGATGATCGATATGCACGGCATCGTCAAGACGTTCAAGAATGCGGCGGGGGAAGTGACCGTTCTCAAAGGCATCGACCTGACGATATATCGCGGCGAATTTGTTTCGCTTGTTGGCAAATCTGGCAGCGGCAAATCCACGCTGTTGAATATGATCACGGGCATCGATCATCCCACGCAGGGACGCATGGTCATCGGCGGCACTGATATTTATACAGGTGTAACGGAAAGTCAGCGCTCGCGCTGGCGCGGTAGGAATCTGGGAATTGTTTTTCAATTCTTCCAGTTGCTGCCCACCTTGACCGTCATCGAAAATGTCATGATCCCGATGGACCTGGCGGGGATGTACAGCCTGAGTGAGCGCTATGACCGCGCCATGCACCTGCTGGCGCAGATGGGCATGGCGGACGACGCCCACAAG
>Ga0073934_10009907_pt1 | contig 12015 bp, 10 predicted proteins | sample LarsenN4metaG_FD_76834 | JGI IMG/M metagenome (GOLD analysis project Ga0073934, IMG submission 76834) | Hot spring sediment bacterial and archeal communities from British Columbia, Canada, to study Microbial Dark Matter (Phase II) - Larsen... ... | reverse complement strand
GAACGTCTGTACAAACAGAACAGCACGCCGGCGATTGCGCATACGCAGTTTGTGATCAGCCAGTTGGGTACAACAACGGAGCTTGCGTCGGCGTGGAGCGAGCGGGTGGACTTTGTCCTTCGCAGAAAACGCCGGCTACTGAGGGGGTAAGCGTGTATTTCATCGGTGACCAATGCGCGCATGTCCTAGCGGACTATATCGAGGCGGACGGCGGACTGGCCGAACGCATGAAGGAACAGCTTGGCGAACAGGAGTTTTTCCGGCTGAAGATCCGAAAGAGCCCGGTGATCCGGACCCAGGCGGCGTCGAGCCTGCTGGAGAAGAGCCAGGCGACGCTTTTTCCGATTTGCCAGGTGTACTGCCGGCAGACGGTGAACAAGCTGGGGGAGAAGTTCAGTGAGGTGTCCGGGAGCGCCGAGGTTGTGATTCAGTGCACGGTGACGGCCGAGTCCTTTGAGGGGCTGGCGAACGCGATGAGCGCGGCCGTGCGGTGTCTGACGGACATGGTGGGCCGGAAGCGAGGGGTGCTGATGCCGGGGGCGTACATGAACGGGTCATGGGCGGTGACGACGGAGGCCGCGCAGGCGGGGGGGAGAAAGTTCACCCAGTCGTGCAAGGTTGTGGTGGGCATAGACATCAAGAAGCCAGAGAGGAATTGTAAATGAGCTGCCATATCGCATCTTATGCAAATCGTAGTTATGCGGCGCTGGAATCGGAGCTTGGCAGTGTTGCCGCTGTCACGACGGCGAACAGGTTGCCGCTGAGCAAGCTGGACATCCGCTCTGTGCGAGAGACGAGCCAACGGCTGGACAAGAGCGGTGGAAGGACTTACGTGGGGGCTCCTCAGAACGGGCGGGAGCACACGGCGGTGCAATTCCACTCCTACCTGACGGAATGGGATTCGTTGAGCGGCATGCCGCAATTGCACGATGTGGTGCAGGCGGCGATGGGCGGCGAAGTCCAGGTGAACGTTGCGAACGTGATTGAGAGCGTGACGAACGGGCAGACGCTGGCGATGACGGCGCCGCACGGGCTGAGCATCGGCCAAGCGATCTCAGTGGGCGGCGAGATGCGGTTCGTCGATAGCATCCTGGATGACCACACGGTTGTGGTGAACTGTCCGGTACCGGCGGAGGTTGCGAATGGCACCACGGTGGGGCGGTGCGTCACGTACCGGTTGGGGAGCCATTTGAAGTCGCTGACGATGCTCGATTACTGGGATCCGAGCACTGCGATTCAACGCTGCGCGGCGGGTGTGTCGGTGGACCAGGTGCAGGTTTCGGTGAACGGGGACTTCCACGAGATGGCGTTCCAGGGAGAGGGCAGCGTCTACTTCGATTCGGCGACCGAACTGCCGCTCTCAACTGGCTTGCAGGAGTTTCCGAGCGAGCCGCTGGGTGAGTGGTCCACGGGCGAACTGATTCCGGGGAGCATGGGACGCGCGTGGATCGGCACGGGCGGCGAGGCGTGCACGAGTGTCCTGGTGGGCAAGGTGACGTTGAACAATCACATCGATTACCGGCGCCGGGAGTTTGGCGGGGTGCGGGGTGGTTGTGTGCGGGCGGGCATGCGGGAGGTGAGGCTGGATCTGAGAATCCGCGCCGAGAACTCAGACGACATGCGGGCGTTGTTCACGTCGAGCCGGCTGCAGCAGCCGATTCCGGTGATGTTCCAGTTGGGTGAGATGAGCGGGCGGATGTGCGCGCTGTACATGCCCCAGGTGGTGATGGAGGTTCCGGTGTTCGATGACAGCGGTCCGTCGCTTGAGTGGATCATCCGGCAAGCCAGGGCACAGGGAGTATTCAACGATGAACTCATCGTGGCCTTCGGTTAACGGAGCACCGACGCCGAGTCTGGTGCACGAATCGACGTGTTGTCCTGGCGTTAGCGTGCGAGTGAAGAAGATGACGCTGGGCGGTCGTATTGAGCTGCTGGAGCGGATCTATCCGCTGCTCAAGGAAGCCGAGAGCATGGCCACGGGGGCGAGCGAATCCGACCAGGTCCGGAATCAGCTTTGCACGCTGAAGGTGCATGAAGCGCTGCTGAGGTGGGGTGTGTTGGAGGTGAGCGGCCTCACAGCGGACGGCGCCGAAGTGACGGCCAGTTCGCTGCCAGACGCCGCTCCGGAGGAGCTGATCCACGAGGTGTTGCAGGTGATTCAACGGCAGGTGACGCTGCCGGTGTCCGAACGAAAAAACTAATCGTCGCATTCCACTTCCTCTCACGGAAAGACGCCAACTGGGAATGCGGCGCTTGCCGTGCGCGCGGTTGGGAGAGGGTGCGCCGGTGCGGCTACCTGGAGGGGCCTTTCCCTTCCGCGCCCAAGGTGGTGTGGAGCAGGAATGGGGCCGAGTCAGAGGCATGTCCCGTTTCGAGCATCTCGGGGCGGAGCATTGCCTTGCTGGAGGAGTACGAGCTTTGGAAGGCCCTGGGCCGGCCGATCTCGCGGGTGCTTGAGGTGACCTTGCTGGAAGCCTTCACGTTACTGGACGGTGAGGAGAGGAGGATTCGGGATGGCGGGATATGAGCATTGGCTGAGTGGTGCGGGCGGGGGCGAGTTTGGCGACGGGGAGATCAGGTCCCTGGTGAGCGAGATCCTGGCGGGGGCCGGCTTGGAGGGCGTCGCGAAGGCCCCGCAGGGGGACACGCTTCTGCGCAGCGTGCTGGGAGGCGTTGGGTCCGCTTTGCCGACCGGCTACGCGACGCCGCAAGCCGGGGCCGTGACCGGAGGGATGGGCGCGGGCGGGATCGCATCGCTACTGCATGCGCTGGAGGCGCCGGCGCAGGTTCCGGCGGCGAGTTCGAGCTTGCGGAATGCAATGGGGATAGGCGAGGGGATAGCACTTCCGATGCGTGGAGTGGCTGGGTTGTTGGGAGGGTTGCTGAACCTGTTCCAGGGCGATGCAGCGGCTCCGGCGACAGCGGCAACTTATGCAATGCCCTTCAAATTTCCCGTGGCGCGCAACGCCAGCTTCGCGACCGGGCCGAATGGCCAAGGAAGTTACGAGTTGGACTACAGGTTCGACGGGCAGCCGCGGCGAACGAACCAAGGCGGTGCGCTGGAGAGCCGCGTGGAGATTCATATTCAGGCCCTGGACGCGAGGTCGATTCTGGACCGGAAAGAGGAGATCGCCGAAGCCGTCCGGCAGGCTGTTTCTTCTTCGGGCATTGGGCGTGAAAGCCTGCTTGGTTATTGAGGGAGTACGCGATGAACACGCTGCCGGAACTGTGTAGTGGAGCGTTGGTCCAAATACCGCTGAGGCGGGAAGAGCAGGCGCTGAAGAAGCGAATCGAGTATTGGGGTGGCGGCAGTCAGCTGCTGACCAGCCGGCGGGGGGCGGGCGCCGCCTGGCTGTTGCGGTACACGGGGCTAAGCGAAGGCGAAGCGAGCCAGCTGGTGCAGTTCTGCGAGGCGAGGGCGGAGGACGGCGAGTATGTGGAGTTTACCGATCCGATCACTGGCGTGGCCTACACGAAGTGCGAGATCGATTTCGCCTCGTTCCAGGTGATCGGGGATGAGAGGCCTGGCTATGAGGTGAGGTTCCGCCTGTATTCGACGTCGGAGTAAACAGATGCTATTTCCCCAAATTCGTACTCAAGGTGTGCTGCAGGAAGCAGCCGCGCGGCAGGTGAGTGTTTCCAGGAGCGGGAACCGGTTGCACGATGGTTCGCGCATTCAGGGCGCGAAGGTGAGGCCGCTGGTTCGGTGCTGGCGGCTTCGCTATGCCGGACTGACCGCGGAAGAGGCGGAGGCCCTGCGGCACCTGGTGGTTGAGAGCAGGTCGGCCGCGGGAGGGTTTGTGTTCATCGATCCTTGGGCCAACATGCTGGCGCGGTCGGAGGATTTGACGGACGGGGTATGGCAACCAAGCGCACTGTGCGAGGTGAGCCGCGAGAATGCGTTGGACGAAGGAATCGCCGTTCACTCGGTGAGGAGTCTCTCCGGTGTGGCGGAGCGGATTGAGCAAGTGGTTGCGTTGGGCGGCGCGGGAACGTTCTGCCTGAGTTGCGACGTGCGATCCGAGACGGCGGCCGTGGGCGCAGTGCGGCTACAAGGGGGGAGCCAGGTGTTCTCCAGGACGTTCGCGGCGGGGCCAGCCTGGCGTTCGGTTTGGGTGACGGGTGAGTTCTCCTCCGCCTGCGCGGAGTTGCTCGTGTCGATCGAGGTGGGGGGCGGGAGCGTGGTGATGGTCCGTGGAGTGGAGTTGGACTATCAGGGCACACCGTGTCCTTATAAGCCGAGCCATGGAGCGGGAGGCGTTTACCCGGATGCACGAGTGGTGGAGGAGGAGTTTATTCAGACATTGCGCGGGCAGGACTGGATCGACTGTCAACTCGAAGTAAGGGTGGACTAAGCAAGCAAAGGAGAGAATGTCGTGCAAGACATCAGTGTGGTGAAGGAACTGCGCTCGCCGGGGACGCCCTTGTTTCTGTTTGAGTGTGTTCTGCCCAGCGGAGTCGAATTCTACTGGTCGACACATGCGCCGACGGTAGGAGGGCAGGTCTACGAGGCGCGTGTCTTGTCACACAGCCCGATTGAGTACCGCTGCGGCGGCGGGGAGGCGGCGCCTTTCGTTCCCACGGTGACGTTGACGCTGGCAAACGCCGACCATGCGTTGTCGACGCTGATGATGAGCCAACAGTGGAAAGGCTCGCGGATCCGCATCCGGTTCGTGGTGTACGATCTGGACCTGGCCGTGCAGGCGAGCAACGCGATTGAGATCCTGCAGGGCGTGGTGAGCGCCGCCGATGACGCGGATCACGAGACGATCCGGCTCACCATCGCCAACCGGGCCGGGACCAGTCGCGCGCAACTGCCCGCGCGCCGGATTCAGCGCAGGTGTGCGTGGCTGTTTCCGCGAACCGTCGAGGAACGGCAAGCAGCGGCGGAGGGCGGGCGGTACAGTCCGTTTCATGGGTGCGGGTACTCACCGGATGTAGTGGGTGGGGTGGGTAACACATCGAACGGCGATGTGTTCGTGGAGTGCAGTTACACAAAGGACGCCTGTGCGGAGCGGGGGATGTTCGACCTGGACTCGATGGGGCGGCCGACGAAGCGATTCAGCGGGTTCGAGTATGTGCCGCTGAGTAAGATTGTCCGAGGATACGGCGAGCAGCGAAGGGAAGCGCAGCCGGTGGTGAGTCCGGAGGACGCATCGGGCGCGGTGATTCCGATTGTGTATGGGACGGCCTGGACGGAGGCGATTCTGGTTCTGGCGCAGTCGGACGGCAATCTTCTACGCGGAGAGGCTGTGTTATGTGAAGGGCCGATCGCGGGTGTGATCAAGGTGGTTGTGAACGGTGTCGAGTTGGCTTCGGGAGTGGCGGGGGCGGACATGACGGGCACTGGATGGTACAACGTGATCTCACTGGGTGGGCGAACCGGTGCGTTTAACGAGGAGTTTTTCGGCGGCGCCACGGTGGGGGGCGGTGATCCGAATGCCGGCCTGGCGAGAATTTCGATCGCCATTCCTGAAGCAGAGGGGAGCGGGAGCCGGATTCGAAAGATCCAGGTTCTTGTGCAAGGGGCCGTGTTGCCTATCTACCAACCGACAGGTGCGTATGCGGGCGAATCCTACACGAGCAATCCGGCGTGGGTGTTACTGGACTTATTGCGACGGAGCGGATACAAGGAAACGGAACTGGACATTGCCAGTTTTGCCGGGAGTGCGGCGATCTGCGGATCCACTGTGTCCACAGTCGACCGGCAGGGGCGGACGTTCCTTGAGCCGCTCGCGGACTGCAACCTGCTGTTGCGCACGCCGACTCCGGTGGGCGAGGTTCTGAGCGCCGTGCAGGCGGGCGCGGGGCTGTTGCTACGGGTGGGGCGGGACGGGAGGATCGAGTGCATTCATGAATCGCCCATTTCGGTTCAGCAGCCGGTTGCGCCACCTGGCTCCAACGCGGTCGAAGCATTGCAGGGTGGATGGCCGGCATACGAATTCGGCGATGGCACAGGCGGATTCGGGGGGATCGCGCTGAGTGCAAGCCGTGAGCCGAGTCTGCGCGTTTACTCCAGATCTCACAGCGATTCGAGCAATCAAGTCACGGTGGATTTCCTCGACCCGCACAACGAGTACGTCAGCGACACGTTCACGCTCACGGATGTGGATGATGTGATTCAGGTCGGCCAAGAGGTGAAGTCGAGGCTCTTTGCGGCGGGAGTTACGGGAGAGGCTCAAGCACACAGGCTGTGCCGGCGGTTTCTGGATCGCAAGCTCCGTGGAAACCTGTACGCTGAGTTTCAGACCTCGATCAAGGCGGCTCTTCTGCGGCCGGGGGATTTGATCACACTTTCGATCGCCTCCGCCGGATTGACGCGGCAGTTGTTTCGCGTGCTCAGCGTGGCGCCCGGATTCAACGGCGAGCGTGTCGGCATCGTCGCCCAATGGCATGAGGATTCCTGGTATGAAGTTGACGGTTTGATGGTGGTGAATCCACTCAGCGCCCAAGTGGAGATGGAGAGTGGCGAGCCACGACCGCTCCTGGGAGATGAAGTGGAAGGAGCCAGCGGATTCCGCCATAGCGTTCAGGAGCAGGCGGTGGATCTGTCGGACGGGACACAACTGGTGCAACTGGCGATTGGATTCACGGAGCCGAAGGCGGATGGGGTCACGCTTCATGGCCGTCCCTCGGTGGCTCGTGTTGCGTCGATCGTTCCTGGTGGTGGGACGTGGGCGGGCCCCAAAACGCTCTATTACGCCATCAGCACGGAGGACGGTGCTGGAGTGGAGACGGTGATTTCCGCGACCGCGCATGCTGTGATTCCGATGGGTGTTTCAGGGGCTGGCGTGCGTGTGAGCGGAATTCGCGCCGGTGGTGGGGCGGTGAGCATGAACGTCTACCGCGGCGGCGACCCTTGGCAGCTCCGGCGGATCGCGACAGGTGTGCCCGTGAGCGGCGAGTTCACGGACGCCGGCCTGACCGAACTGCTGGCGGGGCCGCCGGATGTGCACTACCGCAAGGCTGTTTCGGAATGGCGCAGTGAGTATCTTCCTCCCATGCCGGTGTCGCTTGGGGATGCAACCACGGTGACTGTCGCGGATGCCGTCCTGGCGCCGGATGCGCTCAAGGGCAAGACAGTCAGGGTTCAGTCGGGCACGGGGAGCGGCCAGGAACGGCTGATCAGCGGGAACTCCGCGGGAGTGATCACGCTGGCCTCCTCGTGGCACACAATTCCCGATGCGACGAGCAGCGTTTGTATCGTCGAGAGCGGATGGCAGGTGGGGGGCAACTCGAGAACAAGCCCGTGCGCGTTGGGTGTGCCCGCCCAGGAAGGCGCGGCGGTTCACCTGCGGGTGTTTGGTGTGAATAGCCGAGGGGGGCAGTCGAGGAAGGACCTCGCGAAGATCACGCGGCATGTTGTCGGGTCGGGTGGCAGCACGGGGCTAGATGTCGCAGTGCCGCCGGCGCCGACTTTCGGCTTGACGGTGCGCGATGGTGGATATGCCGTGGCGGGTGGAATCGGTTTTCCCACGTTGGAGAACACGTCGTCGATCAGCGCAGGGGTTTTGCAACTGTTCTACCTGGACGAGGTGGATGGGGTGACGGTGGGAGTGCTATCCGCGGCGATTGACTCCGAGGATGAAGCGCTAACCTTCGAGGGGCCTGTGAGCGTCGAAGTTGGGCAGGTGTTGATGGTGGGGGGAGAACTGGTGCGATGCACTCAGACGACGAGTGCGCAGACCACGGTGCCGGTGGAGCGTGGGGTGTTGGGCGGCGCAAGTGTGAGCCATGCGGTGGGCATTCCGGTGAGGCGGATCGAGCAAGTGACTCAGACCTTTGCCGTGCCCCGGGGGTTCTTTGGCAGCGTGGGCAGCGGAGACTTCGAGCATGCGGTGGCAATGAGCAGTTCGCGAGTCGTGGCCGCGACGCTGGCGTTCCTCAACCGGAAGGGCTTTTCGGAGGCCGGCGTGGTGAACCTGACATCGCTTGCCGGGCAAGGTTTGCGCGTATTGCAGGGCGGGCAGATCGTACTGCAGGTGAGCGGGTATCTGATCATCCAGACATCGGCTACTCCGCCGGTGGTGGTGGAGCATGCGCGCTCGATCCGTGAGGTGTTCGCGGTGGTCGATGAGGCACCGCTTGGGACACCCTTGGTGCTACGTGTGAGGAGAAACGCGGAAACGCTATGCGAGCTCACGATTGCGCCGGAGGCCAACGTGTCCAACGTGGTGAGCGGGCTGGTTCTGCCGGCGCTGGCGCCGATGGATCGCATCGCCCTGGATGTTGTCTCGCTTGGAGTGGGCGAGGGAACGTTTCCTGGGCGGAACCTGACGGTATCCATCCGGCTGTAGGAGTGGCAATGAGTGAGATCCTATACAAACTCAGTCCGCATCGCGATCTGCAGGTGTACTTCGAACGCCCCTCCGCGATCGCCGCCATTAGTGGAAGCTCGGCTAACGGATTCACAGTTTCCGGTACGTGGCGGCAGCAGTTTGACTGGGCGGTGGTGGAGTGGAACCGCGATAACGTGATTGAGCCGCATTTCATGCGGTACCTGCCCGATGGCGACCTGAGCGGGCTGACGCTCACCTACGAGGAGAGCCGATCCAACTGTATCGCGCTGGATTCCGATCTTTATCCCACAGTTGATTGGCATGTTCTCCGCGTTTGGACCCGTGTTGGATCGACGGACGACTTCTACAAAGTAGCGCTCAAACCGCTGGCCGTGCCGATCGAGGGGAGCTACGCGTGCCCCACGCTGAGGTTGGAGTTGGCGGGAACGGTGACGGCTGGCGACTATGTCGGAGTGTCGCTGCTCAACGAACACTACACGCACGCCGTGCAGGCAGGCGACACGATCGAGTCCATTGTCGCGGCGATCAGTTCCATCGTGAATACCTTCTCGTCGTACGCGGACGCAGTCGCGAACCAGCGGGAATTGGTGTTGACTTACCACGGCGCCGGAAGCACGGTGGAGAACAGCACGGTAGGCGCGAACGGCAATAGGGTGGGTGCCTACGGTTTTGTCTCCGGCGCGAAGACTGAAGTATGGGCGGTGGGAAGTGGAACCTTTTCCGGAGGAACCTCTCCGACGAAATTGCGAGTGATGATTCCCTTCGGCAACCTTACCGCGTTGGATGGGCGTACGGTGCCGACTCATCATGTGCGTAAGTTGCGGTGGACGTATGCGGCCGAACTACAGGCGGGCGCTTATGAGCGGAGTGAATTCGCCGTCACGCTGTCAAATTGGGCTGTGAGCGGGACGGGCCGTGCGCATTCGGTGACAGGGGTGCAAAGCCAGCGGCTGGAGGACGATGAGCCGCTGTGGCGCTACGACGGGTCGTGGCAAAGCGCGATTGGGAACTTCTCTGGGGGGACGATCCGGTACAGTTCGGCGACGGGCTCAAGCGCGAGAATCGTCTATCAGGCGGGCGAGGCGCATGAGCTTGCGGTGGGAAGCCGGTATGCGTACAATGCCGCCACCTGCCAGGTGTGGCTTGACGGGAGTCTAGTTCGCACTGAGAATCTCGCCATTGCGGGGGAGGATCAACTGTGCAGGATCCTGCTGGGAACCTACTCATCTGGATCCCATGAGGTGGAAGTCCGTCATGCGGGGCCGGCCGGATCCTACTTATACCTGGATTACCTGGAGATTTTCTCTCGCCGAGGCTCGATTACCTCGTTCCCAGTTGACAACGCCATCAACCTGGCAACGGACTGGGACACGGACCACTCACTGGCGATTCCGGCCGAGCGCACGGCATGGCTGATTCACTTCCTGGGCTTCCATGGCCGTGTGAATCACTATGTCGGTGCGCTGTGGTTCTATGAACTCGTCCGCGCCGGGCACGTTTATGCCTCCGCCACGGTAGATTTCGTGGGCGTCCCCGTGTTCAGTCAGGTAACTTCGATCACAATCGGGCGGGATGGGTATCCGCCCGAGACCGACCTTGTGGCGGCGCACTTGAATCGTATTGGAGATACGGCGGAGTCTCTGGCGAAGGCCTTCGAATTGGAGTTCAATCGAGGTTACACGGCGATACGGGCGGTGGCTTCGGGCACGTCGTTGACTCTCTACTCCCGCACCATGGGCGCGGATGGCAATGCCTTGCGCATCAGCGCGAGTCCGACTTCCGGCGGGTTTCAGGTGTTGTGTTCGGGTGACCACTTTGCCGGCGGAATCGATGGGCAATGGCGAACGGATCTCGCGGCGCTTCCTCGAATCAACCGTGCTTGCCGGGACTGGTCGAGTGCGTTCTACCGGTGCATGAAGCAGTACGGCTGTGAGATGACGGCCGCATTCAGCCTGGAACTGCAACATGGCGACGATACCCTGGCGGCTGGCATTGCGCAACGGTATCCGAACGGACAGGCCGTGTGGCTGAATACACCGGCCCTGCAGACGAACTTCTCGCCCGCGTCCCTCAACTACTGGAAGGATGTGCATCTCGGGATGGCGGAAATCATGCATGCCGAAGGCGTGACGCCGTACCTTCAGTTTGGCGAGGTGCAGTGGTGGTACTTCCCCCTGGCCGGCGTGGGAATGACCTTTTACGACGAGTACTCGAAGAGCCAGTTTCAGGCACAGCATGGCCGGCCAATGGCTACTATCCTGAGTCACGCCGCGGATCCTACTCAATACACCGAGGAGTTGGCGTTCTTGTCCAATCTCATTGGACAATTTACAGACAGTATCATGACCTATGTGCGCGCGGCATATCCGCAAGCGAAATTCGAGGTGCTGTACCCAACCGATGTGAATGATACGCCGCTCAACACTCTGGTGAATTATCCTGCGAGCCACTGGACACCGACTGCCCTGGACTGCCTCAAAACAGAGAGCTTTACTTACACGTTCATTAAGAACAGCGACTTGGCGCGAGTTACCGTGGAGTATGGCGCCACGCGTGGATTTCCTCAATCGAAGAGGGCGTTCCTTTGCGGAATCGGAGATTCACGCACCTTTTGGAAGGGGGAGGTTGCGCTCGCCAAATCGCAGCAACTGGAATCCATCACCTTGTTCGCGTTGGACCAGTATTGCCTGATCGGCTACGCGACGCCTCCGGCTTTCGCCACCGGACGCATCGGCCAACAGTAACGCGCCGCGCTGGCGGTCCGTATGGTATCCTCATCTCCAGCCTTATGTTGGCTCCATTTGGTTCCACCCAGCCCAAAATTGGTGTCTCCTGCTTCATCCACGAAAGCGCGCAAGTAATTGGCGACGTGGAAATGGGAGACTACTCCAGTATATGGTGTAATGCCGTGGTGCGGGGCGATGTAAATTCCATCAGGATCGGACAGTCAACTAACATACAAGATAACTGTGTCTTGCATGTGGAGTCGGGACTGTACCCTCTTCGGGTGGGCGACTTTGTTACCGTCGGGCACGGAGCGATCCTGCACGGCTGCACGGTGGGCAACCGCTGCGTGATCGGCATCGGCGCCATCGTTCTCAACGGCGCGGTGATCGGCGAAGGCTCGATAATCGCGGCGGGCTCGCTGATTCCCGAGGGCATGGAAGTGCCGCCGCGCAGCATGGTGATGGGGCTGCCCGGGAAGGTCCGCCGCGAAGTAAGTGAAGAAGAAGTGGAACGTTTCCGGGCAAACGCCGAGCACTATGTGGAATTGGCCCGGACCTATTTGGAATCCGCGCGATGATGAAAGCAATTAAGGGTACGCGGGACATCCTCCCCCCCGCGAGCGGACAGTGGGCCGCGGTCGAGAACGAAGTGCGCGACGTCTTCCGGCTCTATCACTATGGCGAAATCCGCACGCCGATCTTCGAAGCCTCCGAATTGTTCACCCGTGGCGTGGGCGAGGAGACCGACATCGTCTCCAAGGAGATGTACACCTTCCAGGATCGTGACGGCGGCTCGCTCACCTTGCGCCCGGAAAACACCGCTTCCGTGATGCGCGCCTATCTTGAGCACCGCCTCGATCAAAACGCCGGCATATCGCGGCTCTACTACATCGGCCCCATGTTCCGCCGCGAACGCCCACAACGCGGCCGCTACCGCCAGTTTCATCAGATCGGCGCCGAGGTCATCGGTTCGGACCGCCCGGAGATCG
>Ga0073934_10009906_pt1 | contig 12015 bp, 7 predicted proteins | sample LarsenN4metaG_FD_76834 | JGI IMG/M metagenome (GOLD analysis project Ga0073934, IMG submission 76834) | Hot spring sediment bacterial and archeal communities from British Columbia, Canada, to study Microbial Dark Matter (Phase II) - Larsen... ... | reverse complement strand
CGGATTGGGTCGCAAGGCGGCCGAGTCGATTGTCAAGGAACGCCAGACTTGCGGCCTGTACAGCGACCTCTTCGATTTCTGCGAGCGCCTCGATCAGCGGCTGGTGACCAGGAACGCCATCGAGGTGCTGATCAAGTGCGGGGCGTTCGATGCGGTCGGCCCATCGCGTGCCGCTCAGATGGCGGCCCTGCCCTCCGCGCTCCAGGCGGGGATGGAAGTGCAGGACGATCGCCGCCATGGACAGCGGAACTTCTTTGACCTGCTCGAGAGCGCGGACGCGTCGAAACGCAGCGCGCGCTCGATCCCCGAGCTGCCGGAGTGGCCCGACGCGGAACGGCTCGCGTTCGAGAAGGAAGCGCTCGGCTTCTACATCTCCAGCCATCCCCTGGCGCGGGAGGAAGCGCTGCTGAGGCGGTTCTCGACGCATACGCTGAGCCAGATCGCCGAGACCGGGGCGGCCCAGGAAGTCGTGGTCGGCGGCATGATCACCAGCGTCCGCTTCACCAACGCCAAGCGCAGTCGCAGCGGCAGCACGAAGATGGCCCGCTTCAAGCTGGAGGACTTCACGGGATCGGCCGAGTGCGTGATCTTCCCTGACGACTACCAACGCAACCAGGCCGAAATCCGCGATGAGAACATCTGCTTCGTCAAGGCTGTGGTTGATCGCACCCGCGAGGATCCCGGGTTGATCGTCAACCGCGTCTTGAGCTTGGAGCAGGCCCAGCGAGAGCTCACGAGAGGACTTGTCCTGAAGCTGGAAAGCGGCTTGCACGGCGAGGCTGATCTGAATCTGGTTGGCAGGCTTCTCAAGAAGGCACCAGGCAAGACGCCGGTTTACATTCAAGTGCTTGATACACACGGCCGGCGCGCTCTTCTCCGGTTGAGCGAGCAATTTGGCGTGGACATCGGCAAAACGCCGACAGCGGAACTTGAGGCCGTTCTGGGTGCTGGGCATGTGGAACTCAGTGGGGCGGCAAACGGCAACTACCGATCCTGACCCCCCTGTGCAACAAATACATGAGATCCTTTTTCAAGATTCTCTTGCCTCAATGCCCGGAGCGATTTAGAACGTACTTGCCCAAGGATGCCAGCTCTGGCAGCGCAGGAGGCCTTGGCCAGAGCTGGGCTTGGAGAGGCCATGGCCGACTGCCAGCGCGATTTTCATGGTCTAATGGACCAGGTGCTCGCGGGCTCGGAAGAGGCAGCACGGGATCTGGTGGCTTTGTACGGACCTGCCGTCCTGAGGGCGGTCCGCCGTCAGCTCAACCAGCGCCTGCGCTCGAAGTTTGACTCTGAAGACTTCGTCCAGGATGTCTGGGCTTCGTTCTTCGCAGCTCCCCCTCGGCTCAACAACTTCAAGACGCCGGACGACCTCGCAGGCTTCCTTGTGGGTGTCGCTCGGCACAAGGTGCTGGATGCCGTACGTCAGAGACTTCAGCGGCAGCGATACAACCTCAACCGCGAGCAGTCCCTGCACGATGCTTCCAGGCCTGTTCGCGAACGGCTGATTGCCACCCAACCCTCCCCCAGCACGGCCGCAATGAACAAGGAAGAGTGGGAAGAACTCCTCCGTCGCCAACCCCTCGTCTATCGCCGCATCCTGCTTAAGGTGCGCGAGGGACAGTCGCCCGCCGAGATTGCCGCGGACCAGGCAATCAGTGAACGAACGGTTCGAAGGGTTATCGCACGGGTACTCCCAGGATACGCACCATGACCACGGCTCTATTGTCAGGTTCAGCCAAGAGTTTCGCGCGGACCGACGCAGTCGATCCCAGGACCCTGGCTTCGATGATCAAGCTCCGGTGGAAGCGCGGCGAGAAGCCAGACGCGCGCCAGGCCGTCGATGAGAACAGAGCCCTTCGCCATGCCAAGTCGCTCCAGTTGGACCTGGCTTACGAGGAGTATTGCCTGCGCCGCGAAGCCGGCGAAGTGCCGGACCTCACTGCTTTTTGCAACCGGTTTCCAAGCTTGCAAGCTTCGCTCCGCCGCCTACTTGAAGCCCATCAGGTTCTCGAAGAGCACCCAGAGCTCTTCGAAGACGACATGCCATCGTGGCCCGAGGTGGGTACGACTTACCTGGGCTACGATCTGCTTGAGGAGCTAGGGCGCGGCGCGTTCGCCCGAGTTTATCTCGCTCGTGAGCAGGCGCTGGGCAATCGGCTTGTCGCTCTGAAAGTCGCACCGCGTGGTTCGGCCGAGGCTGAAACCCTGGGCCGGCTGCGGCATCCGAACATCGTGCCCGTGTACTCCGTGCAACGTGAACCAGGCACGGCCATGACCGCTGTCTGCATGCCCTACCTGGGCCGTGCAACGCTATGCGACGTACTGGACCATCTGGCTGCCGCGTCCACGATTCCGAGCCGCGCTCGCAGTCTCCTCGATGCCGTCGCAACCGCCAATGCGCCTGGCGACCCTTCCGATTTTCTGGCCCGCAAGCGCTCGCCGCTGGAGCATTGCACCTATATCGAGGGTGTAATGCTCCTGGGGGCCCAGCTCGCCGAGGCCTTGGCGTTCGCGCACAGCCTCGGCATACACCACCGCGACCTTAAGCCTTCGAACGTACTGCTAACCTCGGCTGGCGAGCCGTTGCTGCTGGACTTCAACCTGGCCTACGATGCGCGAAGCGAAAGACAGTGCCTCGGCGGTACGCTGCCTTACATGGCGCCCGAACAGCTCCTGGCAACTGATCCGATGGGACTCGGAGACGAGTCTACCATCGGCCCTCGAGCAGACCTTTTCTCCCTGGGAGTGCTCGTTTACGAGCTTCTCACGGGAGTTCATCCGTTCGGTCCCTTGCCGGCGGCATACACTCAGGCAAGCTTACGCGCCTTCCTCATGGAGCGGCACCGCCGCGGGCCGCGCTCAACTCCTCCGTTGAGGGCGTGCATGGATCGCGAGCTGGCAGCACTCATCGAGAAGTGCCTGGCGTTTGAAGCGAGCAAGCGGCCCGAGTCGGCTGCCGAAGTAGCTGCTACTTTCCGCCGGCTACTGACTCCCATGTGGCGCTGTCGGCGTTGGCTGAAACAGCGTGCTCCGGTCCTTCTCGTCGGCGGCGGGCTGCTGCTGGCTGCGGCGAGCGGCGGCGCCATGCTGTCCTCCGGCTCAACGCATGAATCCGGACCTGCTATAACCGGAGCGACGTCTTCCTTTGATCTGGGGCGCCAGGCCTATTCACAGCAGCGGCACGCTGAGGCGGTCAGCCACTTCAACAGGGCCCTGGGCCAGACGGAGACAGCGGCGGCATACTTCAGCCGTGCGCGGGCGCTGCAGCAACTTGCAGGAAATGACGGGGTGCGACTTGGTGCTGCACTTGCAGACTACCAGCGTGCGGATGATCTGCAACCGTCCCCAAAGACCAAGGCCTGCATGGCATATTGCTTGAGCAAGATGGACAGGCCACAGCTACCCGCAGCAGCGGCATACTTTGAGAAATGCCTTGAAGATGGCCTGGTGACCGCGGAGATTCTCAACAACCTGGGCTGCATCTATTCGCAGGATACCGCTCGGCTGACTGAAGCCCATGCCATGCTCAACCGTGCCCTGGCTCTGAAACCCGATCTCCAGGCAGCGCGACATAACCGTGCGCTGGTAGCCTATCAGCAGGCTATCGGACCAGCATTCGGACGCAAGCTGGATCGGGAAGGTCGCGCAGAAGCCCAGGGCAAGTTGCTCCTTGCGGCCGTGGAGGACATCGAGCGGGCGATCTCCATCGGTCCAGTGTCGGCAGAGTTACATCGCGATGCCGCGAGGATCTATGCTCGCCTGGGTCGGCTCGATGCGAAGTGGTACGACCACGCGCTGGACCAGGCCGCCTTGGCCGTTCGAGAGGGCTTCGATCCGGAAAAGCTCCGCGCCGACGCCGCGCTGGCTCCGCTGAGTGCGATGCCTCGCTTCGCGGCGCTCGCGCGCAAGGCTCCAGACGCACAGCCGACTCGAGCAGTCAGACTTGCTGATCCGCTAGCGGGGGCCCTGGAGTAAGCTTCAGGGGGTGGTCATGGCCTGGGAAGAGACTGGATGACTAGTGGTCCCAGCGAAGCGTTAGCCGAGCCAGCGGTTCGGTCAGGCGCAGGCGAATGTACGGAATGCCGTCGTGCACCTGCGGTTCCTTTTCGACCCGCACACGATCCGCTGACGGTCTGATTCCTGGATGAAAGTGGAAGCTGAGAACGATTGTTCCCTCCTCAGGCGCCAGGTCGGTCAGCGTAATTGCATCCGGCTCGATCTTCTCCAGGCTTCCCTTGCCCCGCAGCACGAAGTTTTGCGGCCTGCGGAGGGTAAAGAGCGTGGAGCCGTCTGGGAGCGTCTTTGAATCTGCGGAGACAGACCACTTCTTGAAGCGATCTTGAGATGCCTTCGTATGGCACACTACCCAGCCTACGTTGTAGCGGCGACAGTAGTCGGCAAGTTCGGTGTCGCTCCATTCATTGATCGATCGACCCGCCAGCTTCCCCTCCCGCATTCGGGCGACGCCATGTTCAATCCGCGCGTCCGCTCCCAGCCCACCGACCGACTGGCGCTCGAGGACGAACGGAAACAGCGGGGTCCAGGTATCCGTCGCCGGAGTCTCCTCATAGAGCAGTCGAGCCTTGCTGGTGGTCGCCTTCTGGAGTGCCTCCACGGTCTGCTGCACCTTGTCCGGAAACCCTAGCGGCAGCGGATCCTGTCGAAGTAGATGCCTGGCAAAGCGGCCCAGCGGGACGTGACAGCCTATGACGATCGTAGCCAGGATCGCACAGGTCACGGCGGCGCCACGAAGACTCGTGCCCGTCAGCTTCCCCATCCAATCGAAGCTGCTCACGAAAAACTGCCCCGCGGGCAAGGCTGAGAACACCAGCGCCGTGAACAGCAACCGATTCAGCTCAACGCCCAGGTGGGGCGCCCAGAAACCACCGCTCAGGCCCAGCAAGGCATACGCACTGCAGGCAAGGGCAAAGAGCCGAGCTTCCACTGTCTTGCCCTGCAAATGCCAGGCGACGATGCCTACCGCGGCGGCTGGTGCGATGACAAGCACTAGTCCGAGCAACATCGGCTGCTCAAGCATTTGGTGGCGTTTGAAGAATTCGAGCATGGCAAGAACGCCGGTCGGAGTACTCGTTTCCGTTGGCTCGGCGCGTATCCACCAGAACTCCAGGGCGTCGCTTAGCCAGAACCAGTTTCCGGCCAGCGCAGTCGCGAAGGCCGCCAGTAGTCCCAGGTGCCACCAGGTGCGGTGCTGCCATCCAGTCGTGAAGTAGAGCATGACGGCCAGCGGAAGCAGTGTAAGGAACATGAAGGCTTGCATGAAGCAGGTTGCCCATAACGCGGAAGCTACTCCCGCGAGGGCTAGAATGTTGGGACTGCGGTGGTAGAGCAAAGTCAGGCAAAGCACGAGCAAGCCGAAGGTTGATGCGAGGAGTGTGTCGATACTCCCATCCCACAAGAGTTCTCGTCCACAGTCGCTCCAGCACACGAGTATGACCACGAATGCCGAGACGGCGCTGGCGGCGCGGTTCAGTCCTGCCGACCAGGCAGCCAGACTGACGATCAGCGGGAGCAGCACCCAGGTAGCCGCCACGCCCAGTTTCCACGCCGCTGGCCTGTACTGAGCGCCGCCCAGCCAAAGCAATAGTTCGGCCGGCTTGCCTCCCGCGTCGAACCACGGGGTCTTCGGATACCCTGCGTAGAAATAGGGATCGTAAGTGCTCAGTCTTCGGTTGGCCGAGAAAGCCCTGGCGCCGAGATAGCCGTGGTAGAGATGTAGCGCATGACGCCCAGAAATGATCGGGCGTTCATCGGTCAAGCCTGAGTAAGCCTGGGTTTCTGGCCCGAAAAGCCCCAGTGTCAAAAGGGCGTGCCAGACTGCCAGGATTCCCAGAACCACCCACCAGCCGCGGCTGGCGCCGAAACCTTGTTCGACGTGCGCGGGTTGAGAATCGACCAGGTTCTCCATTGGGCGCGATGGTACACCGTAGCCCCCATCGGCTCAAGGTCAGCAACAAGCGGCGGCAAGGGCTTCCGTACGAAGGAGGCCAAACTGATGGATTAGCCGGCAATCTTGCCGTGGGTGGGGACCGCACTTCTAGTGCTTTCCATTGCGGTACTGCTGCATCACGATAGCGGCATTCTGTCCGCCAAAGCCAAAGCTGTTGGAGATGGCCGTCTTCACGCGAATTTGTCGCGCGGTGTTGGGAACGTAGTCCAGATCGCACTCTGGGTCTGGCTTGTGGTAGTTGATGGTGGGGGGCAGTACGCCGTCGTTGAGCGTCAGCGCCATGGCCACGCCCTCGACAGCTCCAGCCGCGCCAATGAGGTGCCCAATCATCGACTTAATGGAGCTCAGTGGCAAATCCCAAGCTTTCTCGCCGAAAACCCGTTTCACAGCCTGGGTTTCCATCAGATCATTCAGTCGGGTGCTGGTGCCATGCGCATTGATGTAGTCAACGTCCTGTTCATCGACCTGAGCGTCCTTCAAAGCCCACTCCATAGCCCGCGCCGCCCCTTTGCCCTCGGGATCCGGCTTCGTGATTCCGAAAGCGTCGAAACTGCTTGCGTAGCCCGTCACCTCGGCGTAGATGTGGGCGCCGCGCTTGCGGGCGTGCTCCAGCTCTTCGAGCACAAGAACGCCAGCCCCCTCACCGAGCACAAAGCCATCTCGCTCCGCATCGAAAGGCCTGGATACCTCAGCTGGAGCGCGGTTGGCTCGGCTAAGTGCTCCCAGCGAGGTGTACGCGAGGAGCAACAAGGGATCGATTCGGCTGTCGGCTCCGCCGGCCAGCATGATATCCGATTCGCCGCGGCTAATCAGGCGGAACGCCTCGCCAATGGCCTGGGTACCGGCAGCGCAGGCGGTGGTGATGGTGCTGTTGGGACCCTGGGCATTGAACCGGATCGATATGTGGGCGGCCACCATGTTGGGGAGATACTTGAGGATCCAGAGCGGGAAGACTGCCTGAGTGCCGCAATCGCCCAGTCTGCGAACGTCAAGTTGCCCATCTTCACCATACGCCTGAAACAGCGACGGCGAAACCTCGGGCAGCTCCATCGGAATGATACCGGTCCCCATGGTGACGCCAAAGCGTTCGGGGTCAATGCGGTTGAGGTCTAGTCCGCTATCGGCCAGGGCATCGCCAGCGGCCACCAGGCCGAACCGAGCAGCCCTGCCCATAATCTTGAGGCTTTTTCCGTGGCCATTGGACATGTATGCGCTGGCGTCGCATTCCTTCACTTCGCCAGCAATTTGCACAGGATGGTGAGAAGCGTCAAAGGAGGTAATCGGCCCAACGCCGCTCCGGCCTTCAACACAGGCCTCCCAGAAGGCCTTCTTGCCGACCCCGTTGGGGGCAACCACGCCTAGTCCCGTAACGACGACTCTGCGCATACCTACCCCGCCCTTTTGACCAGCGGACTGCGCCGTGCAATCCCGTCGGCGAAGGCTTCAGCCCGCCGGACTGCGCGATTCCTGTCCACACTGGCCGATGCCAAACGCTTAGCCTCTTGAGCAGGTCAAGCACTGGCTCCGGTTGCCATGTCAAGCTGGTAATGGACCGTACAGGCGGGAACGGACCCCTGCCCCACCCGATCTGGTCTTACGTCTGGTCAGGGGCACCCCTGTTGATTCTGCTCGGAACTTGCCTTCGAACCACTTCATGCACCGGAGTAAGGCCGAGGCTTCGCCTCAGCCCTGCCAACACCCCGATAGATGAAGGCCAACTGGTTCAAGTGGAAGCTGCACCTCGAGCCGAATCTCTTTCCCAGACTATCCAACTTTACCAACTGCACATTATAGATGCAATGACCCACTGTCAAGTAGGGAGGAAATGTGTCGTTAGCGCGGAGGGCAATTGACTAAATTGCCGAAACTGTCGAAGCTTCCATCTTCGGTATTCACGGAACCTTCGTTAGCTTTACTTCGATCTGAATCCGTTGCCGGTCCGTGGTCCGGAGGTAGCGGATAGGGTGCCCGTCCTTGGGGTCAAACTCGACCTGGGTGTACGATGGCGGGCAACCTGGCTTGGAGTCTTGATCCAGGTCTTCTTGCATCACCACGTCGAAAAGGCCAGGCACGGTCCAGGGGTACGCCCCTTCCAGTCGGTCAAATGGGTGCCCATTGACCGTGGCCGACTGGATCTTACGGTCACGGACTTTTACGCTATAAACTGAACTAACACCGCCCTGCACCCGGACTTCAATGTCATAGTCGCTTGGCCCGGCGGCGTCCCAGAGCGAGCGGGCTGCATTAAGTCTCGCCTGCGTAAGCTCTAGCCGGGAGTTCCACAGGTTGAGCACGACGATGAAGGCTGCGACGCCAGTTGCCACGCCTAGCAAGGCCCAGGGCCAGAGCGGCGTGCGGCGTGGAGTTCCTGCCTCAGCTTGTGCGTCCGGTTGAGTCGCCATCTCAGCGCCGCTGGAAAGTCTCTGGAAGTTCCGCCTTGGGAATGACCACCACTCCTTGCTCCGTCGTCACCCAGCCGCGGGCCCGGTCATGCTCCAGGTCGTAGCCAATCACCGAACCGGCCGGAACCTTTACGTCCTTGTCAATAATGGCTCGGCGAATCCTGCAGTTACGCCCGATGTCCACTCCCTCAAACAGGATTGAGTTCTCGACCAGGGCATAACTATTCACGCGGACGTCCGGCGACAGGATGCTCTTGCGAACGTGCCCGCCGCTGATGATGCAGCCCTGGCAAACAGCACTATCTATGGCCTCGCCGCGGCGGACGTGCTGCCCAGTGCCTTCTTCACTGAAAACAAACTTCGGAGGCGGCATCTGCGGCTGGAACGTGCGGATCGGCCAGTCACGATCGTACAGGTTGAGCACGGGATCGACGTCCACCAGGTCCATGTTGGCCTGATAGTAGGCGTCCAGCGTGCCGACATCTCGCCAGTAGGGGACAGCCTTGCGGTTCTTGTCGCGAAAGCGGAAACCATAGACCTTGTGCGTCTCGATCATGCGGGGAATGATGTTCTTGCCGAAATCGTGGTGGCTGTCGGGCCGGCCCGCGTCTTGCAACAGCAACTCGTAAAGCAGTCGCGCGGTAAAGACATAGATGCCCATGGAGCCCAGGCAGTGCTGGGGGTCGTCGGCAATCGGCGTCGCTTCGGGCGGCTTCTCCTGGAAGCGAATGACCTTGTCTTGCTGGTCTAGCTGCATGATGCCGAAATGGATGCTGTCCTTCAGCGGAACAGGGATGCAGCCGATGGTCAGATCAGCGCCGTGATCGACATGGGCCCGCAGCATGTCGCCGTAGTCCATCTTGTAGATGTGATCGCCGGCGAGGATCAAGACGTAGTCGGGGTCCTCCTTCTCGATGCTGTAAATGTTCTGATAGATGGCATCAGCCGTGCCCTTGTACCAGTGCTCGTCGATCCGCTGCTGCGGGGGCAGAATCTCGATGTACTCGCCCAGCTCACGGCTCAGGAAACGCCAGGCGGTGGAGATATGGCGATCGAGGCTCCGAGCCTTGTACTGCGTCAGGACCAGGATTTGCCGCAGCCCGCTGTTGATGCAGTTCGAAAGCGGAAAGTCGATGATCCGGTAGATGCCGCCGAAGGGCACGGCGGGCTTGGCTCGGTCGCGCGTCAGCGGCTCCAGCCTCGTCCCCTTCCCTCCCGCCAGCACGATGGTTAGCACACGTTTGATGATCGCCATATCTCAAGGTCGTCCGGTTGACTGCCAGGACCAGCTCACTCTCGCGGCCACGCGCCACTGGTCCGGCCAGGCTGTCCCTATCCGAATGCCTCAGAACTCCATTCGACGAAACGCCCTCATACCGAGGCGCAGCGGAAGCACCACGGCGGCTGCACCAAGCGCCAACTGCATGGCCAGGCTCACGTAGAGCCAGCTCCGCATGCGATCCACGAAGACCAGTTCCTGGCTGCGCAGCTCCTGATCGGCAAAGTATATCAAGGTCGGAACTCCTGCCAGCAGAATTGCCAGGATTGCGTAGATCAGGCTCACGAGCAGGTTGATCGTCCCGCCGAATCCCGTGGCAATCTTGGACGGGTTGGTTTCCTTCAAGTTCACGAGGTAAGTTCCCAGCCCCACGCTGATGGCCGACAAACCGAGCGAGAGCACCAGCATGGCCAGCAGGTGAATGGCAATCACCGGCCAGGGCAGCCGGAGCATCACTTCGCTGAGCAAGGCCAGGCCGACGCTGGTGGTGACGGTCACCGAGGCGGCATAAGCGAACTTGGAGAGCAACAACCGTTCTCGACTGATGGGGAGCAGGCCAAGAATCCAGAAGTTTCGGCCTTCCAGGCTCATGAGAGGGAAAACGAAGCGGCTTGTGTAAGTGGCCAGCATCAGCCCGATCACCGCCACGTTCAGCAAGCCAATCAGCGTGCGCTCATAGACTGCGTACTGGCCGTGTGGCAGCCAGCGGATGTTGATGAAGTAGACGAAGAGGATGCCGCCCAGGATCAGCACCTGGGCCAGTTGAGCTGGGTCGCGCCGGAAGGTCCTCAGGTCCTTGAGAACGAACAACCTCGTCCGCCTGTCTGTCCAGGCAAGCGACCGAGAAACCAGCCAGTCGAAGGCGCTTGCCAGCCCACGAAACACGCCGTCGATGGCAGAGACCGACGCCGCCCCGCCAGTGCTGTTGACGCCGTTGTAGGCTCGACGATATATCCGCCGAGCAGTCCAGGCGCTCGCCAGGTAGAACAGCAGGCCGTTGCTCCAGACCAGGGCGAGGTTGAAGAGCGCTTCGTCAGAGCGATTGTGCGCCGCCGACATCAGTCCCGCCGTCATCCAGCGGCTGGGCAGGCCCCACCACTGGCTTGGGCGAAGTTGATTCAGGAGCTTCCGCAGCCAGGCCTCAGAAACCCCTTCAGAGCGGGCATCGTAGAACAGGTACACGCCCCAGATGACCACGAGGGCGAGAACCCCCAGAACCAAAATTGCCAGCACCAGCCGGCGATGGCGCGGGAAGAGGTCCACCAACAGGAAGCAGCCCAGCGCCCCGATCGAGGCCGGCAGGATCAAGAAGCCGACCAGGAAGGGGAGGAAGAGCAGATAGTACGGCCACTGGGCCCCCATCTCGATGCCGTAGGCCACCAGCAACGGCGTGCCCAGCAGCAGAAAGGCCCAGCCGCTGAAGAAGACCGCCTCACGGAACTTGTAGCGATAGATCTGGTCTGCCGCGGCCGGCGTGCTGAGCAGGAAACGCGTTTCCGCCGACCGAAAAAGGCTCTCATGCAGGAACACGCCGACCGAGAACATGAGCATGCCGGTCAGGACCAGGAAGAACATGCCGAAGAGCAGCTCGATGATGTAATAACTGATCGGGACGGTCGTTTCGAGATTGCGGAGGAAGACGAATCCCTCGCGGAAAAGACCATAGAGCCCGCCCCAGATCATGCAACTGAGGACGAGGATCAGCCCGAGGCGCAGCCGCGACTTGCGAAAGATCACGCCCAGGCTGTTGTGGAACAGTCGGCGATGCAACAGCGCGAACATCCGCGCTTGCATGCTTCCGCTGCTCGCCAACCCAGGTGCTAGAGCCAGACTGTTCACGTGCCCTCCTTGACGGCAGGGGCGTCGTTCGGCTCCTCGGCGGTCAGGCGGAGGAACACGTCCTCGAGTGACCCGTCATGAGCGGCTTGCCGCCGCAACGTGTCCAGCGTCCCGCAGCCGATCAGCTTGCCGCGATGGACGATGCCGATGCGCGTCGCCAGTTCTTCAACGTCCCCCAGCAAGTGCGTGGACATGAAGACTGTGCCCCCGCGAGCAATCTCCTGCCGCATCAGGTCCTTGACCAGCCGCTGGCTTTTCGGGTCGAGGCCGACCATGGGCTCGTCCACGATCAGAACTTCGGGCTGATGCAGCAAGGCGGCCGCGAAGACGGTGCGTTGCTTCATGCCATGCGAATAACTCTCGGTGAGATCGTCCACGAACCCGTTCAACTGAAACGTGTCGATCAGCATCTCGATGCGCTGGTTGCCCAGCCTGGCATCCATGCCGTACATCTCGCGAATGAACTCCAGGAACTCCCGCCCCGTGAGCTTCTCATACAGGAAGGGCTGATCGGGCACGTAGCT
>Ga0073934_10009905_pt1 | contig 12016 bp, 12 predicted proteins | sample LarsenN4metaG_FD_76834 | JGI IMG/M metagenome (GOLD analysis project Ga0073934, IMG submission 76834) | Hot spring sediment bacterial and archeal communities from British Columbia, Canada, to study Microbial Dark Matter (Phase II) - Larsen... ... | reverse complement strand
CGTAATTACGAAAGTAGCGCCGGGCTTCGTTTTCGTTTGCCGTGTAAACGCGCAGGCGAACCTGGCAGGTCATTCGACTCGCCCCGCTGGGTTGAACGTTGATCGATCCGAAGTCAGCGCGCACGGTCAGGCGGCTGCCTTCCGGCATCGGCGCCCCACACTCCGCCCGCTCCTCCCAATAGTTCCCCTGGCGCTGGGGCTGTCCGCGTTTGACGGAGGGCTGGTCTGCCGGGTCGTACGCGATCCCGCTCATCGGGATCGCGACACACAAGATGGCCAAGAAGAGTCTGGTTTTCATTGCTGGTCCCCTCTACTCCATTCCTCGCAGTTTTCGCAGGGCGGCCAGGGATCGCATTCGGACATGGGGGTTCTGATCATGGTTCGCCAGGCGCTCCAGGGCTTCGAGCACCGTTTCGTCCGTGCCTTCCTCCTCGAGGTGTTGAACCAGGGCGTCAATAGCGGCCGTCCGAATTCCGGCATTAGGATCACTCTCCATCACTTTGATCAATCCTTCGTGGGTATCCACTCCGCATTCCATGGTTTGAACGGTTTTCAAGGCTTCCAGGCGCACGCCCACATTGCCGTCGTGCAGGGCATACATCAGGGCCTCGCGCACCGAAGGATCATGAGTCCTCATCCGCAAGATATCCAGCGTATCGCGGCGGATGCCGGGATTTTCGTAGCCTTTCATCGTGTCCACAAGGATGCGACGAATTCGCGGATCGTCCATGGAGCCTTCCAGCGTCACACGCCGTTCGGCGTCGAGGGTGATGCGCACACCCCCGGACTGCGGGCCAGGCGCCACTTGGGTGATGCTGCGAATGCGGAGGTTGTTCAGGTCGGCGGCGTTGAAAGCGGAAGCGTTGCGATTGGCGGTGGTCGGTTCAAGGGAGTCGACCCGTGGGCGCAGCGTCCATCCCAGGCCAAAGCCGAAAACGACGAGGGTAAGAACCGCGGCTGCCCGCGTGACCGGAAGCGGACCGAAGCTCCACAGCCATCCGCGCAACATCGCCCGCCAGCCGAGTTGCTCGCGGTCGAGGGCGTCGTCGAGCGACGCCCTGCAACGCGCCAGCAGGTCGGGCGTCACCTCGGGTTCCGGGCACTGGCGCAGAAACCGGTCCAGCCGTTGCGCGTGCGCGAGGTTACGGCGGCAGGCGTCGCACCCCGCGAGGTGCCCTTCGAAGTCGCGGCGCTCGCCGGGCGGAAGCTCATCGTAAACATAGAGTGAGCTCAGTTGCTCAAGATCTTCGCATTTCATGGGCATCCCTCCTGCCCAACCTCGCTAAACGAGATCCTGCAAGTCCGTGCGCAGCTTCTGCAGGGCGCGGAATAACGAATTCTTCGCTGCTTCCTCGCTCGTTCCACACATTTCTCCGATATCGCGTAGTTTCATCCCTTGACAATGCTTCAGCTCGAACACGAGCCGCTCGCGGGGACTGAGGCGGGCCATCGCCAATTGCAGCCGGCTTCCGATCTCTTGGGCTTCGAGCGCGCGCTCCGGGTTGAGCACCGGACGGTCGTCGGGAAGCTTGTGGAGAAGATCCGGCTGGCTCTCTTCGATCTCCGGCATCTGCATTTCGTGGCGCGCTTTCTGCCGCCGAAGGTGGTCCAAACAAACATTCATCACCACTCGGTAGAGCCACGTCGAGAATCTTGCCTCCAGCCGGAAGCGCCCAAGGGACCGGTAGACCTTAAGGAAAACCTCCTGGTACAAATCTTGCACCTCTTCTGGCGACTGCACGATGCGCAGCGCCATCCGGAGCACCTCCTGGTCGTACCGGCGGACAAGTGTATCGAAGGCAGCGCGTTCACCTCTTTGTGCGCGGCGAATCAGGCTGCGCTCGACTTCACCCTCGGCTGGGTCAGGAATCACTGCTTTGCTGGCCAGCTCCAAGCAGGTGCCGTCCATCGGGTCTTCGGTTCGAACCGTCCTCAACTATCTTAGACGACAGCACTTGGAAAAGGTAAGGCGGAATAATTCCCCGTCGGGAGGCGCATCCGGCTAAGAACGGCCGGCTGTTCCGGCAATCAGCACTGCGGATATGGAGCCTGTTGGCGACATGCCTGGTGTGTGGCAGGGGTCTTCCCCTATCCGATCGCGAGACAAGTGGACTATAATCTCGGGACAAGATGAGGGCGATTCGTATCGTGTCCCGGTTTGTCGAGGGATTGCCCTGAAAGGGCCTACGAGTAGAGGCCCGCGGCGCCGAGAGGTACAGCTCTTTGAGTGTTCGAGTCTGCGTGCTAGGCAGCGGCAGTCGAGGAAACTCGACGCTGATTGCCACGGAGAAGACCCGGGTACTGGTGGACGCGGGCTTCAGTAAGCGCGAGACTGTTGCCCGCCTCGCAGCGGTCGGCGAGCGCGCGGAGGGGTTCGACGCCATCCTCGTCTCCCACGAGCACACCGATCACGTCTATGGCCTACAGTCGCTCGCCCTCGCACCCGCCTTTTGCGGGGCGCGCATCTACATCAACGAAGCCACGCGCGAGGCCATCCAACTCGACCGGCGGATCGAGGCCTTCGAGTTCGTCACCGCGGGCGAAAAATTTTCGGTGGGTGATGTCGAAATCACTCCCTTCTCCATCCCCCACGACGCCGCCGACCCCATGGCGTTCACCTTCGAGACGCAGGGGATCCGCATCGGATTGGTGACCGACCTGGGATATATTCCCGAACTGGTCAAGCGCCACGTGCGCGGCTGCCATTGCCTGATCTTCGAATCGAACCACGACCTCGAAATGCTCAAGGTTGGCCCTTATCCTTGGTATGTAAAACAGCGTGTGATGAGCCGCACCGGGCACCTCTCGAACCGCAGCACCGCGGAGTTCCTTGCCGAGGACTTCGACGGGACCGCGCAGGTGCTCGTGCTCGCCCACCTGAGTGAGAACAATAATCATCCCGAGATCGCTCGCATGACCGCCGTAGAGGCGCTTGCGCAGCGATCCCCCGGCCGCAACTCGCTGGAATTGCACCTGGCCAGCCAGACCGCTCCCACGCAAGTCTTTCAGTTCTGACGCGGGCGAGCGCCCTGCGCCTTCGCCGCAGCACCATACGCGACGGATTGCAGGCCAGCCCGAACGGTACCCCTACCTCGCGTTCTTCCTTGTGATAGGATGGCTACCTTGGATTCGGCGCGTTAGCTACGAGCCAATCCAAAATCCAAAATGCCATGATTCCCCGATATACCCGCAAAGAGATAGGTCGCATCTGGAGCGACGAGAACAAGTTTCGCCGCTGGCTCGACGTCGAAATCGCCACCGCCGAAGCGGAAGCCGAAATGGGCATGATCCCGGAGGAGGCGGCGCGCGCCATCCGTGAGAGGGCGGCGTTTTCCGTCGACCGCATCCTCGAAATCGAGAAGAAGGTCAAGCACGACGTGATCGCCTTCACCACCAACGTCGCCGAAAGCGTGGGGGCTGAGGCGCGCTTCCTGCACTACGGCCTGACCTCGAACGACGTCGTCGACACGGCCCAGGCGCTGCAAATCCGCGACGCTTCGGAGGTTTTGATCCAAGGCCTCTCGCAACTCGGCGAGGTGCTGAAGAAGCGCGCTTTCGAGTCCAAGCACACGCCGATGATGGGTCGCACGCACGGCATCCACGCCGAACCCATCACCTTCGGCTGCAAGATTGCCATCTGGTACGCGGAATGCCAACGCAATCTGGAGCGGCTGAAGTTCGCGGTTGACGGGCTGTGTGTCGGGAAAATCTCCGGCGTAGTCGGCATGTACGGGCATTCGACGCCGGAACTGGAAGAGAAGATCTGCGCGAGGCTGGGCCTGAAGCCTGCGCCCATCACCAACCAAGTGATCCAGCGCGACCGGCACGCGTTTTACGTTTGCACCCTGGCGGTGATTGCGGCGTCGCTCGAGAAGATTGCGCTGGAAGTGCGCGGGCTGCAGCGCACCGAAGTGCGCGAGGTGGAGGAATACTTCTCACCGGAGCAGAAAGGCTCCTCGGCCATGCCGCACAAGCGCAATCCGGTGACGGCCGAGCAGATTTGCGGCCTGGCGCGCGTGGTGCGAGCCAACGCCCAAGCGGCGCTCGAAAACGTGGCGCTGTGGCACGAGCGCGACATCTCGCATTCCTCCGTCGAGCGCATCATCCTGCCGGATTCCACGATTCTCGTCGATTACCTGCTCGAGAAGACCGCCAAGCTCGTCGAGACAATGTTTGTCTATCCCGAACGCATGCGCGAGAACCTGGACCACTTGAAGGGTTTGATCTTTTCAGGACAATTGCTGCTCGACCTCGCCTCGAAGGGCGCCGCGCGCGAGGACGCTTACCGCTGGGTACAGCGCAACGCCATGAAGGTCTGGGAAACGCGCGAAGACTTCAGAACGCTCGTCGAGCGCGACGAGGACATCCGGCGCTTCCTGTCACCCGAGGAGATCGCCGCCGTCTTCAACGTCGAGCGGTATCTCGTCCACGTCGACGCGATCTTCGCCCGCGTGTTCGGCTCGTAGCGGCGCAGCATGCTGCGCCCATGGCGATTCCGTTCGCTGTAACGGTCGAATCAAGTTTACAGCCGATTGATGATGCTCGCCAAATATCCCGCGCCGAAGCCGTTATCAATATTCACGACGCAGACGTTGGGGGAGCAACTGTTGAGCATGCCGAGCAGGGCGGCGAGGCCGCGGAAGCTGGCGCCGTAGCCGACGCTGGAGGGGACCGCGATCACCGGCACACCCACGAGGCCTGCGACGACGCTCGGGAGCGCGCCTTCCATCCCCGCCACGCAGACGATCACCCGCGCCTCACGCAGGAGCCGGCTCTTCGAGAGCAGGCGATGAATGCCCGCCACGCCCACGTCATAGAGAGGCTGCACGCGGTTGCCCATGGTTTCCGCGGTGACCAGGGCTTCTTCGGCCACCGGAATGTCGGAAGTCCCCGCACATACGACGGCAATCTTGCCTTTGCCCCGGATTCTCCGGTCGCGTCGGATGACGATCGCGCCCGAAAGTGCGAAAAATTCCGCCGTCCTGTCGAGCTTGCGCACGCGCTCGAAAAGCCCTTCGTCTCCGCGGGTGATAAGAATGTTGTGTCGGTGGGCGAGCATCCCACGCACGATGCCTTCAACCTGCTCGGGCGCCTTGCCACGCGCGAAGATCACTTCCGGGAAGCCCTGCCGGAGCGCGCGATGATGGTCGATCTTGGCGAAGCCCAGGTCCTCGTATGGTAGGTTGCGCAGGCGGTCCACGGCGTCTTCGACGCTCAGCCTCCCCTGGCGCACTTGGCGTAGGAGTTTCGTGATTTCTTCCGCGGTCAAATCAGACCTCCGTCGGATGCGTGATCCGCGATGAAATGGCGCTCCCAGCCATCAGTCTTCAGGGTCAAGAGGTTTGCTGAAAACTGATGGCTTACTGCTAGACGCCCGTGGCGGCCCGTTGTTTATAGACTCTCGCCGCCACCGCGCGAATCGAGTATAGCAAGGTTCGCGCGGTCGCTGCTTCCTTGACTTCCCCGCGAGCCCTGGCCCACAATGCCCGCCATGCCCAGCGCGGAACCACGAAGCAAACTGGCCAAGAAAAGCATCGTTCTGGGCGTCACCGGCGCGAGCGGCGCGGTCTTTGCCCGCTCGATGCTGCAGATGCTTGAAGCCGACGCGTGTGTGGGAAAGATTCATCTGGTCATCTCCGGCAGCGGGCTCAAAGTGCTGCGCGAGGAACTTGGCCTCGACATCGCAAGAAGTTCGGAGATCCCACACCTGCTTGCCGGGGGCCACGCCCGCAAAACGATTTACCTGCTCGATTCTGACGTGGGCGCGAGCGTCGCCAGCGGCTCCTATCCGGTTGATGGCATGGTCGTGATTCCGTGCTCGACGGGGTGCCTGGCCCAGATTGCCAACGGCATCTCCTCCACGCTCATCGAGCGCGCCGCCGATGTCTGCCTGAAAGAAGGCCGCAAGCTCGTCCTGGCCATCCGCGACACGCCCTTCAGCCGCGTACACCTCGAGAATATGCTCCGCGCCCAACAGGCCGGCGCCGACATCTTCCCCATCATTCCGGCGTTCTATCATCAGCCGCAGACCATCGATGACCTCGTCACCCAGTTTTGTTGCCGCGTGCTGGCGCACCTGGGGCTCGAACAGAAACGGCAGTTTCGATGGCGAGGGAGCGCGAAATTGTGAATTCTGAATTTTGAATTGAAGATCCACAGACACGGCGTTGCCGACACCTGCTGACGCATCGAACGAGAATGTGTTGCGTCATTCACAAGTCAGAATTCACCATTCATAACTGCAACTGCGCATGACAGTGGGACTGATTCTCGCGCTAGCCCTGGCGGGTCTCCTCATATCGGTATATTTCACCCTCGCTTACTACGGTCGCGTGAAGAAATCGCGCCGGGTACCGGAGATTCTCTGCGCACGCGAGGGTTCGAGCTGCGTTACGGTGGTGCAGACGCCCTACGCGCGCGTCTTTGGTGTTCCAAATTCGTTGCTGGGAGCGCTTTACTACTTGTTGGTCATGGCTTGGATTCTGGGTGAGGTGACTGGATGGTTCCCCAGCGGCCGCCTGAGTTCTGTGGACCTCAACCTTGGGGGGCTAGCGTTGCACTTTTCTGGCTTTATCCACTTCGGTCTTCTGATCGCGAGCTTCGCGACCGTTACCCTCGGGTTTTACCTCATCTATGCGCTTCGCCGGATTTTGCGCATCGACTGTCCACTTTGCTACACTGCGCACGGCATTAATGCCGCCCTGCTGGTCTTGCAGATCCTGCAGGCGCGATAGTCCTCGGCCCGATCACGCCCTCGCGATTTTTCTTGAAACCATTCTGAGGACGCCATGAAAAACAAAGCGCACATTCTCCTGGTACCTGCCGTACTTCTCACTTCACACGTATTGCTACGGGCCCAGCAACTGACGCCCATCGAGCTCCCCAAGCCGCAGACGACTGGTGGCAAACCTCTGATGCAGGCGCTTAAAGATCGCCGCACCACGCGCGAATTCAAATCAGAGAAGCTGCCCCTTCCGGTGCTTTCGAATCTGCTCTGGGCGGCCTTCGGAATCAACCGGCCCGAGTCGGGCAAGCGAACGGCGCCTTCAGCGCGGAACTGGCAGGAGATCGATATCTACGTTGTCATGGCCGACGGGGCATTCGTTTACGATGCCAAGGCGCACCGGTTGAACCCGGTTGGGGCTGGAGACATTCGCGCCGCGACGGGCGGTCAGGATTTCGTGAAGGACGCGCCAGTGAACCTGGTCTACGTCGCTGACCTTTCCAAGACGGAAGATTCCAGTCCCGAGGATCAACGACTCTACACCGCCGTCGATGCTGGCTTCATCAGCCAAAATGTTTACCTCTTCTGCGCCTCGGAGGGCCTGGCGACGGTCGTGCGCGGCAGCGTGGACCGGCCCGCGCTGGCCCAACTCCTGAAGCTGCGCTCCGACCAGAGAATCGTGGTCGCCCAGACGGTGGGATATCCGAAGCAGGGGTGCCCAGGCCCGTCGTTCTCCCCCTTGCGCCATATCGGTGGGTGAGGCAAGATGAGCATCCGATGGGCGATCCAACCAAACGCGCCACTGCGAGCGGACTCTTCGGCAAACTGCGTCTGACGCTCGAGATGATCAAGTTCGAACACTCCGTCTTTGCGTTGCCGTTTGCGCTGACGGGGGCGCTCCTCGCGCGGCGTGGGCTGCCGACGTGGCGGGAATTGTTCTGGATCATCGTCGCCATGGTGGGCGCGCGCAGCGCGGCGATGACCTTCAACCGCATCGTCGACCTCAAGTTCGACGCGCTCAACCCCCGCACCCGGATGCGCGCGCTGCCCGCCGGGCAGCTTAGCCTGGGATTTGCCTTAGGATTTACAGCGGTCTCGTGTGCGCTGCTGGTGCTCGCGGCCTCCCAACTCGATCCTCTTGCCTTCAAGCTGTCGCCCGTGGCGCTCGCGATTCTACTCGCGTACTCGTTCACCAAGCGCTTCACCATCCTCTCGCACGTCATCCTCGGCCTATGTCTGGGAATATCACCGGCCGCCGCATGGATCGCTCTGCGTGGGGACCTGAGCGTGAGCATGCTGCTGCTGGGCGCGGCGGTGACGCTGTGGGTGGCCGGCTTCGATATCATCTACGCCTGCCAGGATGTGGAGTTTGATCACACGCTCGGGCTGCACTCGATCCCGCGGCGTTTTGGCGTGCGCGCCGGGCTGCGGGTCTCGATGCTGATGCACGCCGGCACGCTCGGGCTGCTGATTGCCGTGGTGCGACGGGAAAACCTCGGGTGGATTGCCATTGCGGGGGTCTTCGCGGTCGCGGTTTTGCTCGCCTACGAACACTCCCTCGTCAAGCCCCATGACCTGTCGCGTGTAAATGCGGCGTTTTTCACCGTGAACGGGCTCATCAGCATTCTCTTCCTGCTCACTTGGGGAGCGGATTTGTTGATCCACTGATGCAACGAAGCATCGTTTCATTGCGCGACAGGGCTGCCTGCTGGAATCTGTATCTCGATGTCTTTTGCCCTGGACGACTAGGGGTGGAAATCGGATGGTTTTCTTGATTGGCTCAATGAAGCAATGGACCAATGATCCAACTATTGGATCGTTTCGCTAGGTCCCATTTCCTTGAAAACGAGCGAGTCAAAGATCGCGAGGACGAGCCTGCGGTAGGAGAGGATTTTTTCCATGGTGGGCTGCACCCAGGGTTCGCGCGCGGCGTCACGCTTCCAGCGCTCGAGGATCTGCGGCGGAACATCGATATCTTCCCGCAGCCTCTGGAGCGGATGTCCGCGCAGAAAGAGGCCGTAAAAGAACGCTGCCTCGTGTTGCGGTTCACCGAATTGACCTTCGAACGGAAGTCCCATATCCACTTAGATGGTAAGACTGCGTTTGCCGATGTAAAGCAAAATCGACAACGACAAAGAGAAAAGAAAGACACATCGCGGAGCCTTTGTCAAGCCCTTCAGCCAATGTTTATGCGGGTTCGGGCGTCTCGCTTCTCAGCAAGAGAATTGCCAAATCTCCATGGGACCAAGGCTTCCATGGGCCTTCGAACGCGGCTCTTTCCTGAACGAATGGGCGTCGTTTGCGCAAGCCTGCGCACCACCTGGCAATAAAGGTTCCGAAAATGCATCCACGGAAATCCAGGTCCATAAACGCTTGAATGCCCTACCTTCCGGAACTAACTTATATGCCCGGTGCGAGGCGTCGAGGCCACACACGGCGCACTTGCTGGGGCAGGTGCTGCTGACCGCGCAACGCACGAGGTGAGAGATGAAGCCGATTCGACTTTCCGTTGGGAGTTGGGCGTACTGTTTCGGGCCATACCAGGACAAACCCGTAGCTTTCGATACGGTTATCGAGAAGTTGGCAGAACTCGGATTTGACGGCGTGGAGCTGGGCGGTTTCCCGCCTCACCCTCACCCAGCCCAATTCGATACGTCGGCAAAGCGCGCGGAGCTCCGGCGCAAAGTGGCCGATCACGGCCTGGCGTTTTCGGGCCTGGCGGCCGATCTCTGGGCGTTCCCGATCGTCTCGGTCGAGGACAACTCAAAGTGGATGGCCGCCTTCGAGCGCAATTTGGAATTCGCGGGCGATCTTGGCATCGACACCATCCGGGTGGATACCGTGAGCCAGCCGGATGTCTTTGAGCGCCAAGGTCTCGACCCGGGGCTCGGGTGGGAGCGAGTCGTGAAGACGTTTCGGGCCGCAGCTCAAAAGGCTGCTGACGAAGGCATCCGAATGTTGTGGGAGTTTGAACCCGGCTTTGCTTTCAACAAGCCGGCGGAGATTGTCCGCTTACCGGAGGACGTCGGACACAGGAACTTCACGATCCTTTACGACACGTGTCACGCCCATATGTGCGCGGCGGTGGGAGCGCGGCAACCGGGCGAAAGGGAGACCCTCCCCGGCGGCGCGTTGGAACTCCTCATACGCCTGCACGGAAAGATCGGCCACGTGCACCTCATCGACTCCGACGGCACGCTGCACAACAACGAGACGAGCACGCACGCTCCGTTCGGCCAGGGTGTCCTGGACTTTGATCAACTGATTCCCGCGATCGTCACGTCCGCGCTCCCGACGAACTGGTGGACCATCGATCTCTGCTTCTGGCCCAACGCATGGGAGGCGACGGCTGACGCGAAGATCTTCCTGGAAGGAATGATCCGCAAGCACGTGCATTGACCGGCGCGCCGGAAGTCCAATTCCCGACATCGAGAGGAGCGCTCATGGCGAAGCAACTGAATATTGGACTTGTGGGGTGCGGCTTCATGGGACGAGCGCACTCGAATGCTTATCACCGGGTGAATCAGTTTTTCGATGTGGCTTATCGGCCGGTGCTGAAGGCGGTGGCCGCGCGGACGCGTGACCACACTGCAGCCTTTGCAGAGCGTTGGGCATGGGAGCGAGTCGAGACGGATTGGCGAACGCTGGTCGAGGCCCCCGACATCGACGTGATCGACATTTGCTCGCCGAACAACACTCACCACCAAATCGTGCTCGCGGCCGCCGCCGCGGGCAAGATGATCTTGTGCGAGAAACCGCTGGCTATGAATCTTGCCCAGGCGCGCGAGATGACGGCAGCCGTTGAGGGATCCGGGAAGGCGAACATGGTGTGGTTCAACTATCGTCGCGTTCCGGCCATCAGCCTGGCCAAGCAGATCATCGAGGAAGGTCGACTCGGCAAAATCTTTCACTACCGCGCCACGTACTTGCAGGACTGGACCATCTCACCTAACGTGCCGGTGGGCGGTGCGTCCACATGGCGACTGGACATCGACGTCGCGGGCGCGGGCGTCTCGGGCGACCTTTCGACCCACAATATCGACACGGCCCTCTGGCTCAACGGTCCGATCTCGGGCGTTTGCGGGATGACCGAAATATTCATTCGCGATCGCAAGCGGCCCGACGGTACACCGGCGCGAGTCGAGATTGAAGACGTCTGCGCCTTCCTGGTGCGCTTCGCCAACGGGTCGAACGGCACCTTTGAGGCCACACGCTACGCCCGGGGGCGGAAAAACAAAAACAGCTTTGAGGTGAACGGAGACAAAGGTTCGATCTTCTTCGATCTCGAGGACATGCACCAACTTCAGTACTTCAATCACGAAGACCCGGCCCACCTGCAGGGATGGCGTACCATCCTGGTGACCGGCGCCGAGCATCCGTACATGGCCCACTGGTGGGTGCCGGGCTGCGTCACTGGGTACGAGCACACATTCGTGAATGCGCTAGCGGATTTTCTGCAGGGGCTGGAAAAGGGTGAGCGCGTGCGCCCCGATTTCCGTGACGCGCTGGAGACGCAGGCAGTCGCGGAGGCCGTGCTCGAAAGCGCGGTAACCGGGAGGTGGGTTGCGCCCGCGGCATGATCGACTTCAAAGGTTCAAGGTCCAGCGTTTGAGCGGGACCAGTCGCACCGGCCCCAACAACCCTGAAGGGGGGAGTTCTTTCGCGCTGATTTCTCCGTACCGCCCCCGGCGGATTCCATAAGTTTCCGCAAGCAGGTGCGAGTCGGGCTCGGGAAGTGAACGCATGCGGTGAATCCACAGGTTTGCCACGCGCACGATCAGTTGGTTTTTCCCCACTCTGATCGCGTTGCTGCAACGCAACTCGCGTTTCCCTTTCCAAGCTGCACCCAGTGCGACGCCGTTGAGCTCGGCTTCCGCGGTCTCGTGAACGGTGCCAAGGTCGAGCACCCATTCGAGATCCGGACCCAACTCGGCGATTTCAATTGTGGTCTCATAAGTCGCCCAACCGCTATAGCTCTTGCCTTCCGGGATATCGTTCCAGGATCGCAAGGCGGCTAGTGCGATCGGCGGACCCTTCCCGAGCCTGAGCGTCCACGGACCCCCGACGCGGAGAGATTCGGGAATGCCCTTGACCAAAAGGCGGCGCTTCCGCTCCGGTGTTTCGAACCAGAATTCGGCGTTCTCTTCGGCCAGACCGGTCACGATGCGCCGCGCGGTCTTGTTCTCGATTCGGAGCGGGCCCCAGAAGTTCGTTCGCGTCACCAGAGGTTGTTCCCGCGACTCCCCAAACACGACAAAGCACGATTCGAAGGGGTCGAGGCACAGTTGAACT
>Ga0073934_10009903_pt1 | contig 12017 bp, 13 predicted proteins | sample LarsenN4metaG_FD_76834 | JGI IMG/M metagenome (GOLD analysis project Ga0073934, IMG submission 76834) | Hot spring sediment bacterial and archeal communities from British Columbia, Canada, to study Microbial Dark Matter (Phase II) - Larsen... ... | reverse complement strand
GCTGGATGTTCAGAGGATATTCAGATAGGTCATGGCTCGCTAAATAGATACAGCTTCTATAGGCGACAACATCGAGTCCATTACTGGGTCATACGCCGAGAAGCAACTAGCCAGCGAGCAGGGACTTACGCTCGTAGGCCAGCTACAACTCAGTCATGAGCCTCCTCTAGAATAGAGCAGTGAGGGACCACGGTGGGTTGTAAGGTGCTGCCCTCAAACGTAACTACGCATTCCTCCTGCTTGTCAGAAGGAAGTGGTTTGGAGACTGACAGGAAAGACTAGTGTCGAGCCGTAATCGGCCGAGGTTCCTGGTCCGCTGCTTTTCGACGACCACAGTTTAAACAGGCAAACACGGTGATCGCCAAGCCGGCATCCAAATCCACCGCTCGTTCCGGTAGCATCGCCCCATGGCATTTATCACAGGTTTTCATGCGGGGCACTTTAGCACCGTAAGACAGGGTAAGCCAATCCTCCTGAAGTACTGGATGGCACTGACAAGAGTCCCAATCGGACCTATAAATCATAGGTCGTTTGTGCATGTCTCCGTAGCAGCATCTCATGGTCAATCCGTTGATGGTTGGCTTGACAGGCTTCCGCTGCTCTCATAGGATGTGGTTCCCTCGCAGTAGGCCACTATGTATAGACTAATCCTAGTAGTTTTACTTCTAGTGGTTCTCTACTTCCTGCTCCGACAGATGTTTCGTGGATTCAAGACTCCGATTCGGGACAGTCGGGAGAAAGCGGCCTCACAAGTCCAAGACGAAGAACAGGATCAGATGATCGAGGATCCTGTGTGTCACATATTCGTCCCGAAGCGAATCGCCGTGGTCGAAACGATCGGTGGACGGGAGTACTGTTTCTGCAGCCAGGAGTGTGCGGTGCGGTTTCGGAGTGAGCACCCCGTCTAGCAAGGCATTCAGGAACTCCATGAAATCATTGTCATCGTAGGAAAATGCAGTACGTTCTTGCAACAAGCTGGTTAGCAACCTGAGTAAGTATAGTCGGAAAGTTTCTCGTCTTTGCCAAATTTGAGGGTGATCTGACATTGATTAGGAGAGAAATTGAAGAGTGGAGCCCCCGATTTTCCTCCTGCAATACGATAGTAGGTCCAGGTCTCGCCACCAAAAAAACGGGATGCTTTGCCGTCCGGAGCACCCCAGTTCTTTTCGAACCAGCCCTTATCCTTTCCCTGAAGCTCGGCCGGTTTCAGAGACGCTTCGATGTACGGATTCTTGCCCGAGCAGGCTGGAAGGATGAGAGAGAGGAACAGCACCCAAACAAGTCGTTGCATCGGGAATATCCTCTAAGGTCAATGGTCTCAGCAACCGCAAAATTCTATCTTCCATTCGAGAGTCTGTCAAACTTTCGTGCTGACTCCTTGCAGTGAAGTTGAGTTCTCCATAAAATGACCGATAACAACTGCATCGACTCACGATTTCTTCGCAAGGAAAGGAACGACCATGAAACTCTATCTTGATACAGCCAATGTCAAGGAAATCCATGAAGCGGCAAGTCTGGGGTTGCTCGACGGCGTGACCACGAATCCCTCCCTGGTCGTCAAGGAAGGTCGAAGTTTCAAGGAAATGCTACAAGAAGTGTGCAAGATCGTGGATGGGCCGATCAGCGCCGAAGTTGTGAGCGTGGAAGCGGACGCCATGGTGAAGGAAGGTAAGGAGCTCGCTCAAATCCATAAGAACATTGTGGTCAAGTGCCCCTTGATTCCGGAAGGGTTAAAAGCAACGAAGCGCTTGGCGGCGGAAGGAATCAGAGTGAACGTAACCCTTTGCTTCTCACCCACACAGGCTCTGTTGGCAGCCAAAGCCGGTGCCTGGTGCGTCTCGCCGTTTATCGGACGGCTCGATGATATCAGCTCGAACGGCATGGAGCTCATTCGACAGATTCTGACGATCTATAGGAACTATGATTTCAAAACCTTGGTTTTAGTGGCGAGCGTCCGTCACCCGCAGCACGTCGTCGAAGCGGCGTTAGCCGGCGGTCACATCTGCACGATGCCCTACAGCGTGTTCCAAGCGCTCTTCAAACATCCGCTGACCGATACCGGACTGAAGAAGTTCTTGGACGACTGGAAGTCCAAGGGACAGCAGTAGCTCGTGAGCGACTGGGGGTGAACTCTGTGTTTGGTTCGTGTTCACCCCCAGTCAAACACGCTTTCTCTCAAACAAACAGGAGAGGAGTATGGAGACTCGCCAACAAGGCAAGTATCTCTCCTGACATTCTCCTAAGCTACGCTCGGTCGATTTCTTTTCTGGCCATCCGAAATACTGCGTGAAACATCGGCCGAGTCAGCTTGCCTGTAAAGGTATTCTGTTGACTGGGGTGATAGGAACCAAGCAGCATCACTCCCCAGGGCAAGCGATAGGCGACACCATGTCCAAACCTTGGCGCCGGCACAGGAATGGGGCGTCCCAGTGTCCGGCAAGTCTTGAGGTAATGATCGAAAGCAATCTTGCCCAAAGTAATCACCACCCGATGGTGATTCAGAAGACAAACTTCCTCCCGCAAGAATCGGCTACAACGCTCAAACTCATCCGGTGCAGGTTTATTGCCCGGTGGGGCACACCGCACAGTTGCTCCGATATAACAATCCGTCAACGATAGACCGTCGTTTCTATGTTGCGAGGTAGCCTGATTGGCAAATCCATACCGATACAGAGCGTCATACAGCCAGTCCCCACTCCGATCACCGGTGAAGACACGGCCTGTCCGATTTCCACCATGCGCGGCAGGCGCCAGCCCAAGCACATAGAGCCGAGCTTGGCGATCTCCGAAGCCGGGAACCGGCCGCCCCCAGTATGCCCAATCTCGATATTGCTTCCGTTTTTGCCGGGCAATCGCCTGTCGATAGAGGACTAACCGAGGACAGGCCGTGCAGTTGGTGATAGTCTTGTTCAGTACTGCCAGGGCTTGCATATAGGCGGCAGTGTAACACGAACGAGATCCCTATTCTGCTTGCTGGTGATTGAGTGAGCTGTTAGCATAACCCCGCGTTTTTATGACGGCTTGTATCGGATGCAATAGAGGAGTCTACGCATGATCATCCGTGGTAGGCAGTTCTGGTTTTCTATGGTCGGAATCGGTTTTTTCATCCTGTCAATGTGTCCTTCAGCCCTCGCCACGTCCGAACCAGGGGATAATGGCGGTCAAAAATCAGAGATGGAGAAGGATCTCCTCATACCCGACCTACTAGATTCGCAGTCCGAACCGGAAGACCGTCTGGTCATTTTGCCGGAAATCAAACGCGAAGGGGAACGGTTCTTTTTGAGCTCATTCAAACTTCCCGACAAGATCACCTTTGCCGGAATGCCGGTTCCTCTGGATAACTGGCAAGTGAGAGAACGGATCGAATACGAGTTCTATCAATTTTTGGAAGATCAAGGTGAAAGCATCATCCTCGCCAAACGTACAGGGCGCTGTTTCCCTCCTGCAGAAAAGCAATTGGCCGAAGCCGGTTTGCCGGATGATCTCAAGTATATGTTGCTGGTCGAGAGCAAGTGCATTTCCGCCGCCTACTCGAAAGCGAAGGCGTCCGGTCCCTGGCAGTTCATCCCCTCCACTGGACGCCGGTACCGACTGAAGAGCGATGCCGTCCGAGATGAACGTCGCAATCTTGAAATGTCGACCGAGGCGGCAGTGAAATACCTCAAGTACCTCAAAGATTTTCAGGACAACGATTGGTTCTTAGCCATGGCCTCCTACAACGCCGGTGAAGAACGGATCCGCAAATTGCTCAAGGAGCAAAAAATCACCGACTACTGGAAGATGCATGGCCCACGTGAAACCATGCGGTATGTCCCTCGTATCATCGCCGCGAAGGAAATCTACTCCCAGCCGGAGAAGTACCTTGGGCTGACCAAGAAAGACCTCTATGTGCCGCTTGAGACAGAGACCATCAGGGTGAACGTCAAGGAATCCCAGCGCGCGCTGACCTCCATCGCCGAAGAATTCGGCACCTATTTGCTCGAGCTCAAGATGCTGAATCCTGAATTCAAAAAGGATGTCCTCCCTCGCGGAACCTATCAGATCCGAGTCCCTCGTCAGACCTGTCCCAATCGGTGTTTCAGGCAAGAGACGACCCAGTAGAATCCGGCCAATGACGCTTCATCTACCTCCTTCTCCCGCGCAATCGCTTCTCCGGAAGCTGATTGCCGCAGGGCTGGAGGCTGCCGACCCTCACCAGGCTTTACTCAAGAGCGTCTCCCTCAATAGACATTCCTTGCGAGTGGGACGTAGGAGATATGACCTTTCACATGTCGACCGTGTGGTGGCAGTCGGTGCCGGCAAGGCGTCGGCAAGAATGGCGCAGGCACTAGAGGCAATACTGGGGACAAGGTTGGAAGAGGGATTGGTCATCGTCAAGACAGGTCATACTCTCGCCACCAAACGGGTCACCGTGCTCGAGGCCGGCCATCCGATTCCCGATCGTGCAGGTCTTCACGCAACCCAACGGCTTCTGGGTCTGACACAACGACTGACGCCTCGAGATCTGCTGATCGTTCTCTTGTCCGGAGGTGCATCGAGCCTGCTACCGGCTCCAGTCCCTGGTGTGACACTGGCCGATAAGCAACGCACGACGCGCCTGCTGCTCCGCAGCGGTGCAACCATCAATGAGATCAACATTGTTCGAAAGCATCTCTCATTGATTAAAGGAGGTGGACTAGCCACATCCACTCGGGCGAGGATTGTTACGCTCCTACTTTCGGACGTCATTGGCGATGATCTCGGTTCCATCGGCTCGGGGCCGACCGCAGGCGATCCTTCGACGTTTGCAGATGCAGTGGGCGTGTTGCAACGGTATAGAAACTGGCATGCCGTACCTGCGTCCGTACGCCGCTACTTGGAGCGGGGCCGAAGAGGAGAAGCACCTGAGACTCTGAAACCTGGTTCACGACGATTGCGCTTCGTGCAGCATCACATCATCGGTAACAACCGGATCATGCTGGAAGCCGTCGCACGTGCCGCACGACAGGCTCGCCTCCATACTAAGTTTATATTGCGCCCCGTCACAGGAGAGGCGCGTGTGGCAGCGAAGCAGCTGACTGACCTTGCCAAAGCGATTACGGAGGGACATGGTACCTTGAAACGCCCATGTTGCGTGGTCGCGGGAGGTGAGACTACGGTGACAGTCACGGGCCATGGAAAGGGTGGACGTGCCCAGGAGTTCGCAGCCGCTGCGGCGTTCGAGATTGCCGGCATCCCCAACACATGGGTCGTGGCACTGGGCACCGACGGCACCGACGGACCTACCGATGCAGCCGGGGCTATCGTCAGTGGAAGCACCATTGCGCGAGCGAAAAAACTCGGCATCGATCTCCGTTCCTCCTTAGATCGACACAATACCTACCCTGCCTTAAAAGCTCTTCGATGTCATATCCATACCGGCCCTACTGGAACGAATGTCAATGACCTTTACCTCGTCCTCCTGCTCTAGCTACTATGCCGACCTATGCTCCGCCCCTTGATCCTTCCGCTGTCTCAGTGTTGCGATGCCGATCTCACGGGGGGAAAGGCCGTCGGGCTCGCTCAGCTCATCGCGGCTGGCTTCCCTGTCCCTCAAGGATTCTGCATCACGGCGGAAGCATACACACAGTGTCTGCACGAATCAGGATTTCGTGAGGATGAGGAGTGGCAGAAAGCCTGTACATTGTCAGGAAACGAGCGAGCGTCGGCGTTGGCCGACTGCCGTGATCGCATCAGACAGGTAGCGACTTCCCACCTTGCCGTTCAATGGGGGACGGCACTCCACACGCTTAGTCAGCCACCGAGCGAACGCTGGGCCGTTCGATCATCAGCCACGAATGAGGATACGGCTCACACCAGTTTCGCCGGACTCTATCGCACTCACCTGGGCGTGGTTCTTTCAGGAATTGAGGTCGCGATCAAGGAACTCTGGGCCTCACTGTGGGAAGAACGCGTGGTGAGCTACACAGCTCACTGGAGCGACAAGGCCGCTCCGAAAATGGCAGTGATCATCCAACCGATGGTCGATGCTCGATCGGCAGGAGTAGCCTATTCAATACATCCTGTGACCGGACGATCGAATCAGGTAACAATCAACGCCGTACCTGGTCTCGCTGCGCCGCTGGTCGATGGAACGGTCAAGCCGGATCACTATGTCGTGGAAGTGACCGACAAGGGGAAACCTCTTCGCATTCGCAAACGAAATCTCGCTCGTAAGTCTGAACGTCTCATGATCTCGAAGGAAGGCCTGCGCACCGATCCGCTCGACGCAGCGAGCCAAGACCGTTCGTCGCTGACGAATGATCAAGTCCTTTCACTCGCACGGATGACCAAAGAAGTCGAGCAGGCCTTTGGACACCCCATGGATGTCGAATGGGCGTTCGACACCGAGCAACTCTGGCTCGTGCAGGCCCGACCGATTATCGCTGTCCGTCCTTCAACCGACCTCACCAATGATGATTGCGAGTGGTCGCGTACGAACTTCAAAGAGACGCTCCCCGAACTGCCGAGCCTGTTGAGTCTCTCATTTCTTGAACGGTTCATGGACCGCCACATCCTTTTTCATTACAGAAGACTTGGGTGCCGTATTCCCGCGGGGCTTACCTCAGTCCGTGTCCTGAAAGGACGCCCTTACCTGAACGTGACCCTCTTCCATATCTTGATAGCCCAACTTCGCGGAGACCCATCGCTGAACGCCGAACAGATGGGCGGCGAACCACTACAAACCATGCCGAACGTAGAACCGCTCCACGGGGCGGCGTTCTTTCGAGCCGTGTGGATGATGTGGGCGGAGATGCGGCGGGTTGAGCGGTCCGGTCCACGAGTGTTTCGGGAGATGAAGAATCTGGCGACGACCTATCGTCGTGAGCATATACTGCACCTGTCGGTGGAAGAACTCGTGCCCGAGCTCAACAAGCTCGGCTCCTGGTTAGAGGGTCGAGAAGTGACGTTCGGGATAGCCGGAGGTGTCGGGCAATGCCTGCAGCTTTTCAGCCGATTCCTTCCACGTTGGCTCGGATCAAACTGGAGAAGTTTGCTGAATGCCGCGCTCCAAGGACAAGGGACCGTCATCAGCGCACAGCAGATTTTTCGGCTGGCTGAACTGACGGACATGGCTCGAGATGAAACGGCGGCCAGCACATTTCTCACATCGAAACCATGGGAACCTTCTCAGTTTCGTGAGGCTCTCGACGGCACGAATTTCCTACGAGCTTTCGACAGTTACTTGGAGGACTATGGGCATCGCGCAGTCGGCGAATCGGACGTCATGTCCCCGCGTCTCGCCGATAATCCAGAATCAATTCTTTCGATTGTGCGCGCCCAGCTGATTTCCGCCTCCCCTCCACAGGAAGACATCCGCTTACGCCAAGCGAAAACGAGAGCTTCTGCATTGGCTCAGATCAAACAGCGAATCGGCTGGCACTACCACAGATGGATCATCTTTATGTGGTGTTACCGTAGGCTCTGTCGTTTCTTTGCGCTGCGGGAAGCCAATCGACACCACTTGATGTATTACTCGACGGCCATCCGTACCCTCTTGATTCGTCTCGGAGAACTTCTCGTCGAGCAGGGTCTGCTCCACAAGGTGGACGACATTTTTTTCCTGACGATCAACGACCGGACCGACCTGTTGGCCGGAAACACACAAGACTGGAAGGCTGTGATCAAAGCCCGGAGAACCGAGCGAGAGTTCGACGCGGCGGTCGAGGTACCCGACACGATCCGTGACTGGGAGACTGCAAGTGAACCAACCCTGACCTCAGAAAAATCTGAATTGAACGGTATCTTGGCGGGTACGCCGATCAGTGTCGGAACCGTGACAGGTCCAGTTCGAATGATCCGTTCGGTGGCAGATTGGAACAAACTGATGCCGGGAGAGATTCTGGTGGTCCCGGTCATCGACCCCGGCTTAGCTCCTCTCTTCGGTCTTGCCGGAGGCTTGATTGCGGAAATGGGCGGCACACTATCTCATGGTGCCATTATCGCTCGTGAATACGGGCTGCCAACCATCGCCAACGTTGAAGGCGCCATGGCACGACTTGTTGATGGGCAGCGCATTACGGTAGATGCCGGATCAGGGACCATTCGTATCGAGCCATCTCTACCAAGCGAGGACAGATAGAGCTGTTTGAGTGGGGCCTTCTGCTCCTTGACCTTTTTCAATACCTTGCGTACTCTGCTTCAAATTATTCTTTTTCAACACTATATGCAGGGGCTTGTAACGTCGGCTTAAATGAATCAGGCGATGACTGACATACTCCCCCTTCTCATGACTTTTGGGGCAGGACTGTTCCTAGGCGGTCTACTGATGGGGCTGTGGATCACCAGTCGCTTGCGACCTCAGGCTCAACGAGCCGAGGCGACCGTGGACGAACTACGAAGGCAATTAGAAAGAGAACGGGATGCGCTCGTGTCCGCTCGCCAAGCATGGGCTGAGGCTCAACAGGCTCGAGTGACGGCTGAAACCCGCATGGAAGAGACAGCTCGACAACTTCTGGAGCAAAAAGCCCTGATCGACCACACACGCCAGGAGCTGATGGGATCGTTTCAGGCCCTTTCCGGTGAAGCATTAAAACAAAATAACGAGGCCTTCTTGAAGCTCGCCGCCGTTTCATTCGAAGCCCTGCATGTCAAAGCGGACAGTGACCTGGTGCAGCGGCAGCAGGCAATCGATGCCTTGGTCCGCCCACTCCAAGAGTCGCTTCAACGCTATGATGAACAGCTCCGCCTACTGGAACAATCTCGCCAATCCGCCTACGGAGGATTGGACCAACATCTACGATCGTTAGCGGAATCGCAACAACGGTTGCAGCAGGAGACTGGGAACCTGGTGAAAGCCTTACGGGCCCCCACCGTACGGGGTCAATGGGGTGAGTTGACGTTGAAGCGAGTCGCCGAACTCGCGGGGATGGTCGATCACTGCGATTTCGTCGAGCAGCACTCCGTGGCCGGTGACGATGGGCGTTCTCGTCCGGATATGGTCGTGCAGTTGCCTGGAGGACGCCAAATTATCGTCGACGCAAAGACCGTGCTCTCGGCCTACCTCGATGCCCATGAAGCCCAGAATGAGGCGCAACAGGCTGAGGCCTTACGTCGCCACGCCGCCCAAGTCAAGAGCCGCATGGATGAATTGTCGCTGAAAGCGTACTGGACTCAGTTCGACCGTGCACCGGAGTTTGTCGTACTGTTTCTTCCAGGTGAGCAATTCCTCGGAGCAGCGCTGGACCAGAACCCCCGTCTTATTGAAGAGGGGTTTGCGAACGGGTTCGTATTGGCGACCCCCGCGACGCTCATTGCGTTGCTCCGGGCAGTTGCCTACGGCTGGCGCCAAGAACGTATGAGCGCCCATGCAGAAGAAGCCGGTCGGCTGGGCAAAGAACTGTATGAGCGCACGGCGGTGCTGGCGGAACATATGAATGATGTCGGCCAGGCCCTTGGCAAAAGCGTGTCTGCGTATAACCGAGCCGTCGGTTCTCTTGAGACACGCATTCTTCCTGCAGCACGGCGCTTCAAAGAATTAGGGGTCTCGTCGGATCGAGACATTCCGGTGCTGGAACCGACGGAGGTTGTTCCACGCAAGGCCTTGACAGTTGATATCGAATGAAGGAGCGGACATGACCGATGAACAAGCCATGGTCGAAGCATTTCACACCAAGTTCGAGATTTTGGTCCAGACCACTCCGGCGGATTTGAATGAGGAGACGAAACAACTTCGCGTTCGACTCATTCAGGAAGAATTCGATGAATTAAAAGAGGCCATGGCCACGGGGAATCTAGCCGCGGTCGCCAAAGAAATGGCGGACCTGTTGTATGTCATCTATGGAACCGCGGTTTCCTACGGGATCGACCTGGAACCGGTATTTCGGGAGGTGCACCGATCGAATTTGAGCAAGATCGGCGGCTACAAGCGGGCGGATGGGAAATGGGTGAAGCCGCCCACGTACTCGCCGGCCGATATTGAATCGATTTTGGAGGTCCAGCGGGAACACCTGTTGGCGAAGCGGCTATCTGTGCATGATGCCGCCAGCGGCGTGCCCCGGAGTTCATGAGAGACCCACACTGCCCAAGTTGTGGAACTCCCTTCGTCCGGATCGTCTATGACGAGGGAACGATGGAGCGAATCTTGAATCGCTTGAGGCTATTTTCATTCCGGTGCCAGCTCTGCACTACACGCTTTCGTACCTATCGGAATCAGCCTCCGGACCGGGCCTCAATCGTGGATCGCCGACAATACAAACGCTTGCCCGTGTCGTTCCGGGCCAACCTTCTCACAGAGAATGCCATGCGAATGGACAATCGTGTGACGGATATCTCCATGGGAGGCTGTACGCTTGAGACGACGACCACCTTGCCTCAGGGGACGTTTATCGAGCTGGTCATCAAACCGGCCTCCGACGAAGACCCCATTAAAATTGAGACGGCGATGGTGTGTTCTTCGCGACCGGAATCGATGGGTATCCGGTTCCTTGAAATGGTGGCAGACGACAAGAACCGGCTCAGTCAGGTGATTCTCAGCTTGTTGGTAGGACAAAGCCTTCACTCGAACCTCTTCTCTTAAGGATACCCCACACATCAGGAAGACCGCCGGGGCGGGGTGGTCAGAAGGTTGTCGATAAGTCGAACGGATCCTATCCGCACCGCACCAAGAAGCACCACCCGCGAGGCCACAGTGGTAAGCGGTTCCAAGGTGTACGGATCGCAGACTGCCAGATAGTCGGTTGTCAGGGTTGGTTCCTCCTGGGTAACTCGAACCATGACCGCCCGTATGGTTTCCCCATTGGTGACACCGTTCCGAATTGCGTTGGCACCGGCTCGAAGAGCCTTGTACAGCGTGACGGCGCGTTTCCGTTCCTCCTGCGACAGATAGACATTGCGTGAGCTCATCGCGAGTCCGTCCGCTTCTCGCACTGTCGGATGGACCACAATCTCCACACCGAGGTTTAGATCCTTCACCAACTGCCGGATAAGTGCCGATTGTTGGAAGTCTTTCTGTCCAAAGAGCGCGATCTGAGGGCGGACGATTCCGAAGAGCTTCGTCACGACGGTCGCAACCCCAGAAAAATGATGCGGACGCACTTCCCCTTCCCACCGGCGGGCAATCGTCGGAAGTGTCACCATGGTTTGGAATCCGTTCGGGTACATCGCCTCCACGGTCGGCTCAAAGCAGACATCGACTCCTTGTTGCCGACATAACGTTCGGTCGCGTGAGATGGGACGTGGATACCGGGCGAGGTCTTCATGCGGTCCAAATTGAGTTGGGTTCACGAAAATGCTGACCACGAGCGCGTCACATCGTAGACGCGTTTCCCGAATCAGCGCCCGATGGCCATCATGAAACGCGCCCATTGTCGGGACAAATCCGATCTTCACACCCTCGCGCCTGAGTTGCTCGCTCCAAGCCGTCATGCTCAGGGGAGACCGAATGATTTTCATGAGCCGGGTGGTGAACTACAGGCAGGACGTGAACCGTATCTCGTGGAAGGTTGAGGGAAAAGGAGACGTACTTGGGACTGGTCCGGTGTTTCCGTCAATAACTGCGCCATCGACTGTTTAAGTGTAGGATGGATCCACAGCGGGTCGAGTTCATTCATCGGCATGAGGACAAACCGTCGCTGATGGAGACGGGGGTGCGGAATGGTCAACCCTGGTTCCTTAATGACACGCTCGCCGTAAAAGAGAATGTCCAGGTCGATCGTGCGAGGACCAGACCGGTTGTCATCATCCCGTCCGAGAGACCGTTCAATTTCCTGGAGGGTGGTGAGAAGGCTGCGTGGCGCGATGTCCGTTTCAAACTGCACCACCCCGTTCAGGAACCATCCTTCCCCTGGATCGGTCCGATCGCGAACCGGTTCGGTCTCATACAGCAGCGAGACCCCTTTGAGCCGCGAATGCGGGAGGAGACTGAGCAACGTCACCGCCCGATCGCAATAATCCACCCGATCGCCGACATTCGATCCGAATCCGATGAAGACAGTCTCCATCACAATACCGTTAGGGTGAGGCGTAATCCGTTAATACGGAAGTGAGGTCTTGCTGTT
>Ga0073934_10009901_pt1 | contig 12020 bp, 12 predicted proteins | sample LarsenN4metaG_FD_76834 | JGI IMG/M metagenome (GOLD analysis project Ga0073934, IMG submission 76834) | Hot spring sediment bacterial and archeal communities from British Columbia, Canada, to study Microbial Dark Matter (Phase II) - Larsen... ... | reverse complement strand
TGCTTGTCGGCCGCGCGCAGACGATCGATGCCGGGGAGCATGAAGGCGGCGGTCTTGCCGGTGCCGGTCTGGGCGATGCCGAGCAGGTCCCGGCCCTTGAGGACCGGCGGAATCGCCTGTTCCTGGATCGGGGTCGGCGTGGAATAGCCCTTCATGTCGAGGGCCTGGAGAACGGGCTGCGACAGCCCGAGTTCAGCAAAAGTGGTCATGAAAACTCGCATAATGTGCGACGCGCTTCCGCCTGTCCTTGGGCGGACGGCGGGCGCGGCGCGGGGGTTGAAACCGCCCGCGTGAATAGGGAAGTCCTGGAGAAGAACCGAGGCGCGGCCGGGGCGGATGATTTTCAGGTGTCCGCCGCTTCACGCATGGCTAGCGCGCTTCGATGGGGAGCTAGATGGGGCCTCGGCGCCCAAATGTCAAAGGATTATCGGTCGGGCTTGATCCACATGTCGAAATCGATCCGGCCGGTATAGGTCCCGGTGGTCGGCCTGCCCTGGCCGTCGAGCGCCGGGCTCAAGCGCGAACGCCGCATCAGGATGTCGCATAACTGTTTGGTGACGCTGGGGCTTCTGAACTTGCGCGACAGGGTGCAATCGGTCGCAGTGCCCGCCGCATCGATTTCGAACGTGAAGTCCATCTTCTGGCTCAGCACCCCAAGGCGCGAGGACGTGGACGCCAGTTCGCGCACCCCGTCGAAAGCGATCAGCTGCACCGGGCGCGGCCCCTGCGCCGCGGGTTCCTGAGCCTGCGCAGGCTGGACGGCGGCAGCAAGGCCGGCAGCGAGCACACCGAATATGATTGATCTTCTGCCCACGATCCGCTGTCCCCCTGCCGTTGCCGCGGCAGGAAAGACACCATCTTTCGCGCGCGAGATCAATCCTTCTCGCGCATTTCCAGATAGTTGAGCCGTCCTTCATAGGTCCCTTCGACCGGCGCGCCCGAGGCATCGCGCGCAGGCTCGAAGGTGTGGTGCTTGAGCAGCACCTCGCACAGCTTGTCGTTGACGTAGGTCATGCGGAACTTCTCGGCCAGCTCGCAATCGGTCGGCATCCCGGCGGCATCGACTTCGAGCGTATAGGCCACCTCGCCCCGCCACACCCTGAGCCGCGTCGAGGCCTTGAGAAATTCGCGCTCCCCGTCGAAGGCAATCAGCCGTGCCGGCTTGACCTTGGAGCGCGCCGTCCCGTCGCCCGCTTCGTTGTCGGCCAGCGCGGCGGGCGCGGCGGCGAGCGCGAACAGGAATGCGGCGGGCACGAGGAGCTTGTTCATCGGGGACCTTGGGCTGGAGTCGGCGGGAGGGGCGATTCCCTTCCAAGAATAAAGCATTGCCCCGCTTGTGCAAATCTTCCGCGCCAAACCGCGCAATTCAACCCGAAGTTGCCCGCGCGCCCATCACCTCGTCATATTGTTGCGCACACACGAAAACATGAAACAGCGCCGTAAAATTACTGCAACATTGATGAAACCCGCTCCTTGGCGATGGGGGGCGCCTGCATCCTGCCGCGCACCGTCTCAAGCGAGGCCCGCCGCAGCCATCAGCGCCCGGGTGCTCGGATCGAAATCGCCCTCGCCGCTTTCGATCTGCTTGGCAATCGCCTTGCCCAGCTCCACCCCGAACTGGTCGAAGGGATTGATCCCCATCAGGACGGCATTGGCGAAGGTGCGGTGCTCGTGGAAGGCGATCAGCGCGCCAAGCGCTGCCGCGTCGCAATCGTCGAGGAGGAAGGTGGTCGAGGGCCGATCCCCCGGATAGGCGCGCGCCGGATCCTCCGACGGCTTGCCCGCCATCAGCGCGGCGCCTTGCGCGAGGCAGTTCATCAAGAGGATGCGGTGATGCGCCGGATCGAGCGCGTCGCCGGGCGCGATCGAGGCGATGAAATCGACCGGGATCAGGTGCGTGCCCTGGTGCAGCAGCTGGAACACCGCGTGCTGCGCGTCGGTGCCCACCCCGCCCCAGGTCACCGCTGCGGTCGGACCGTCGACGGGCTTGCCGTCCACCGTCACGCTCTTGCCGTTCGATTCCATTTCGAGCTGCTGGAGATAGTCGGGCAGCAGCGCGAGACGCTCGTCATAGGCGAAGACCGCGCGGGTCTGGCAGCCCTTGAGGCGGGTGTAATACTGGTCGCAGAAGGCCGCGAGCAGCGGGGCATTGGCGCGGCCCTCGGCGGCGCGGAAGTGATCGTCGACCGCCTTGGCCCCCGCCAGCATGGCGCGGAATTCCTCCATCCCCACCGCCAGCGCCACCGGAAAACCGATGCTCGAGAACAGCGAATAGCGCCCGCCCACGCTTTCGGGGAAAGGCAGGATGCGGGTTTCGTCCACCCCCCATTCGACCGCCTTTTCCGGCGCGGCGGTGAGCGCCACCAACCGCCCGCCGGGATCGGCCACGCCATTCTCGGCGAGCCATTTGAGCGCGCTCGCGGCGTTGGTCATGGTCTCGATTGTGGTAAAGGTCTTGGAGGCCACCGCGATCAGTGTCCTCGCCGGATCGCAGGCGGCAAAGGCCGCTTCGAGCGCCAGCCCGTCGATATTGGAGACCACGTGGACATCGACCAGCTTGAGATCGCGGGTCAGCGCGTCGATCGCCAGCGCCGGGCCGAGCGCCGAACCGCCGATGCCGATCGCGATGCAGTGGCGAATCTCGCCCAGCGCACCTTCGTGGATCGCCTCGACCAGCATCCCCATCCGCGCGAGCAGCGCCTCGGCCTCGTCCACCTGAGCGGGCGTGCCGCTGCCCCGCAGCGCCGCGTGGGTGGCGGCGCGGCCCTCGGTGACGTTCACGATCCCGCCGGAAAACAGCGCCGCGCGCGCCGCGGCAAAGCCCGCCGCATCGGCCAGCGCCTCGAAGGCGGCGAGTTCGCCCTCGCCCAGATGGGTCTTGGCAAAGTCGATGGTCATCCCCGTGAGGGTCGCGCTGCCCGGGGTCACCGGCCATTCGATCCGCCGGGTCATCGTCTCGGCGCGGGCCGGATCGGCGGCGAACAGCGCGGCAAGGCTGTGCGACTCGAGCCCCCGCAGCCGTGCCCAGGCCGCATCCATCGCCGCCTTGTCCCGTCCCTCGCCCGATCCGCTCATCGCCGTTCCCCTTTGCGCATGTCTGCGGCTGCGACTAAGGGCAGGATCAATGGATGTTAAGAGCCAATCTCTCGGGAACACCATGACGGCTCCGGCGCACGGCGAAGCGCGGCCGCAGGGCGGCGGCAGCTTTGTCTGGTTCCTCGTCAAGCTGCTCATCGCGGTGCTGGTCCTGCGCACGCTGGTCTTCTCGCCGTTCTCGATCCCGTCGGAAAGCATGCTGCCGCGGCTGATGAATGGCGACTACCTCGTCGCGGCCAAGTGGCCCTATGGCTTTTCGCGCCATTCTCTGCCCTTCGATGTGCCGCTGCCCGCAGGACGAGTGCTGGCGAGCGCTCCGCAACGCGGCGATGTGGTGATCTTCAAGCACCCCGTCGACGGGCGCGACTACATCAAGCGGGTGATCGGCCTGCCGGGCGATAGCGTCGCGGTGGTCGGCGGGCAGATCGTGCTCAACGGCAGGCAGGTCGCACGCCAGAGGATGCGCGATTTCCGGATCCCCATCTCGCCCAATACCGGCTGCGAATGGGGCGGCGAGGTGGTGCGCCGCGCCGACGGGAGCGAGGCCTGCGCCTATCGCCGCTTCCGCGAGACCCTGCCCGGCGGCACGGCTTACGAGGTGCTCGATTTCGGGCTCACCCCGGGCGACAGCTTCGCCCCCATCACTGTGCCGACGGGGATGATGTTCGTCATGGGCGACAATCGCGACAATTCGCGCGACAGCCGCTGGGAAGCCGCAGCCGGGGATGCAGTCGGCCTCGTCCCGCTCGACCGGCTGGTGGGCCGCGCCGGCATGATCGTTTGGTCGACCGACGGCAGCGCCGAGTGGCTCAAGCCCTGGACCTGGCTGTCCGCCGCGCGCTGGGAGCGGATCGGGGGCACGCTGTGAGCGCGCTCGAACCCGAAACGCGCGCCTGGCTTGCGGCGCAGGGATTTGCCGTGCGCGAGGAGACGCGCTGGCTCGAGGCGCTCACCCACGGCAGCTTCAATGGCGCGGGCTCTGGCGGGGCGACCGATTACCAGCGGCTCGAATTCCTCGGCGACCGGGTGCTCGGCCTGTCGGTGGCAAGCTGGCTCTACCGCGCCGGGGACGGGCCGGAAGGCAAGCTCTCGCAGCGCCTCAACGCCCTCGTCAGCGGCGCCACCTGTGCGCGCATCGCCCGTGCCATCGGCCTGCCCGCCCATATCCGTCTCGGCAAGCAGGCGCGCGACGATGGCGGGGCGGATAGCGACAAGATCCTCGGCGACGTGATGGAGGCGCTGATCGGCGCCTGCTTCATCGAGAACGGCTTCGATGCCGCGCGCGATGCGGTCTATCGGCTGTGGGCGCACGAGCTCGAAGGCGATGTCGGCCGCGCCAAGCATCCCAAGAGCGCGCTGCAGGAATGGGCCGCGGGCAACAAGCGGCAGATGCCGGCCTACGAGGTGGTCGACCGCTCCGGCCCCGACCATGCCGCGCGCTTCACCGTGCGGGTGAGCATCCGCAACGTTGGCGCAGCCGAGGCCACCGCCAACAGCAAGGGCGAGGCGGAAAGGCTCGCGGCCAAGGCCTTTCTGGAACAGTTTGGGTGAAGGGGGCCACCTGCCCCCAAGCTCTCCCTGCCATTTTCACCGTTCGTCCTGCGCTTGTCGAAGGACTGTCCTTTTCTTCGGACAGGGTGCAAGTAGAAGGGCAGGGCTTCGACAGGCTCAGCCCGAACGGATTTGGAAATATGGACGAAACGGTCAAAACCCGCTGCGGCGTCGTCGCCGTGCTCGGCGCGCCGAACGCGGGAAAATCGACGCTGGTGAACAGCCTCGTCGGCCAGAAGGTCGCGATCACCAGCGCCAAAGCGCAGACCACCCGCGCGCGGATGCTCGGCATTGCGCTGCACGAACTGGCGGACGGCACGGCGGTGCAGATGATCCTGGTCGACACCCCCGGCATCTTCGCCCCGCGGCGCCGCCTGGACCGCGCGATGGTGAGCGCGGCGTGGGAGGGCGCGGAGAGTGCGGACGCCGTGCTGCTGCTGGTCGATCCGATCAAGCAGCGCCGCCATGAACTGGAGCCGCTGCTCGAAACTCTCGCCAGCCGCCCCGAGCGCAAGATCCTCGTCCTCAACAAGGTCGACCGCGCCAAGAAGGAGCCCTTGCTGGCGCTGGCGCAGGAACTTACGGCCAAGGTCGATTTTGCCGAGGTGTTCTTCGTCTCGGCGCTGACCGGTGAAGGCGTGCCGGAAATGAAGGAAACGCTTGCCCGGATGATGCCCGAGGGCGTGTGGATGTATCCGGAAGATCAGGTCTCCGATGCGTCCGAACGCCTGCTCGCCGCCGAGATCACCCGCGAACAGCTCTACAAGCAGCTCCACGAGGAACTGCCCTACGACAGCGCGGTGCGGCCCGAGAAATACGAGGTGCGCCCCGACGGCAGCGTCGAAATCCACCAGCAGATCGTCGTCACCCGCGACAACCAGCGCGCGATCGTGCTCGGCAAGGGCGGCTCGAAGATCAAGGCGATCGGCGAGGCGGCGAGGAAGGAACTCGCCGAGGTGCTCGGGGTGAAGGTGCACCTGTTCCTGCACGTCAAGGTGCTGGAGAACTGGGCCGAGGATCGCGAGATCTTTGAAGAGATCGGTCTCGACTGGGTGCGGTAGCAGGGCCCCGGGCCAGACCCGGGACCCCGCCTCTTGCGGTTTCGATGTTGGCCAAAGACAGCGGGACCCCGGATCAAGCCCGGGGAGACGAGGCAGCGTAATCACCCCCGCCCCAGCTTCTCCAGCTTGGCGCGCAGGGCGGCCTCGTCGAACGGCTTGACGATGTAGTCGTCCGCCCCCGCCGCGATGCCGTCGTGGATGTCCTTGGCCTCGCCGTTCGAGGTGCAGAACACCACCACCGGCTCACGGGGCGTGGGGATCGCGCGCAGCTTGGTGACGAACTCGATCCCGTCCATTTCGGGCATGTTCCAGTCGGTCAGCACCAGATCGGGCATCGCCTTCTTGCATCGGGCCAGCGCCTCCTCGCCGTTCTCGGCCTCTACGGGCACATAGCCGAGGCTGATCGCGATCTTGCTGGAAACCTTGCGGATCACCCGGCTGTCGTCGACGATCAGGCAGGTGCGCGCAGTCGGCGCGGGGACTTCGCGTCCGACATAGCGATCGCGCATCGCCTTGGCTGCGGCGACGATGGCGTCGGTATCGGGGGCGCCGGGATCGGCGGCCGCGGCAGGCGCGGCGGGGGCGCGAGGCTGGCGCTCGGCCTTGGCTTCGGCGACGGGATCGGCCGTCTCGCGCGCGACCTCGCGCTCCTTCTCGCCCTGGGCGAGCTTTTCCGCCAGGGTCTTGCCTTCAAGCCCCGAGCGGCGGTGCGGGCCAGAGTTGCGTTTGATCAGATTCTGCACGGTTCGTGCTCCCCGCCGAGCTTGGCAAAGCCCGCGTCGTAATCATCGTCATAGAAATCGGTGCTGTTGGCGTTCGCCACTGCCGCGCCCTCGCCCGGGGTCATGCGGACGTGGAGATAGGGCATCCACACATCGCCGAATTCGGCCTTCTGGTACCACACGTCGAGCACGTCATAGCTCGCCCACAGCCCGTCCGGCTCGCGCAGCCGCAGCCCTTCGCCGATGCGCGGGACAGCGGCAAAGCGGATGCGGGTCTGGGTCTGATGCGTCTCGTTCTGGACTTCGATCTCAATCACGGTGCAGCCCCTGGTCTTGAGCGTCCGTGATAAGCGGGAATGCTTTATGATTTACCAACGCGCCGGGGCCCGCAGGCGGGTGCGCGGCTCATTTTGCCGTGCTGGTCACTGCCTCTTTCGCCGGAGCCGTCTTCTTCGCCGTCGCCTTCTTCTTTGCCGGCGCTTTCTTGGCCGCCGACTTCGGTTTGGGCGCGGCTTTCTTTTTCGCCTTCCCCTTGGTTGGACCCTTGGCGATGCGGGCATCGATCAGCCCGATCGCGGCCTCGAGCGTCACGTCCTCGGGCTTCGCGTCGCGCGGGATCGTCGCGTTGGTCGTCCCGTCGGTCACGTAGGGGCCATAGCGGCCGGGCATGACCTTGATTTCCCCGCCGCTCACCGGGTGGGTGCCGAGCGTCGCGATCGCCTCGGCCTTGCCGCGCGTGCCCCCGCCTGCCCCGCGATTGGCGGCCTCGGCGAGAATCGCGACCGCACGGTTCATGCCGACCTCGAACACCTCGCGGGTGCTGGTCAGTTTACCATACTTGCCATCGTGCCTGAGGTAAGGCCCGTAACGTCCGATATTGGCTTCGATCTCCAGCCCGGTGTCGGGATGTGTGCCGATGATGCGCGGTAAGCCAAGCAGCTTCACCGCCCAATCCAGATCGAAATCATCGAGGTCCTTGGGGATCGAGGCGCGCTTGGCGTCCTTGCCCTCGCCCATCTGCACATAGGGGCCGAAGCGGCCGGTCTTGCGGTGGATGTCCTCGCCGGTCTCGGGGTGCTGGCCGAGGATGCCGTCCTCGGCGCTGCCCTCGCCTTCGCCGCCCGGCTGGGCGAACCGGCGCGTGTACTTGCACTCGGGATAATTGGCGCAGGCGACAAACGCGCCGAACTTGCCGCCACGCAAGCTGAGGCGTCCGCCAACGCGCCCCTCGGCGGCGCACAGCGGGCAGGCGCGCGGGTCGGAGCCGTCCTCGCGCGGGGGGAACAGGAAATCGGACAGATAATCGTCGAGCGCCTCGGTCACTTCCGAGGGAAGCTTCTCCATCACCTCGTCGGCCTTGGGCTTGAAATCGCGCCAGAAGCGGGCGAGCAGCGCCTTGTAGTCCTCGCGCCCGTCCGAGACGACATCGAGCTCGTCCTCCATCCCGGCGGTGAAGTCATAAGCGACATAGGTGGGGAAGAAGCGTTCCAGGAAGGCGGTCAGCAGGCGGCCCGATTCCTCGGCGAAGAAGCGGTTCTTCTCCATCCGCACATAGGCGCGGTCGCGCAGGGTCTGGATGGTCGAGGCATAGGTGGAAGGCCGCCCGATGCCGAGTTCCTCGAGCCGCTTCACCAAGCTGGCTTCGGAAAAGCGCGGCGGCGGCTGGGTGAAGTGCTGGGTGGCTTCGACGCCGCGCTTGGCCGGGCAGTCGCCCGCCTTCATCACCGGGAGCAGGCCGCCGTCCTCGTCCTCGGAATCGTCCAGCCCCTCCTGATAGACCGCAAGGAAGCCGGGGAAGCGGATCACCTGCCCGGTGGCGCGCAGCTCGTGTTGCCCGGTCGCATCGCGCAGGGTGACGGTGGTGCGTTCGAGCTGCGCGGTCGCCATCTGGCTCGCCATCGCGCGCTTGAAGATCAGGTCGTAGAGCTTGCCCTCGTCCCCCGTGCCCGCGCGTTCGCGGGTGAAATCGGTCGGGCGGATCGCCTCGTGCGCCTCCTGCGCGTTCTTCGCCTTGGTGCTGTAGAAGCGCGGTTTTTCGGGCAGATAGGCGGCATCGTAACGTGCCGCGATGGCATCGCGCAGCGCCATGATCGCACCCGGGTCCATCTGCACCCCGTCGGTGCGCATATAGGTGATCGCGCCGGCCTCGTAGAGGCTCTGCGCCAGCCGCATGGTGTGCTGCGCCGAGAAGCCCAGTTTTCGCGCGGCCTCTTGTTGCAACGTGGACGTGGTGAAGGGCGGCGCGGGGTTGCGCTTGACCGGCTTGGTCTCGACGCCCTCCACGATGAAGCGCCCGGCCTCGACCGCCGCCTTGGCCTCCAGCGCGATGCCTTGGTTGCCGAGGCTCAGCTTCTCCAGCTTCACGCCCTTGAACTTGACCAGCCGCGCATCGAACTCGGTGCCGTCGTGCTGCATCCGCGCGACCACCGACCAGTATTCCTCCGCCCGGAAGGCCTCGATCTCGCGCTCGCGCTCGACGATGAGGCGCAACGCCACCGATTGCACGCGGCCCGCGCTCTTGGCACCGGGGAGCTTGCGCCACAGCACCGGCGAGAGGGTGAAGCCGAACAGGTAATCCAATGCGCGCCGCGCCAGATAGGCGTCGATCAGCGGCTGATCGAGCTCGCGGGGGCGCGCCATCGCCTCGGTGACGGCCTGCTTGGTGATCGCGTTGAAGGTGACGCGTTCGACCTGCTTGGGCAGCGCCTTGCGCTTGGCCAGCAGCTCCTGCACGTGCCAGCTGATCGCCTCGCCCTCGCGGTCAGGGTCGGTCGCCAGCACGAGGCGGGTCGCGCCCTTGGCCGCGTCGGCGATCTCCTTGAAGCGGCTTTGCTTGTCGCGGTAGAGTTCCCACTCCATCGCGAAATCAGCCTCGGGATCGACGCTGCCGTCCTTCGCCGGCAGATCGCGGACATGGCCGTAGGAGGCGAGGACCTTGTAGTCCTTGCCCAGATATTTCTCGATGGTTTTCGCCTTGGCGGGGGATTCGACGATGACGAGCTGCATGATGGCTAACGGGATGTCCCTTACGTGTGTACGCGCGAGGGTGGGGGCCGCCTTTACTGCTCGTCAAGCGGTAGATAAAGCGATCTCATGATGTCGCCCGTCAAGTCCCTGCGCCTGCTGGGTTCATGCATGCTGTTGGCCGGAACCGCGGCAATCGCCGAAAGCCGGCTGGTGTCGCCCCCGCTTGAGGGATTTTTCGTCGCCTACGAGGCAAGCGACGCAACGCAATCAATCCGCGAGGAAATCCCGGTTGGCGAAACGCTTGACGGTTGGACGCAGATGGTCACGACCCAGCGATTTTCCGGTAACCCGGGTTCCGCCCTGCAACTGGCCGAAGCCGTCCGCGACGGGGTAAGGGCAAGCTGCCCCAAGGTTGCGATGAGCGATCCGGGCGAAATTGCACATCAAGGGTTCCCCACCGCGTCATTCTCGGCAACCTGCTATCGCGAGACCAAGGACGGGGGGACGGAAACCTTATTCATGATGGTGGTTCGGGCGCCCGATGCCTTGCTGGTCAAGCAGGTCGCATTCAAGGGCGATGTGACGCGGGAGAGCATGACCCGTGCCGTCGGCCTGCTCAAGAACGCGGTGGTCTGCGCCGATACCTGCGAAGTTCCGGCGCGCTAGGCCGTCAAGCGGCCTATGCGCAAGCGCCTATCCGAACACGTCCTCGATCATGGTGTCCTCCGGCCCGAGCAGTTCGAAGGTCGCGGTGGACAGGCCGAGCAGCAGCAGCGGCAGCAGGTGGACATCGATCAGGTCGAACGGCTTGGCGCCGCTATAGGCCTCGATCCCCGACACAAGCCTGCTGAGCCCGCCCGTCACCAAGCCCAGGGCGCTGGTGATGAGGAACATGATCACCACCGCACCCGCGATCTTGCCCGTGTGGCCGCGGACCGCGTCCCAGCTGGCCCCGGCCGCCGAAATCGCGCCCTGCCCGCGCGCGGCGACAAAGCACGGCGCGGCGATCCAGCGCGCGACCAGGAACAATCCCGGCAGCACCAGCGCCGCAAGGCCGAACATGATCGGAAAGATCAGCAAGACCGCCAGCAGGAAGAAGGCAAACAGGTGATAGCGCGGCGTCTCGAGCATCCCGCGGGCCTTTAGGAACGACTGGTAAAGCCAGTACTGACCGACAAGATAGAGCGCAAAGCCCCCGCCGCCGGTGATCGCCTGTCCGAGCAGGGGCATGGTGAAGGCGCACAGCGCCACCACGATGAGATAGATCGCCACCTGCTTGCGGATCAGCCACAGGTTCTCGAACGCGCGCGACAGCAGCGTGCCGAAACTGGCATCACGCCGGGGGGATACAAATGCGCTCATGCCGTATCCTATCCCTCGGAGCGGCGCACCGCGCCATCGGCCTCGCGCACCAATTCGCCCGCCAGTTCCAGTTCGAGCAGCGCCATGTGCACCGCGGCGGCGCTGGCGCCGGACTGGCGGATCAACTCGTCGATGCCAACCGGCGCGTTCGAAAGCAGCGCGGCGATGGCCGCGGTGCCGGCGGAATCGATTTCCGCCTCGGCCAGTTCGGCATAGTCGAAATCCGCCGCGCCTTCGGCCACCCGGAAGCGCGAGCGCGGCGCGCCGGTGAAACTCTCGAGCAGCTCGATCACCTCCTCGGGGCTCTGCACCAGCACCGCGCCTTCGCGGATCAGCTGGTTGCAGCCCAGTGCGCGCGCATCGAGCGGGGAGCCGGGGATCGCCATCACCTCGCGCCCCGCCTCGCCCGCCAGCCGCGCGGTGATGAGGCTGCCCGATTGCGGCGCGGCCTCGACCACCAGTGTGCCCAGGGCGAGACCGGCGATGATGCGGTTGCGCGACGGGAAATGCCGCCCGCGCGGCTCGGTGCCGGGGGGCTGTTCGGCGATCAGCAGGCCGTCTGTGGCGATGCGCTCCTGAAGCGCGGCGTGCTGCGGGGGATAGGCGATGTCGATCCCGCTCGCGATCACCCCGATGGTATGCGGAAACGCGCCCTCATGCGCCGCTCCGTCGATGCCCCTCGCCAGCCCGGAGACAACGGTAAAGCCCGCCGCGGCCAGCCCGCCCGCGAAATCGCGCGCCAGCTTGACCGCGGCGGCGCTGGCATTGCGCGCCCCGACCAGCGCCACACACGGCGCACTCGCCAGCGCCAACCTGCCGCGGCAGGTGAGGATCGGGGGGGCGGATTCAAGTTCGGCGAGCAGCGCCGGGTAATCGGGCTGATCGTGGAACAGGTAGCGCGCGCCCGCAACGCGGACCGCGGCGACCTCGCGCTCGATGCTCTCGGGCGGCGCGGGGCGGTAGGGCCCCCGCCCCCGGCTCGCCAGATCGGGCAGCGCATCGAGCGCCGCGCTCGCACAGCCGAAGCGCGCGATCAGCTGGCGATAGCTCACCGGGCCGATATTGGGCGAGCGCAGCAGGCGGATGCGCGCGAAGGCTTCGGCCTGTGTGAGTTCCGGTTTCGAGAGCACCGGCTGCGACCCCTGGCTCTCCATCAGTGGGGGCCCCGTGTCATGCCTTGCCCGAGGAACCGACCCTGGGCTCCTCCCCCCGCATCAACCGCCCGATATTGGCGCGGTGCTGGACGATCACGATCGCGGCA
>Ga0073934_10009900_pt1 | contig 12021 bp, 8 predicted proteins | sample LarsenN4metaG_FD_76834 | JGI IMG/M metagenome (GOLD analysis project Ga0073934, IMG submission 76834) | Hot spring sediment bacterial and archeal communities from British Columbia, Canada, to study Microbial Dark Matter (Phase II) - Larsen... ... | reverse complement strand
CTACGCCACCGGGATCGGCGGGATCGAGACGCTGCTGCGCGCGCACGACCTGATGCGCGAGAAGGGACCCGGTCGCATCTCGCCGTTCATGGTCCCGATGCTGATGGCCAACGCGCCGGCGGGTCACGTCGCGATGATGTTCGGGCTGACGGGGCCCAACCTGTGCACGATCTCGGCCTGCGCTTCCTCGAACCACGCGGTCGGCGAGGGCATGCGCATGATCCGCGACGGCTACCTGGACCTGTGCGTCGTCGGCGGGTCCGAGTCCGCCACGCTCCCCCTCACGGTTGCGGCGTTCGCCCAGATGACCGCGCTCACACGCAACCCGGACCCCGAGACCGCGAGTCGTCCGTTCGACGCGGAGCGGGACGGGTTCGTCATGTCCGAGGGCGCATGCGCCCTCGTCCTGGAGTCCGAGGAGCACGCACTCGCCCGAGGAGCGCGCGTGTACGCGGAGGTCGCGGGCTACGGGGCCTCGGCGGACGCCTTCCACATCACGGCGCCGGACCCCGAGGGCTCCGGCGCGGCGCTCGCGATGCGTCGGGCGCTCGAGGACGCCGGCGAGGAGCCCTCGGCTGTCGACTACGTGAACGCCCACGGCACGTCGACGCCGCTCAACGATCGGTCGGAGACCGTGGCCATCAAGGCAGCGCTCGGTGAGGACGTCGCGCGGGCGGTCGCGGTCTCCTCGACCAAGTCGATGACCGGCCACATGCTCGGCGCCGCGGGCGCGGTCGAGGCCGCGGCATGCGCGCTCGCGATCCAACGCTCCACCATCCCGCCGACGATCCACTACCGAACACCCGATCCCGGGTGCGACCTCGACTACGTCCCGAACGAGGCCCGCGAGGCGAACGTCCGGCTCGCGCTCAGCAACTCCTTCGGGTTCGGCGGCCAGAACGCGAGCGTCGCGTTCCGCGGGATCTGAGGCGCCCTCGTCGGATCCCGGGCTCAGGGAGCGGCGGCGCGGTAGTAGGGCGCGGCATCCACGATCGCACGGGTGGCTCGCCCGTCGATCACCACGTCGAACCGGACACGGTCCGGCGACCACTCCTCCCCCACCCGGAACGAGCCATCGGGGAGCGGACCGAGCGGCAGATCGCCACCCCAGTCCAGCGCGTCGCCCACGAAGCCCAGCCACAGCCGCCCGCCTCGCAGGAACACGTCGAAGGTCGGCGCCCACGGGTTCCAGCTGCGGTACCGTCCGACGAACGCCTGCCACGACGACGGCAGGTCGAAGGTCGTGGGACCCTCGTACCGCTCGTGGCGGAGCCACCTGGGCCCCCACATCGCCTGCGTCACGAGGCCTCCCTCGCGGAGGACGTGGAAGGGGTACCGCTCCAAGGCGGGATGGTCGACGACGAACCGATCCTTCCCCCGGGGGATGAGCGATGCCCGCGCTCCAGCGTGCTCGAGCCGGAGGCGGTCGCCCTCCGCCGTGACGATCACGGTCACCTCCTCGTCGCGGAAGGCGCCGGCGATCTCGTCGGCCCCCTCGACCCGGGCGGGATCGGGCGGCTCGGGCACCTCGGGCATCGCGCCGTCCGCCCCGAGGCAGGCGAGGGCGAACCGTGCGAGGTCGAGCCGCGCCCCGAAGGCCGAGTTCATCAGCACCGTGACACCGAAGCCCGCCTCCGGGTCGACGAGCGCGTAGGCGGTGAAGCCGATCATGCCGCCCGAGTGGCCGAGCAGCGGACGCGAGCCCTCCTGCACGATCCACTTGACCCCGTACCCGAAGCGATGGCCGGGAGCCTCGGGGTCCTCGATCACCGGCTCGACCATGCGTTCGAACGCCCGCTCCGACAGGACCCCGCGTCCACGCCCGAGGAGCAGGCGCGCGTACGCGGTCAACTCCTCGGCGGTCGCGCAGATCGTCCCGTCCGCGGTGGCGCTCTCGAACCACGGCGAGGGGGCCCACCCGTGGCGGGGCAACCACGGGCGATCGTCGAACGGCGATGCGTACCCGACGGCGAGCCTCGCGCGGCTCCCGGCGGTGATGATCACATCCGCTTCGGCCATCCCGATCGGCGCCATCACGCGCTCGTGGACCACCTCCCACCATGGCCGACCCGCCACGCGCTCGAGGACGAGCCCGAGCGCCTTGTACCCGAGGTTGGAGTACAGGAACCGAGAGCCCGGCGCGAACCCCGTATGCGTCTCGCGCAGCGACCAGACCTCCGCCGTCGCCTCGCCCGTGGCGTCAGTGCCGCACGTGATGCCCGAGGTGTGGCTCAGCAGGTGGTGCACGGTGATCGGGTCGAAGTCGGAGCGGACCTCGAACCAGGGGAGGTACTCGGTGACCGGGGCCTCGAGGTCGAGCCCGCCCGCCTCCCACTCCTGCAGGAGCGAGATCGCCGTGAAGCCCTTGCTGATCGAGCCGATCTGGAACCTGTGATCCGGTCGCACGGGGGTCCGGGCGTCCACGTTGGCGAGACCGTCCGTGATGACCCCGATCGTCCGGTCACGGTCGGTGAGGGCCAGCGCGAGCCCGGGCGTGTCGAGAACGGAGCGGTGTCGCACGACGTACTCGCGGATCCGCTCGACCGCCGGGCCGCCGTCCATACGGCCACTACCCGAAGAACAGCTGCAGCTCGCGCTCGGCGGACGCGGGCGAGTCGCTCCCGTGCACGATGTTCTGCGTGATCACGAGCCCGAAGTCGCCGCGGATCGTGCCCGGGGGCGCGACGGCTGGGTCGGTCGGACCCATCATCGTGCGCCAGACACCGATGGCGCCCTCACCCTCCAGGCGCGCGACCACCACCGGACCGGAGGTGATGAACGCGACGAGCTCGTCGAAGAACGGCTTGTCGCGATGTTCGGCGTAGTGCTCCTCGGCGAGGGCGCGGTCGATCCGCATCAGCCGCATCTCGGCGATCCGGAGCCCCTTGGCCTCGGCGCGGCCGAGGACCTCGCCGACGAGACCGCGCTCCACGCCGTCCGGCTTGACGATGAGCAGGGTGGATTCCACGGTCACCTCTCGGGTTCCTCCAGCAGGGTCCGGCGGGCGTCCGCGACAGTGTACAGAGACCCCGTCACCAGGATGAGGTCACCCTCGTCCGCATCCGCCCTCGCCGTCTCCACGGCCTGCTCGACGGTGGGGAAGGTCCGCGTGTCGACGCCGCGCGAGGCGAAGGCCGCGGCCACCTGGTCCGGTGGTCGGGCTCGCGGGCTCCCGCTCGCGCACGCGTAGACCGCGTCGGCGAGCGGCGACAGCCGCGTCGCGATCGCGTCCAGGTCCTTGTTCGCGAAGACGCCCACGACCAGGTGCAGGCGATCCCAGGCGAACACCTCAGGGAGCGACGTCGCGAGCGCGTCGGCCGCCGGGGCGTTGTGTGCCCCGTCCAGCACGATCAACGGGCGCCGTCCCACCACCTCCAGTCGCCCCGGTGAGGACGCCCGCTCGAGGGCCCGCCTCACCGCGTCCTCCTCCAGGGGTCGCTCCAGCAGCGCCTCGACGGCCACCACGGCGGCGGCTGCGCTGTGCGCCGCGTGCTCCCCGTGCAGCGGCAGCAGGAGATCCTCGTACCCGGCCCGCAGACCCCGCACGGCGATCGCCTGGCCACCGACCGCGGGCACCCGAGACGCCAGGGCCCACTCGCGCCCCTCGAGCAGCATCGAGGCGACCACCTCCTCGCACCGGGCGCGGATCACTTCCAGGGCCTCGGACGGCTGCTCTCGGACGACGGCCACCCGACCCGCCTTGACGATGCCCGCCTTCTCCCCGGCGATGTCGGCGAGCGCGGGCCCGAGCTCGGCGACGTGATCCATCCCGATCGGGCAGATGACCGCCACGTCGCCGGCCACGAGGTTCGTCGCGTCCCACGAGCCGCCCATCCCGACCTCGAACACGCCGAGCCCGACCGGCTTGTCGGCGAACCACAGGAAGGCGAGCGCGGTCAGCGCCTCGAAGTACGTGACGCGTCCCACGCCCTCGTCCACGACCCGGAGGAACGGCAGCAGATGCTCGTACTCCTCGCCGAACTCCTGCGGCGTCATCGCCACCCCGCACACGTCGAACCGCTCGGTGACGGAGGCGAGGTGCGGGGAGGTGAAGGTTCCGGTCGTGAGCCCGTGCGCGCAGGCGAGGGCGGCGGCCAGCCTCGCGGTCGTCGTCTTCCCGTTGGTGCCGGTCACGTGGATCGACGGGTACGTGAGCTGAGGATCGTCGAGCAGGTCGGCGAGCGCCCGGATCCTGGAGAGATCCGGCTCGGGCATGTGCTCGGGCTGGCGCCCCTCCAGCTCGGCGAGCGCGTCGGCGAAGCGCATCGGTCTAGGCGTCCGCGCCGAGCTCCGCGATCTGTGCCCGGATCCGTTCCCGTTGCTCCGAGAGCCGGTCGGCCTTCTCGCGCTCGGCCTCCACCACCGACGGGGACGCCTTCGTCACGAAGCCCTCGTTGGCCAGCTTGCCCTCGGACCGGCGCAGGTCGGCCTCGAGCTCGTCGAGGTCCCTGCGCAGCCTGGCGACCTCCGCCTCGAGGTCGAACAGCCCGCTCAGGGGGATCCAGACCGACCCGCGCGACAGATCGATCCGCGCGCTCGGTGAGGGCGGCGACGCCCGGTCGGTCACGAGGTCCAGGGAACCGATCAGCGCCAGACGTCGGATCCGATCGCCGAGCGCCTCGAAGGTCGGTCGATCCTCCGCCGGGAGCCGGACACGCGCGTCGACCTTCACGCCGGGCGGGACCCGGTGATCGCTGCGGAACCTCCGCACCGAGGTGACCACCTCCTGCACGAGGCCGAAGCTCCGCTCCGCCTCATCGTCGAGATGCTCGGGGTGCCGCTCGGGCCACGGCGCGACCACGATCGACTCCCCCGCCTCGAACCGCTGCCAGATCTCCTCGGTGACGAACGGCATGATGGGGTGCAGGAGGCGGAGCGTGCGCTCCAGCACCCACGCCAGCAGGTGCGCGGCGTCCGCGCGCTCCTCGTCCGGTCCGTCGAGCCGACCCTTCTCGACCTCGAGCCCCCAGTCGCAGAGCTCGGACCACAGGAACCGGTGCAGGACCGAGGCCGCCTGGGCGAACTCGTCGCGCTCGAGCGCGGCATCCACCTCCGTCACGCATGCCTCGTGCCGCGACAGCAGCCACCGTTCGGCGACCGTCCAACGGTCCTGGGGCGGCAGCCTCGGCTCGCCGCCGGGGTACGCTCGGAGCAGCAGGCGGGCGGCGTTCCAGATCTTGTTCGCGAAGTTGCGGCCGGCCTGGATCGCCTCCACCGCCAGGGGCAGGTTCTGCTGCTCGGGCGAGGCCATCCGCGCGAGCGCGAAGCGCAGCGCGTCCGCGCCGTACGCCTCGATCATGTCCAGGGGGTCGATCACGTTGCCCAGGGACTTGCTCATCTTCCGCCCGGTGCGATCGCGCACGAGGCCGTGGATCACGACCTGGCGGAACGGGACGTCACCGACGAGGTACAGACCCGACATGATCATCCGCGCGACCCACAGGTACAGGATCTCGTAGCCGGTCACGAGCACGGAGGTCGGGTAGAAGGTGGCCAGGTCCTCCGTCGGCTCGGGCCAGCCCAGGGTGGAGAAGGGCCACAGCTGCGACGAGAACCAGGTGTCGAGCACGTCGGGATCCTGCTCGATCGCATCCGAGCCGCACACGGCGCAGCTCGTCGGATCCTCGACCGCCGCGAACTGGTGACCGTCGGCGCAGTACCACACCGGGATCCGGTGGCCCCACCACAGCTGGCGCGAGATGTTCCAATCGCGCAGCCCCTCCAGCCACACGTCGTAGGACGTGGCCCACCGTTCGGGTGTGAACCGGATCCGCCCCTCGCGGGCGGCCTCGCGTGCGGGGCCTTTCAGCCGGTCCACCGCGACGAACCACTGCTTGCCCGAGAGCCAGGGCTCGATCTCGGAGTGGCACCGGTAGCAGTGCCCGACCGCGTGCACGTAGGGTCGCTGCTCCTCCACGACGAGGCCCAGCTCCTCGAGACGGTGACGCACCCGGCGTCGCCCCTCGTAGCGGTCGAGGCCTCGGAACTCCTCGGGCACGGCGTCGTTCAGCGCCGCGTGAGCGTCCAAGATGTTCATCAGCGGCAGGCCGTGCCGCTCGCCGATCTCGAAGTCGTTCGGGTCGTGGGCGGGGGTGACCTTGACCGCCCCCGTGCCGAACCCCCGATCGACGTACGCGTCGGCGACGATCGGGATCTCACGGCCGTCGAACGGGTGCCGCACGGTCTTGCCGACGAGCGCGCGGTAGCGCTCGTCGTCGGGGTGCACCGCGATCCCGGTGTCGCCGAGCATCGTCTCGACGCGCGTGGTGGCCACCTGGATGGAGCCGGATCCGTCGGCGAGCGGGTAGCGGAACGTCACGAGCTCCCCGTCCACGTCCTCGTACTCCACCTCGGAGTCCGACAGGGCCGTCAGATCGGTCGGGCACCAGTTGACGAGCCGCTCCCCCCGGTAGATCAGCCCGTCCTCGTACATCCGGACGAAGGCGACGCGCACCGCGTGCGAGAGCCCCTCGTCCATCGTGAAGCGCAGCCGGTCCCAGTCGCACGAGTTGCCCAGCGCCTTCATCTGCTCGACGATCCGCCCTCCGTACCGCTCCTTCCACTCCCAGACGCGCTGGACGAACGCGTCACGTCCCAGATCCCGTCGCTCGATCCCCTCCTTGCGGAGCTCACGCTCGACGACCACCTGGGTCGCGATGCCCGCGTGGTCCGTGCCCGGGAGCCACAGGGTCTCGAACCCGCGCATCCGCGCCCGGCGGATCAGCATGTCCTGGATCGTGTGGTCGAGCGCGTGGCCGATGTGCAGCGCCCCGGTCACGTTCGGCGGGGGAAGGACGATGCAGAAGGTCGGACGATCCGTCGGTGCCTCGGCGTGGAAGTACCCGCGCGACACCCAGGTCTCGTACCAGCGCGACTCGGTCGCGTGGGGGTCGTAGCGGGTCGGCATCTCGACCCGACCGCGCTGATCCTGCGACATGGAGCGCAGTCTACGAGACCCGGTCGTCGGCTCCGGCGCCGATCCGTGCGTGACGAGCCGAAGCGCGGGCGCCGACGCCCTACTCGGTCGTGGTCACGGGCGCCTTCCCCGCCTCCCCGATCCGGTACACGACGAGCTCGAGACCACCGATCACCAGCGCCAGGATCAGGAACCAGCCGATCGACAGATCGAACAGGAGCATCACGACCACGCCGAGGAGCGCAAGGCCCATCATCACCGGGTCGCGGTGCTCCGCGATCCACACGGTCGCCGGGGTGCGCTCGCCGGGCTGCAGCATGCCGCCGAGCGCGCGCCCCACGTCCACCGACCAGCCGCGCAGCTTCACCGCCCACGGGTACGGCCCCGTGACGAGCGCGACGACCAGCGCGATCAGGGAGATCGCGAGGAACCACGCCGTGTACGAGAGCAGGCTCCCCAGGAACGAGTCCACGATCGCGCGCGCCGCGGCCTGGTTCTCCGGTCTCGCCGAGTCCACCAGGTCGTTGGCCGCGGCGATCGCGAACCGCCGCTCGAGCACCAGGACCACCGCGAGCGCCGTCAGGAGCTGGACGAGGGTCCGGCGCTTCCTCGGAGACACCCACAACGCCGCCGCGAACCCGAGCACGAAGACGATCGCGAGCAGCACGACGGCCTTGTCGAACAGGTCGACGGCCTGCTGCACGGCTCCGAGCTCCTGGCTGTCGTAGACGACCACGGTGCCGAAGCGCTCGGGGAGGTCGATGCCCAGCGCCTGCTCGAGCTTCGAGACCGCCTCCGCCGGGACCGTCTCCGCGGTGACCTCCGGGATCGTGATCGGGCGCCCCAGGAGCTCGCTGACGACCCCGGCGACCCCCTTGAGCACCTCGTTCGCCACGGGGACGAGGTTCAGGACCACCTGCCCATCCTCGACCGTGACCACGGTCGTGTCGCCCTCGAGCACCCTGAGCGCCTGCTCGTGGGCGATCCGGTTGATCTGCGTCCACAGCTCGGCGAAGCGCTCGCTCGAGATCACCTTGTCGACCTGGTCCTGCACGAACCCCTGCACCGACGACGTGATCGGTCCGGCGAGGAACACGAGGCGATCCGCGCGCTCCTCGAGGACAACCTGGAGGCGGCCCTGCACGTCGAGCGCGGTGAAGACCTGGTCCGTGATCGTGCGGGCCAGGTACTCCTGGACCGCGGGATCCTCCACGAGCGGGCCCACGGTCGCGACGTAGCGGTCGGTGTTCAGGACGGTCCGGCGGGCCCACGCCCCCGCGACCCCGGCCGCGAACACGACGACGGTCAGGACGACCAGCAGGACGGCGCCGATCCGCCGTGCGCGCCCTCGCTTGGCGGGGCGATCCTCGAGCGCCTCGACCTGCTGTTGGAGCTGTTCCCGCTCCTGACGGAGCCGCTCGACCTCGGCCTCGAGGTCCCTGTCATCGGACGTCACGGGTCTCTCCTTCCGCCGACGGTGGCCAGGTCCTCCCGACCGCAGTCATCTTCGCGCCTCGACCTGCGAACCACATCATCCCGTCGGGACGAGGCGTTCGAGCCGGTTGGATCCGCAGGAGCTCGCGATGCGGGCGCTGCGCCCACGAGCACGTGTGGACTACCCTGCGCCTTCGAACACGAGGAGGAGACCGCCGGCCTCGTCGAGCAGCGACAGCGACGGCCCGTCGATCTCGTACGCGGCGGTCGCGGCCATCGCGTCCGCCACGTCCTGTGCCTGGGCCGCGACGTCCGGCTCGCAGGCCATCTTGGTCCCCGCGAGGGCGCCGATCGTCATCGAGCCGTCCGAGACCGAGTACTCGGCCACGTAGCGGTTGCAGCCGTCGGTCCCCGCGACGGTGCCGTCCTCGGCGAAGACCGCTGTGACCTCCGTCCCCGCGATCGTTGACGACACGACGTCTCCGGCCGCGATCGTCGTCAGGACCCACCGCGTGCCGGTCAGCGGGAGCGGCTCGGGCGGCGCCTCGGCCGCGTAGGTGAGCGCCACCTCGCCACCCGTCAGGACCAGATCGCCGCCGGCGTTCACCTCGAAGCCATCCACGTCGGCGAGCGCGGCGAGGTACGCCGCCTCGAGGTCCATCAGCGGCGGCTCGCACGCCATCTGGGTCGCGGCCAGGGGTCCGAACGTCAGGCTGTCACCATCCACGGTGTACCCGCCGCGGTAGGAGTTGCAGCCGGAGGTCCCCCCGGCCTGTCCGTCCTCGAAGCTCAGGTCCACCCTGGCATCGACAGGCACGGGATCGACGAGCTCGCCGATCGACGCGGCGTCGAGGACCCAGATCACACCCTCGAGCGAGGCTGCGTTCCCACCGTCCTCGGAACCGCAGGCGGTGAGGGCGAGCGAGAGGGCGATGACGGGCACGAGGACGCGCATGCGGACTAGGCGGTGCGCTCTTGGCGCTCGGCGCGCTTCTTGGGCTCCTTGATCGGGACCAGCGTCGGGTTCACGCCGGTGAGGACCACGTCCTCGTCGATCAGGCACTTCGTCACGTCCTGCCGGGAGGGCAGCTCGTACATGACGCCGAGCAGCACCTCTTCCATGATCGCCCGGAGCCCCCTTGCCCCGGTTCCGCGCAGGATCGCCTGGTCGGCGATCGAGCCGAGCGCGTCATCGGTGAACTCGAGCTCGACGCCGTCGAACTCGAAGAACTTGCGGTACTGCTTCACGAGCGCGTTCTTGGGCTTGGTCAGGATGTCGACGAGCGCGTCCTTGTCGAGGTTGTGGACGTTGGTGATCACGGGCAGGCGCCCGACGAACTCGGGGATCAATCCGTACTTGAGCAGGTCCTCCGGCAGCACCTGACCGAGGATCGCACCCAGGTCCTTCTCCTCCACACGTCGCACGTCCGCCCCGAACCCGACGCCCCGCGACCCGATCCGGGACTCGACGATCTTCTCGAGCCCGGCGAACGCGCCGCCGCAGATGAACAGGATGTTCGTCGTGTCGATCTGGATGAACTCCTGGTGGGGATGCTTGCGACCGCCCTGCGGCGGAACGCTTGCGGTGGTCCCCTCGAGGATCTTCAGCAGCGCCTGCTGCACGCCCTCGCCGGAGACGTCCCGCGTGATCGACGGGTTCTCCGACTTGCGCGCGATCTTGTCGACCTCGTCGATGTAGATGATGCCGGTCTCGGCCTTCTTCACGTCGTAGTCGGCCGCCTGGATCAGCTTGAGCAGGATGTTCTCGACATCCTCACCGACGTACCCGGCCTCCGTGAGCGCGGTGGCGTCCGCGATCGCGAACGGCACGTTGAGCATCTTGGCCAGGGTCTGGGCGAGCAGCGTCTTCCCGCAACCGGTCGGGCCGAGGATCATGATGTTGGACTTCTGCAGCTCGACGTCCGAGTCCTTGGCCCCGACCTGGATCCGCTTGTAGTGGTTGTACACGGCGACGGACAGGACCTTCTTCGCCTGCTCCTGCCCGATCACGTACTCGCCGAGGAACGTGTAGATCTCGGCGGGCTTGGGGAGCTCCTCGAGCTTCAGCTCTGAGGTCTCGGCGAGCTCCTCCTCGATGATCTCGTTGCAGAGGTCGATGCACTCGTCGCAGATGTAGACGCCCGGCCCGGCGATGAGCTTCTTGACCTGCTTCTGGCTCTTCCCGCAGAAGGAGCACTTCAGCAGATCCGACTCGCCGATCCTCGCCATGCCCCTGAGCCCCCTGAGCCGAGCGGCCGGGCGAGTCCCGGCCGTCCAACCATGAATCCTACGACGCGCCGGCCGCCGCCGCTGCGAGTTCGGGCTTGATCTTGCGGCTCGTGATGACCTCGTCCACGACGCCGTATTCGAGCGCCTCCTCAGCCGTCAGGATGAAGTCGCGGTCGGTGTCCTTGCTGACCCTCTCGAGCGGCTGTCCGGTGTGCAGCGCGATGAGCTGATCGAGGAGCTTGCGGTAGCGCACGATCTCCTTGGCCTGGATCTCGATGTCCACCGCCTGTCCCTGCGCGCCGCCGTGCGGCTGGTGCAGCAGCACACGCGAGTGCGGCAGCGCGTATCGCTTCCCCTTGGTTCCCGCGAGCAGGAGCACCGCGGCCGCCGAGGCTGCCTGGCCCATCACGATGGTCGACACGTCCGGCTTGATGTACTGCATCGTGTCGTAGATGGCGAACAGCGCGGTGATGTCGCCGCCGGGGGAGTTGATGTACAGGTTGATGTCCTTGTCGGGGTCGTCGCTCTCCAGGTGGAGGAGCTGCGCCATGATGAGGTTGCCGACCGCGTCGTCGATCGGCGTGCCGAGGAACACGATCCGCTCCTTCAGCAAGCGCGAGTAGATGTCGAACGAGCGCTCCCCGCGGCTCGTCTGCTCGATGACGACGGGAACGAGATAGTCCTTCATGGCCCTTCCTCCGCTGGCTCGTCTCGGGGGGGTCCGGACGGCGCCTCGGGGGCGTCGCCCTGCTCGGTGGCGTCCTCGGTCGTGATGTCCGCGTGCTCGACGAGCACGTCCAGCGCCTTCGAGCGGATGATATCACCGGCCAGTGATACGACCTGACCGGAGCGGTCGAGCGACGTCGCGACCTCCTTCGGGTCCCGACCGAGCGCCTCCGCGAGCTGTCCGATCTCGCGACCGAGCTCCTCGGGGGTGACCTGCAGGTCCTCGTGACGGGCGACGGCCTCGAGCGCGAGGTCGGCCTTGATCGCGCGGATCGCGTGCGCACGGGCGTCGGCGCGGAACCGCAGCTCGTCGATCCCCTGCACCTCGAGCAGCTGCTCGAGGGTGACGCCGAGCTGCTGCGCGCGCTCCTTCGCGTGGATCACCCGGTGCTCGGTCTCGTCGTCGATCAGCGACTCGGGCAGGTCGACGTCGACGGAGCCCACGAGCGCGTCGAGCACCGCGTCGCGCACCGCCGCGTCGGCCGCACGCTGCTTGTTGCGCTCGAGCTGCTCGCGGAGGGCGGCACGGAGCTCGTCCAGGGTGTCGAACTCCGACGCGGTCTTGGCGAAGTCGTCGTCGGCGGGGGGCAGCTTCTTCCCCTTGACCTCCTTCACGAGGACCTGGAAGGAGACCTCGTGCCCGGCGCGCTCACCGAACCGCTCGTCGAGGGTGGCGTTGAACTTCATGATCTCGCCGGCGCGCTTGCCCTCGAGCT
>Ga0073934_10009898_pt1 | contig 12025 bp, 10 predicted proteins | sample LarsenN4metaG_FD_76834 | JGI IMG/M metagenome (GOLD analysis project Ga0073934, IMG submission 76834) | Hot spring sediment bacterial and archeal communities from British Columbia, Canada, to study Microbial Dark Matter (Phase II) - Larsen... ... | reverse complement strand
CCCCCATTCGGGCACCTCTGGATCAACGCCTGTTTGCGACTCCCCAGAGCTTTTCGCAGCTTGCCGCGCCCTTCTTCGCTCCTTAGCCCCAAGGCATCCACCGCACGCCCTTCTTCGCTTGACTGTAAAACCTCAAAAATTAGGGTACTCAGTTACTTCTTTACTTAAACTTTTCAAAGAACAAAAAATCTCGTGCCTTTCCTCACTACTTTTTCTACTTCCACGTCCATTAACTTCAGCCCAAATCATTCGGCATCATTTCCTCTTACCAATATAGCATCTGCTCTTCAGATTAGCAACGGCTTCTTTAAATTTCTTCTAAATTTTAAGCCGGCAGATCCTCGACCTTGAGTAACAGACGTGCTTATTATATTAGCATTCGTTCTGAAAATTAGCAAGAGCCTCTTTAGCTTTTTTTAGATTTTTAATCGAGCGGGACTTATAGGAAATCAATCCGGCTTTTTGTGAGAGGAGGTTGTCGGCGGGGTTATATCTTTTTTCTAAGGCCATATCTTTTCTTTTCTTGGTACCATATCCAGAAAAGGCAGATGAGGCAGAGGATAAGGATTAAGGTTCTATTCACTTTCTTTAAGGTTCGAAGCAAGTGCTCGATATCGGCCCCCAGATAATATACTACAAAGGTGTTCAGGGGGATACTAATCACCGCTGCAAGACCGTCCATGAGGAGGAATTTACCCGGTTCCATACCCATGGTCCCCGACATAAAGAAAGTCACCGGTCGAATCCCGGCGAAAAATCTAGAAAGGAAGACCGCCTTATCTCCGTATTTGCCGAAGTACTCTTTGGTTTTCTGTATTTTATCTTCAGTTAAAACGGCCTGCAGGAATTTAAATCGCAGGACCTTATCTCCCCACTTTCGTCCCAGAAAATAAATGATCACATCGCCTACGAGGGCGCCTCCGACCAAAATGGCGATCGTCATATAAAGATTAGTATATCCCTTATAGGCAAGAAATCCCCCGGCTATAATGACCGTTTCCTCGGGAAGAGGGAGGCCTAATCCGCACAGCAATAGAATAATAAAGATACCCACATAGGTAAACTGCTCCAGATAGACCGACACAAGATCTAGCATGCTTACTGACTATAGCCCGTATTCCAGGGCTTTTCGATGGATCGTTCTGACCCCCACTCCCAGGAGTTTAGCTGCTTTGGTCTTATTTCCCTTGGTCTGTTCGAGGGTTTTTTTGTAAACTAAGCGTTCGATCTCGGCCAGCGGGGTTCCAATTTGAATGATAATATTTTTTTCATCTCGGGGGGGTACTTTCACGTAGGCCGGCAGGTTCACAGGGAGGATATAGGGTCCTGTCACAGATAGCAGGGCCGATTCTATACAGTTTTCCAGTTCCCGCACGTTTCCCGGCCAATCGTAGGTAGATAGGAGGTCTAGGGCTTTATGATTAATCCCCTGGACGGCCAGATCATGTTTCTTATTGAACTTCTCTATAAAGTAGGTCACTAAAAAGGGTATATCTTCTTTCCGTTCCCGGAGGGGAGGCAGGTCGATTTTAACCACGTTGAGCCGGTAAAACAGGTCTTCGCGAAATTTCCCCTGTTTGACGGCGTTCCAGAGGTCCTTATTGGTTGCCGCGATAACCCGGATATCCACTTTTAAAGTTTTATCCCCACCGACCCGCTCGAATTCCCCTTCTTGTAAAACCCTTAAGAGTTTCACTTGGGTGGCCGGGGACATTTCACTCACCTCATCCAGAAAGATGGTCCCCCCATGCGCCAGTTCAAATCTCCCTTTTCTTTTAGAGACAGCTCCTGTAAAAGCTCCCTTTTCATGCCCAAACAGTTCGCTTTCCAGAACTCCCTCGCTCAGAGCACCACAGTTCACCTTAATGAAGGGCATAGAGGCCCGGGGACTATTGTAGTGGATGGCGTTGGCGATCAGTTCTTTTCCGGTCCCGCTTTCCCCGTAAATCAACACGTTACTTCGCCGGGGGGAGACCTGTCGCACGATTTCAAACACCTTTTTCATCAGGCTACTCCGTCCGATGACGTTGGAAAAGGTGTAATGGGACTCTAAGGTCTGTTGTAACTGCTTATTCTGTAGGGAGAGGATTTGCACCTCAAGGGCCTTCTCGATAACTATCCCGAGTTTTCGCATCTCCAGGGGTTTCGTAAGGAAATCGTAAGCGCCCTCTTTCATAGCTTGAACCGCCAGCTCGATGTCTCCAAAGGCGGTCATCATAATGAACTGAACATCGGGCTTTTCTTTTTTAACCTCGCGGATGAGCTCTAGACCATCGAGTTTAGCGAGCAATAAATCGGTCAGCAGAAGATTGATATCTTCTTTCCTGGCTATGTCTAAGGCGCTCTTACCATCGTAGGCGACAAGAACTTCATAATCTTTTTTCTTCAAGTACTGGCCCAGCCCATCAGCTACATTAACATCGTCTTCAGCGATCAAAATGATTTTTTTCAAGGCCTTCCTCCTTGACGTTATGATCCGGATAGCCGGACAGCCATGGGCAGCATCCTTTCAAAGCACATCCCGCAACCCCTCGATTTCAGGCCCTAGCCGATAGAAACCAGATCGTTAAGAACGTACTTTCATGCACTATCCAGCTCTCCGATCCTCTTATTTTAAGAACTGATGGGAAGCTTAACGGTAAAAACAGTTCCTTTATCCTTTTCGCTGGTGACTTCAATTTTACCGTGATGTCCTCTGACAATCTTTTGAGCAATCGGTAGACCTAGACCCGAGCCATGTTCTTTGGTCGTATACAAGAAATCAAAGATCTTATCTAAATCTTCTTTAGGAATCCCGCACCCTGTATCTGAGACTTCTACTTCGATATAATTTTCGGTTTTTCGGGTCAAAATCTTCAAGTTACCCCCCTCCGGCATAGCTTGAATGGCATTTCGGATGAGGTTGAGCAAAACGAGCCTGAACTGGTCCTCATCGAGCTCTACCAGGGGCAGGTCTTCTTCCAGCTCCATCTGGATGACGACATTAGACAGGCGCGCCACGGGGTACTGAAAATCCACAACCGATTTAATCACCTGATTAATTTGAAGAGGCACTTTTTCAGGAGGGGGAAGCCGCCCCGAGTTCAGAAAATTACTCAAATTTCTATCTAACCGCAGAACTTCCTCCTGTAAAGTATCAATCAAGTGATCCACTTCCGGAGACCGGTTCTTCATTCCTTGGATCTCGCTCCTCAGAAGTTCAAAATGGACGTTCATGGACGTCAGGGGATTACGAATCTCGTGGGCGACCCAACTGGTTAAGCTACTGACGGTAAACAACCTGCTCTGATGGACGATTTTCTCGATCAGCATAATTTTTTGAGTCAAATCCGTGATCAGCAGCAAAGCCCCCCTGTATTGGCGATCTTCCTCACTAAAGATGGGAATAATGTTAATATTTAAGATGCGCTCCTGGGGTTCGGTTAGAATAACCTCCACATTACTTAAAACAACGCGTTCTTTGAGGGCTTTAGAGAACAGCTCCAGCAGATTAGCTTGGGGGATAACCTCGTCGATTTTACGGTTCCGGGCTTCCTTCCCGCGAATACTAAATAACTGCTCCACGTTGGTGTTAAAAACGCGGACCCGATTGTTCTCATCCACCAGGATCAACCCATCTCCCAGGTTCTCCGGCTTGTCTGAAAGAGCCGCCCTGATAGCTTTTATATCCATAGTCCTATCACACGGTTTGCGCTAAATAGATTTCTCAGCGGGGGCCTACGAAACCGCTTCTCTAGCTCCCGATAAATAGATGAAAATCCAGAGTATCCTGAAGGCTAAGTAGTACAAACCGCTCCGCCGTCAACCTTCGTGGTTTTAACAGAAAGTCTCCTGGATTTCAAAGGCCTGGTTAACTCAGGTGAAATGGAGAGGATCACCTAGCTTCTACTAGAAACTAAGTGATAGCTTAGATGAGGTTTTCCAGTTAGTCAAGGTTTTTTGAATGGCTGACTTGATTTTTTCGTCAGCTTCTTTATTAGACAGGTCTAACAGGGCTTGGACGGCTCGATGGATATCGGAGGCATACCGAAGATAATTGCTCAAGCAGGAGATCGCCTTATCGTACTGACCCTGCCTTAAATAACTATAGCCTAAACTCTCCCAAACAGCTGCCTGCTCCGGGGCTAATTGAATAGCCTTAAAGCTATAAGAAATAGCCCTTTCATAATCCCCTTTAGCTAAATAGACCTCCACAAGGCTTTGGACGATCTCTAAATTGTAAGGCTCCAGATAAAAAGCCTGGATCAACTCGGAAAGGGCCTCCTCTAATTTATTTTGATTTAAGAATTCTTTTCCCCGCTGATAGAGGGGCTTCGCTTTAGCTGGATCAGAAGTGCGGGAGCTCATCCCCTCTTGAACGATAGCCTGGGCCTGCTCAATCAAGAACATACGGTCTATGACCGTACTGTCTTGAGAATCCTCAGAGGAAGAGAGGATTTCCGAGATGTAACTCGGGATCAGCTCCTCTTCGTAATATTCCGCGTATCGGACATTGTCCTTCTCGTATCTATGGCCATCCCATACATAAATATCCGTCCAGTAGGCCCATTGGGAGTGAGGCCCGGAAGTTCCGCCCGCATAGTCTACGAGAAGTTCAAAGATTCCATCCCGATTAAAATCCCGGAGGCGGACCCACTGATTGAAGATCTGGGTCTGAAGCTCACCTTCAGAAGTCCAAAAAATTTCCCGGATATCCTGATAGCTGCTGGCTCCTGAGGAGCATCCCAAAATCAGATCGAGGCGATCATCCTGGTTAAGATCTCGAATATCCACCACGTAGTAATAGTCCCCCGTAATCTCTGAAATCGCGACCGGTTGGTAGTAATCGAGAAATTTTTTCAGGATGGTAGCCCGGTAATTGTTGCCTAAAATGAGCCTGGGAACTAGAAGGATCTCTTCGCTCAAATCACCATCCAGGTCGACCGCGAAGATCTGTAACGATTCCTCCAGGCTGACGGGGTTCCCTTCGAAATCCTCCATCTTTGTAATGGAAATAAACCCACTTCGGGAGGAGTCTTTAAAATCGTCCCGCCAGATCACCAGCTCATTAAAAGGGAGAGACTCTTGAGCTTCCCGGAGAGAAAGCTCGTAATCCTTTCCCTCGTTGAGCTCATAGTCAGTGAGGTCGATCGTCCGAGGATCCAGATCCTCAAAATCTTGGAAAGAGTCTAAAAATTGTTCTATCGAAGGTACGGTCGGTTTTGCTTCAGAGAGATGCAATCCACGAGGCAGGAAACAGAAGGATCCCAGAGTGCATAAGGCCAACCAAACTAATGTTAAAATATTTTTCCTGAGCCACATCATCCACTTATCCTCCCTACAAATTCCCTTCTAATTTTTTATTGCGGATTTCATACCACACTTTGGAGATTCCATTTTTGAACAGGTTCCGCTCGGGCGGAATCCCTTTCCCTAACCGGCCCCTGCGTATCTTCTTCGGAGTGGGCGGGCCTTTCTCCCCTGCAACCCCTTTCACTATTTTACAAGTTCTCTCGGCCCATTCTGCCAATTTGGCACGTTCTAAAAAAAATCTTCACAAACCCTGCCTATTTTGACAGAACCCGTAGCCGGAACGGCGGTCTCTTTGGCCATTTTGACCCGGATCTTGTCGTATAAGTTTAAACCCAGATCGTCTTTATTTAGGAATTCAGCTTGCATAAGGCTTTTCTATTGACAAAGGACGTTGGGTCGAGTAAAGTTCTCAAACATTTAACCTCCGGCCTTGATAGGACTAATGCAGAAAGCAGGAGGTAGGAGTCGGTCGCAATGGGCCCCTACTGCTTGCTGCCTACTGCCTACTAATATGCCTCCTCGCCTGACTATAGATTTAATCTGCGAAGTACTTTGTAAGGAAGGACTATTGACCGAGAAGCAGTTGGACTTTATAAAATCCCGGGTCGTGGATTACGGAAAAGCCCTGCAGAGCAAATTAGCCAAGGAAGGAGAGAGCGGCCAGGGGACCCTGATTAACAGCGTGGACGTTATTGTAGCCATGAACTTGAAGACCGCTTCCGGTCAAAATAAGCTGCTGACCGAAGAACTCATCATGCAGTGCCTGGCCAGCCATTGGAGATTACCCTTTATCAAAATTGACCCCCTCAAGTTAAATTTAGAGGTGGTCACCCGTCATATTTCCGAGCCCTTCGCCCGGCGGCACACGGTTGTTCCTATAGCGGTCACCCCTGAGGGGGATACCGAAATTTTAACGGTCGCTGTGGTGGACCCCTGGGATGTAGAAACGCTGGAGAGCATCCAGCGCGTCACCGGAATGAAGCTGAAGTTGGTAGTTAGCACGAAGAGCGACATTCATAAAATCATCAAGGAGTTCTTCGGGTTTAAAACCTCGGTCAAGGCCGCAGAAGTCGAATTAACCCGCCGGATCGATATCGGCAATCTGGAGCAGTATACGGAGGTCGGAACCCATTTGACGGAGCACCACATCATTAACGCCGTCAATTTACTGTTCAACTATGCCTTCGAACAGCGGGCCAGCGACATTCACATCGAGCCGAAGAGGAAACACTCGCAGATCCGGCTAAGAATCGATGGGATCTTACACAATGTGCATCAGATGCCCAAAGCCGTTCACGGGGCCTTTGTATCCCGGATCAAAACCCTATCCCGGATGGATATAGCCGAAAAGCGCCGCCCCCAGGATGGCCGTATTAAGACCAAGTATAAGGATAAATATATTGAGCTCCGTGTCTCGACCTTGCCGGTTGCCTTTGATGAGAAAGTGGTGATCCGAATCCTGGACCCCGATATGCTCATCCAGGATATTGAGAGCCTGGGCTTCCCCCCTGAAGACGCAAAAAAATATCTCTCTTTTTTGTCCCATCCCCACGGGATTATACTCCTTACCGGGCCGACCGGAAGTGGTAAGACCACGACCCTCTATTCCAGCCTGGCCAAGCTCTCCTCTGCGGAGATCAATATCGTGACCATCGAGGATCCCATCGAAATGATTCATGAAGAATTTAATCAGGTGGCGGTTCAGCCCGGCGTTGGAATTACTTTTGATTCGTGCCTGCGAAACATTTTGCGCCAGGACCCGGATGTGATTATGGTGGGAGAAATTCGAGACCGTGAGACCGCTGAAAATGCCATCCATGCGGCCTTAACAGGCCACCTGGTGCTCAGCACGCTCCATACGAACGACGCCCCTTCTGCCATCGCCCGTCTGGTGGACATGGGGATCGAGCCCTTCCTCATTGAATCTTCCCTGATCGGGGTCGTCGCTCAACGCCTGGTTCGCCGTATCTGTTCCCACTGTGAAAAGACTTACATACCCGATGCAAAGGAAGTCGCACTTTTAAATAGGGTAGACGGCGCAGGAACGGCGGTTGAAACGATACCCCCGGCGTCTTTGTTGTTGAAGCGCGGCGTGGGATGCGTATCCTGTCGAGGAACCGGATATTTAGGGAGGATAGGGGTTTTTGAAATTATGGGGGTTAACGAGAAAATACGGGAGCTCATCCGGCGTCGCACCAGCACAGAAGATATAAAAAAAATGGCCATCCAGGATGGTATGAAGACCTTGAGACAGAGCGCCCTTCAAAAAATGCTGGAAGGAAGTACCAGCCTTGAAGAGGTTATTCGGGTGACGGGGGCACCATGAGTTAGAGGAGCAGGGCAAGGGAGCAGCCCCGCCCCTGTGAAACGGGGACGGGACCCGGATGCCCGGCCTGATCCCTCCCTCCTAAGCGCCTCCCCGGCTTCGATGGCTCCACCTAAGAAACCAAACTTCGGCGATCACCACAAGGAGCAAGGTAGCCGCAGGGTATACGTACCTGGTGATGGGTTGGGGAGCTTCCAGAAACAGATAGTACCAGGCTGAGATCGATTTTTTCATCTCGGTATCCCCATTGGAACCATCCCAGGCGGAAAAGGCGATGGGGATAAACTTCCCAATCTCAAACTGGATATCGTGGTCTTTATCCGGAGTGGTCAAGGGCCGCTTAAACACCGCCTTCCATTGCCCATGGCGATAGAGCCCTTTGCCTTGGAGCCCTTGACTTTCCTCGTTTTGAAAAGTCTCCTTGAACGGACCACTTGCGCTTGACTCTTTGGGTCCCTGCCACTCTGCTTTCCAGGTCCACAAATTGACCGGCCTTTCCGAGTCTCCCATGATAAAATAGGGCCTCGCGAAGCCCTCCACTGTTACAGGAAATTGGATGGCGATGGCATCGCTGAGTTTTTGGGAGCCGCCTTGCGAAGGGGGGGTCGGATTTCCCTGGCCCTCTGTCGAGGCGCTCGCTGTGGCAGAAGGGGCCGGATCTTGAGTCCGATCGTCCCATAGGACCAGGAAGGCAATTTCCCGACCATTATGCAAGGATTTTATAAAGACCGAATCTATGGAAGGAGTAAACAGCCGGGGCTCCATCGTGATTTGCCCTGTCAGAGGGAAATAATAGGAGGGCGACGCGTTCCAGCGCGGGTCCTCAGGCTCTACCGGTAATTCTCCTTCCGTGAGTTTAGAATTGAGCACCTGAACCTCGGGTCGGTTCTCGGGAGAGAGGGACCTTACATAATTAGCAAGATGCCAGAAGTTTTCCTCCTCCCCCTTCTCAAAAACATCCGCGTAGGAAGGCATCGGCGTTCCGCCGATGCCGGTCAGGACTCTCATATAGATATCCTGAGCGGAGCCCCCTCCCCGGAAGGTCCAATTCTTTGTGAGATTGGCCGGCCTTATAGGAGATCCCCATTCGTCCTTAAGCTCTGGGGCAGAAGGGCCATCGCCACGTCCCTCTTGTCCATGGCACTTCCAACACTCCAGCCCATCAAAAAACTCCCGGCCTTTCTCAATGCTTTCTTTACTGGAAGGAACGGGGGGCGTCGTAGGGACTCTTTGGGGAGGAGCTTCCGAAGCAAACCGGGAGGAGAAGGTTTTGATATAGTGGACCAGTTGCCAGCGATCTCCGTCGCTGAGCTGGGGCCAGGCCGGCATGGAAGACCCGGGCATCCCAAAGGTGATCGTTCGGAAGAGATCTTCGTCCAGGGGAAGCTGCCCCGCAGGGGTCGATCGAATCTTGAAGACCCCAGGCCTAAAATCCCGGGGCTTGGGAAATACGAAAGGTTCAGAGACCCCCTTCCCATCTCCCTGGTCTCCGTGACATTGCGCGCAATTTTTTTGATATAAAGCCTTACCGACTTCCAGGTTCTTCTCAGGAGGTTTTGCCTCCCCGGCATGGACAGAATTCCCGCCCGAAAGGAAAATCAGGGCTACTGCAAAAATCCAAGCATAGAAGATATTTGTCTTTTTCATCAAATGGGTCCGTGGCCGATAGTCGGTTGTCTATTGTAAGGGACAATGGACAGCGGACTACCGGCAAAACTACTGACCTTGCTCCCACTTCCTGGGTTGGTAACCGGTTGCTTCGTAGAGATACAGAATAACGGACCAGATTTCATCAGCCGTTAAGTAATTCTCCCAGGCCGGCATCGCGGAATTCCAGGGCGTCGCCTCCGTGGGGAGATTCGGTCCCCCTTTGGCAATTCTCCAGAAGAGGTAGGACTCTTGAAGCTGAGCGATCGTTCCTACATCGGTAAAGTTTGCAGGCTTAGGATTAAACGCTTCTGCAAAATGGCCCAGGCCATCCAATCCATCTCCGTGGCAGTAAAAGCAGTTTTTAAAATAAACTTCTTTCCCTTTACTAACGTGGGCTTGAAAATTCTCTTTATCGCCCCTTAACGGATTTCCGAGCCCCTGAAGCTTGATAGTGCCGTTTCGAAAGCTGATGGCATCTGGAGGCGCCGGGTGAATGGTTCGCAGTTCTGCCGGAGGCTCTACTCTGGGCTGGACCCTCAAGTAAACCAGGTAAGTCGCCAGCAGAGGGAGAATAATAAACACCCCGGCTCGCAGCCATTTAAACCTCTCCTCAAAGAAGGTGGCCCGCAGGGGACTAAGGAAACTCCTCCAGGTCTCCTCGCTGGAGGAGACATAGAGAAAAATGCCGAAAAGGGTAATGCCCAGATAAAGCAAAAACAGACTTTGGGGGATGGGGGGTCGGATTCCGTACCTGAAAATGAAAACTGCTATGGCAACCAACAAGATGGCATGTAGAAAAGAACTTTTTAAAAAGGACATGTTTTAAAAAGCCTAAAGCGATCCCCAGATGACACAAAGCAAGCCTGAGGGTATGGAAGAAAGGGGGACAAAGATCCCGTTCATCTGCGTCATCCGCGGATCGTCTTTTTCAAGGACTATTGGGGTTTAGCCTCCTCCGTATGAACCGTGCTGGAACTGCCGGGGGCCTGGGTCCCTTCCTTCTTCTCGCCTTCGGCAGGTTTAGCCTCTGGGCCCGCGGCTCCGGGGGCCTTCGTTTCCTGGACTCCTTCCTTCTTTTCACCTTGTTTCAGTTCCGGACTCGTTGTTTCAGGGGACTTGGTCCCCTCGGTTCCACCGCTTTTACTTTCAGTTCCCTGGGGGGCCGATTTTTTCTCGGCACCCTGACCCCCGGGCTGACCTTCTTTGCTTCCCTCCTCGGGGGAGCTTCCTTTAAGGCTGGTGAGGAAGGCCACCAGATCTACGAACTGTTGAGCGGTCAACCTCTCCCCGAAATCTTTAGGCATCAATCCGCCCCTGTACCCCGCTACGATCACAGCATCCGGGTGGAGAATGGATTCCATGATGTAATCGGGCGTAGCAATAGCTCCGATCGCCGAAAGATCCGGAGCCCTTGGTCTCGGCGGTTTACCGACCCCTGCAATGGGATGGCAGAGGACACAGGCTTCGGCCACCACCTTCCCCGCTTCGGGATCCCCGGGAAGCTTGAGGGGTTGGGGGGCTGCCGCAGCCATAGCGGCAGCGCCCTGGCCTTCAGAAGGAATATCCTCCGGTTTGACGTCCACGGTGCCGCCCAAACTTTCAAGGAAAGCTACCACGGCCAGGACCTCGGTGGGATTCAGGGAGATGGGGGGCTTGTTAACGACCGGCATGATGGGAGGGTAGCCTTCCACGACATAAGCCGTGGGGTTAACGAGGGACTCTATTAAATAATCCTTAGCCGATTTCCCAGGCTCACGGGTTGCGGCCCGGGACCCGACTCCGGCTAAATCGGGGGCCCGGGCTCCCTTTTGACCGATCGCATGGCATAAAGCACACGTCCCTTTCCCATAAAAAATATCCTTACCCGCCTGAACCAGGGCTTCCGGGGTTAGGTTTTCTTTGCTTAAGGAAAGCTCCTTGGGCGGTCGGGATTCGATCTGCGGAATGCTATTGGCATAATAGGTGAAGAAGCCTACTACCCCTAACGTAAACAGGAGAACCTTCAGAGTCACGAATCGATTAGATCCATTCATGGATTTACACCATCCTTCAAACAGGGCAGCCATGCGTCGCCAGGCTGTCAACAGGCCCCGGTCCGCCCTGTGAGAAAACGGGTCGCATCATTGCGGCGCTTTATCTTAAGCCTTGACCTTCCCCACCGTTTCAGGTTCCTCTTCCACCCCCGTCGCTTTCTCTCCTAAATGGCCGATCCAGAAGATAAAGAAAACGAAGCCGAGGAACAGAAGGACGCAGATGGAGATGACGTTGGCTGCAAAACCCAGGGTCGGGACGAAAGCGTCCGGAGAGGTATCTCGCATGACCCCGTAGACATGCCAGTGTTGCCTGAGGGCAGATCGTGCGTAGCCCATGAGGCCCATGAGCCAGGTAAAGGTAATGGCCGCCAGGAAAAGGGCATATTGGGAACGGGGGGGCATTTTTCCCCATCGAATCGGCCCAATGGATTCTGCATTACGGAGGAGAAAGATATCGATAACCATGGTCAGGATGATCGCTCCCAAAACGGCCAAGACCTGGTATACAGAATACCCGATCCGTACAATGGCCTCTACGAAGTAGCCCCGAATACCGTAGAAAATAACGATGGCCGCCGCCGCAAAGAGGATGAGCCCTTGAACGAAGACCCCTGTTTTCGCCCAGGAAACCGTAGGAATTTTATTCCCTCGGCGGTAGAACAGAAAGCTTACGAAAGTGCTCAGGATCATAATATTCACGGCGGTATTTTTGGCCGACATTATG
>Ga0073934_10009897_pt1 | contig 12027 bp, 10 predicted proteins | sample LarsenN4metaG_FD_76834 | JGI IMG/M metagenome (GOLD analysis project Ga0073934, IMG submission 76834) | Hot spring sediment bacterial and archeal communities from British Columbia, Canada, to study Microbial Dark Matter (Phase II) - Larsen... ... | reverse complement strand
TCGGCGACATCGGCAAACGGAGTACCGCCGGTGACAAGGCGAGTGCCGTCGCCCACGTAATCCGCATTGCCGGCGATCGAGAACGACGACTTCGGACCGTGGCGGCGGTTGAGGATCGCGCGACACCAGGGGTCGTCCACCCCGACCGCGGCCCACCCGGCGCCGTGAACGAGCGCTTCCTTGACCGCGGCGTAGTTGGTCATGGTGCCGTGACGGTCGATGTGGTCGGGCGCGAGATTGAGCAGCACACCGACCGTCGGATCGATCGACGGAGCGAGATCGATCTGGAACGACGACACTTCGAGCACGTGCACGCGGCCGGCGGCCGGCGGCGGCAGGGACAGCACCGCAGTGCCGATATTGCCGCCCATGGCGACGTCCTGGCCCAGCGCCGCCAGCGTGTGAGCGAGTAGCGCCGTCGTCGTCGACTTGCCGTTCGTTCCCGTGATCGCGACGACAGGCGACCCGGGCGCCGTGGCGCGTCTCTCGCGGAAGAAGATCTCGATGTCGCCGATGACCTCGACGCCCGCCGCGCGGGCACGCGCGACCGTCCAATGCGGGGTCGGATGCGTCAGCGGAACGCCGGGCGCCAGCACGAGGGCATCGAGCTTCGACCAACCGAGCTGTGCGAGGTCGTCGACACGGAACCCCTGGCGGGCCGTCTCGGCGCGTGCCGCCTCGCCATCGTCCCAGGCGATGACGTCGGCGCCACCGTCCACGAGGGCGCGGCAGGTCGCATTGCCGGATCGGCCAAGGCCGAATACGGCAACCCGCTTGCCCTTGAATGTCGTCGCCCGAATCATGCGCGCATCGTAACGCGGGTGCAGACGGGATGCCGCATCAGCGCAGCTTCAGCGTGGACAGGCCAACCAGCGCCAGCACGACCGAGATGATCCAGAAGCGGACCACCACGGTCGCTTCGGCCCATCCCTTCTGCTCGAAGTGATGGTGCAGCGGCGCCATTCGGAACACGCGTTTGCCGGTGAGCTTGTAGCTCGTCACCTGGATGATCACCGACAGCGTTTCGAGGACGAAAAGGCCGCCGACGATCGCGAGAACGATTTCGTGCTTGGTCGCGACCGCGATGGCGCCGAGCGTGCCGCCGAGCGCGAGCGAACCGGTGTCACCCATGAAGATCATGGCCGGCGGCGCGTTGAACCACAGGAACCCGAGCCCGGCGCCGATGAGGGCGCCACACAGCACGGCGAGTTCGCCGGTGCCGGGGACGAAGTGGATCTGGAGATACTTCGCGAAGTTGGCGTTACCGGAGAGGTAGGCGATCAGTCCGAAGGTGGCGGCGGCGATCATTACCGGCACGATCGCGAGGCCGTCGAGACCGTCGGTCAGATTGACGGCATTCCCGGCGCCCGCAATCACGAGCACGCCAAGCACGATGAACAGCGGCCCGAGTTCGATCAGCGTGTTCTTGAAGAACGGTATGGTCAGCGCATCGGAGAGATGGGGAGCCGACAGCAGCATGAACGCCCACGTGGCGACTGCCGCGACCAGGAGTTCGAGACCGAGGCGAATCCGCCCTGAAAACCCATCGGTCGTCCGCTTCGTCACCTTCAGATAGTCGTCGTAGAAGCCGATCGCCCCGTAGGACACGGTCACGAACAGGACGATCCAGACGTACGGGTTCGACAGGTTGGCCCAGAGCAGCGTCGAGACGAGGAAGCCGCTCAAGATCATGAGCCCGCCCATCGTCGGCGTGCCCTTCTTGGAAAAGTGAGTTTTCGGCCCATCCTCGCGAATGGGCTGGCCCTTGCCCTGCTTGACGCGGAGCACGTCGATCATGGCGGGGCCGAACAGGAACACGAACAGCAGCGCCGTCATGATGGCGCCGCCCGTCCTGAACGTGATGTAGCGGAACACGTTCAGCGGATTGATCAAGTCGCTGAACTGAACCAGCTCGTACAGCATCCCTGTTCTCCCTCGGCCGGTTCGCCCGGTCTCTGTCTCTCGGCGGCCCGCGCTTTAGTCGGCGACGGCGAACCTCGAGCGGATCGCCCCGACGAGCGGCCCCATGCGCGAGCCGAACGACCCCTTGATCATCACCACGTCGCCGCCCCTGAGTGCATCGAGGAGCGGCGCTTCGATCTCAGCCGACGTATTCGCCCAGGCGCCGCGCCGCGCCGGATCGATCTTCGCGAAAAGCCCCTTCATCATCGGCCCCGCCGCAAAGACCAGATCGATCCCTGCCGCGTCAACCGCCTCGGCAAGTCCGATGTGGAGTGCGGGCGAGTCGGGGCCGAGTTCGAGCATGTCGCCCAACACGGCAATGCGGCGACGGTGGGTCTGACGCGGCAACAAAGCGACCGCGGCGAGCGCAGCGCGCATCGACGTCGGGTTCGCGTTGTAGCTCTCGTCGATCAGCAGCAACGTGCCGTCACCGGACTTGAATGTCGTCCGCGCGCCTCGTCCGGGCGGCGCGGTCGCACTCCCTAAGGCCTGGAGGGCCTCGCTGATCGTCGGCCGGTCGAGCCCGAGCGCGATGAGGGCTGCCAGGACCGCAAGAGAATTCTGGGCAAGGTGAGCCCCGGGCGCTCCCAGGCGCCATGTGTACTGCGCACCTGCATGTTCCGCCGTGATCTTCGAACCCTGTGGATCGAGTGCGACGTCGACGGCGCGCACGTCGGCGGCCGGATCGCGGCCGAAGGTCAGGAGCTTCGCACCGGCCGCGCGGGCGCGCTCCGTCAGCAAGCCATGCCATGGGTTGTCGCGATTGACGACGGCGGTGCCGCCCGGCTCGAGGCCGAGAAAGATCTCGGCCTTGGCCTCGGCGATCCCTTCGATCGACGCGAAGTTCTCGATGTGGACCGCTTCGACGGTCGTGACGATGGCCACATGCGGACGGACCATGCGCGTCAGCGGCGTGATCTCGCCGGCGTGGTTCATGCCGATCTCGAACACGCCAAACGTGCTTGAGACGGGCAGCCGCGCGAGCGTCAGCGGGACGCCCCAGTGGTTGTTGAAAGATTTCTCGGCGGCGTGCGTCGGTCCGAGCCGCGAGAGAACGGCCCGCAGCATCTCCTTCGTCCCCGTCTTGCCGACGCTACCCGTCACCGCGATGACGCGCGCCGGCGATCTGGCCCGCGATGCCTTGGCAATATCGACGAGGCCGGCCAGCGTATCGGCGACGCGCAAGAGAGCACCGTCGGCAGGCTTTCGCTCGTAACCCATGTCGACGAGGGCCGCGGCGGCCTTCGCCGCGAACGCGTTCGAGACGAAGTCGTGGCCGTCACGCACATCGCGAAGCGCGACGAAGAGATCGCCCGGTTCGAGCGTGCGTGAGTCGATCGAAACGCCCTGCACGGCTGCGTACGGGCCGCCGTCGATTTGAGCGTGCGCGGCCGCCGCGAGAGCTTCCAACGTCCAGAGCATGGCGGTCATTCTGCCAACCGGTCGAGAGCCGCCCGAACGACGGCGTGATCAGAGAAGGGAAGGACCTGATTGCCGACAATCTGGCCTTCCTCGTGGCCTTTGCCGGCGACGAGCACGACATCCCCGGCACTGATTCCGGCGATCGCTTCGTCGATCGCTTCGCGCCGGTCGCCGATCTCCCGGGCGCCCGGGGCACCGGCCAGGATTTCGGCGCGGATCGCTTGCGGGTTTTCGCTGCGCGGATTGTCGTCGGTGACGATCACGACGTCGGCGAGGTCGGCAGCGATGCGCCCCATAATCGGGCGCTTGCCGCGGTCGCGATCGCCGCCACAACCGAACACGCAGACGAGCCGACCGGTGACGAACGGGCGAAGCGTCGTCAGCGCCGCGGCCAGCGCGTCGGGCTTGTGCGCATAATCGACGACAGCCAGTCCGCCCCGCGCTTCGCCGATGATATCGAGCCGACCCCGCACTCCGGACAGTTTCTCCAGTGCGGCCAACGCCGCCCCCGGATTTTCCCCGGCCGCGATGGCCAAGCCGGCGGCGACGAGGGCGTTGTTCGCCTGATAATCGCCGATCAGCGGCAAATCGATGTCGCGCCTGCGCCCCGCCACTTCGACGGAGAGACGCTGTGCGAAGCCATGGCGCGTCTGGGTGAGCAGGCGAATGTCCGATCCCGCGCGGCCCGTGGTGAGGAGCCGCAAGCCGCGGCGCCGGCAGACGTCGATCATGTCTCCGGCGTAGCCGCCATCGGCATCGATGACGGCCGCCTGTCCGCCGACCAGCAGCGTATCGAACAGACGCGCCTTCGCCGCGAAGTAGGCCTGCATGTCGGGGTGATAATCGAGGTGGTCACGGCCGAGATTGGTGAAAGCTCCCGCCGTGAGCCGCACGCCATCGAGGCGGCGCTGGTCGAGGCCGTGTGAGGACGCTTCCATGGCAAGGTGCGTCACGCCTTTGCCGGCAAGCGCATCGAGCGTCGCGTGCAGCGACACGGGGTCCGGCGTCGTCAGCGACCCATAGGTGACGCCGGCCGGCTCGACGACACCGATCGTGCCGAGGGAGGCCGCAGCGCGGCCGCACGACGCCAAGATCTGGCGGGTGAACTCCGCCACCGACGTCTTGCCGCTCGTCCCGGTGACGGCGAGTACCGTCGAAGGCTGACGAGGATGAAAGCGGGCCGCCATCAGCGCGAGCGTCCGGCGCGCGTCGGGTACGGCGACGAAGGGAACTCCGCTCGTGTCGACGTCGCGGCCCTGGTCAGCGAGGATCGCGACCGCGCCACGCGCGACCGCATCGGCGACGAACTTCGCACCGTCGGCCTTGGAGCCGCCGAGCGCGGCGAACAGATAGCCCGGCCGGACGTTGCGGCTGTCCGCCGTCAATCCAGTGATGGCGATCTGGTCGGCTGCCGGAGGCAAACCCCCATCTGGGCCGGCGAGTTCGGCGAGCGTCTTGGTCATCGCCCGTGATCAAGCACAAACGGCGCGCCTGCCACAATGCCGGCGACGCGCCGCACCGGATTTTGCGGTGGGGGACCGCCTCTAGCGGGCCATCAACAGCGGGCCGACCCGGGAGATGAGGCGGCCCGTGGCCGGTGCAGCGGTGGCACCCGCTGCGATCTGGCCTCCCGTCTCGGCGGAGCCTTTCGGTTCGAACAAGGTGAGGAGCACCACGTGGCGAGGTGCCGACATCGGGAAGGCGGCCAGGAAGGACGAGATGACCGCCTTCTCGTCGTATCCCCCGCGTCCGGCGATCTCGGCCGTGCCTGTCTTGCCACCAATCTCGAAGCCCGCGACCTCGGCGCGCCGGCCGGTGCCCTTCGGCGACGTGACGTTGCGGCGCATGAGGTCACGCATCGCTTCGCTGGTCGCCGACGAGACGACCCGCATCCGCGGCTGAGGACGATCGCGCGCGATGAGCGTCGGTGTCACCGCGAAGCCGCCGTTGATCAAGGTCGCGGCCGCGGCTGCGAACTGCAGCGGCGAAACCGCCATGCCGTGTCCATAAGCGATCGTGATCGTCTCGGCGCGTCCCCAGTACTTCGGCAACGTCGGCGGTGCCACCGGCCCCGACTCGAGGCGCAGGGGGTCGGTCAGGCCAAGCCGCGTGAGGAACGCCCGCTGGCGCTCGGCGCCCGCCTGCAGCGCCAGCATGCCGGCGCCGACGTTGGACGAATGAATGAAGACTTCACGGACCGTCAGTGGTCGTGGAGACGGGTGGGGATCGACGATCTTCCAGCGTCCGGCTTCGAGCGGGACGCGCACATCGAGCACGGTGTCGAGACTGGCGATGCGATGCTCGAGGGCCATCGCCACGGTCGCCATCTTCATGATCGAACCGAGTTCGTAGACGCCGCCCGTCACGCGGTTGAAGCGGAGAGGTTCGAGGTGCTCGGCCGGACGTGCCGGGTCGACCGACGGCAGGGACGCCATGGCGACGATCTCGCCGGTGACGGCATCGAGAATGACTCCCGAGGCGCCCTTCGCACCCGTCCGAGCCATGGCGTCGGCGAGTTCGGCCTCGAGACCGAACTGGACGCCGAGGTCGACGCTCAAGCGAACCGGTTCGAGGTCGCCGCGATTGCCGAGCGGTCCCTGACGCTGATCGTGGTCGAGCATCCGCTCGAGACCGGCGAGGCCCTGATTGTCGATGCCGACGTAACCGATCATGTGCCCGGCGAGGCGGACACCCGGATAGGTCCGCCGGGGTTCGTCGCGAAACGCCAATCCCGGCAAACCGAGATCGTGGATCCGCTGGGCGAGCCGCGGCGACAGGCTGCGCTTGATCCAGACGAACCGACGTGTGCGGTCGGCGAGCGCGCGACGCAGTTCCCCGCGTTCGAGATCAGGGAAGACCGCGGCGAGTTTATCCGCCGTCTCGTCGGGATCGACGACCAGCGAGGGGTCGGCGAAAAGCGATGGCGCCATGACGTCCGCGGCCAGCAAGCGGCCGTGACGATCGACGATGTCCGGTCGCGGCGCGGCGGCGGGTACGGGTTCGGCTGCGGCGAGGCGCGGCTCGTCGCGGACCGTCGCCGAGAGGCGGAGCACCTGAACGGCGACCGCGAGAAAGGCGAAGACAATCGGCGCGAGGACGACGGCCCGCCGCCAGGAAGCCGGTGCTGGACTCGTCGGGCTCATGGCTTGGCGGCGCCGGCGGTGGCGGAGAGCGGCTGGATCTGGTCCGGCGTCGGGGGCCGTAGACCCTGCATACGCGCGAGCGGCTCGATGCGCTCGGGTCGCGCGAGATAGGCACGCTCGGCTTCCAGGACGGCAATCTCGCTCTTCAGGCGTTCGACGCGGCGCTCCGCGGCCGTGACCTCGGCACTCAGATGACGCGTGTCGTAGCTCTGGCGATAGACCCAGAACGCCGATGCGATCGTCGCGGCGATGGCGAGAACCTGAAGTGCGCGCAACATCGGGACCTCCAGGCGACACGACCGGAGCGGCCGATAAGCCTAGACGGGCGTCACCGGCGGCAGGCCCAGGTCATCGAGGTCCGGCGCAAGCGGCGGTGCGGCGGTCCTGATCGCCACTCTGAGCTTCGCGGACCGCGCCCTCGGGTTGCGGGCGACCTCGTCAGGTCCAGGTGTAATGGGTCGGTGGTTAACAATTTGGAAACCAACGGGCGGCGGCGCCGCGGCGGGCGGCAGGTGGCGCGATCCGCCCACCTCGCGACCGCTCCGCGACTGCAGAAAACGCTTCACGATCCGATCCTCGAGCGAATGGAAGGTCACGACGGCGAAACGCCCGCCCGGCGACAGCACTCGCTCGGCCGCAAACAAAGCCTGCGCCAGTTCGCCGAGCTCGTCGTTGACGGCGATCCGCAAGGCCTGGAACGTCCGCGTCGCGGGGTGGCGACCGTCGATCTTCCGTGACCCGAGCACCCGCCCTACGACACGGACCAGATCGGCCGTCGTCGCAATGGGCCGCTCGGCCCGCTCGCGGACGATCGCCCGTGCTATCGCGCGTGACCGGCGCTCCTCGCCATAGTGGTAGAGGATATCGGCAAGCTGCTCTTCCTCGGCGGCGGCGAGGATGTCGGCGGCCGTCGGACCCGATGCCGACATCCGCATATCCAAGGGTGCCGAGCCCATGAACGAGAAGCCGCGTTCCGTCTCGTCGAGCTGCATCGACGAGACACCAATATCCAGCACCACGCCCTCGACGGTCGACAGCCCCGCCGTTCGAGCATGCTGCTCCATTTCGGAAAAGCGGCCTTCGGCGAGTGTCAGCCGTCCGGCGTACCGGGTCACCATCGTGCGGCCGGCAGCGATCGCGGACGGATCGCGGTCGATGGCCAGCACATCGGCGCCGCGCGCGAGCAGAGCCTCGGTGTAGCCGCCGGCGCCGAACGTCCCGTCGATGATCTTGCGGCCGGGCGCCGGTTCGAGCGCTTCGACGACCTCGGCCAGGAGCACCGGCACGTGGCGGGCGGTCTGGCCGGTCGGCCGGTCGTCGTCGTCACTCATCAGGCGCCATCCGGCTCGGTGTCGCCGGGGATGGTAGCAGCCCCCGGGCGCGTCCCGAAGAGCTTGCGATGGTCCTGAACCTTGGTGCGCGCCTGTGCCCGGCGCTCGGCGAACCGGGCCGGCTCCCACATCTGGAATTTGTCGCCTAGTCCGACAAACGTGACGGCGGACGATAGACCGGCGTGCGAGCGAAGCTCCTGAGGAAGGACGATGCGTCCGTCGCCATCGATCGTGAGGATCTGGACGTCGCCGTAGAGCGCGACAGAGAGTTCGTCCCGCTCATCCGAATAATCCGGGAGACCGCTGAGAAGCCCATCGATCTTCTGCGCAAGTCTTTCGCCGCCCGCATCGAGCGCAGGAGCATCGAGCGAAGGGTAGCAATAGATTCCGCCTGCGTAGCCGTCGCGTTCGAGCACGGCCCGAAAAGACGCGGGAATCGAGACCCTGCCTTTGGCGTCGATCTTGTTCGTGAATGTCGAGACAAAACGGTCCATCCCCAGTCTCGAAGCCCCGCCAGACGCCACCCACTCACTGCCCATCTTTCGTCCGGACCCGACCTTTCGGTCGGCCCGACGCCATGCCCGCGCACCGCTCCGGCGTGGAAATCCCCCCGACGTCGCCCGCTGCCCGACCGGGGCAGGAATGGGGCGGTCGCCAGATCCCGGCCCTCTATCGGAACCGGCGCCTCGGCCCTCATTCCCTGCCCGGTGCGGACGGGCAAATATGGGATCACATGGTTTGTGATGGGCGTCAACGGGCTGTTAAGGATTTCCCAGGGGCCGAATTGGGCGAATCCAGGACGCGCAAACGCCGTTGCGCGCCCGCAACAGGGCGGGCGACGGGGTCAGGCTGAACGGTGGGTCGGTTCAGTTCAGGCTGGCTTGCGCTGAGACAGCCAGATGCCGCCGATAACGAGGGCGAGCGCGAGGCCGTGGTAGGCCTGGAAGGGCTCGGCCAGGAGCAGGACGGCCAGCAGCGCCGAAAAGACCGGGACGAGGTTGATGTAGACCCCGGCGCGGCCAGGTCCGATCAGGTCGACGCCCCGCATGAAAAAGAGCTGCGCCAGGCAGGACGGGAAGACGGCGACGTAAAGCGCGACCAGCCATCCGTTGGTGGTCGGAAGCTTCAGCCCGCTGGTCGCGATCTCGAAGGCCCAGAGCGGGACCGAGGTGATCGCCGCGATGAGAGCCAGCAACGTGAAGAACGCCGCCCCGTCCATCTGCGGTCGCTCGCGCAGTTTCACCGCGTAGTAGGAGTAGAACACGCAGGCGATCAGCATTTCGAGGTCACCGATCGCGAGACCGATGTCGAGAACCGCCCAGGGAGCGCCGCGGGTCGCGACGAATATGACGCCGACCATGGTGATGCCGACGCCGACGGCCTGGGGGACGGAGATCGGCGTGCCGTAAAAGAGAAGGGCCAGCAGCAGCACGAACACCGGCATCGCGCCTTGGATGATCCCGATGTTGACGGCGCTGGTCGAATGGGCGGCGACGTAGAACAGCGTGTTGAAGATGGTGAAGCCGGTCGTCGCCAGCACCACGATGAACCACAGCCGTCCGCGGATCTCCGGCCAGTGTTTCCGCACGGTCGCGCCGTAGATCGGCCAAAGCACGGCGATCACCAGAACCCAGCGCACGGCGACCATCGTCAGAGGCGTGATCTCGCCGACAGCGGCGCGTCCAGCGACGGCGTTACCTCCCCAGAACAGGGTGGCGAGCGTCAGCAGGAGAGCAGGGCTGGCGTACAGCGCCGTCGTGAGGCGCGAGAGCGCGGCGAACATCGATCGCTCCGGAGAGATCGCTGGAAGAATCTCCCCCCTATCACACTCCACCCGGCCGGACACCCAGACCGGCCGGATGGCAGATCACCGTCCGAGCAAGAGGTTCGGGAGCCAGAGCGTAAGCGCCGGGAAGTAGGTGACCAGAAGCAGGACGATGATCATCGGGATATAGAAGATCAGGATGCTCTTCGAAACAGCTTCCATCGAGACCTTGCCGATGGCGCAGCCGACGGCGAGTGTCGGGCCGACCGGAGGCGTCAGCAGCCCGATGCCGAGGTTGAAGATCATCACGATGCCGAAGTGCACGGGATCGATGCCGAATTTGGCGAGCATCGGCATGAAGATCGGCGTGCAGATCAGGAGCATCGGCGCCAGATCCATGAACGTGCCGAGGAAGAGGAGCAGCAGGTTCACGTAGAGCAGGAACGTATACTTGTCGCTGGAGATGGCGGCGAAGAACTCGGTCGCCATGGCCGGGATGCGCATGATCGCCATCATGTAGCCGAAGGCGACCGAGAACCCGATCATGATCATGACCATGCCGACGGTACGCACCACGCGACCGATCATCAGCGGCAGCTCCGCCCACTTGTAGCTGCGGTAGATCACCATGGTCACGAAGAAGGCCCAGACGCACGCGACGGCAGCCGCTTCGGTCGGCGTAAAGATGCCGGACAGGATGCCGCCCATGATGATGACAACGGTCATCAGCCCCCAGACGGATTCGACCAGGATGCGGCCTGCTTCCCGCATCGTCACGTATTCACCCTTCGGAAGATTGTCGCGATAAGCGATGAAGAGGATGAGCGACATCAAGGCAATTGCGAGCAAGAGCCCCGGAATGATGCCGGCGATGAAGAGATGGGCGACCGAAACCGTTCCACCCGCCGCCAGCGAATAGATCACCATGTTGTGGCTCGGCGGGATGAGCAGTGGCAGCAGCGAGCCCGAGATCGTCACGTTCACGGCGAACAGACGCGGATAGCCCCGCTTCAACATTTGCGGAATCATCACCGAGCCGATCGAAGCCGTGTCGGCGACGGACGAACCGGAGATGCAGCCGAACATGGCAGATGCCATGACGTTGACGAGCGCCAACCCGCCGCGGATGAAACCGACGAACAAGCGTGCCAGATCGATGATGCGCGCCGCCATGCCGCCTTCGGCCATGATGGCGCCGGCGAGGATGAAGAAGGGAACGGCGAGGAGCGGGAAATCGTCCATGCCGTCGGATGTCTTAAGTGTAATGACTTCCAGCGGCAGGCCGAGCCACGCTGCTCCGACGATCGCCGATAGACCGAGCGAGTACGCGACCGGCACGCCGAGCAGGCAGAAGACGGTGAAAGTACCGAGGAGGACGAGCGCATCCATGATCGCGATTCCTACTCGGCCGAGATTGTCTCAAGAGCATCCTCGACCGGAGGCGGGAAATAGTTGCCGACCAGGAAGCGCTCAATGATGAAGAGGACGGTGATGAGCCCGCCGATCGGCACGGGCAGGTATGAGACGCCGACCGACACGATCGGGAACTCTGCGATCGACTGGTACCACGTCGTCTTGATGAGGCCGATGCCGTACCAGAACATGAAGAAGTTCATGAACAGCATGCACGCTTCGATCAGCATGCCGAGCGCCTTCCGCGCATTCCCCTTGAGTGCGTTGGGAAGGATGCCGACTGCGATGTGCAGGTGCTCGCGATAGCAGACGACGGCCGACAGAAACGACAGCCAGATCATCAGCAGGATCGCCATCGGCTCAGGCCACGAAGCGGCGCTGTCGAGGACGTATCGGGTGAATACACCGTAAGGGATGATCAGTGTAATCACCACGAGCGCCAAGCCCGCAAGAAAGACACACGCGCGATTGAGCCAATCCATGGCGCGCACGTAGGCCGCGATCATGATGACAGTCCCTCGGTCGTCGGAGGATCAAGCGGCCGGCCCGCCCCCTGCAGGCCGGCCGCGAGGCCGTGTCGTTACTTTACGGCCTGGATGCGCTCGATCAGAGCTTTGTGCTGGGCGCCGTACTTGTCCCACACCGGCTTCACGAGGTCTTGGAACGCTTTCTTGTCCTTGACGTCGTTCACCTGGACGCCGGCTTCCTTCATCTGCTTCATGGCTTCGGCTTCGCGCTCATACCAGAGCTTGCGCTGCTCCTGCTGAGCCTCTTTCGAAAGCTTCATGATGAGGTCCTGGTCTTCCTTCGAAAGCGTCTGCCAAGTGCGCTTCGAGAAGACGAGGATTTCCGGGATCATCAGGTGGCCGGTGTTCGAATAGAACTTCGCATACCGGAAATGCTGGCCCGATGCGTAGCTCGGCTCGTTGTTTTCGGCGCCATCGACGACACCCGTCTGCATGGCGTTGATGAGCTGGTCGAAGCCCATCGC
>Ga0073934_10009896_pt1 | contig 12029 bp, 16 predicted proteins | sample LarsenN4metaG_FD_76834 | JGI IMG/M metagenome (GOLD analysis project Ga0073934, IMG submission 76834) | Hot spring sediment bacterial and archeal communities from British Columbia, Canada, to study Microbial Dark Matter (Phase II) - Larsen... ... | reverse complement strand
CGGGTCGTCACCTACACGTCGTCGCAGTTGGGCGAGTTGCCGAACAATTTCGCCTTCGAGTCGCGGATCGTCATGACCGCGAACACCATCCCGAAGAAGAACGACGCCTTCCGTGCCGTGCTGTCTCGCATCGACGTGTTCGAGTTGTCGGCGACCAACGAGGAAGTCCTCGACCTGATGCGGGCCGTCGCCGCCAAGGGCTTCGACGGGCTGACGCCCGAGGAATGTCTGGGCGTCGTCGAGTTCATCGAGGCGAACGCGACGGGGCGTCAACTCTCGCTGCGGCTGCTGGAACCTTCGTTCAAGAAGGTGATGTTCGCCCGGACGGAGGGGCTGGCGTGGGAGCCGCTCGTCAAATCGCAGCTACAGACCTTGGGGCGGCATCAGGCGGGCACGCCCGGCACCGACTCCAAGGCCCACGAACTTCACTGCCTGCGTCAAGCCGTCGAGCGGCACCCCGGCTCGGTGAAGGAGCAGCAGGCGTTCTGGTGCAAGGCGACCGGCAAGAGCCGGGCCAGCTTCTTCCGGGCGCTGGCCCGCTCCCGTGCAGAAGGGACGTAGCGGACACCGCATGTGCGACTGAGGGAACCACGGTCACACATGCGGAGTACATCATGAAGTCGCACTGCGTCACGCAGGGCCAGTCGGAAATCGGCGTTATCGAACACGAGGGCCGCGTACTCGCGGCCCTCGGCGCTTCCGTCGCTGGCCGTCACGTCACCGCCTACACGAAGGTCCAAAACGGCCACATCCGCCTCTGCCGATGGTGCGGCCAGACCATGCTCGCCGCACGCTGGGAGGTCGCGGACGAGTACCGCGACGGCGCTCTCGCCTTGGTGTTCCGGCTCACCTGCGGTCGGTTCCTCATCGGGTATGCCTTGGGCGAGGACGGGATGCTCTTCCGGGGCGAGCTACTTGTGGGCTGCGACGAAGAAGAGGCCCGTCGCGGCGCTCGGCGACTGGCCGACCACTTCGCCGAACTCGACGCCGAGGACGAACTTCGCCGGGAGGACGAATACTAGCGGACACCGCTTGTCGCCACGGGCAACAATCCAACTTTTGCACTGGAGCGACGGCATGAGCAACATCACGGCCCGTGGAACCTTCAACGGTCAGGAACTCCGAGACGTGCAGGTGGTTAATCCGGGGAACTGGTTCGGTAAGACGTGGCTCATCGAAATCGGTGGCAGCTTTTGGCCGTTGTACCTTGTCGTCGAAGCCGACAGTGTGCAGGACGTACTGGACGAACTGAGCGAGTCAGAGACCCACGGCCACCACATCGTCGTCGCCGAGGAAGACCTCGGCGATTACCCGGAGGACGAGCGGCACTACGGCCCGTCCGGGCAGGTCTTGGATACGGAACACATCATGATTTACGGACAGGAGGGGGCGAAATCCCCGTGGCCCTGCACCTACCACGGCGACGGCCTGCCATCGGAGGGAATGACGCCCACCGACTACCTGTACCGGGACGAAGAAGCCTGACCCACCAACGAGCCAGTCCACACTTCTCCCGGCCCAGCCCGCGACATCGGGCCGGGCCGTTCGGTGAAACCACTCATCCGACCGTATCGGCCAGCCGCGACCCGCCATCACCAGATGGCGGCGAGGAGCCGCGCTGTCACGACTAGCGGACACCGCCTGACCCGTTGTGAACGACAACTTCAACCCATTAAGGAGTAACCATGTCCAGCACCGCACCGGCAAAGTTCAACCTCGGTTTCGTCACCGCCACTCCCGCCGCACTCAAGGCGATCCGGCAGGCGGGCCAGACACCGACCGAATTCCTCACCCTGCACGCCTCCGGGGATTGGGGCGAGGTCTGCCCCGACGACGCCAAGCTCAACGACGAGGCTCTCATCAATGGCGCTCGCCTACTCTCGGTCTACCCGCTTCGGAGCGGGGTCCGCATCTGGATCATCAGTGAAGCCATCGACGACAACGGCCACCGTCACCTCTCGACCATTTTGCTCCCCAGCGAGTATTGATCGCCCACCGGCCAGCATCGGACCCGACCTTGGCGGTGGGGTGATCCACCGCCTTCTTCTTTTGGAGGACAACATGGCTCTCAAAATCATGGCCTCGGACCACGACGGGTGGCGGCGGCATGGGCTGGCTGAGTTCGCAGGCTTCGCCGACAAGGTGCGCCGCCGCAATGTGGGGCCGGACCACGGCGACTGGTTCCACCCCGCCGAGCGGCGCGACCGCAGCACCGCCGTTCTGTACTTTGGGTCGTGGGACGCCGGGCACTCCGCAGGCGACCCGGCCCACACCTTCGCTATGCTCTTCGACCTCACTGACCCGGACGAGGCGGTGGAGTACATGCTCCGGGTCACGGACTGGGAGGGCCAGCCCGAGGCCGACGAGCAGACGGTGAGCGACGAAGGCTGACCATTTCCATTGCCCCGCACGGCCTCGTCTGGCCGTGCGGGGTAGCTACATCACCAACCTCAACCAGTGAGCCAACCATGATCTTGACGAACCGCCAGAAGTTCGTTGTCCGCGCGGCTCTCGCCTACGCCCTGTCCAACGCCGACGACCTCAACGACGCCTTGTTGGTCGAACCGAGCCACAACGGGGCCAGCATCCGCGTCGGTGGCACCCTCGGCCCTCCGCTCATCGAGAGCGAAGTGCAGGCGCTCATCAACCTCTTCGACCCGCCCAGCCACACACCAACCGCAGGGATGCGGACCTTCACCGGCACGTTCCTCGTCTCCACCGACCCAGACGATGCCGACGTGGACGAGCGACACTTCGCGCTCGACGGCCTCATCGACTTCCTCAAAGACGCGGTAGCTCTCGACGTGGACATGGAGGGCACTGGCAACCCGCTCGGCGTACAGGGCGTCGAGCTTCTCCTCGAAACGCTGGAAGAGCTTCCCGCTGACGACGTGCGGCAGTGACCATGACTTGACGAACAGGAGGGCAACGTGCGGAGACCAACGAACAAGGGGAGGGCCGGGCGAGAGTCGAGTCAGAGCTTGCCGCCCAAGACCCGTGAAGAACTGGAGGCCGAGTACGGCGTCGGCAACGTGCTGGACACGAAGGAACTGGCCCGCGAGTACGTCGTGACCGGCCACAGCGCCCCGCTGCTCGTCGTGACCCGCAAGCGCGACGGGTGTACCGGGACGCTGCTGTATCAGAACGACCCCCGGCTCTACTTCGGCTGGAAGCCTGACCAACCCGCGTAGCGGACACCAACTTCCGTGGCGTGGAGACGAACAACACCCAACCACGGGAGCGATTGATGCAGACGGCCAACAGGCTCAACGGGCAGCTTCACCAGACGAACGGGACCAACGGCAAGGGCAGCAAGAAGGCCAGCGCCAAGAAGACGCAGCGCCCGAGGACGACGAAGAAGGGGCGGGATGCGAAGCGGGTCACGGCCCTCGTGCTGGGGTCTGTGGCGGCGGGGCTGATCTTCTTGAGCGTGTTTCACTTGACCTGCGCCATCACCTCCCTGACGGGTAGCCCGTACTTGCTGGCCGTGCTGCTGGCGGTGGGCATCGACCTCGGGCTGGTGGCGTCCGAGGTCGCCGAGATGGTCGGCCACGGCGAGCCGGGCGTGCAGAAATGGAGCCGGTGCTACATGCTGATGGCAACCCTGATGAGCATGGTGTTGAACGCCTACGAGTTCGCGGCGCACGCCCCGCCGCACTGGTTTAGCCAGACCTTGAGCATCGGCTTCGGCCTAATCCTGCCCCCGATGATTTTTGTCCTCGCACGGCAGGCCGGTGGCCTCTGGAGCAGCAAGTAGGAGAGAGGCCGCTGGCGTGCAAGAGCGGGACCACCCCGCTCGCGGACACCGGCTGTTGAAGTGAAGGGGCCGGGCGGCACCCGGCCCCTTCGTGCGATTTCGCATAAGGGGCAGTCCCCGAAATCAGAACCGTCTTTCACCCCTCTGGAGACCCCGACCATGACCGAGAACCCCGAGAAGTGCGCATCCCAAACCGGAAGTGCGAAGTCGGCCAAGGCCACGCTCGCCGCCCAGATCGCCCGGCTGGTGCGCCGGGCCGGGCTGGACTACGACGGGTGGCGCTACGTCGCCAAGAAGGTGCGGCGGGCCTGCGACCTGCGGCCCGCCAAGAAGGGCCGCAAGCTGCCCCGAGTCCTCACCACGGACGAGTTCCGCCGCTTCTACGCCGAGGTGGACAAGGCCGACGACGTGCAGCACACCTTGATGTTGCGGTTGCTGTTTTACACCGCCGTCCGGGTCTCCGAACTGTGCAACATCGAGGTCAAGGACGCCGACCTCGACGCCTGCAAGGTCAGGGTCAATCAGGGCAAGGGGTCGAAGGACCGCTACGTTCTCTTTGGGAGGTCATTCGCCACGGCGCTGCGGACGCACCTCGCCGCCCACCCCAACAACCGCTGGCTGTTCCAGACGCAGCGGCATGGCAGGTACTCGACACGGAGGGTACAGCAGATCGTCAAGCAATACGCGGAGCGGGCCGGGGTGCAGGCCACGCCGCACACGTTCCGACATCAGGCCATCACATGGCTGACAAGGCACTCGGGGTTGGCCGACGCCGAGCTACAACTCATCACCGGCCACGCCCGGCGCGAGACGCTGGCGGTGTATCAACATATAGCCCTCGACGGCGAGCTTGAGCAGAAGTACCACGCCTCGATGAAGGCCGTTGATCTCTAACCTCAACACGCCGATACCCCGACCGAAGGGCCGACCTCCTTCGGTCGGGTAGGCAACCCGAACCGCGTCTCCAAACTCATGACCACGTTGCAAAAGTTGTAATTCGCAATTCAGCAGTCACCTCCTCAAAGGTCGGGATGCCCAGAGGCCGGTTACAGGTGATGTGTCACGTTTTCTTTTATTGTCTACCCCGAATGCTCAAGCGGCCCCAGAAAGGGTGGTCGAAAGCTGTGGGGAGGTGGTTGTCCATGAAAACCGCCGACCGATGCAGGTAGAACCGCACGCGGCAGTCGCGGGCGGGTTCGGATACAATAACCCTTGCCGCCGCACGAGCGTCAAGGGGTACTCGTTTCGTGGAAAGCGCCGACCGGGATGGCCTGCAACTGCCCCATCTGGAGACGTTCTCGAAAGCCGCCGAGTTGAGCAGTTTCACGGCGGCGGCGAAGGCGCTCCGCTTGACGCAGGCGGCAGTCAGTCAGCGCGTCCAAGCCCTCGAACGGGCGCTCGACAAGAGCCTGTTCGAGCGGCGGGGTGGCCGCGTCCTCTTGACCGAGGCGGGCCGCAAGCTCTACGCCTACGCCCAGCGAATTCTCGACCTGCACCAAGAGGCCCGCAAGGAGATCACCGGCCACGAGCCGCCCGTCGTCGGGGAGTTTGAGATCGCCGCCAGTTCCGTCCCCGGCGAACACCTCCTCCCGGCCCTGCTCTCGGACCTCGGCCAGAAGTACCCCCACCTTCGCGTCCGTGCCGCCGTCAGCGACAGCATGGCGGTCATGGCTCAGGTGGAGCGGGGCGAGGTCAGCGTCGGGCTGGTCGGGCGCAAGGCCGACAACCCGCATCTGGAGTTCCGCTTCCTCGCCAGCGACCGGATGATCCTCGTGGTCCAGCCGAGCAACGCCTTCGCCAAGAAGAAGAAAGTGACGGTGGGCCAACTCGCCGCCCAGCCGATCATTTTGCGGGAGGCCGGTTCCGGGCTGCGGCACTGCTTCGAGAAGTCGTTGGAGCGGGCGGGCCGTGCCCTCACCGACCTGCGCGTGGCGCTGGAACTCGGCAGCAACGAGGCCATCAAGCGGGCCGTCCTGCGTGGCGTCGGGCTGGCCGTCCTCTCCCGCTACGCAGTACAAGAGGAACTGGCGTCGGGCCGGTTGAAGGCGGTCGTAGTCAGCGACCTGCACTGCGACCGAGACATGTACATCGTGGCGGATCGGCGGCGCGTCCTGCCGCTTCCGGCCCGCCTGTTCCTGCACTTCCTTGAAGCGCACCCCATCGCCGTCCCGAACCCATAAGCGCAGCTTATGGCCCGTTGCACTCTTATCACCTGACTTCCCTCACGCTCTCCCCTCCAGCACGACTACGCTCATCAGGGGATGGGGTCGTGTGTTTTCGTACCAAGGGGGCATCAGGATGGCTTGGGTGCGAACATTGCCCGAAGAGGGCGCGTCGGGAAAGCTCCAAGAGATGTACCAGCGGGTCCGCGAGCGGGCCGGGGTCGTGCCGAACATCGCCAAAGTGCAGTCGCTTCGTCCAACGACGACGTTGCGTGGCTTCGACCTCTACTGCCAGATCATGGACGACCCGACCGGCATCTCGAAGCGGGAGCGGGTGCTGATCGCCACCGTGGTCTCGAAGGTCAACGGCTGCTTGTACTGAATGGAGTCGCACGAGAAAGACCTCCGGTCGGCGGTCGAGAGCGACGAGCAGCGGCAGGCGGTGCAGACGGCCTACCGCGCGGCGGGCCTCACCGCACGCGAAGTCGCTCTGCTGGACTTCGCCGTAAAGTTGACGAAGACCCCTTCGGGTATGCGAGAGGAAGACCTTCAAGCGCTTCGCGGACATGGCCTGACCGACGAGCAACTCGTCGATGCCGTCCACTGCGTCGGCTACTTCAACTTCATCAACCGCGTGCTGGACGGGCTGGGCGTCGATCCCGAGCCGTCGATGCGCTACGGCAAGGAGGCCGAATGAACGGGGCACCTGCCGCTTCTGACACGCGCCCCGCCCCTCTGACGAACCGACTGCTTGCCGTCGTGTACGGGGTCGTGAGCTACCTCGTGTTCTTCGTCAGTTTCCTCTACGCCATCGGCTTCGTCGGCAACTTCGTCGTCCCGAAGTCCATCGACACCGGGCCGCAGGTAACGCTCGCCGAGGCGCTGACGGTGAACCTGCTGCTGCTCGGCCTATTCGCCGTCCAGCACAGCCTCATGGCCCGCCCGTCGTTCAAGCGGTGGTGGACTCGGTTCATCCCGCAACCCGTCGAGCGCAGCACCTACGTCTTGGCGAGCAGTGTACTGTTGCTGTTGCTGTTCTGGCAGTGGCGTCCGATCCCCGCAGGAGTGTGGGACGTGCAACAGCCTGTTGTTGCCGCCCTCCTTTGGGGGGCGTTCGGCGTTGGCTGGCTGATCGTTCTGATCTCCACCTTCCTGATCGACCACTTCGACCTGTTCGGGCTGCGGCAAGTCTACCTCCACGCGACCGGCCAGCCGTACACGCCGCCTCCGTTCCGCACCCCGGCACTCTACCGCGTGGTGCGGCACCCGATCATGCTAGGCTTCGTCATCGCATTCTGGGCCACGCCGACGATGACGTGGGGCCACCTGTTGTTCGCCGGGATGACGACCGCCTACATCCTCGTCGGCGTGACGTTGGAGGAGCGAGACTTGAGGGCGGCGCACGGCGACGACTACGAGAAGTACCGCCAACAGGTGTCGATGATCGTTCCTTGGAGGAGGAGGAAAGTAGGGACGTGAGGTGCGGCGGCTTCCCGCACCGACTTCTGCGACGAGGCGAGACGGCCCGCACGCGAGGCTCAGGTATCGCCTTTCGGATCGGCCTTGCGTCTTCGTTTCTTTCCCTCATTGACCTCGTTCAGTTCATGCCAGTGGATCGAAACCAAGCCCAAGGAGCCTTCGCAGGGGCCGTTCCCTTGGGCCTGCGCGTCAATCAGGAGTTTCGAGCATTTCAAGAGCCACGCCTTTAACTCCTGATGGCTGATGTCTCGGTCGGCGAAGAGCCGGACCTCCACGGGGGCACGGAAAACCCGACAGGGCCGATCCATGTACTCCAGCATCAATAAGCGCTGGACCTCGTGGCAGGCCCGGTTGCTGTCGGCGTAGATCAGTCCCCGGTGGTCCTCGCCGGGTTCCGACCAATCAGTGCCGGTCCAAAAGCGATTGAAAGAGTCGCAGATGCGATAGCGGCTAAATTCGGGCGTCCCCGCCGCCACGACGGACAGGAAAATGGGCAGACGCTCCACGGTTGATCCTCCTCGGGGTTGGAAACGAGCGGGCCGGGCACCAACCACGCTGGTCGGCGTCCGGCCCCTCGGGTTTCACTTGAACTGAGCCTCACTACACAGGGCGGTGCAGACCCGCAAACTTCACTTCTTCATGGGGAACGAGAGTGTCTCTCTCCAGTTCAACTCCCGCTTGCCACCCTTCTCCGTGTACGATCTGCGGCTGACCGGGCCGATGCTGCGCCCCAGTTCAACCTCCTCAATGGCGGGCGGTACGCTGCCGCCGCCGATGTCTGTCGTGGTACGGACCTCGATGTGGGCGGCGTAGACCTTCTCCTTCGTGCCGGTGCCCTTCCAATCGACCTCCTTCGGCCCCGATTTCGGGTCGCCGAACTTGGTCAGCGTGTAGGTCTCCTTGATGCCCGGCATGATCTCCCGCTCCCAACTGTCCCCCACCTTGGCACCGACCTTGAGGAACGGACGCCAGACGATCTGCTTGGCAACCTCGTTGTCCTCGCCGATCTCGAAGTAGCCGTCCTTCAATCGGTACTGCATCCGCTTCGCCTTGGGCAGCGCGAGGTCTTGCCCTTGTGGGATGAAGTTTTCGATCCAGCGCACCATGAGCGTGCCGCCCGGCTCGTAGGTGTACTCTTTGCGGAACTGGGCCGACGCCTTCCCGAACTGCAACACGCCGACCGTCTGCTGCTTCGTGCCCGGCTTGTGGGGCCAGAAGTCGGCGGTGAGCGTGTCGTCCAAGTTGTCCTTCGTGGTGCTTCCGCCAGATGGTCGAACCGGCTGCTGCGTCCCAGACGCCACCAGAGCCTTCGCGTCGGGATGGCTCACCTCGGGGACGACGCCCTTCTGGGTGGCCTCGGCCAGCAGCTTCTTCGCCGCCTCGCCGTTGCCGGTCTCGAACTCGTAGTCGATGCAGCGACCGTAGGCCAGCGCCATCTCCTTGCGGCCCAGACGGTCGAGCATGGGCCGGTACTTCGACACCGCACCGGCCTTGTCCCCGGCTTGCCACTGCGCGTCCGCTTGGGCGAGGGCGTTCCGATCCGCGAGCCTGCTCATCAGGCCCAGCGCCATGAGGCCGACGAAGATCAGGCCCACCGCCCCGGTCCACGCCCACTTGACCGGCCTGCCCCACGTCGGGTGCCGCCAGACGAAAAACAACCCGACCGGCAAGCAGAACACCACCGAGGCGGCGATCAGAGCGGCGTTCTCCCAGAGCGGCGACTTTGTTGCCGTAGGCGTGCTTGATGAGTCCGCCGTGGAGGTGGCAGGTGCGTCCGCAGTCGGCGGGGGAAACAGCCCCTTGACCTCCCCAGCCAGCTTCGGCGTTTGCATGTCCTCCCGGCGCACCTTGTCGGTGGGCCGTAGCTGACCGTTCCCGGCCATCTCCTTCAACCGCTGTGCCGTCAGCGGCCCCTGTTCGTTGTTCCCACGGATGACGTACCAGTTCTGGGCCATACCGAACCTTTCATTCACCAGATGTAACTTCTCCCAGCCATGTCGGATCGCTCCTCAACGACGCAGGCCCGACGAGGCGATCCCCGCGACCGGGGCAATCTCCGGTCGCGGCCTCGTGCCAGCCGGTGTCCGCTACGCGGAGGTGCCTGTGGCCCCGTCTCCCCAAGCGGAGGCCATCTCGTCCATCATACAAAAGTAGGAGTCGAACAGCATCATTGTGCGATACGCCAGCGGCCCGGCTCGGACGAAGATGGTCCGAGGTGCTGACATGGCGAGGAAGAAGCAGAGGATCAGTCACGATCCAATCGTGGAGCTCTTCGCGGCCAAGCTGCGGGAGTTGCGCCGATCTCGCGGGATGACGCAGGCGGAACTCGCGCGACAGGCCCACGTCACGCCGACCTACATCGGGCGGCTGGAGAACGGCGGGGCCGCGCCCGGCATCGACCTCGTGGACCGGCTGGCGAAGGCGTTGGGCACGACGGCGCACGAACTGCTGCCGACGACGGCCTCGCCCGACACACTGGCCGTCCTGCGCGAGCAGGCGCAGCGGCTCTTCGATGCCGTCCTCCAGAGCGCCGACCGGGAGACCTTGCTCGGCCTCTGCCCCCTGTTGGCCCGGCTCGCCGAGTCGCCCGACCGTGGCGGCTGAGGCGTGGAACAACTCCACCGCCACGGTCGGTCATCGGCTCGCACGGGCCGGGTCAAGGCAGGTCGAACTTCCCCGAACCAGCGGTGGAGGCGGGGACGGCTTTCTTGAGGCCGCGTCCCCACTTCCCCAACACCGTGCGGCCCCACTCCGTCGCCGCGTTGTTTATGTTCTCCGGGCCGCACGCTTGAACGACGTGCCCGTACCAATCAACCTCCACCGACGCACGCTCTCCCTGATGCTCGACGTGGAACAGGTACGAGAGGCCGCTGACCGCTTTCGCGGCGTATTTGGCGAGGCAGTGCTTCATGTCGGCCCCCTCTTGAACCACGTCCCCCACCGTGGCAAGGAGCCGTACCCCGTCCGTCACAGGCAAAGGGATCGGCGGCATGGCGACCTTCATTGCGTTGCCGTACTCCTCGACGACCCGCTCGGCCAGTTCATCCTGATGGTCCCGGTGCCAGCGAATGGAGCGCTCGGCCAGCCCAACGACGTTGCCGTTGTGCAGGTCGGGGTAGTCGCCCAAGTACAGGATGACCTTGTTCACGTCACGCCAGCGGCGCGGCGACAGGTCTTCGTGCAGGTTGTTGGAGACCCGGCGCATGGCCTCGGCGATCTGGGCCTCGGTCGCAAACGAGAAAACACGGATGTTCCGCTGCCTTGTCTTGTGGGCGCGGATGACGGTTAGAAGTTCGAGTCGGTTCGTGATCGGGCGTGGCAGCATGAACTTGTTGAGATCAAGCAGCACATGCGCCGGGATGCCGGGCGGCAGGCTCATCAACGTCTTGTTCAGGATGGGGTAGGTCTCCCCGGTCGGTGCGAAGATCGCCTTCCACTTCGCCATCCATTCGAGCGCAAAGGCGATGCCGTCTTCACTGGTTGCCTCGCGCCCCAAGATCCCCGCCGCGACCGCAGCCGCCCGGTACGCGAGAACGTCCTTGACGATGTATTTGTGCGTGTAGAACTCCGGGGACATGACGAGATCGGGCAGACCGTAGCCCAGCGCCGCCGAGATGACTTTCCGCTGGACGGCGATGGCAGTGGGGTCTGCCTCGTCGCGGAGGCGTTGCCAGCGGTCATGCAAGAGCGTTTTCAACGCCACGGCAACTTGCCTGATTTCGCCCCGTTCACCACACAGCCATTCCTCTTCCTCGAACCCGTCTGGCCCGCGATCAAAGTGTTCGTCGTCGAACACTTCCCTTGGTGGAAGCCACCTTAGCATCAGATCGGCAGCAGCCCTGCGAATGAGGCCGCAGTAGTCCACCAAGCTGAACCGCTTCTCGAATGAACTTCCGAAGACAAGGTGGAACGCATATCCTTGCCGTGTGATGGTGACAGGTGGGTGGATTTGAGCGAGGTACTCGTCGGTCAGTTCCCTGAGCCAATCGGGGTCGCCATCATTATCGACCGGAGGGCGGGAAATAGCGATCTGAATGCCAGTGGACAGGTCGGTAACGAGAGGGTGTCGGAACGTGGTCATCGGAACCTCCGTGTTCATGCCGTGGCCTCCCGCCACGGTCAAAAGGGAACGTAAAAAGAGTAGATACGGTGGGGGTGGTGGTTGTAGAAGGAAGACAGCAAAGTTCAGCCTTCCAGCCCTTCACCGTTATTACCGTCCGGGCCAGTACGGACCTGTTGTGAGCCGTCGAACTTGCAGGCCAAAGCGGGACCGACACTGTACTGGCGTGCCCGACCCTGACGACCACTGCCTCGTGCGAACCACTGGTGGTGCTTGCTGATAACCAACCAGTTGAGGGCTAATAGCTGACTTAGGAAGGCGCTCTTCTTCTTGGACTTCCTGATTCTCAGTTGATAGTCCTTGAGGATGTAAGGGATGTTGTCCCTACTAATCTCTGTCCCCTGCTGTCCGTGAACGTAGCGGAGGAAGTGCTTCGTTGCTGACGAGGCAGTGGTGAGGTCGGCCTTGAGGACTGGGACAAGGTGCCGCCTGATAAGATCGGTCTCCTCCTCGGACCAGTCGAAGTCAGGGCCAAGTTGTCTTGTCGCAATGCGCAGCCGGTCCCATGTCG
>Ga0073934_10009894_pt1 | contig 12031 bp, 11 predicted proteins | sample LarsenN4metaG_FD_76834 | JGI IMG/M metagenome (GOLD analysis project Ga0073934, IMG submission 76834) | Hot spring sediment bacterial and archeal communities from British Columbia, Canada, to study Microbial Dark Matter (Phase II) - Larsen... ... | reverse complement strand
GGACAGTGCCAGGTCGAGATGTCGGACCGCTCGCTTCGCGCGGGTGTGCTCGATCGCCGGTCGTCGGCTCCCTTGGAACGCGGGGATGGCCCAGGGATCCGCGGGGGGAGGGACAGGAGCGGGTCGCGCGTCCACCGCCCTCGCCCCGTCGAGGGCATCCGCGGGCGCCCCGATGGCCGAAGGCACGGCTGGGGTGATGTCGGGGCCCTCGCGGAGCGAGGTCCCACAGTGGACACACCGGATCACCGATGGCCGGATCGCCCCCCCGCAGTGGGGACAGGTCTTCATGTCGAAGGTGTCGTCGTGCTTGCGGAGCCCCTTGAGCCTCGAGGCCGCCCGCCGTGCCCGTTCGAGCGTGTCGGCGTCAGATGGGCGGTTGGGCCATCAGACCCCGCATCCGCGAGGCCATGCTCTCGAGGAGCTTCAGCGCGATGTCCGGTTCCTCCCGCAGCATCCGGCGGAACTGCGCGCGCTCGATCCGGATGGTGGTGAGCGGCGTCTCGGCCACCACCGAGGCCGTCCGCGGGCCGCCGTCGAGCAGGGCCATCTCCCCGAAGACGTCGCCGGGCCCGAGCGTCCAGGTGCCCTTGGCCGAGGAGATGGTCCCGCGGACGACCTTGGCGGTCCCGTCGACGATCACGTAGAAGGCCACGCCCGGGGTGCCGGTGCGGACGATCATCCGGCCCGGCGAGTACCGGACCTCCTCGGCGAGGGACGCCACCGAGCGTAGGTGCGCCTGGGACAGTCCCGCGAACAGCGGGACGGTCGCGAGCAGGCGGATGCCGGGCTTCCTGGTCGCGGAGGTCGTCGTCGGGGCAGATGCGCGCTTCGCTGTCGTCGTCATGGCCCCCATTGTGACAGTCGCCGGCTGGCGACGACGGCGGGGTGGGAGGGTGGACTCGGGAGGTCCGTCCCGGCACCTGCGGGCGCATCGGCCCCCTCGACCGGGGCGCACCGCCACTAGCGTCGGTCCTGGGACGGGGAACGGCCGGCGAGCCCGCGCCGGCCGCCCCCGCCCCGAGAGGAGGGGCGTGTGGCCGATCGCGTCGTCGTGATGTGCTCCGCGTGCGGCAGGGAGCTGGCGCTCCTTCCCGCGTTCGGTCCGGGTGAGGAGTTCCGGCGATGGCACGGCAGCGTCTGCGTGGCGTGCGGCCGAGCGTTCTGCCCCGAGTGCCTCCCGCTCGGCGGTTCGGCGGCCTGTCCCGCCTGTGGTGCTCCCGCGGAGGAGGCGGTGCTGGGCGCGCTGCGCGAGGCGGGCGTGGTCACCTAGGGGTGTGACGACGCCCCGCCCGCCTCGAGCCCGATCCGATCGTGCCGCGGCGGCTCCTGCTGATCGCCGGGCAGGAACGCCAGGAGGCGGCGGCCAACCCCATCCTCGCCGAAGCCGGAGGTCCGACCGTGGAGCTGTTGGGGGCTCCCGGACACCGGTCACATCGCGGGCGTCCGCACGCACCCCGAGGGGTACGAGGATCACGGACGGTCAGCCGCTATCGTTGCACCCTCGACGGCGCGTGGGAGTGGTCCGGTGGGAGCTACCGAGAAGGAGAAGATGCTCGCGGGCACGCTCTACCGGGCGTCGGATCCCGAGCTCGTCCTGGAGCGTCAGCGGTGCCGGGTGCTGCTGCACGCCTTCAACACGGAGCCCGACGAGGGCCGGCGGGCGGGGATCCTGCAGGAGCTCCTGGGCGCCGTGGGGGCGCGCACCTCCGTGCAGCCGCCCTTCGCGTGCGACTACGGCTCCCACATCGCGATCGGCGATGACGTCTACATCAACTTCAACTGCGTGATCTTGGACTGCGCCCCGGTGAGGATCGGGGACGGTGCGCAGATCGCTCCGGGCGTGCAGCTCCTCGCGGCCGACCATCCCCGAGATCCCGACGTGCGCCGCAGGCTCCTGGAGTGCGCCCGCCCCATCTCGATCGGATCCAGCGCCTGGATCGGCGCCGGCGCCATCGTGCTGTCCGGGGTCTCGGTGGGGGACGACTCGATCATCGGGGCGGGGAGCGTCGTCACACGCGACATCCCGGCGGGCGTGGTCGCCGTGGGCAACCCGTGCCGCGTCGTGCGCTCGCTCTGAGGCGGATCGCCGGCTCGGCGCGCCGGGGAGGACTCGAACCTCCGACCCGCTGCTTAGAAGGCAGCCGCTCTGTCCACTGAGCTACCGGCGCGTAGCTCGATGATAGGGGGTCAGCGCCCCCGGCCGAAGAGCGTGCCGAACAGCGCGCGGAGGGAGCGCTGACCTCCGACCGAGCCGACGGTGTCCAGCCCGGTCTCGGAGACGCCCTGGGCGGCGCTCTCGGGAACCTTGGCCTTTGGGGTGGTGGAGCGGCGGCGCCTCGCGCCGCCAGGCCCCTCGACGGTCACGGCGGGGGCCGGCACGGCGGCGGCCTTCGCGGCGGCGATCCTGGCGGAGAGGATCTCGTGGGCGCTCTCGCGATCGGGTGCCTCCAGGTACCGGATCCGCAGGGGGCTCCCAGCGATCAGCGAGGCCAGCACCTCCGGGTCGGCGGGCGCCATCCGCGAGTCCGGGGGGATCAGCCGCGTGGCGGCGAGCGGGCTCGGCACGCCCTCGGCGGAGAGCACGGTGACCAGCGCCTCGCCGATCCCGAGGGATGTGATCGTCTCCTCGACGTCGTAGTGCTCGGTCCTGGGGAAGGTGCGGGCCGCCTTGCGCAGGTCGTCCGCGTCCTTCGGCGTGAAGGCGCGGAGCGCGTGCTGCACGCGATGGCCGAGCTGCGACAGGACGGAGCTCGGCACGTCCATCGGGGTGTGCGTCACGAAGTACACGCCGACGCCCTTGGATCGGATGAGGCGCGCGGTGAGCTCGATCTGCTCCATGAGCGCGTCGGAGGCGTCCGCGAACAGCAGGTGGGCCTCGTCGAAGAAGAAGGCGAGCTTCGGCTTGGGCAGGTCACCGACCTCGGGCAGCGTCGCGTACAGCTGCGCGAGCATCCACAGCATGAACGTGCTGAACAGACGGGGGCGGGCCATCACGTCCGTGAGCTCGAGCACGCTGATCACGCCCCTGCCATCCGGCGTGTGGCGGAGCAGGTCCTCGACCTCGAAGGCGGGCTCGCCGAAGAACGCCCCGATGCCCTCCTGCTCCATCGTGACGATCGAGCGCAGGAGCACGCCGACGGTCTGCCGGGACATCCCGCCGTATGCCTCGAGCGCGGGCTCGCCCTCGTCGGACGACAGGAACCGGAGCGTCGTGCGCAGGTCGTCGAGGTCGAGCAGCGCCAGGTCGTGATCGTCGCAGTAGGCGAACACCATGGACAGCACCGAGGTCTGGGTCTCGTTCAGGTCCATGACCTTGCCGAGCAGGAGGGGTCCGAACGAGGACACCGTGGCTCGGACCGGGGCGCCGAGCGCGCCGGAGAGCGACAGGAGCTCGATCGGGTGCCCGGCCGGCTGATAGGGCCACCGGAGCGAGGCCGCCCGCTCCCGGATCCGCTCGTCGGATGCGTCCCCCGGCGAGGCGAGCCCCGTCAGGTCTCCCTTGACGTCGGCGACGAAGACCGGCACGCCCGCGTCCGAGAGCTGACCGGCCATGACCTGCAGCGTCTTGGTCTTGCCCGTGCCGGTGGCGCCGGTGATGAGCCCGTGACGGTTCGCGGTGGACAGGGGGAGCGCCACCCGGACGTCGGCCAAGATCTCGCCCTCCAGCATCGGGCTCCCGAGCACGATCGCCGGACCATCGGTCCGGTACCCCTGCGCCATCTGGCTCGCGAACGCCGGATCCATGCCGGCGCCACGATACCCGGGATCCGGCTACGGCTCGCCGCGACCGGCATCGGCTGCCGGGGGATCGCTCTGGCGAGCCGCTCGCCCGATCTCGGCCGATGGCTACCCGCCCTGCTCAGCCATCTTCGTCTGCGCATCGGCGAGCGCCCCCTTGAGTGCCTCGACGTGACGACCGTCCGCCTCGCCCACCACCTTCTGGATCGCCCGCGTCACCACCGACTCGATCGTGTCGGCATGGTCGTGCTTGTACGCGACGATGAGGCCTGCCCCGCCGATGGGGATCGTCTTGCCGGCCTCCTCCTCGATCTTGCTGCTCGTCTTCCCGTGCAAGACCTTCCCCGCGCCTGCACCGATCACGGCTCCGATCGCGGTTGCCGCCAGCAGGGGGGGCGCGAACAACCCGACCACGAACCCTACACCGGCGAGGCCTTCCGCACCCTCCTTGACCAAGTGGTCGGTCTGCTCGACCGACAGGTTGCCCTCGAGATCCTTGCTCACCACGACGGCGCCCATGATCTCGGCGCCGCAGTTCAGGACGGCCTCGTAGTCCTCGTGGGCGGCCTCCGCCGACAGGTAACCGCCGATCAGTACGTTCGTGGGCTCCTTCGCCATCTGATCCCCCTCTAGCCCGACAAGCTGTGGGCAGCATGACCGCGCTGCGTCTCGGCGTGCAGATCAAGCTCGTCTTGACCCGACAGGTGCGGCCTGATGTCGAACACGACCTTCTTCACCGTGCCGGTGAACGCGAACGGCTTCTGGTCTTCGTAGGCGCGGTCCACGACGCCTCCGTTGTCCCGACCGATGTCCATCCCGGCGTACCCGGAGAACCTGATGGGGACGGTGTGATCCATCCGACCCTTGCCGACCGGTCGGCCGTCGATGAACAGCGTCACCTCACCCCCGGTCGCGGGCTTCGCCTCGTCGGCGGCGAACTCCATGCGTACCGTGATCTCGCCGGTCGGGAGATCCTCCTCTGCCACCTGCTTGTACACGAAGACACCCATCATCGAGTAGGTGTGGGTGAGTTTCCCGTCCTTCACATACAGCGTGAACCCGCCGAGGTGGTCCGATTCGGCGACGATCACACCCTCCGCTCCGCCTTCGGGCACCACGAGATCGGCGCTGATCGCGTACGAGTGGTTGTAGATGCGGGGGATCATCCCCGACAGCACATCCTGCACGTCGCCTCGGAACTCGAACGTCGTCTTGTCCCCCATGGGCGGAAGCATGCCGAAGAACGTGGACAGGGTGGCCAGCAAGGGCAGCACCTTGTACTTCTCTGCCTCCTGCCAGAACAGGTCCTTGAGCTCCTGCACCTTGTCCGGGTGCTGGGCGGCCAGATCGTGGGCCTGCGAGAAGTCGTCCGGAAGGTAGTACAGCTCCGCTGGGCCCGCGTCCGGATCCCACACGCCCGGGGCGTACGGCTTCAAGGCGTCCGGCGTGAGGACCCACGGGATCCGCTCGGTCTTCATCGCGAGCCACCACCCGTCCTTGTACATGCCGCGATTGCCGATCGTCTCGAAGTACTGCTGCGTCCGGAACTCGGGAGCGCCTGCGTCGGCGAACGTGCCGGCGAGGCTGGTCCCGTGCATCGGCTCCTGCTCGATCCCATCGACCGTCCTCGGCTGTGGGATGCCGGCGATCTCCAAGATGGTCGGGGCGATGTCGATCACGTGACCGAACTGTGAGCGCAGTCCGCCAGCATCCGTGATCCGTGCTGGCCAGCGAAGAACCATCGGGTTCCGCGTGCCCCCAAGGTGCGACCCAACCTGCTTCCCCCACTGGAACGGCGTGTTCCCTGCCCACGCCCACGCGGCGCTGTAATGCGGGTCCATCATCTGCCCGCCCCATCCGTCCAGACCACCGTAACGCTCCACGAGCTGCAGCTGCATCTCGTCGGTCAGCGGGATGCCGTTCTGCATCGTCATCTCGTTGAACGAACCCGTGACCGTGCCCTCCATGCTGGCTCCGTTGTCCCCCCAGATCCAGACGATCACCGTGTTCTCGAGCTCGCCGAGCTCTTCGATCGCGTCGATCACTCGACCGACGTTATGGTCGGCGTTCTCCGAGAACCCGGCGTACACCTCCATCTGGCGCGCGTAGAACGCCTTCAGCTTGTCCGGCACGTCGTCCCATGCAGGGAACGCGTCGTTGCGAGGTGTCAGCTCCGCGTCCGCTGGGATGACACCGAGCTCCTTCTGGCGCGCGAACGTCTCCTCGCGGAGCTTGTCCCAGCCTTGATCGAACTTCCCCTCGTACTTCTCCGCCCACGCGTGCGCCACGTGGTGCGGCGCGTGGCTGCAGCCGGTGGAGAAGTAGACGAAGAACGGCTTGTCGGCGTCCTGCGCGCGCACTCGGTGGATCCACTCGATGGTCTTGTCCGCCAGCGCGTCAGGGAAGTAGTAGGGGTTCTCCTCGTCGTAGTACTCCGCCGGCGTGCCGATGATCTTCTGGTTCTCCGCCAGACACGGATCCCACTGGCTGGTCCCTCCTCCGAGGATCCCATAGAAGTAGTCGAAGCTCCATCCGTTCGGCCAGCGGTCGAGCGGGCCAGCTGGACCCTGTTGCCCGTCCGGCGTGAGGTGCCACTTGCCGAACGCGCCCGTGCAGTACCCGTTGTCTCTCAAGATCCTCGGCAGCGGCGCGCAGTCCCTGGGGAGCGTTGCCGAGTATCCGGGGAACCCGCCGGCGAACTCACCGACGGAGCCGAACCCGACGGCATGGCTGTTGCGACCGGTCAACAAGGCGGCGCGGGTGGGGGAGCAGAGGGCCGTGACATGGAACCGGTTGTACTTGAGGCCCTGATCGGCCATGCGCGTGTAGTTCGGTGTCTGGATCGGGCCCCCGAACGTGCTCGGGTTGCCGAAGCCGGCGTCGTCGATCAAGACCAGCAGGACGTTGGGCGCGCCCTCGGGCGGCACCGGATGTCCGATCAGGTTCCAGTCCGGCTGCGAACCCACCAGGGTCCTGTTCGTCACCCCTTGGAACTTCTCGCGGCGGATGGGGAGGCTCGTACGGTCTGGCTCGGTCATCGTTCCCCCTCTGTCATGCTGCGGCGGCGCATGTCCGTTCTCCCAAGGAACAGCCCATCGTGTCGCCTGCGAGCTCCCCACCTCGTTGGAGCCGCGCCGACGAGCTCGACGATGTCGCGCATAGCCCGACGTCGTCCCGGAAGCCGGCCCTCATGTGCTCGACGCTGGAACGCGGCGCAACCTCGCCGACTCCCGCTCGGATCATCCTTGGATCATCGCGACGTGAACGTAGGTCATCGCGGCTCATGGGGCATCGTCCGGTTGGGATGATGTCTCAGACGTCAGCGTGAGCGGATCACGGCATCACCGCTGCCCCTCAGCGATGCGCGCGGTCCGGCACCATCTCCGGTGGGTTCAGACGTTTCCGGTACCAGAGGACGGTCGCCCCTGCCGGGAAGTCCTCGACCCGACCCACCAGTTCGTAGCCGGCCCATTCATAGAGCCGCCGAGCCTGGAAGTCGTAGGTGAGATGGACGGTCTGCGTGCACCCGCGCGCCGCGGCCTCGGCCTCTGCAGCGGCGAGGAGCCGAGGGCCGAGCCAACGCCCTCGGGAGCTCGGCTCAACCCAAAGGCTCGTCAGCTCACACGAGTCACCCCAGGTCCAGCCGCTGATGCCGGCGACGATCCTTCCGCTCTCACGCACGAAGATCGCCAGCTCGACCTCGTCGCCGAGGCCCAGGGCGGCAGACGCCTCACGACGGATCTGCTCTTCGAGGAATCCGATGTCGAGCGGATCCGGATCGTCTTCGACCTGGAACTCCACCGCGCCGTCGTTCAGGCGACGATCTGCTCGATCAGCGAGATGTCGTCGAAGTAGGTCCGGTACGACCGGATCTTCCCGTCGCGGAAGTCGGCCACCGTGACGCCCGCCAACTGCACATGCTTCCCCGACGCTTCCAGTACCGCATCCTCACTGAGCACCAGCGGTCCCGTGTGATCGGCTTCGATGACCCACTCGGCGAACGCCTTGTTCCCCACCTCGTCGAGCCCCCGGAACGACAGGACTACGTTGGAGAACGCCATGTCACGGAGGGCGGCTAGCTCGGCGAGCGCCGAGAGCCCTGACACGGTCGCGTAGGGCGACCACCCGACGACATCGTCGGTGAACAGGGTGCTCAGATCAACCGATCCTTCCCCGACCTCCGCCTCGAGCGCCTTCGATAGCACGTCTTTTCGGGACTCACTCATCGCAACCACCTGCCCTTTCGCACGCATCGAATTTGACGAGCGTCGTTCTGCGATCGCCGGTTCAGGTCCCCAGGACCTTCGCCTTGGCCGCCGCGAACTCCTCGTCCGTCATCGCACCCGATTCGTGCAACTGAGCGAAGTGCTCGATCTGCTCCGCCGGGTCCGTCGGAGGCGGCGCGTACTGCGCCGGCTCCTGGGGGGGCGGCGCGTACTGCGCCTGGTCGTCGGCGGGCGCCTGTTGCGCCTCCGCGTACTTCCTGTCCTGGTGGTGGGCGATCGCCGCCCCTGCGATCACTGCGCGGCGCCTCGTCCGTCGTCTGAATCCCATGGAGAACCTCCTCCCTGTCGCTCAGCCGGCCGTCCGACCGGCGACCTCCGAGTCCTGCTACCGACATCCAAGTCTCACGGACACCGCGGGACATCATCCAGACCGGACGATATGCGCGTGCCCAAGGTTGCCTCGCGCGAGGTGAGGAAGAACCCGCTCGAGATCGACGGACGGTCGCTTCGCTCAGTCGTCGATCTCCTCCCAGATCGAACGCTCGTCGTGCTCCTCCCAGTCGCCGCCCGGCATCTCGATCGCCCAGCGCGTCCACGTCCCTTCCGGCCGAGCCGGGGCGGTCCTGACCCTGGCGCGGACGTCCATCCCGGGTACCAGTTCCACGGGGGAGCGCAGCGGGGCCGTTGTCATCCCCCAGTGTGTCGGTGGATCGCCCGGGCCCACCGCCAGCGAGATGCCGGGCGCGAGGTCGGCTTCGAACCAGAGGGCAAGCGCGTTGGCCGTTCCGGGATCGCGGACCTGCAGGAGCGTCTCGGCCTCCTGAGGCGCCCGCGCCTGCTCCAGCGAGATCATGGCCGCATCCGTCGTCCACAACCGTCCCGGCTCCGAGCGCCTGTCGTCTTCACTGAGGTGTCGGAAGCTGCCGGAGTAGATGATCTCGTTGACGGTCATCTCGACCAGTCCATCGAGCCGGAGGCCATAGGGGTCGTTGCGAAGGAACTCCATCGTCCGTTCGAGATGCCGGTCGTGCACCAGCCCCGTCCACGCCGTCACTGAGCGGGGGACCATGACCCCGCCCGGCTTCAGCCAGCGGTCACGGGCGACGACGACCGGAACGAGCATCCCTTCGTCGATCCCGAAGCCACCGAGCCACTCCGAGACGATCACGTCGACACGTTCCGGGAGCTCGATGTTCGTGATGTCGCCCTGGATCACCTCGACGACCTCCCCGAACCCGTTCGCGGCCGCGAGCTCCTGCGCCAAGACGGCCACTGTCGTCCGCTCCACCGCGTAGACACGGGCTGCTCCCGCCCTCGCCGCGAACAGGCTCAGGATGCCGGTACCCGCTCCGACGTCGAGCACGATGTCGCCCGGCTCCACGACGGAGTCGATCGCACGCCGGAAGGCATCGGTGCGAACGCGGTCGCAGATCATCGTCCGGTGCACCTCGATCTCGGCGTACATCGGGTCCGGGGGGTTTCGGAACGGGGTGCGCATCTGCGGAGAGGGTCCCTTCCTTCTCAGGCGCCGAGTCTCTTCATCCTCGTAGCCGGCCGGCCATCATCGCTGGGGACTCCCGGAGAGGTTGGCTCGCGTAAGCCGACGAGCGGCATGAGGGTCGCGAGGATCGGCACGGGTGTTGAGGTCGGCCTCCCAGCATGGACGCTCGCCTGACCGCCCCCGGACCTCGTCGGGATCGCCATCGATGATCGCCTCCGGGCTCAGATGCCTTCGGTCGCCTCGAGCTTCCCCGCCCGGATCGCTGCGACGAAGACCTCGTAGTCACGCTCGTTCTGCTCGGCGTAACGCACCGCGAAGTCGCCCATCGCGTGATCGAACTCGCGCCCCTTGCCGAGGTACGCGGCGATCGCGACGGCATCGCCGGAGCGGGCGTGCGCCCGGGCGAGCGTCCAGCCGCACGCACGGGCGTAGAAGCCCATAGCCGCGGGGATCATGCGCTCGGGGTCCGACGACCCCTTCATGTCTCGGAGCTGTCGCCAGTAGTAGTAGATGCCGGCCTGGACCCCCTTGGTCCAGCCGAGGAAGATGTCGCTAGCCGCCTGCATCAACCGCTGCCCTTGCACGACACGCTCGCCCGGCTGCCGGTACCGGCTCGTCGGAAGGTGGTCCTCGAGCACCGATCGCGTGGCCTGCTTGACCTGCAGGAAGAGCGGATCCTCGCCGTCCCTGCCCTCCAGCAGTACGATCCACGCCCTCGTGCCGACGCTGCCGACGCCGACGATCTTCCGGGCCAGATCGACGAGGTGGAATCGCTCGAGCAGGTGGCGACGATCGTTGGTCAGTGTCGACCGGTACGCGCGGAGCATCCCGTGCACGGCACGATGCACCTCGTCTGATGACATCCCATACGTTCCGTACAGATCGCGGGCCGGGACCACGACAGGGGGGGCGCTGATGATCCGGCGGTGCCCGTCGACGACCTCGGTGAGCTTCGAGAGGGCCTGGAGGCTGTCCTTCGTCCTGGCCTTCTCCAACACCTTCTCGCCCGTGGCGAGGGCGTTCTGCTCTCGCTTGGAGGCCGCGCTCGCCGCCTTCGCGAGCAATGACTCTGCGTCGAGGCGCGAGTACCACACATCGAGCGTGCGCATCTTCGCGAACTCGCGCATCGCCTTGCGGTAGGCGCCGATCGACGCTTCTGTCACCGCTCGTGCGTCGTCCTTCGAGAAGCCGTTGTTCTGTGCTGCGATCGTGAAGCTGGCCGCCAGCCGAGCCACGTCGTACTCGAAAGGCCCGGGAAGCGTCTCGTCGAAGTCGTTCAGATCGAAGAGCAGCGCCCGCTCCGGTGAGGCGAACACTCCGAAGTTCGACAGGTGGGCGTCGCCGCAGAGTTGGACATCGAGACCCGATCGCGGCACGTCCTTCAGGTCCGCCGCCATGATCTTCGCGGCGCCCCGGTAGAACGCGAATGGCGAAACCATCATGCGGCCGTGTCGAACCGGCACGAGGTCTTGTTCGCGGGACCCGTCTTGCTCCACGAGGAGCGCGACAGGATCGGGACGATCGTCGGCCGGCATCCAGCCTTCATGGCTCAGGCGTGGTGCCCGCTCCCGCGCTACCTTTCCCGCTTCCTGCCGCTCCTCGAGCGTCGGGTGCGCAACCTTACCTGTCGTCATTGGGCCACCTTCCTCGGTGCCGACCCGACCCGATCCCCGTTCATCGTTGCACCGTCGCGCCTGCTGCGCCTCATCCCCTTTGGGCGAAGGTCTCGTTCGGCTTCATGCCCGTCGGATGACGCGCGGCAGGACCGGCCCGCATGGATCGCGAGCGTGTCCACATCGAGTGGGACTCGAGGGTGCTGGCTCCCACCGACGCCTCACTGGCATGGCTGTCGTGACCGACCGGTCGGTCCCGGCCCGCAGCCGCCGAGCCCTGAACATCGAGAGCGGCCTGAACGACGGCATCGCGACGTCGGCCTCGCGATCCTGGTCGCGTCGTCGTGGGGTCGATCGGCGGTCGCCCGCTCTCGATCGCGGTGCGACGCGGATGGACGTCCCATGCGGTGGATGAAGCAGCACGACTACCTCTGAGGCCCGCGGCGGGCGGTCAGATCTGCAGGCTGATCGGGAACGTCGCGATCCAGACCGCACCGACGAGGAACACGGTCACGCCCACCGCGAGCACGGTCTTCTTCAGACCTGGGCGCGGAAGCTTCGTGCTGATGCCCGCGAAGAAGAGGGCGACAGCGAACAGCACGACGGCCAAGACGTAATTGGTCGCTCGCTGCACGTACTCCCGGGCGGTCTCGGCCGTCGCGTTCGCCGTCGCCTCAAGCTTCCTCGCCTCTACGTTCGCGGCCACCACGTACTCGGGCATCGCGAACGGCGAATCCGGCGCAGATGGGTCGGTGAACGGATCCGCGCTCATCCATGCCTGGAACGCCGGATCGAACTCGTCACGGAAGCGCTGCTCGTAGAACCGGGCGAGCTCCTCGTCGTCGGTCAGATAGGCGTCGACCCACTGTGTGAAGAGGGCGATGTCGATCTGGCTCTGCGCGTTCGCGAGGTTCGACGCCTTGGTGGACTCGACGCGAGCGGCGTTCGCGGCG